>Ga0209640_10001447_pt1 | contig 20111 bp, 20 predicted proteins | sample RifCSP10_1_FD_184018 | JGI IMG/M metagenome (GOLD analysis project Ga0209640, IMG submission 184018) | Soil microbial communities from Rifle, Colorado - Rifle CSP2_sed 10_1 (SPAdes) (version 2) | ecosystem: Environmental > Terrestrial > Deep subsurface > Rock core/Sediment | place: Rifle...
GGTGCAGATCAACGAGCCGCTGGACACGCCGTTCAATGTGCGCGACTACCCGCTGCGCGGTTATCCGGAGGGCTTGAGCACGCTGCGCGGGCGGCGCATGCAACTCGCGACGATCGAGTGGCGCTTTCCGATTCGCCGCGTCGAACGTGGGCTGATGGTTCCGCCGGTTGCCCTGCATCAACTCGCCGGAACGCTATTTATCGAGACCGGCGATGCCTGGGACGCCGCCGCGAGTCGCGATCGGCATTCCAGCGCCGGTGTCGAGCTGCAAACCGACGCCGCCATCTTCTATGACGCGCGTTTCAACCTACGTCTCGGTTATGCGCACGGTTTCGACGCGGGCGGGAAGGACCAAGTGTACCTACGTATCGGCGCCTCATTCTGAGTTCCCGAGCCGCGCGCGCCGGGGGCAATTGACGCGATCAGCGAGCGTCGCGTCGCCGGGTGCGCGCCGCGAGTGTCGTGAACGTCGCTTCATCCAATTCGTAGTAGCTGTGCCGAGCCAAGCTTTCGCTGGTCAAATCGGCGAAGCCGTCGTAGTCGCGTAACGTGTTCGCATAATTACGGTCGAGTTGCAGCAGCGCTTTGCGCACGGTGTCGTCGACCAACACCACGTCGCGGTCGCGCGGCGCGTGCGCTGCCATCTTGGCGGCGCGGTTGACGCACTGGCCGAGCACCGTTGGGAATTGGAACTGGCGCGGGCCGATGTTGGTCGAGATTACCGGGCCGAGCGCGATGGTTACGCGTAGCAGCATGTTCGCGGCGATATCGTCCGCCAGCGGCTTCCAGTGTCGCGCCTTGAAATCAGGGAAATCTCCGATGATGTCCGCGGCGGCGCTGACCGCGCGATACGCCGGATTGCGTTCCGGCGACGCGGGATCGAAACCGCCGTAATGAAAGCGAATCATGGTGCCGTCGCCGTTGAATTTTTCCACGACCGCGCCGTGCGGTTGTACCCGCCGATACAACTCCTCGTCGAACCGATTGATCAGACGCGCGGCGTCGAGCAGCGGCAGCTCGCTGTAGAGCGAGGAGGAGCGCGTGAGATCGGCGTACATGATGACGGCGTTTTCCAAATCCAATTCGCCGTGCACGCCAAGGAAGCGCATGCACGTCGGATCGCTCCGAAAGTAGTTGAGTTGCATCGCTAGCGTGCCGTCGGCGGTGTCGGTCAGGTGGCGCGCGATGGTCTTGCGATCGTCCGCGTTGAAGCCGTGGGGGTCGAGGTCAGTGCCGCCGGCGGATTTGTTGAATACTTGCAAAACGCCGATCTGTCGGTTTTGAAAACTTACCGGCGCAACTAGCGTATGCATCGCCGTGAAGCGCGAAGATTTGTCGTACGACGCCATGTGGCGCACGTTCGCTTGCAGATCGTTGTCCGAGATCACCGTGCCTTTGTCCCAGCATTCGCCGACCACGCCCCAGGACTCGATCATCTTGAAATCACGCACCGCCTTGGTGGCGTTGGCGTCGGCGTTGTACACCGCGACAAAGGCAAACCCGCGCGGCGCTTCCTCAGATTCGTCGCTTTGGCTGTAAACCGGCAGGTACAGCGAGGCGGCGCGCGCAGATAACGATTGGGCAACGCGTTCGAGTTGGGTTTCCATCTGTTTGCGCAACTCCGCCAGGTCTTCGTGCCCGCGGGTTTTGCGCAACTGCTCGGCGTCGTCGGCGCGTGCCTCGGCCTTTTTCAATTCGCTCCTGATGCCATCGAGCTCGGCGGCCTTGCGTTCAAGCTCGACATCTTTTTTGGCGATGACGCGATTGTGATAGAGCTTGGCGAGCACACCGATGCCAATCGCGCCGCCGATTTGTGCGACGACCTTCGCGCCTTCCACCCAATCGACCATGGTATTTCCTCCCCGCTGCGCTACGTCGCGGCTATCGTACACGACGGCGCCCAACGCGCGAACTGGGCGAGCGGCGCGACCGCGCACTACGTTTTCGCGCCTGGACAATCGCGGATGGCGCGCTTAATCTTGCGCACGCGTTACGTCCTAACCCCGATAAACAGTTGTCCAATCTGAAAGGAATCCCGATGCGTATTTTTATATCCTGCGTGCTTGCCACCGTGCTGTCGTGTATTTCGGTTGCGCAAGCCGCGAGCCCCGAGCCGAAGACCGAAGAGCAGAAGACACTCTACGCAATCGGCATCGCGATTAGCCAAAGCTTGTCGACGTTCGATCTGACCCAGTCCGAGCTTGAATTGGTCAAGGCGGGTTTGAGCGACGGCACGCTCAAGAAACCGAAAGTGGAGGTTAATGACTATCGCGTGAAGATTCAGGAGCTTCAAAAAACACGTCTCGCCGCAAGCGCGGACGGCGAGAAGAAAACCGGCAAGACCTACGTCGACAAGCAGGCGACGCAAAAGGGCGTAACCCGTACCAAGAGCGGTATGCTGTTCAGCGATTTGAAGAAGGGCACCGGCGCGTCGCCGGCCGCGACCGACAGCGTCAAGGTGCACTATAAGGGCACGCTGACCGACGGCACGGTTTTCGACAGCTCGGTCGAGCGCGGTGAACCGGTGACCTTTGCGCTCAACCAGGTGATCCGCTGTTGGACCGAAGGACTGCAACTGATGAAGGTCGGCGGCAAAAGCAAGCTAGTGTGCCCGTCGGACATCGCCTACGGCGACGCCGGCCGCCCGCCGAAAATCCCGCCCGGCGCGACGCTCGTTTTCGAAGTCGAGTTGCTCGAGATCGTTAAGCAGTAGCGGTTGGCACTTCCCCCACCCTAACTGTTCCCGCCCAGGGTGCACGAGATTCTCGTGCACCCGTTCGCCGGCGCGAGCGCACGTTAAGTGCACTCGCGAATTCTCCGGCTCACCCCCCGCAAGCGGGGGAGGGAATGGGAGGGGGCAAGTTCCTTAGGGGCGTTTCGGCGTTTTCAGCGTCCCGAGCATAGCCGCCATTTCCTGCGCCGATGTGGCCGGGTTGACGTTGTTGTCGATGGCGGCGATTTTTCCATCGCCGCCGATGTAAAACGTATAGCGATACGGCACGCCGTAGCTGCTCAGCACGCCGTACGCGCGCGCCGTGGCCGCGGTCGGATCGCTCAACAACGGAAAGTCCGCGCCCTGCGCGTCTCCGAAACTCTTGTTGGTTTTAATGATCTTTTCATCGGTTGTCCGGGAGAGGGTGCGCTGCCGGTCGGAAAAGTAATACGCCGCCGCGACGGCCGCGGATTCAGCGCGATCACAATTCGCCGCGTTGACTCCGAACACTAAAATACGCTCGACGCAAGGCGAAAACTATCGTTTTGGCCCGTGCGCGGTGACGAGGTAGTCGACAATCAACTGTCGCTGTTCCAGCGTGATCCAGGTGGCGCCGAATTTCTGCACCATGTCTTCCATGACCCACTCCCAGTTGTTGCGATCCAGGTGCTGCGAGCGCGGCAGATCCAGGCTGTGACACACGCGGCAGTGGATCTCGAACAGCTGCTTTCCCTGCTCAAGCTCCTTCGCCGCGGGTTCCCCCGCGCCTGCGAGGGCGGGGGTAGCGGCCAAAAAAAACAGGGCGGATAAGCGCACGCGGTCCCGCGATTCACACGCCCACTTGTATCGGCACGCGGTGGATCACGTTGCCCATATAGCCTCTTGGGTTCCACGGCTGGCGAAACGGTTGGGCATCGCCTTTGTCATCAAACGCCCGTGCCCAGATTTCGTGGTAGCCCTTTTTCGCGTTACCGAGGTCACCCTCGAAGGTATACCAAGCGTACCGGTTTGCCGGTTGGCGCAGTTTCGCTCGCTTCCATGTGGTGCCGTAGTCCACTGAAAGCAGAACTTCAGTTACTTTGTTCTCGCCCGCCCAGGCATGTCCGCGTGCCTTGATTCGGTCGCCCGGCTTGAGTTGGGCGTTCGCGGTCGGCTGGGTAATCATCGACTTAATGAGCCAGGCGGTGGCGATAACCATATCGCTTTCGGCGGGTTTCGATCCGGGCACCACGGGAAACGCCGGTACCCGATAGGAAAAACCCTTCATCTTGCTGCTGTCGTGCACTTGATCGCGAATCCAGATGCGTGACAACCACTTCTGCGAACAGCTGCCGATCCATCCGGGAACGACCAAGCGTACCGGGTAGCCATTCAGCGGTTCGAGGTCTTTGCCGTTCATTTGATAGGCGATGATGGTGTGTTCTTCCATTGCCTTGTCGATTGGGATACCCCGCGAAAACACTTCGGCATTGCCAAGTCCCGGGTCCTCGCCGTAGTGTCCGGTATAGACGGCGCTCGATTTCAGCTCCGCCATCTTGAGCACGTCGCGCAGACGCACGCCGGTCCAGGCGCTGCACCCGACCGCGCCGCGATCCCACGGATTGCCACGTACGCTCGGTTCGAAATGTGCTCGTCCGTTGCCGCCGCATTCGATGAGCAAGGGCATGGTCACCGCCGGTAGTTTGCGTAAATCATCGAGAGTCAGTTTCAGCGGCCGATTTATCTCGCCGTCAATCGTCAAGTTCCAGCCTTGCAGATCCTTGTTGGTTGCGCGCTCGGGCACCGAGCCGTTATTGCGCACGAAGTGGCGTGCCGATGGCGTTACGTCGTCGTCCAACAAATGCGGCGCGAACTCGCCATTGATCGGCCGATCGTTGTAGATCTTCATATCGGGTTTGCCGGCAATCGTCTTCTTCTCGGCGTCCGCCGCCCAGGCGGACGGAATCAGGCCGCGACCAAAAACATTTTGTAGCAGCGTCTCGACACCGACGCCGAAACCGGTAAGTGCCGCGAGGGCCGTAGTGTGTCCGAGGAATCGTCGGCGCGAGATGTGGCAATCGAGCGCTTCGAGTGTCTGCGGTGTGGCGCCGTTTTCCGCGGTGATGCCACGTAGTTCATCCCAAGAAATTTCGGTCTTGCTGCTCTTATGCATGACTACCTCCTAGGGGGCGGGAGAGGGTTAACTTTTTTGAGTCAATATTGTGGGCCGTCGAATCATATGGTCGCAGGGAATAACTATATGCTATCCAGATATATTAACGCCAATCTACATGCGCTGTCGATTCTTCCAAGAGGAAGTTGCGAGCGCACGGAAGTTGGGAATCAACCGGTTCGGCTATTCGTGAGGCCGACGTAGATCGCGGAAAGTGCACAGCCGGCGCCAAGCGTTGCAAACGCGAACCCCCACGCGAGGACGCTAGTGTTTCCGCCGGTAAGATCGAGTACCGCGCCGAATACGAGCGGGGCAATCATGCCCGCGCCGAAGCCGAGAAACGAGTGGACCGCCATAGTCGCGCCGCGTAGATGCGGACGCGCTTCCAAAATGACGCCGCTCGTGAGTGCGGCGGAGTCGCCCATGACGAAGACGGTGTAGACGGCGACCGCGGTGACGACCACAAGCCACGGTAGCGGTGCCATGAAGCCAACGATTGCCGCGCTTATGGCCGAGAGGCTCATGGCCGTGAGAATGACGTTGCGCCGCGGCAGCCGTGCTGCGATTTCATTGCCCATTATGCTGCTCAATATGCCAAGCGGAGTAACGGCGGCGACGATCCAGGTAGGTCCCCACGGCAGTGGGTTATCAAACGGTTGCAGCGCTGCACTAAACGCGAGAAACGCCACCAACCATGAACGCATGCCGAACAGTTCGTAGCAGTGCGCGGCATAACCCAAGACGTAGCCGGTCGCCGCGCGGTTTCGAAACACCGGGCGGAAGTCGAGTAGGTGACCACGCGGTTCGGCGTGCACCACGATCTTCGAGGCGGGAACCGTAAACCAAACCAGTGCGCCGGCCGCGAGCGGCCCGAACGCGGCGGCGGCGAAAGCGACGCGCCAGCCGAAACCCGGCTCGACCAAACCTACCAACGATAGCGACACCGTCATGCCCAATCCGAACGTTGCGGTATAGAACGCGATGTAACGGCTGCGTCGCGGCGTGTGGTCGAGCACGTCGGAAAGCAGCTTCAGGCCCGGCATGTAGGTACCGGCGAGCCCGGCGCCGATAAGCGTGTGACAAATAAGCGCCGAAACGACGCCGTCTGCAAACAGTGCGAAGCCGAGACTGCCGGCAGCGCCGAGCATGCACGCAAAAAGGTAAACGCGCCGGGCATCCGTTCGGTCGGTCAGGCTGGTCAGCACCGGCACCGCGGCCATGTAGCCGCCGAAAAACATTCCGCTGATCAGGCCGGCCTCGGAATTACTGAGCTGCCATGCCGGTAGAATGACGGGAATCAGAGCCGGATAGGTCGCGAAGGTCGTCATGCTTATCGCCTCCGCGAGGCACATTAAAATAACGACGCGGCCGGCGATCATTGGGCTAAGTGACAAAGCGGCGGTTGTATGGTTGTTCTTATCACTTTGAGTTTAAGCGAAATCAATACCGCGAATGAAGAAATTGCCTCGCTCATTTTACAACCGCGACACCGTCGTGGTCGCGCAAGAACTGCTTGGAAAGTTTCTGGTTCACGAATCCGGCGGAGTGCAGCGGGTCGGCCGAATTGTCGAGGTCGAAGCGTATCTCGGACCGCATGACCGCGCCGCGCATTCGGCGCGAGGCCTTACGGAGCGTACCAAGGTTATGTTCGGGCCGCCGGGCCATGCGTATGTTTATCTCATCTACGGCATGTATTGGTGTATGAATGTCGTTACTCAGCGCGAAGGCATCGCCTCGGCGGTATTGCTGCGCGCGCTCGAACCTATTGCAAACGTTGATGGCCGAACCCAGGGTCCGGGGCTATTGTGCCGCGCGATGAAAATCGACAAGCGTTTGAACGCGTGCAATCTTCTAGCGAAGAATTTCTACATCGCCTCCAGCCGCGAACTGCATGGATATAAAATCGTGCGTCGGCCGCGCATCGGCGTCGACTACGCCGGCCACTGGGCGCGACGGCTGCTGCGCTTCTATATAAGAGGAAATCCGTTCGTTTCGAAACCGTAGCGGCCGGTTTATAACGGCGCCGTACCGGTGGTCGCGGTCTCGTCCTTCAGCCAAGCACGCAAGGCGGCGATTTTCGGTTCCGTCACGCGTTCCGGCGAGCACACGAAGTAGTAGCCGAAGTGCGAATGCGAACTGACGTCGAACGGGCGCACCAGTCTTCCGGACCTTAGGTACTCGGCCACCAGGGTGCTGCGGCCTAGTGCCACGCCCTGACCCGCGATCGCCGCCTGAAACGCTAAATCCCATAGGCCGAAGCTCGGGCCGCGCGATGTGTCGAGCCCCTCGATGCCGGCGGCGCGCGTCCACAGTTCCCATTCTTGGCGCAATTCATCGTGCAGCAAGGTGTGATGTGCGAGGTCGGCGGGTTGGCGCAGCGGGATCGGACCTTCGAGAAGTCGAGGGCTGCATACCGGGAACAAATCGTCGGCGAGTAGATGCTCCACGTGCATGCCTGGGTAGTCGCCGAGACCGTAGCGAATTACGACATCGACTTCGTCGCGATTAATATCGGCGAGTTTCGGGGTTGCGCTGATTCGAACGTCGATATCCGGGTAGCGCGCACGGAAGTGTCCCAGTCGCGGCACGAACCACAAGGCTGCAAACGAGGGTAGGAGGCTCACGCTCAGGATCTTTGTCTGATCGGTCCCGCGTACGCGCGCAACCGCGTCGGTAAGTAACCGAAACGCCTGCTGCGTGGGGACCAGCAATACGCGACCCGCCTCGGTCAGCTCGATGCGCCGGGTCCGGCGCAGAAACAGCGGCCGCCCAAGGCGGTCCTCCAGTAGCTTAATCTGCTGGCTAATCGCTCCTGGCGTCACGTGCAGCTCCTCGGCGGCGGCCTTAAAACTCAGCCGGCGCGCAGCCGCCTCGAAGGCGTGTAGGGCAGCTAGTGGTGGTAGTGGAGACAACATTAGTATATCTATTCTATCGGTGCAGAACTTATCGTTTGTAGAAACGGGTATCGAACCCTATATTTGCCGGCGTCGGCAACATTATTGGAGATTACCATGAGAATAGCGGAACTAAATATAGGCGAGATACACTTTCACAATCAAGCATTCGCCCGCGGCGGAACGATTGAGGGATGGCTCAGCGAGGCAGTGGCCAAGCTGGCGGTGTGGCGGGATCGGGTTCGGCAGCGCGAGGTACTGGCATGCATGGACCAATTCGCGCTGCGAGACATCGGTGCGACTCGCGCGGACGTATGGCGCGAGCTGCGCAAGGCGCCCTGGGAAGCCTAGGTTGGGCAGTAAGCGAACCGCGGCGACCGGCCGCGGTTCGAAGGCCGATCAAGTGGCGAACGCCACCCCGCCGTCCACGGTAATCGTGGAACCCACCACGTAGTCGCCCGCACGCGAGGCAAGGAAGATCGCCGCGCCCGCCATGTCTTCGTCCCGTCCGATGCGTTTGGCGGGTACTCGCGCCGCGACTTGTTCTTCATGATCGCGTGCCAGGATGTTCATGTCGGACTTGAACGCGCCGGGCGCGATCGCCGTTACGACGATACCATCGCCGATCAATTTCGCCGCTAACAGTCGCGTGAGTTGAATTAGTCCCGACTTACTCGCCACGTAGGAGTAGGTTTCTTGCGGCGTCAGGTAAATCCCATCGATCGACGCGATATTGATCACCTTCGCCGGTCGATCCTTGGTCGCGGCTGCGCGCAAGGAAGCGTGTAAGGCCTGCGTTAGAAAGAACGGCGCCTTCACGTTTAAGTCCATCACCTTGTCCCAGCCTTTTTCGGGAAACGAATCGAACTGGGCGAGCCAAGCGGCGCCGGCGTTGTTCACCAGAATATCGAGTTTCGGTTCGCGCGCGGCGTAGGCCGCCGCCAATGCTTTCGCGCCTTCCACCGTGGAAACGTCCATCGGCAGCGGAATACAAGTTCCGCCGCCTTTGGAGAGATCAGCCGCGGTCTTCTCGCAGGCGTCGGCTTTGCGCGAAGAGATGTAGACGCGCGCGCCTTGCGCAATGAAGCCTTCGGCGATCATCTTGCCGATGCCACGCGAGCCGCCGGTGACGAGCGCGGTGCGGCCTTGCAGCGAAAATAATTCATTCGTATTCATGTCGTTCTCCTTGCTGCCCGAGTTTTCGATCAACTGGTGCCATCGATGTTGCCGTCAGCTGGTGATGTATTTGGTTAGCTCTTCGACCAGCGCCTCTTTTTCTTCCAGCATGAGCGCGGCGAGATCGCGCAGCGACACGATGCCGACGAACTTGTCGCGATCGTACACCAGCAGATGACGACATCGATTGGCGCGCATAAGTCCGAGACATTCGTCGACGCTATCGTGTGGGCTGGCGTGCACAATGTCGGTGCGCATGACTTCTTTGAGTGTCGTCGCCGCCGGGTCTTGATGGTGCGCGACGACCCGCATGAGATCGCGTTCGGTGAAGATACCGCAGACGACCGATTCATGGGTTGCGACCACCGAGCCGATAAACCGCTCGACCATGACCGCCGCCGCATCGAGAACGGTTTTGTTTTCGTCGAGCAGTGCCACCTTGCGTTCGACTTTAGGAGAGATATCCGCCATGGAAATTTCCTCCAGGGTTGTTACGCAGGATTCAACTTAAGATAACAGGCCCACGCGCTTCGCGGAACTGCTTTCCGACCGCAAAGGTCAACAACGCGGCGGGGCGCGACGAACGCGATTTGTTAGAGTGCGGGCGGAGCGGGTTTGGCCGTGGGCTGACCGACTATCACGACGCGGCGGCCTTCCCGAAAAAACCAAATCCAGGCAAACAGTTGTAGCGCCGCCATGACGGCGAAAGCCGCGCGAAAAGCCTGCGGTTCGGACCAACCAACGGCGACGAACAAATCCACCAGCACGCCGAGCCCCCATTGCAACGAAAACGCGCCGGCGAAGGCCAGCAGATTTAGCGTGGTGCTGACCCGGCCGTAGAGCGCGGCTGGAAAATTCGTACCGAGCGCGGCGTACAAGAGCGTGGCTGTGGCGGAGCAAAAGCTGTACACCACCCACAACGGCAACGCCGGACGCACTCCGGCGATCGCCAGCACGATGGATAGCCAGGCGATCGCCAACGCAGTGCCGATAAACCGGGAAGGATCGAACCCACGACGTATCATTTGTGTCGCGAACAACGCGATCGCGAAGAAGCTTGCCAGTTGGGTGGCGCTCATGACGAACAAGTTGAACGCCGCCGCTTCGCGCGTAGCGCCGTCGACGCCGATGAACCACGGCACGATCCACAGCCCCGCGATCGCCATGAACCCGCCGGGGAAGAGCGCCATCAGCGGCGCGAAGCGCCAGAAGTCGCGGCTCGCGAATATGTGCACCACGCCGCGCCATTGTTCGGCGACGCCGGTCGCGGAGTCGCCGTCGTTGCGTTCGGGCACGACAAGGAAGATCAAACCGGCGACGGCGACGATGATGGCCGTTAGCGCGAAGAATACGCCGCGCCATCCCAGTGTCGGCAACAGCGCTTCGAGCGGCACGCTCGCGCTGATCGCACCGAGGCCGCCGGCGGCCATGATCGCGCCGGTCAGCGCCGATTGGCGTTCGAGTGGATACCAGAGCGAAAAATGTTTCAGCGCGGCCATGAGGCAGGCGGACACGCCAATTCCAATCAAGCCACGGCCGAACGCAAGTACGCCGATGCTGTGGCCAAGCGCAAACACCAGTGTTCCGACCGCGGCAAACAACATCAGCAGCGCTTCGACGCGCCGCGGACCGTAGCGGTCGAGCAGCATGCCGAGCGGGAGTTGAAATACGCCGAAGGCGAAAAAGTAGGCGCTGGTGAGAAGCCCAAGGTCGGAGGCGCTCAAATTCAACTCACGCGTCAGCACCGGTGACATCACGGCGTTGGCGTTGCGCAGCAGATACGAAAGGAAGTAAGCGAGCGCGAACGGCAGGAACAAATACACCCAGCGCGTGCGAGTCGAGAATGCCGAATGCATCACGGGTATAACGATCGAAAAGAAGAAGCTGAGGTTAAGATTGTCTTAAGAGCGCCGAGCTATTTTGCCCATAGCGCCATGATGGCTAACAACAGCGCCGCGGCGGCGACAGCCAGCGCGACGGTACTTACTCGCTGCGCTGATCTTACGGCGCGTTCGGCGGATGCAGCACCCGTTTCGAGAGCCTGAACGGTTCGTTGCAGCTGCTCCGCCAGCACTTTGATCGATTCCGCGTTGTGCTTAACTGCACTTTGCAGTTCGGCGATGCGCTCGTTATCTTTCTTTGCGGTGAACGCAGGCACGGCGGTGGTAACGACTGTCGTCAAATACGGCAAAACGGTTTTCAGTACGGGTAGCCAAGCAGGCATGATTCACCTCAATCGCGACATGGAACGATAGTCGAAGCGTAGCGAAAATTGCCGGCGCCCGCAGCTGTCCTTAGCGTAGGCACCAGAAGCGCACTTCCTGCTCCTGCAAGAACTGTTCAGCGCCGCTGCCGCGCAGCATGGCGAGAGTAGCGAACACGCCGGCTTCGATGCAGGTGCCGGCGACGACGGTGATCGAGCGCGGCGCATCGGCCACGGGCCAGCCGGTACGTGGATCGAGGATGTGGCCGTAGCGCTTGCCGTCTTTCAGGAGAAAGCGGCGTGTGTCGCCGCTGGTGGCGAGGCCGCCGCGGGAAAGTTCGAAAGTGGTTTGGGCGGTGTCGGCGGCGGCGCTGACGTCGGTGACGCTTTCCGGTTTTTCGATGCCGACGGTCCAACTGCTGCCGCCTTGTCGTGGCCCGGTGGCGACCAGATCGCCGCCGTAGTTCACCAGGATGCTGAGTGGCGCTTCGGCGCGGAGCCGTTGCGCGGTGCGATCGACTGCATACTCCTTGCCGAGGCCGCCGAAATCAATTTCCATTCCGGGCGCCAGTGTGAGCCGCGGTTTTTGCCAGCGGACTTTGTCCCAGCCAATGAGTGGCAGCAGGGCGGCGATGGCGTTCGGGTCCGGAACGCGATCGCTGCCATCGAAGCGCCACACGCGGCGCAAGGCGCCGGAGGTAATGTCGAATCCGCCCGCGCTCAATCGCCAACAGGCGTCGGCGTAATCGAGTAGCGCGGCGGTCTCTTCGTCGACTTCGACCGCGGCACCGTTCGCGCTATTGATACGGTGCACCAGGTTATCGTCGCGATAGCGACTGAACTTCTGTTCGATGCGTAGCGCCTCTTCGTGCGCGCACCGGCCGAGATGTCGCGCGAGATCGGCGTCGGTCGTGTCCATCAAGATTTCGCATGGACTCGCCATCGCCCGAAAGCGAGCGATCCAATATCCCAAGGCGGGTTGAAGCGTGAGTTCCGTCATACGGTAGCCGTGGCACCAAGCCTAGCGGCTACACGCTATGACGTCACCAGAAGAACGAGTAGTTGACTTGAATCAGAATCGCTTTGTTGTCCGGAAACAAGTCTTGGGTTGCAAGTTGTCCGGGTGCGCCCGCCGGATGGTCGTCGCCGGTTTGCTGTAAGTACTCAAGGCGCACGGCGAACTCGCCGGTTTTCAAGGGCACGCCGTACTTGATCCCGATAGTGTTGGTGGTCATCTCCGATAGCCGATAGTCGGCGCTCGCGAACGGAACGCTTTCGCCCTGGCGTAGGAACGGGCGATAGAAATCCGCCGCCTGGCTCTGAATCGAGTAGCGCAGGTGCGGCTCGATGTATTGGGAGCCAAAATCGAAACGATAGCGCACATCGAACGTATGCGCCTTGATGTCCCAGTCGTCCCAATAGTACCGATAGGAAATATTCAGCACATCCTTGCCAAAGCTTGTCAGCCCGCGCCAGTAAAGCGCTTGGCGCGTGCGCGAGTCCGGGCGTTTTTCATAAATCGTTTGCACCGGTACGCCGCCGAGATCGACCACCGACAACAATTTGTACGGATCGGTGAGGTAGCCGCTGTCGCGGCCATAGGTGTAATTGAATTGCATGATCGTGCTCGGGCTGATCAGCTGCGTCACGCCGAACAACGCATCGAGCACCTTCTTGTCGTCGCTGCCGCCGGCAATCGTCTTTACCGCCGGAAACGTCGGTTGCGCCGTGAGGCCAAGCGGCACGCCGCCTTCCGGTTGTACCGTGTCGGCGTTGTACGCGAAGCCCGCGGTGAGTGTGGTGTTGCGCTTGTTGAAATCTTGTTTGATCGTCGCACCGGCGCCGATCGAGGTGTAGTCGTGCTCGCCGGAAACATGCGCCTGGTACACGATGGAGCGATCGGTGCCGAACGGTCGGGTCCAATCGAGCGACAAGGCGATGCGCGTATCGAGAAATGTCGGATCGAGCGGCGTCGTGTTCGCGGGCGTGGTGTAGGTGGCGTTACCCGAGGGCGAGGTGAAGGTTTGCGGCGTGGTTAAGGGGACGGCACCGCTTGGGCTCGCGCCGGTGAGCGAGTCGATCACGACTTTGAGTGAGATGCTCTCGTCTTCGGTAATCTGCTTGGTCGCACGCACTACTGGCTCGAAGGCGCGTACGCGGTCTTGCTCCGAGTAATAGAGCAGCGACGAGTCAATCTCCCATTTCCCCACCGGAATTTCACCTTCGGCGTGAATGGTGGGCGCGGCCGCGAACAAGCCGCAGGTCGCGACCGCAAGCGCCTGACGCAGCGAATTGGATTTCTTCAGTTGCATCCGCAACCTCCACCGCCGATACCTTGGCCGCCGGTCGCCGACTCTTTCGAGAAGTACACATGCTCGTCGAGAAATGCGTCGTTCGGGTAGGCATCAGGCCGCATCGCCTTGCGTGCCAGCTCGCCGCGCTGCCATGGCTGCACGCGTTCAAGCCCGGCGCAACCGCTGAATACGGCGAAAAGTAAAGCGACGATCAAGATTCGTAGATTCATGCGATGGTTCTCTGGTGTCTATCGATTGCGCAGTGCAATGAAGCAGCGGACGTGTGCAGTGTTATAAATGCGTGAAACGAGTCGTCTTATGTATGTAAGCGTAGATCGAGTCGGTTGGCGCGCCACCACGTTTGTCGGACAGTGGTGAACGCGGCGTGCAGTTTGACAGCGATGTCAAAAATACGCGTCAAGAAAGTGTGAAGTTTTCGTCAAGTCGCGACGGCGTACGCCATCGATTTGACGCACCGCAATACGCGGCGCGCGAACTGTTTGCGCCGATGAGGTAGCGATGGTGAGAGAGGAAGTGCGCAGTCGTGGCGCTAGCTTGGTAGCGCGTCGACTTTGTGGTGTTGTGCTCTTAGATTCGCCAGCGTCGTTTCGTAATCCTTGACACGTCGTTGTTCTTGCTCGACGACGTGCTTTGGCGCATGGGCGACGAACTCCGCGTTGGCGAGTTTGCCCTTGGCCTTTTCGATTTCTTTCTCCGTCTTAGTGATTTCTTTTTGCAGCCGAGCGAGTTCGACCTTCTTGTCGATGATGGCGCCGAGCGGAATCAGAACTTTCAGCTCGCCGACCAAGACCGTCGCAGACTCCGGTGCGGTGTCGCCCGACTTCAGCCAGGTGACGGATTCGCTTCGAGCGAGCGCCGCGATGTAGTGTTGATGGCGTTGCAGAAGTTCGCGATCCTGCTCGCTGCCGTCGGCGAAGAAGACCGGTACGCGTTTACTCGGCGCGATGTCGTTCGTTGCGCGAATATTGCGTATCCCGGTAATTACCTGCATAACCCAATCCATCTCGGCGCGCGCGTTAGTGTCGATTTCCTTGGCGTCCGCGGTTGGGTACGGCTGACGCATGATAGTCCACCCGTCGAAATGAAGATTCTCACCGACTTCCCCTCTCCCTTCGGGAGAGGGCAAAGGGTGAGGGGTTGCGGCGCTTCCCTCACCCCCATCCCCCTGGATCGCTCCCGACTTCCTGTCTCCCGCGATCTTAGTGCGTCCCTGCACGTCACCGGGGGGAGAAGGAAGCGCTAAAGGAGCCACGCGCTGCCAGATTTCCTCGGTGATGAAGGGCATGATCGGGTGTAGCAGCCGCAGTGCCGCTTCCAATACCTGTACCAGTGTGCGGCGCGTGCCGCGTTGCGATTCGAGACTCGATGCCGAGTCGGTCAAAACGACTTTGCTCAGTTCGAGATACCACGAGCAGTACTCGTCCCAGATGAAGCGGTACATGGCTTGCGCGGCAAGATCGAAGCGGTAGTCTTGGAAAGCGGTTTCGACTTCTTGCGTGACTTCGTGCAGGCGCGTAACGATCCAGCGGTCGGCGGCGCTTAGTTCGAGGCCCGTTTCCCTCACCCTCATTCCCTCTCCCGGCGGGAGAGGGAGGCGAGCCGAGGGCGCTGATGCGCCGCTTTCATAAGATTGGCCGCAGTCTTGTCCTTCCGTGTTCAGCAGCACGTAACGCGCGGCGTTCCAGAGTTTGTTGCAGAAATTGCGATAGCCTTCGATGCGGCCGAGATCGAATTTAATATCGCGGCCAAGCGTCGCCAAGCTGGCGAAGGTGAAGCGCATCGCATCCGTGCCGTACGCCTGGATGCCATCCGGAAATTCCTTGCGCGTGGCTTTTTCAATTTTGGCGGCGTCTTGCGGGCGCATCAGACCGGTGGTGCGCTTTTTCACCAGCGCGTCGAGATCGATGCCGTCGATGAGATCGAGCGGATCCAAAATATTTCCTTTGGACTTCGACATTTTTTGGCCGTGCGCGTCGCGCACCAAGCCGTGAATGTAGACCTCGCGAAATGGCACGTCGCCGGCGAACTTGAGGCCCATCATAATCATGCGCGCGACCCAGAAGAAAATAATGTCGAAGCCGGTTACGAGCACGCGCGTAGGATAGAACGCTTTCAGTTCCGGCGTTTGCCGTGGCCAGCCGAGTGTCGAGAACGGCCATAGCGCCGAGGAGAACCAGGTATCAAGAACGTCTTTGTCTTGTTCGAGCGCGACGTCCTTTCCATGCTTGGCGCGTGCTTTAGTTTTCGCTTCGGCTTCAGTGCGTGCGACGAATAGATTTCCGTCGGCGTCGTACCAGCACGGGATGCGGTGACCCCACCAGATTTGGCGCGAGATGCACCAGTCTTGAATGTTGTGCATCCATTCGTAGTACGTCTTGCTCCAGTTGTCCGGCACGAATTTGATGCGCCCGTCTTCAACGACCTTGATCGCTTCCTGCGCGAGCGGCGCGACCTTTACGTACCACTGATCGGTGAGGTAAGGCTCGACCACGGCGTTGCTGCGATCGCCGCGCGGCACCGTGAGTTTGTGCGCATCGATTTTGTCGATCAGGTTCGCGGCTTCGAGATCGGTGACGATTTGTTTGCGCGCCTGATAGCGGTCGAGGCCATCGTACGTCGAGCCGGGTAGGTCGATGGATGCGTCGATGGTAAAAATATTAATCAGCGGCAGATCGTGGCGCTTGCCGACTTCGTAGTCGTTGAAGTCGTGCGCCGGCGTGATCTTCAGGCAGCCGGAACCGAACTCTTTGTCGACGTAGTCGTCGGCGATCACCGGAATTTTGCGACCCGTAAGCGGCAGCTCGACCATTTTGCCGATATATTTTTTGTTGCGCTCATCGTCCGGGTGCACCGCGACGGCGGCGTCACCGAGCATGGTCTCCGGGCGCGTGGTGGCGACGACGAGATAATCTTTCGAACCGGCGATCGGGTAACGGATGTGCCACAGGTGGCCGGCTTCTTCCTCGGAGATTACCTCGAGATCGGAAACCGCGGTGTGCAGCACCGGGTCCCAATTTACCAAGCGCTTGCCGCGATAGATCAATCCTTCCTCGTACAAGCGCACGAACACTTCGGTAACGGCGTGCGACAGCCCGTCGTCCATGGTGAAGCGCTCGCGCGACCAATCGAGTGAAGCGCCCATGCGTCGCGATTGCTGGGTGATGGTGCCGCCGGATTGCTCTTTCCATTTCCACACGCGCGCGATGAAGTCCTCGCGCCCGAGATCGTGACGCGATTTTCCTTCCTGTGCGAGCTGACGCTCCACGACCATTTGCGTCGCGATACCGGCGTGGTCCATGCCCGGTTGCCACAAGGTGTTGTCGCCTTTCATGCGGTGGTAACGAATCAGCGCGTCCATAATGGTTTGGTTGAACGCGTGGCCCATGTGCAGCACGCCGGTGACATTCGGCGGCGGAATGACGATGCAATACGCAGGGCCCTGGCCGGACGGCGCGAAGTACTTGTGGTTCTCCCACGTGTGGTAGATACGCCGCTCGATGGCGTGCGGGTCGTAGGATTTGCTCAGCGCGGCCTCGTCGGGATCTGCGCCCGCGGGAGCATTCTTATCGTGCGTCATGGGCGGTCCAGTGCGAAAACTGGATTGTAGCGATTCTCGACGGGTTCGGCAGGACGGGAAACGCGGATTCCGGGGCCTCGCCTGTCAGCGTACCGCTTATTCCTGGTGCCGACTCAGCGTTCGACGCGGTGCCGCAACGGCGGCTACTTTGGTTTGCTCAGCGCGCGTTTGCTCAAGGCCTCGGCGAGGTACTGCTGTAAACGTTCGATGGTCTTTATATCGAGCGGCTTCTCCCCGGTCTTGCGTCGCTCGATGTTGAGCTTGGCGATCACGCGGATGGCGATATCGCGCGCCTGCGATGCTTTCGGCAGTGGCGGGGAGGCCGGCGTCGCTAGATCGGCGACCTCGCTTAAGACGGGAATCTCTTCCGGCGTGCCCGCAGCGTCGGCGGCGACCTGCTTCGGTTCGGGCGGCGTCTCGGGAGCATCCGTGGAATTGGGTGGTGGAGCCTGTTCCTTCACTGCGGATCCTTCCGGTGGCTGATTGGCAACGACGGTCAGAGGCTTTGCGATTTCCGTCGTCGCGGGTTCCCGCTTGGCGTCGGGCTTGGCTGGTTTGGCGGGTGCCGGGGTCTTCGGTTCGACCGTGAATTCTATCGCGTAGGCGTCGGAGTGACCGACGCTACTCGGTTCGACCGTGAGTACGTCGGGCTGTTCCGGTGGTGCATTCGATTTATCGGCCGGCACGTCGGTATCCGCCGACAAATCGACAGTCATAACGTCGTCCGTTGAGCCAGTATCGAGGGGTTCGACAAACTCGATCGTAGCGGGAATCTCGGACGCGTCACGGATAACGGGCGATTGAGCCTCGGCGGGCGGCGCCATCTCAGGCGGTGACAGCGGCGGGCGTGCCGCCCTGGCGGCGGCGAAATCGAACCTCTGCTGGGGATCCGTCGGTTCGCTCGGCTCCGGCGCCGGCGAAAGATCGATAGTTTCTTCGGTCGACAACTCAGGCGGTGCGGCCAATTCGATTTCAATCGATTCCGTTGCCGGTTCCTCGACCGACAACACCGGTGCGGCCTCGAGGACTTCGGCTACCTGCACGATCGGTTCAGGCTCGATTTGCTCAGGCGCGGTTTCGATTGAAAGTGTTTCCGGCGAAGGCTCGATCGCTGCGCTCGCGTCGGGCTCGTTCGGTGGCGAGGGTTCCGCTTCGAGCGGCAGCAATTCTATTTCATCGAGCGACGCCGAGGCGCTGTCCAACGCGGCCAAGTCCGCGGCCTCGATGTCGCTGCGATCCCGATCGGTACGACGTTTGGATTCGGGTTGGTCAACTTCCCACTCGATCTCCATTTCTTCGTCCGGGAACAACGGCTCCGGCGGCGTCTGCAGCGCGCGTTCCACCGGCTCGATGATCTTTTCGTTGATGATCTGATCGAGCTTGAAGAGCGCCTTATGAAATGTGTCCGGTTCGGCGGCGAACGCATCCGGGTCGAAATCGTCGCGGCCGGATTCGCGCCACGATTGGCGCAACGGCTGCGTGCTCACGAGATCGTTACGAATCAAGTCCTGCAGCGACTTCAGCACTTCCTCCAACGTGCGCTTCTGTTGGGGCTTGTGCTTCGGTTTCTCGTCAGCCATGACCCGTCGAGATGCGGTTACAGGTTATGCGTTTGAACGTCGATGCCGCGATCGCGGTATCGACGAAAGCGCGCGCGCGCGCCGGCGCGTTCGGTTTCATCGCTGCTTACGATTTCCGCCACCCGCTCGAAGCGATCGAAGAATTCCGGCACGTCCGCGGCGAGCGAAATTAACACGTCGTTGAACTCCGCCGGCGGCGCATCGTGGCCGATCAGCACCGGCAATACTGGGTCGACCGGGTCAGTGTGCACTTGATGCGGTACAAAGCTGCCCGGGTTGAATGTCCACAACAGTCGGTCGAGGTTCGCGGACGCGTCGGGGCTGTCGGTGAGTATATAGACGCGATGTTTCAGTCGATACGCTTTTTGCGCCAGTCGGCATGCGGCGAGTGCTTTGCCGTTACTCTCGGCCGCCGGCAGCAAATAAAAATCGACGCGTGTCATTCCGCGGGCGCGGGCTCTTTACGTGCGCGTTCGATGAGGAACTGCGTAAGCAGCGGCACCGGTCGGCCGGTTGCGCCTTTCTCCTTGCCTGATTTCCAGGCGGTGCCGGCGATGTCGAGATGCGCCCACTTCGACTTGGTCGTGAAGCGCGACAGGAAACAGGCGCCGAGTATCGTGCCGGCTTCGCGCCCAGCGCCGATGTTGGCGATGTCGGCGAAGTTGCTGTCTAGTTGTTGCTGGTAGTCGTCCCACATCGGCAGTTGCCAGGCGCGATCCCAGGTGTACTTACCGGCATTCAACAGCTCGCGTGCGAGCGATTCGTTATTCGCGAGCAAACCCGATGCCGGACTGCCGAGCGCGATCACGCAAGCGCCGGTGAGTGTCGCAATATCGACGATGGCCGCGGGATTGAAGCGGATCGCATAGGTGAGGGCGTCGCATAGCACCAGGCGACCTTCGGCGTCGGTATTCAGCACTTCGATGGTCTGTCCCGACATACTGGTGACAATGTCGCCGGGTTTGGTGGCGTCGCCGCCGGGCATGTTTTCGGAACTCGGGATCACGCCGACGATATTGAGCGGAAGCTTGAGTTCGGCCGCGGCCTTGATCGCGCCGAGCACGGACGCGGCACCACACATGTCGTACTTCATTTCATCCATCGCCGCGGATGGTTTGATCGAGATACCGCCGGTATCAAAGGTGATGCCTTTGCCGACCAGCGCGATCGGCGGATCGGCGTCGCCGCCGCCACGGTATTCGAGCACGATCAATTTCGGCGGTTGGCGGCTCCCACGCGCGACCGACAGCAGCGAGCCCATGCCGAGCTCGCGCATCGCGGCTTCATCGACTACGGTGCTCTTCAATCCGTATTGCTTGGCCAACTCGACCGCGCGTTCGGCGAGGTAAGTCGGTGTGCAGATGTTGCCGGGTAGGTTGCCGAGATCTTTCGCAAGCTGCACGCCGCCGGCGATGGCGACGGCTTCCTTCACCGCGTGTTCGCCGGGGGGCAAGTCGCTGCGCCGGGGTACCGCTAGAATCATCCGCTTCAGCGCGCGCCG
>Ga0209640_10001448_pt1 | contig 20108 bp, 22 predicted proteins | sample RifCSP10_1_FD_184018 | JGI IMG/M metagenome (GOLD analysis project Ga0209640, IMG submission 184018) | Soil microbial communities from Rifle, Colorado - Rifle CSP2_sed 10_1 (SPAdes) (version 2) | ecosystem: Environmental > Terrestrial > Deep subsurface > Rock core/Sediment | place: Rifle...
CGTGCGCATCGAGCTGAACTGCGACGCGGGGGAGAGCTTCGGGCCCTGGCGCATGGGCCGTGACGAGGAGCTCATCCCCCTCGTGAGCGCCGTGAACGTCGCCTGCGGCGCGCACGCGGGGGATCCGCTGACGATCGAGCGCACGATCGCCCTTGCCGTGGTCGTCGGCGCGGCCATCGGGGCCCATCCGGGCTATCCCGACCGCGAGGGCTTCGGGCGGCGCGACCTGGCCATGAGCGCCCAGGAGCTGGAAGCCTCGATCGTCTTCCAGGTGTCGGCCATGGCGGGCATGGCCCGGGCCGCCGGAGCGGAGTTGCGGCACGTGAAGGTGCACGGGGCGCTCTACAACGCGGCCGCCCGCGACCCCGGCCTCGCGGAGCCGATCGCGCGGGCCGTGCGCCGTTGCTCTCCGGCGCTCATCGTCGTCGGGCCGCCCGGCTCGGCTCTGCTCGCCGCCGCCGATGCCGCGGGCTTGGCGACACAGGCCGAAGGTTTCGCCGACCGGGCCTACGAACCGGATGGCGCCCTGCGCTCGCGGCGCCTGGCCGGTGCCCTGATCGAGGATCCGGCCGCGGCCGCGGCGCAGGCGCTCGACCTGGCCGCGTCGGGGCGCTTCGAGACGCTCTGCGTGCACGGTGACACGCCGGGCGCGCCGGAGATCGCCCGTGCCGTGCGCGAGGCGCTCGTGGCGGCCGGCCACGAGGTGCCGGGCGGAGGGAGCGCACGGTGAGCCGGCCCGGACCGCGGATCGTGCCCTTCGGGGACGCGGCGCTCCTCGTCGAGCTGGGCGGCGGCATCGACATCGGCGCCAACCGGCTGGCGCACGCGATGGCCGCGGCCGTGCGCTCCGACGCGGCCGGCCCGTGGGGCTGCCCGGTGCCGGCCTACGACAGTGTCCTCGTCCCGTACGACCCCCTGGAGGTCGACGTCGCGGCGGCCGCCGACCGACTGACCGGCGTCCTTGCCGGCGTCGGCGCCCCCGTCGAGGACGCGGACCACGAGGAGGGGCCGTTCATCAAGATCCCCGTGCGCTACGGCGGCGCGGACGGCCCCGACCTCGAAGAGGTCGCCGCGCTGCATGGGTCGACCCCGGCGCGAGTGATCGCGATCCATTCCGGCACGGTCTACCGCGTCTTCCATCTCGGTTTCGCGCCGGGCTTCTCCTACCTGGCGTCCGTCCCGGCGGAGATCGTGACGCCCCGGAGGGCGACGCCGCGGACGCGCGTGCCGGCCGGCTCGGTCGGCATCGCCGGTCTCCAGACGGGCGTCTACCCGGTGGTGATGCCAGGCGGCTGGAACCTCATCGGGCGGACCGAGGCGGTGCTCTGGGACGCCCGGCGCGACCCGCCGGCGCTGCTGCGGCCCGGCGCGCACGTGCGCTTCGTGCCGGTGGGCGGCTGAGCGATGTTCGAGGTCGTCGATCCGGGCGCGCTCTCGACCGTGCAGGACGGCGGCCGGCCCGGCCACCTCGACCTGGGCGTGCCGGTCTCGGGGGCCTGCGATACCTGGTCGCTGGCGGTGGCGAACCTGTTGCTGGACAACCCGCCCGATGCGCCGGCCCTCGAGATCACCCTCGCCGGGCCGGTGCTCGCCGTGTGCCAGACCGGCGTCATCGCCATCGCCGGTGCCGACCTGGGCGGCGAGGTCCCCGAGGAGGGTCGGCGGCTTGCTCCGGGCTCCTCGCACCGCGTGACCGCGGGCACGCACCTCCGCTTCGAGGGCGTGCGATCGGGGCTGCGCGCCTACCTCGCCCTGCCCGGCGGGATCGCCGCGGCGTCGGTCCTCGACTCGGCCTCCACGTGCCTGCTGGGTGGCTTCGGGGGGATCGACGGCCGGGCCCTGCGTGCCGGAGACCAGCTCCTCCCGGTGCGAGGCCCGACGGCGGGGGAGGCCGGTCGCCGCTGGCCCGCCGGCGGCCCGGATCCGCTCGACGGCGCGCCGCTGCGGCTGATCCCCGCGGCGGATCCCGCCGGCCTGGCGCCGGGCGCCCTGGCCGCGATCGTCGACTCGCCCTGGATCGTCTCGACCGAGAGCGACCGCGTCGGCGTGCGCCTCTCCGGCCCGGCCATCACGGCGGCCCCGGAGGCGGCAGACCTCGTTTCTCGCGGCGTGGTACCGGGCACCATGCAACTGCCGCCCGGCGGGCCGATCATCCTGCTCGCCGATGGCCCGACCGTGGGCGGCTACCCGGTCGCCGGTGTCGTCGCCCGCGCCGACCTGCCGCGCGTCGCCCAGGCTCGACCGGGCGCGGAGTTGCGCTTCGTGACCGCCTCGGTCGCCGAGGCGCAGGCCGCGTGGCGCTACCAGGCGGCAGTGCTGCGGGAGATGGCCCGCCGGCTGGAGGTCTCGGGTCCCTGGGAGACGCACGTCTGAGGGCTCCGAACGGGACCCCGTGCCATACTCCCCGCTGAGATGGGAAGCGTCGAAGAGGTCGTCATCGCTCGCCGCACGGGGTTCTGCTACGGCGTGCGCGAGGCGATCGACTACGCCAAGGTCGCGGCCGCCGAGGGCAAGCGCACGCACACGCTCGGCCAGGTCGTCCACAACGAGGGCGTCATCGCCGACCTGCAGGCGCAGGGCATCCGCACCGTGGGCACGCTCGACGAGGTGGACGGGGGCGCGGCCGTCGTCATCCGCGCCCACGGCGTCACGCCGGACGTCATCGCCCGCGCCGAGGAGCGCGGCCTGGAGGTCATCGACGGCACCTGCACCTGGGTGCTCCAGGAGCATCGCGAGATCGTCAGGCTCGTCGAGGAGGGCTACACCATCGTCCTCCTCGGCACCCCGAAGCACCCCGAGACGATCGGCCTCCTCGGGCGCGCCCCGGACGCCATCGTCGTGGACGAGGAGCCGGAGTGGGAGCGCATCCCGCGCCGCAAGCGCATGGCGCTCATCAGCCAGAGCACGCAGCCGCCCTGGAAGTTCGAGAAGCTGGCCGCCTTCCTCGTCTCGCGCTGTCACGAGCTGAAGATCGTCAACACGGTCTGCCCGGTCACCATCCGCCGCCAGCAGGACACGATGGAGCTGGCCGAGCAAGTGGACATGATGATCGTCGTGGGCGGGCGCAGCAGCGCCAACACCGCCGAGCTGACGCGGCTCTGCCGCATCGCCGGCCGGCCGGTCGTGCAGATCGAGGCGGTCCGCGACCTGGTCGATTCAGCGCTCTTCGGTGCCGCCCGGGTGGTGGGCGTCACCGGCGGCACGTCGACCCCGATCGAGGACCTCGAGACCGTCGCCGCCCGGATCTACGAGCTGGCCGGCACACAGGCACGCCGCCTCCACGCCCGCGAGCTCGCCCGCGAGGCGCTCGCCTCCGTCGCCGAGCCGGCCTACCGCAGCACCTCGATCGGCCGCCGCGGTGGTCGCGAAGCCGTCGCCGCCGGCTCGGGCGCCGGCGTCGCCTGAGCGTGTCGCCCCGCCAGGGCAGGCGCTCCACCGCCGGTCCCCTCGACGTTTCGACCCCCCTCGAGGGCCTGCCCGTGGTGGCCATCGTGGGCCGCGCCAACGTCGGCAAGAGCACGCTCTTCAACCGCATCGTCGGCGAGCGCACGGCCATCGTCGAGGACCGCGCCCGCACCACGCGCGACCGCCTCTACGGCGCGGCCGAGTGGAACGGCCGGCGCTTCATCGTCGTGGACACCGGGGGCCTGGAGCGGCGCCCCGGCGACCTCATCGAGGAGAAGGTCCAGGAGCAGGCCCGCCAGGCCCTCACCGAGGCGGACGTGATCCTCTTCGTGGTCGACGCCGAGGCCGGCCTGACGCCGGGCGATCTCGAGGCCAACGAGCTGCTGCGCACGTCGGCGACGCCGGTGATCCTCGTCGTCAACAAGGCCGACAACGCGAAACGCGAACTCGAGGGCGCCGAGTTCCACCGCCTCGGCTGGGACGAGACCTACGCCATCAGCGCCGCCCACGGCCGCGGCACGGGCGACCTGCTCGACGCGCTCGTCTGGGCGCTGCCCGTCGAGTCGGAGGCCGAGCTCGAGCGCAAGCGCCGGGAGGCCGAGCTGGAGGCCGACCTCGAAGCCTTCGGCGAGGAGGCGCTGGCGTGGCAGCGTGAGCCCGGGGGCGGGCCGGCGGACGACGAGCGCACGGCCGCCTGGGACGCCCAGGTCGCGGCCGACCAGGCGGTGAACGCACAGCCGGTGCGCATCGCCATCGTGGGCCGGCCCAACGTCGGCAAGAGCTCGCTGCTCAACGCCCTGCTGGGCGAGGAGCGGGCCATCGTCAGCGAGATCCCGGGCACGACGCGGGACGCCATCGACACGGCGCTCGATTGGAACGGGCGGGCCCTGCGCCTCATCGATACGGCCGGCATCCGCCGCCGCGGCAAGGTCGCCGGCGGCGCCGCCGCGGAACGCTTCTCCGCCCTCCGCTCGCTGAAGGCGATCAGCCGCGCCGACGTGGCCGTGCTCATCATCGACGCCCCGGACGGACTGACCGCGCAGGACGCGCACGTCGCCGGCTACGTCGTCGAGGAGGGCAAGGGCCTCGTCGTGGCGGTCAACAAGTGGGATCTCGTCGAGAAGACCGAGCGCACCTTCGACGAGTTCGCCAGCCGTATCCGCGCCCAGTGCCCCTTCCTCGACTTCGCGCCGGTCGTGTCCATCAGCGCCAAGACCGGCCAGCGCGTGGGGCGCGTGCTCGAGGCGGCTTTCGAGATCGCCGGCGAGCGGCGCCGCCGGATCTCCACCGGCGAGCTGAACCGGGTCATCGGCGAGGCCACCTTCCGCCAGACGCCGCCGCCGGTGAAGGGGCGACGGCCGAAGATCTTCTACGCCACTCAGGCGGCCGTGGCGCCGCCCACGTTCGTCGTCTTCACCAGCGACGCGGCGAGCGTCCACTTCAGCTACCGGCGCTACCTCGAGAACCAGGTGCGCGAGGCGTTCGGCTTCGACGGCACGCCCGTCCGCTTCGTCTTTCGCGACCGCAGCCGCGTCGAGTTGGAGAAGCGGCCGAAGAAGCGCACGCCGACCCAGCGCACGACGAAGGGCGGGCCTCCGCGCAGGGCGGCGGGCCGCACGACCAAGCGGGCGACATGACCCTGCCCGCGCGAGCGGTCGTCGGTGCGGGCGCCTGGGGGACCACGCTCGCGCTGCACCTGGCCCGGAAAGGCCCCGTCACGCTCCTCGCGCGGGACGAGGAGGCGGCCCGGGCGATGGTCGAGACGCGCGAGAACGCGCGCCACCTGCCCGGCTTCCGCCTGCCGGTCGAGGTCGAGATCGGGGCCGACCCCGCGGCGCTGACCGCGGCCTCGGAGCTGGTCATCATGGCCGTGCCCTCGGCCGGCCTGCGCTCGGAGGCGGCACGCATCGGCCCCCACCTCCCCCCCGGCGCCGTCCTGCTCTCGGTCACCAAGGGGCTCGAGCGCGGCTCGCTCCTGCGCATGAGCCAGGTGCTGGCCGAGGAGGTTCCCGCCGCGAGCGACCGTATCGCTGCCATGTCCGGACCCAACCTTGCGCTCGAGATCGCCCGCGGGCTGCCGGCCAGCTCGGTCGTGGCGGCCGACGACGAGGCCATCGCCCAGCGCGCCCTCGACAGCATCGCCTCGCGCTCGTTCCGGCTGTACACGAACCGCGACATCGTCGGCGTCGAGCTGTGCGGCGCCCTGAAGAACATCGTGGCCATCGCCGCCGGCGCGGCGGATCGGCTCGGCTTCGGCGACAACGGCAAGGCCGGGCTGATCACGCGCGGCCTGGCCGAGATGACCCGGCTGGGCATCGCCGCGGGGGCCAACCCCCTGACCTTCGCCGGGCTGGCCGGCCTCGGCGACGTGATCGCCACCTGCGCCTCCAGCCTCTCGCGCAACCATCGCCTGGGCGAGGAGCTGGCCCGGGGGCGCCGCTGGGCCGAGATCGAGGGCACCCTGCCGGGCGTCGCCGAGGGTGCCTACACCGTGGACGCGGCACTCGCCCTGGCGGCGAGGTACGGCGTGGAGATGCCCATCGCCCGCGAGGTCCACAACGCGCTCTTCGAGGGCAAGAGTGTCCAGCGCTGCCTCATCGACCTGCTCTCGCGCGAGTCGAAGGACGAGCTGGCCGGGCTCGAGGGGTGGGTCATGGAGCGCGCTCGCCCCTGACTCGACGGGCAGGACGGGACGCCCGATGTGGCATCATCGGCGGGGTCCGCACCCGACCGCACCGGACCGCCCCGGGCGTTGTGCGCCCGCACCGGAAAGTGGTCCGGGGTGCCCTCCGGTACTCGTCATGGGGCATCCGCCGTCCTAGACTCGCGGTCCGCTCTGGTTATCGGAGTAATGGACTTGTCGGTCGACGTCATCGTCGCCATCCTCATCGTCGCCATCGTCGCCAACCTGGTGATCACGGTCGGCCTCCTCGTGGCCCTCGTGCGCCGGGGACGCGCGCCCCGGGCGATCGCCGCGCCCATGGTCGCGTCCAGACCGGAGCGCGAGACCGCCGTGAGCGTCGGGGAGCCCGCCCTCGACACCGAGGAGGTCGAACCGATGCGACCGGAGCCTGAGCCCGCCTACGAGGGCGGCGTCGTGAGCATCCTGACCGACCCGCTGACCGGGCTGGACAACCGCCTGGCCTGGGATCGGCTGCTGCGCGAGGAGAACGCCCGCAAGCGCCGCTACGGCCGACCGGTCTCCCTGGTCATCGCCGAGCTGTATGGGCTCGATGCTCTCGCCGACCTCGTCGGACGCGAGGCCGCCGACAAGCTCGTGCCGGCCATCGCCGAGGCGCTCACGCGCTACGGCCGGGCCCCCGACCGGGTGGCGCGCGTCGGCCACGCCCGCTTCCACATCCTGCTTCCCGAGACCGACGAGGTCCGCGCCATCAACTACATCGAGCGCGTTCGCCAGGCCTGCGACCTCTGGCTCGAGGCCGGCGCCGTCGCCCTCAACCTCTCGCTCGGCTGGGCCAGCCCCGGCCCCGACGACGACCTCGAGACGGCCATGGTCACGGCCGAAGATCGCCTCCTCGCAGAGCACCGCCGCAACTCCCGTCGTGCCACGGGCTGAGCGCACCGTCCGCGGCAGGGTCGGACGCAAGGCCCCGCTCCGTGCCTTTGCTAGACTGGGCCGCGTCGGGGCGTAGCGCAGCCTGGTAGCGCACTTGAATGGGGTTCAAGAGGTCGCTGGTTCGAATCCAGTCGCCCCGACCAACGATCCACGCACGAAATGGCCCCTCCGGGAATCTCCGGAGGGGCCTCGTGATTCGGTCCGACGGATCAGCCGTCGACGGCGCAGGGGTTGGGCGGGTAGTCGAAGCTGGCCCCGAGCCAGCCGCCGGCCGCGTTGCCGCCCTCCGAGACGACGACCGAGAGGGCGTTGAGGGCGGCCGCCTCCGGTGACTCTGGCGGGCCGGGATCCGGAACACGAATGCCGCCCAGGCGGTCGTCGGCGTTGCCCAGCACGGTGGCGATCGAGGCCAGCTGGTTGGCGATGCCGGTCGCGCTCGTGTCGGCGGCAAAGGCGTCGGCATCGGCGATGACGCTCGCGCCGAGACCGTCGCTGGGACCCCCTTCCGAAGCGCAGGCCTCGGCGACGCTCTCGCCGAGCGCGTTGTACGCGGACAGGGCAGCGATGAAGCCGTCGGCGACCGGGCAGAACTCGGTGCACGAGTTGGGCGGGTAGGCGGTGATGACCCGGGCCAGCCGGGCATTCGTCGCGCTGATGATGTTCGTCACCGCGGCGATCCGGTTGGCCACCGGGCTCGTCGCGTCGTCGACCGAGCTGACCGGGATCCGGCTGTCGGCCCCGGCCGATCCCGGGACCGCCACCATGACGACGAGCAGCGCGGCGACCGCGGCTGCGCCCACACGGGTTCTGCGCATCGAAGCTCACTCCAGTTCCGGGACGCGACTTGTGCGCGAGTGGGCCGCAGCGTCAAGAGGCATCCCCTCGGTGATGGTGCCTGGAGGCACCGCCGGCCGCGATCTGACGTCGGCGACCGCGGGCCTCCTCGGCACCCCGCCGAGCCGCCGCTCAGGCTGGTATCCGCTCGACGCGTAGGCGGTAACGCTTCCGGCCTGATCGACGTCTTGAGCGGGACGGGGTGTGCGCTCCTCAGGTACTTACCCGTCACGGCTCGCGCCAGGCCGGTTGCGGACACCGGCTTCTCCTGTCTGCTGACTCAGCTGTCGTTCAGCCGGGAGGGCTCCTGACCTACACCATCACGATGGCCAACCACGGCGCGAGCACGGCGGTGGAGCCGTATGCGGGGTGGTGGTTCAGCTACCCGGGCGAGTTCGAGTCCGTTCCCTCAGGAGCGTTCTGCGCGCCGTTCTACTGGGGCGGCCCCGGCATGACCTGCTCACTCAGGGGGTTTGCCGACCTCGAGCCCGGAGCATCCGCGACGTTCATCGCCACGGTCCGCCTTGGGAGCGCTGGGCTCCCAGGCATCCTTGAGGCGACGGCTCTCGGCGGGAGTTCGACCGCTGACTTCGGATACGGCAATAACGTCGCCCGCGTGAGCAGTCTGGCCGACGGTGATGGCACCGACGGTAGAGTTCGTGAACAACGAATCTCCCTATGCCGTTGATGAGACCATCACCATCAGCTGCGCGGCGGCCTGTCAAGGGACATGTGGAGGTGCCCAGCCGCGGTCGGTTCATCTGCCCATTGGCGGCCGCGAGAACTGCCCACCCCCGGCCAGTGAAAGTGCCAGCCGCCGTGGACGTCAGACGGCTAGCAGCCCCTCATCTGCTGCGACGACCTGCGCCATCCGACGTCGGCAACGCTGACTCGCCTTCGCGCCGACCGCGGTCAACCAAGCTGTCGCCTAGTTCAGCTCGGCCCCGCTCGAGCCGTTGATGCGGGCGTTCACGAGCCGGACCTCCGTCCCACGTCGGATCGAGTTCGGGATCTCGGCGATCCGATCGACCGCCCGGAGCAATTCCGCGAGCCGCTCCGTCGGGGCGTCCCCATCGACCTGCACGTCGTATTCGATCGGCCCTGAGACGGCCGGGTCTCCGCCGTAGTCGCTGCGCGCGCTGACGCTGACACGACGAAGCCCGATCCCGTCACGCGCCGCCTCCCGGAACAGATCGTTCGAGATGCAGGCGGCGACCGCGAGGTTGAGGAGCTGGCCGCCGTTGAAGCCAAGGCCGCCACCACCGGCATCGACCGGCCGATCGACGACAAGCGTGAAGGGTCCCGCTGAACCAAGGGCAGTCGTCCGCCCGTCCACATTGATCGTCTCGACCTCGATGTCCACGTCGCACCTCCTCGCCTCCAGTATCGTCCGCGGTCGTGTTCTCCATCCACGCAAAGCCGCAACCGAACGCGTCGGCTAGCTCCAGCCGTCGTGTCCGCGATTGCCACGACGTCACCGGCGACTCGTTCGGTCGGCAAGATCGGTCAGGCGTCGGCCGCATCCAGCGGCCGCACGCCGCGACCGCCGAGCGCCTCGGCCAGCCGGTGGGATCTGCCCTCGGTCACGATGACGTGGGCGTGATGGAGCAGTCGGTCGACGGCGGCGGTGGCGAGACCCTTCGGGAAGATCGAGTCGAAGCGGGCTGGGTGGAGGTTCGACGTGAGGATCAGCGAGCGCTTCTCATAAGCCGCGTCGACCAGGCGATAGAGGGCCTCGGCCTCGTCGGCGCCGGCGGGCAGGAGCCCGATGTCGTCCACCACAACGAGCTCGGAGCGGACGATCCGCTCGACGACCTTCCCGGTCGACGCATCGATCCGGGAGCGGGCGATCGTGGCCGTGAGGCTCTCGAGGGTGAACCAGCTGACGCGGAGGTCGCGATCGATCGCGGCATGGGCGATCGCCTCGGCGAAGTGGCTCTTGCCGGTCCCGGAGGGTCCGACGAGGACGAGGTTCTCGGCCCGGCCGATCCAGTCGAGCGACCGCAGTGCCCACTGGGCCTCGCCCGGGATCGCCGACGCCGTGGAGTCCCAGGCGTCGAAGGTCTTGCCCGACGGCAGCCTCGCCGCCTTGCGGTGCAGCTCCCGGGTCGACCGGTCCCGTCCGGCCGCCTCCTCGGCCAAGAGGACCTTGAGCACCTGGGCATAGTCCCAGCCCTCTTCACGGGCGCGGGCGAGGACGGCCGGGCCGGCTTCCCGGAAGTAGCGCAGGCGCAGGCGGTGGAGGAGGCGCGCCACGTCGGGCGGCAGCGGCGCCGGCTCGACCGGGTGGAGCCGAGGCGGCAGCTCACGCCAGCGGGCGAACTCGTCGGACGCCTCGGCGCCCCTGAGCCGGAACCGGGTCTCGAGCGGGTCGTGTGCCGAGCCGGTGCTCAACGGCCGACGAGCTCCCAGGCGCTCGTCCCGGGCTGGAGCGTGTCATCACCCACGTCGAGTCGCTCGTTCGACCGATCGCCCATCAGCCGCAGGTGGTCGACGATCGACTCGAGGTCGCCGTCGGCGAAGCGACCGGCCTCGGCGGCGAGCCCAAGGGCCCGCTCGACCTGGTCCGACCCAACGAGCATGCCGAGCTCGGTCGCCCGCCGGATCTTCGTCCGGATCCGCTCGACGCCCGAGGCAGCGGCCAGGATGAGCCAGCGCTCGGCACCCGGCCCGAGGCCCAGGAAGGCGGCCTCCTCCGGGTTGGTCGGCCTTGGCTTGGGGTGGAGCGGGTCGCGCGTCCGCTCCGGATAGTGGGCAGGATCGATCCGTGGGTTGCCGGGTGTCGTGAGCGCGTGGCGTGCGACCTCGCGCGCACCGTCCGCCGCGACATGGGCGACGACGAGCTCGTCGCCCTCGACCCGCACCCAGACCCGCTCGCCGGCGAGGGTGTGGGGCACGCTGTATCTCGCCGAGCCGAAGCGCAGCGTCGCGTCGTCGTCGACGGTCCGGGTGACGCCGAAGGCGATCGTGTGGGCCTCGGCCGGGATCGGATGGAGCCGTCGGCGCTCGGCCGCCAGCCGGTCGGTCGGCGGCTCCCGCGTCTCGCGATGGCTCCGCGCGTTGACCGTTTCGCAGAACGCGTCGCAGGCCTCGCGCAGCTCGGCGAACGAGGCGTATGCCGGGAGGAGGTTCGCGTCGGTCGGCACCAGGTCGGCCTTGGCGACCCGGACCGTCGCTTCGCTGCCGCCCTTCGACTCCGGATCGAACGGCACGCAGGCGACGATCTGGAGGCCGTAATGGCGACCGGCAGCGACGAGCTCGGGATGGCGGACACCGATGCCGGCGATCCGGTCGATCGTCACCGTCCGCTCGTTGTCGGTGAGGGCGTACGTCGGGCTGCCGCCGAACCGGCGCAGCGTCTCGTCGAGGCAGGCGATGACCGTCGGCAGGGTCCGGTCCCAGGTCGGGATGACGACCCGGAACCGGCTCCATGAGAGCCAGGCACACCACAGGAGCGTCGCCCGACCGCCGATCCGCGGTCCAGCTCCCCAGTCGAACTGGAACCACATCCCGGGCTCCGGGATCCATGGCCGGTACACCCGCCGGTGGCCGGCGGTGTACGCCTTCTTGGCTCGAGCGACCGCCCGTCTCGTCGTCCGCTCCGAGCCCTCGAACCCCAGCGCGAGCAGCTTGTCGTGAACGACGTCGGCGCGGACCTTGCCCTTCGAGCGCTCGACCCACTCCTCGACCTTGGCCAGGAAGCCGTCGATCAGGCGGTCGCGCGCGGCGCGTTCGGTCATCACTCGCCCGGCCGCTCGCAGCCGGACGTACCGCGCGACAGTGTGGTGCGAGCATCCGGCGAGCTCGGCCGCCGCCCGGAAGCTGCCGGTCAGATCGAATGCTTCGAGGATCTCCACGATGCCCTCGGCCCTCTTCAACGCTGCCCTCCTCGCCTGCTGACTCCGACGAGGAGCAGTCAAGCGGGCTGGGCAGGTTCAGTGGCCGCGGGTGGGCAGATCCGGTGGCCACGGCCGGGCAGGTTCGTGTCCGGCTACGGGCAGTTTCTCGTGGCCGTCGTCACGGCCGACAACGTCGGGATCGATCGGGAGCGGACCGACTGCCCCAGCATCACGGGGCCTGCGCAGATCCTGGTCGACCTGTCCTACGGCCTCTGAGCCCGCCCGCTGGCGTGGGCTCCGCCGGCCTGAGAAGCCCCGCCTTCGCAGCGGGGCTTCTTCATGTCCAAGGCGACCCGGTCGAGCCCCGGGCGGTCGTTTGAGGTGGTTGGGGCGACTAGATTCGCCGGAGCCGTCCTCAGCCGAGGAAGATGGGCCGAATGTCCTCGACCCACACGACTCCCTCTCGCTGCTTCACCCGATAGACGATGGCATAACCGCCGACGCTCAGATCGGCGATCAGGCCAGAGTTCGGCGAGTCGGCGGGTGAGAGGAAGCGAGTCGGCGAGGCCCCCCAATCACCCTGCTCGGCGATGCGCCGAAGCGCTGCATTGACGGCGCGTCTGGTTGGGATGGAACCGGTCCTCGTCTCTTCAGCGCGGGGGCTGAGAACGACGCGGGCGCGCACTGATCTTCAGCTCGACTCCGCGCCCGGCGGCGAGGTCCTCTTCGGCTTGGCGCAGATCCTCATCGAAGCCAGGGATGGATTCGAGGTACGTCCAGACAGCCGCTGAGACGGACTTGCTCTCGGGGGCGGTCTGCGAGACGCGCGCGCCCGTCCCCTCCGCGGGCTTCCTCCGGTGCATCCGTTGCCTCCTGTCGTTCATACCCTCGACGATGCCGACGGGATCCTTGCTGGTGTCATCCCCCGTTGGTCCCTGATCTGCTAACGAACGGCTGCGCATTGTCGAGGCGACTCGTTCGAGCATCTTGACACCACCTTGCACCACTTGCATAGACCAACGAAGAGCATGCAAGGAAGGCCCGCCGGCGGGCTCAACGCCATCCCCCACGATCTCGCCGGAACGATACGAGGCCGCGCTTAGCTGCGACTTGTGGCCGTGTGGCCATCGGCGCCGGGACCGTCGAGGGCGGCTCGGAGTCGAGCGAGGAGCTGCGCGTTGTCTCAATCGCCCAGGGCCGGAGCTGTTGGACCACGACGCGGTCGCCAGGCACTTCTGGTGAGGCTTTCGAACACCGATTCGTTTGGTTCGGTTCAGGGGACCTGGGAGATCTCCAGGATGTTGCCCTCGCTGTCCTTGAACCAGGCGGCCTTGAAGGGGCCCATGGTGAGCAGGCCGCCGACCATCTGTGCGCCGGGGATCTCGTACTCCTCGAAGACGACGCCCCGGGCGCGCAGGTCGGCGACCAGCGCCTCGATGCCCTTCACGCTCCAGCCGGCGGCCGTGTTCTTCGCGGTGCCGGCGAATTCGGTGCCGTAGACGAGGAACCACGATCCGCCGGTCTGATACCACAGCCCGCCCATGTCCTCGCGGCTGGGTTTCAGCCCGAGCTTCTGCTCGTACCAAGCTCTTGCCCGGTCCAGGTCCGCGGCGGGCAACCGGGCCGAGACCGGGAATCCGTCGAACATCGCAGTCGCTCCCTTCCATGGCGAATGCCGAGAGGCGAAATCATCCCACTCCGGGCAAGGTCCTCGGCCACGCCTGGCCCCGTCGGGGCGGGCGGCAGCGCATCGCGCGATGATGGGCTCCGACCGACGACGAGATGAGGAGGCGAGGGATGTGCCGGAGCATCAAGACGCTGCGTGGCCAGGAGCCGCCGGCGAGCGACGAGGAGATCCGCGCCGCGGCGCTCCAGTTCGTGCGCAAGGTGAGCGGCTACCGCGCGCCGGCGAAGCGCAACGAGGCGGCGTTCCAGGCCGCGGTCGAGGAGATCGCGGCCAGCTCGCGCCGACTGCTCGCCTCGCTCGTCACCCGCTGAGTCCGAGCACGACCAGGATCCTCTGGCCCTCGGTCCAGGCGGCGGGGTCCTCGGCGCGGATGCGGTTCGTCTCACGCGACACGAAGCCGAACGAGTCCGGGTCCGACTCCCGCAGGTAGGCCGAGCCGGCCAGCTCGGCGTGCCATTCGCCGAGCATGGCCGCGTAGAGGGCGAGCGGTGCGGCCGCCGACAGGCGGGCCTCGAAGCCCGGCACGAAGTCCACCGGCACCATGAGCCGGGCAAAGAAGGCGCCGATGCGGGCGGAGAGCGGATCCGGCGCCTGCGAGTGACCGGTCCAGCGCGCGATCGGCGCCGGCGAGGCGAAGATGGCGATCGTCGCGTCGGGGTCGAGTTCCTCCGCGCCGAGCCGGCCGCCGAAGCCGAGGAACGAGTTGAACACGCCGAGGCGGTCCACGACCCGGATCGGGCCCCAGGAGAACGGGACCTCGAGGGGCAGGTGCGTCTCGCGGTCAAGCCGGGCCAGGCGCCCCCGCCCCTCCACGACGTGCCAGTAGCCGACCCACTCGGGATCGAAATGGGTCAACTGCGGCTCGCCACGCAGGGCGACCAGCAGGCGTGCGCCGCCGGGCTCCCAGGGTCGGTCGGCGTGGACGTCGAGGAAGCCGAGCCGCGCCAGGCGCCGCGCGGCGTCCAGGGTCGCTTCGGACGGCATCGTCACCTCGCTCAGGCCGGGAGCGCGACGGCGACAGCGATGCGCAGCACGGTTCGAGGATAGCCGTCAGGCCATGGCGGCGGCGTGCACGGCGCCGATCGGGACGGGTGCCCGGTGCCGCACGAAGGCGAGACAGGCGATGAGCCCGGCGCTGGCCTGGTAGAAGACGGCGTTGGCGAAGGCGGCCGGAAGATCGCCGCCGTTGGCGGGCAGATTGAACGGCACGTGCAGCGCCGCGAAGACGAGCGCGGCGACGACGGCCGACACGTCCGTCCGGCGGGTCACCGCCTCGAGCGGCGCGAAGAGGCCCACGAGGAAGAGGAGCTGCTGCCCGACGCCGCTGGGCAGGGCGAGCAGCACCGCCGGCACGACGCCGAGCCCCTGCCCGAGGAGGCGCGGCGCGAGCAACAGCAGGAGGAGGGGCACGAACGGGCGGGGGTCGCGGATCAGGGGGCGCAGCACGTCCGCCGCCGTGGAGCCGCGAGCGGCGACGACGAGCCAGCCCGCGAACGCCGCGGCCGCCAGCACGGCCCCGATAGCGGGCGCCGTTCCCCACGACCAGAGCCCGAACCCCAGCGCACCCATCGCCGCCATGAACAGCCGGCCCCCGGCACGCGGCGCGGGATCCGGCGCGGGGTGGGCCGCGTGGTGACGGCCCGCCCACCAGGCGAAGAAGCCCAGGACCGCGAAGCCGGCCCACACGAGGAGCACGACCCCGACCGTCTCCATGCCTCGCCGCGTCACGAAGACTGCGCCCGCGGCGATCTCGAGCGCCAGGAAGGCGAGGATCGGCGGTCGTCGCAGGGCGGCGGCGATGTCGGCGGCGAGGGCGCGGTCGAGTCGTTCGATGGCGCTACGGTACCGCGCCCGCGGAGCGGGCTAGACTGCATCCCATGCCCGACGCCGCGGCACCGACGGAACTCGAAGCGCTCTTCGCCACGCTCGATCACGCCCAGCGCGAGGGGGTCCGCGACATGGACCCCGAGACGTTCCGTCGCGCCGGCCACGCGGTCGTTGACGTCATGGCCGACTACCTCGCCGGCGTCGAGCGCTACCCGGTCCTGCCACGCGTGGCACCGGGCGAGCTGCGTGCCCGCTTCCCCGCCACGCCGCCGGAGAGTCCAGAGCCGCTGGGCGCGATCCTCGCCGACTACCGCGCCCTCGTCGAGCCGAACGTGACGCACTGGCAGCACCCGGGCTTCTTCGCCTACTTCGCCAGCACCGCGTCCGGTCCGGGGATCCTGGGCGAGATGCTGATGGCCACGCTCGTTGCCAACGCCATGCTCTGGCGCTCGAGCCCGGTGGCGACCGAGCTGGAGGAGGTGACCGTCGGCTGGCTGCGCGATGGCCTCGGCCTGCCGCCGGCCTTCGACGGCCTCTTCACCGACACGGCCTCGACGAGCAGCCTCATCGCCCTCGCCGCCGCGCGTCAGGCGGCCGCCGGCGACGCGTCGGCGACCGGCCTCGCCGACGCGCGACCGCTGCGCGTCTACGCCTCCGCGGAGGCGCACAGCTCGATCGAGAAGGCCTGCATGACGCTGGGCATCGGACGGGCCGGCCTTCACCGCGTCCCGGTCGACGCCGACTACCGGATGGACGTCGCCGCGCTGGAAACGGCCATCGCGGGGGATCGCGCCGCCGGCTGGCGCCCCTGCGCCATCGTGGCCACGCTGGGCACGACCGGCTCCACGTCCGTGGACCCGGTGGGGGCCATCGCCGACGTGGCCGAGCGCGAGGGCATGTGGCTCCACGTGGACGCCGCCTACGCCGGCGTCGTCGCCCTCATCCGTGAGCGCCGTGCGCCCTTCGCGGGCTGGGAGCGCGCCGACTCGATCGTCGTCAACCCGCACAAGTGGCTCTTCACGCCGCTCGACTGCTCACTGCTGCTGAGCCGCCGCATGGACGTCCTGCGGGCCGCCTTCAGCCTCGTGCCGGAGTACCTGCGCACGCTCGACCAGGAGCGGCCGGTCCACGACTACAACGAGTACCAGCCCCAGCTCGGGCGGCGCTTCCGGGCCCTGAAGATCTGGTTCATCGTCCGCTACTTCGGGCTCGAGGGCCTGCGCCGGCGCATCGAGGCCCACATCGAGATGGCGGAGCGGCTGGCCACCTGGGTCGACGACGAGCCCGATGCCGAGCTCCTGGCGCCGGTCCCGTTCTCGACCGTCTGCTTCCGCTGGCGCCCGCGCCGGTTCCGCGGCAGGGAAGGGGAGATGGAGGTCGAGGCCGCCCTGGACGCGCTGAACGCGCAGCTGTTGGAGCGCCTCAACGCCACCGGCGAGGTGTTCCTCTCGCACACGCGGCTGGGCGGCCGCTTTACGATCCGCCTGGCGCTGGGCAACCTGCGCACCGAACCACGTCACGTCGAGCGTGCCTGGGCGCTGGTGCGGGAGATCGGGGCGGAGCTGGACCGGACGATGGTGTCAGAGAGCAGCGATCGAAAGGAGGCTGGACATGGCGGCGATCAGGACCGCGGAGGTGACCTGGGAGGGTGACCTGCTGACCGGCGGCGGCACGGTCGAGCGGGTCGGCAGCGGCGTCTTCGGCGGGCTGCCGGTGAGCTGGGCCTCGAGGACGGAGACGCCGAAGGGGCGGACGAGCCCAGAGGAGCTGCTCGCGGCGGCACACGCGAGCTGCTTCGCCATGGCCATGTCGGGCGGTCTGGCCCGCGCCGGGACGCCGCCGATGCGGCTCACCGTCTCTGCTGCGGTGACGTTCGACAAGCGCGACGACGGCTGGCGCGTGACCTCGTCGGCGCTCACCGTGCGGGGCACCGTGCCCGGAGCGACCGCGGAGAGCTTCGCGGCCGAAGCGGAGGCGACGAAGACCGGCTGCCCGATCTCGAAGGCGCTGGCCGGCAACGTCGAGGTGTCCGTCGAGGCGACGCTGGAGGCCTGATTGCCGTCCGAAGGCCGGGCGGCGGGGAGTAAACTCGGAGCTCGCGACAGCGGGGTTCCCCTTCGCCCGCGAGGGCGGTCACAGACGATGCGAGGAGCGTGAGGCAGCATGGCCATCGAGACTCTGACCGAGATGAAGATGTGGATCGACGGCGGCTGGGCCGAGTCGTCGAGCGGTACCTGGATCGACGTCCGCAACCCGGCCACGGGGCAGGTCATCGGGCGGGTGCCGGCGGGCACGAGCGCCGACGTGGATCGCGCCGTGGCGGCCGGCCGGGCCGCTTTCAAGGACGGCCGCTGGCGCAGCAAGTGGATCCCCGAGCGCGTCGCGATCCTCAACAAGCTGGCCGACCTGATCGACGAGCACACGGCCGAGATCGCCGAGCTGGAGACCGCCCAGACGGGCACGGCGCTCAAGCTCCGCCGCGACTCCGACATCCCCTTCAGCGCCGACAACCTGCGCTTCTTCGCCACAGCCATCCGGCACCTCGAGGGCAAGGCCGCCGCCGAGTACAGCGGCTCCCACACCTCGATGACCCGCCGCGAGCCGCTCGGCGTGGTGGGCCAGATCGCACCCTGGAACTACCCCTTCATGATGGCCATCTGGAAGATCGGCCCGGCGCTCGCCGCGGGCAACTCGGTCGTCCTCAAGCCGGCCACGGTCACCCCACTGACGACCCTCATGCTTGGCGAGCTGGCCAAGGAGGCCGGGCTGCCGGACGGCGTCCTGAACATCGTCACCGGCCGGGGCGACGTCGTGGGCGCGGCCATCGCGGCGCACCCCGACATCGACCTCGTCTCGCTCACCGGCGACTCGGAGACGGGCAAGAAGATCCAGGCGCTCGCCTCGGCGAACCTCAAGCGCGTCCATCTGGAGCTGGGTGGCAAGGCGCCGTTCATCGTCTACGCGGACGCCGACCTCGACGCCGCGGCCCGTGGTGCGACCGCGGCCGGCTTCGTCAACGCCGGCCAGGACTGCACCGCCGCGACGCGCATCTACGTCCAGAAGCCGGTCTACGACGAGTTCCTGGCCCTGCTGAAGGGCTACGTCGAGACCGTGCGCGTGGGCGACCCGCTCGATCCGAGCACGGACATGGGCACGCTCATCAGCGACGCCCAGCTGGCGCGTGTCGAGGGCTTCGTGGAGCGCGCCCGACAGGCCGGAGCGACCATCGTCACCGGCGGCCACCGCGTCGACGTGCCCGGGCTGCCAGGACCCTTCTACCAGCCGACCGTCGTGGCCGGCCTCGGCCAGGACGCGGAGATCGTGCAGAACGAGGTCTTCGGTCCCGTGCTCACCGTGCTCCCCTTCGAGACCGAGGAGGAGGTCCTCGAGAAGTCGAACGACATCCGCTACGGCCTGGCCAGCTCGGTCTGGACGAAGGACGTCTTCAAGGCCATGCGCGCCGCGCAGCAGCTCAACTTCGGGGCGGTCTGGGTCAACGACCACCTGCCCATCGCCAGCGAGATGCCCCACGGCGGCTTCAAGCAGTCCGGCTTCGGCAAGGACATGTCCAGCTACTCCTTCGAGGAGTACACGCAGGTCAAGCACGTGATGATCGAGCTGACCGGCGAGGCCGACAAGGGCTGGCACTACACGATCTGGGGCGACGCCAAGGAGTAGCCACCTCCCCGTCCTGCGTCTCGACGCCCGGCCCCGCGGCCGGGCGTCGGCGTGTCCCGCACGCTACGATGTGCCGGACCCGGAACGACGAGGAGGATGACCGAGCCCGTGCCCCTGATCGACCAGCTCCAGCGACCCCCCGCCTATTACATCGAGCAGCTCGGGAAGCAGGGCGTCTTCACCACGGGCCTCCTGCTGGAGGTCTCCGAGACGCCGAGACGCCGCCAGTACCTCGCCGATCAGCTGGGAGCGACGACGAACGACGTCAACGCCTGGCGCGACGAGGCGCTGCTGCTGAACCTGGCCAGCTTCGGGCCGGACCAGCAGGTGCTGTTCGCGCAGGCGGGCATCGTGGGGTTGGCGGACCTGCTGGTGCTGGACCTCGACGCCTTCTCCGTCCGACTCGACGAGGCGGCCCGCCTCCTCCACGTGGACCCGCCGCCGGCGCTGAGCGTCGAGGGCTGGTGGGAACAGGCCCAGACGCTCCACGAGGGGTAGCCGCGGCCGCGGTGCCGGGCGCGGCGTCGCCGTCCATGCCACGATGACGCGGTGAGCAGCGTCGCGTCAGCCGTCACCGCCATCTCCACGGCCCTCCTGATCCTGGGCCTGGCGGTCGTGCTGCTGCTCACCCCGGTCTACATCCATGCGGCACTCGACGACGCCGGGTCGGCGGCCTTCCTCGGCGTCACCCCGTCGCAGGCGCACGACCTGTCCGACCGGACGGTCAGGGAGCTCGTCTTCGGGCCGGCCACGTTCGCCTTCCCGATGGAGGAAGGCGGCCCGAGCTTCTATAACGCCGCCGAGGCCGGCCACCTGCGGGACGCCCGGGCCGTGCTGTACGGGTTTCTCGCCGCCGTCGTCGCCGCGCTCGTCGTGCTCGCGGCGCGGGTCGTCCGATCCGGCCGGGCGGCGCCTTTCTGGCGTACCGTCTCGCGTGGGGCGCTGGGGCTGTCGGCGGCCTTCGCGATCGTCGGGGCGCTGTTCCTCGTTGCCTTCGATGCCGCGTTCACACTCTTCCACGAGGTCTTCTTCCCGGGCGGGAACTGGTCCTTCGACCCGCGCACGGAGCACATGGTCCAGCTCTACCCGATCCCGTTCTGGGAGCGCACCACGACGGTCCTCGGCGCACTCGCCATCGTCCTGGGGCTTGCCGTCTGGTGGCTTGCCCGCCACCGCGCGGTCGCGCTGGAGCGGGGAGGGGCCTGATGGGCGAGCAGCTCCTCTCGCTGGAAGGCGCCCTGGAGCGCATGCTGGCCGGGGT
>Ga0209640_10001451_pt1 | contig 20101 bp, 18 predicted proteins | sample RifCSP10_1_FD_184018 | JGI IMG/M metagenome (GOLD analysis project Ga0209640, IMG submission 184018) | Soil microbial communities from Rifle, Colorado - Rifle CSP2_sed 10_1 (SPAdes) (version 2) | ecosystem: Environmental > Terrestrial > Deep subsurface > Rock core/Sediment | place: Rifle...
CCCGCCGGCTTCGCAGCTCCGTCCCGCGCACGGCATCGACCGGGATCCAGCGCAGCCGGCGGTACAGCGCCCGTGCGATGCGCCGGGCTACGCTGTCGGGAGACAAGGCGAGAAAACGTCGAGCGACTCCAGCCACGAGTGACATCGGTGCGCTCACCGTCGGCTCCTTCAGGACGTCTCCGAGGATCGCCGGCGCCATTTCCATCCTGTAGGTCTCGATCATGTAGCGTCGCGCCTCGTCCAGCGTGAGACCGTCCCGTTCGGCGAGCGCTTCGGACGTGACCCTGACAAATTTTCCAAAGTCGTCCGACCACGTCGGCTCGAGCATGCACCCCAACCAGCCGCCGAATGCGTCCAGATGTGCGCGCCCCCCGCTGTCGGGCGCGTTCCACTGCCTCGCCACATACAGCGTATCGAGCACCTTGCTCCTGCCGGCGATCGCCGTGAGACATTCAATCATCTGTTCGTGCAGGAAAAGATGGCTGAACGCCAACTCCCGCAGCGTGTTGAAGTGCGCTCGCTGTAATTCGGTGCGCCTGACGTGCGTATAGATGGCATGGCCCCACAGAACCGGATTTCGAAGGCGCGCCCTGGCCGTGTCCTCACTCCGCGACTCTGGCTCGCGAATGCACTTCCAATCAACGCTCTGTCCGTAGACAGTACTCTCACGTTCACACATCGTGGACCCATCGACCCAGAAGGCGGCACATTGACCGCCGCAGGTCACGTAGTCGGCATGCGACATCAGAAAGGCAGCCGCTTCGCCCAGGCCATCGATGATAAAGAAGTCCTTGTTGGCGGCCATGGCCACCAGCGGAGTGTGAATCCGGGAGAGCGCATCCGCAACCTTGGCGAAGTAATCCGAGTAGGTGCGGTCGAGAGGATACCGAACGTACTCATACTTCACGTGGGGAAAGTTCGCGCGGTTGGACAGGATGCGTTGGACGTCGTCATCGGCACCGCCGTCTGCAATGCAGACGTGAAAGGGAAGGCGGACGTCGTTGGCGTACGACATCCAGCGGAACGTAAATGGAACTCTGTCTTTCACCACGAGGAGGATGGTCAGCTGGCCGTCGTGGGTCATCGAAGGCAGTCGAGGATCTGCCTGAGCCGGTCCGCGTAGGTGTGGCCGCCGCTCGTGATCCTGGCATGTGCGGCGGCGGCCATGCGTCGCCGCTCGTCGTCACGGCCCAGATAGAGGGCGGCCTTGTCGCGCAGCTCGTCCGGGCCATCGAAGAACGCGGCGTGGCGATCCTCGTCGAACAGCTCACGATGATCGGGCGTCCGCTCCAGGAGCATGAAGGCGCCCGCCGCGGGCGCCTCGAAGGTGCGCATGGTGTGGCCGTCGCGGTTGGCGCGGCGCACCGGGCACAGCAGCACCCCGGCGCTGCCGAGCGCATACCGATAGGCCGCCCCCGTGGCGAATCCGCGGTAGTGGGCCACATAGTCGGGAAAGCGGTCCCAGAATCCTCCAAATACCGCAAAGCTCTTGTCGTGCTCTTCCGCCCACCGCCGAACCGGCGCGAGCAGCGATGCCCGATCGGCATCGGCGCCTCCGATGAACGTCACGTCGGCGGACCATCTCGCGGCTTCGCCCGGGGGCGGCAACTCGGGAAAGTGCAGCGTGGGGTCGTACGCGAACCAGCTTCGGCAGATGCGGCGGGCCCCGGCCTTCCTCAGGTCATCGTCCACCGCAGGCTTGAGGCTCATGTAGAGATCGTAGGCGGGGATGCTGCGGAGGGCCGTCGGGCTTCGGTGCCGCGGGTTGAACGGATCGTCGGTCATGTAGTTGACGACCGTGGCGCCGCTCGTATGGCGAATCTCCTCGAGTACGGAGCCGCGAACCGGCATCAGCCCGGTTACGAGAACCACCGTGGGCGTGAACTGACTGGCTGTGGCCAACACCCGGCGATTGAGCGCCCCCTCGCCAGTATGCCGCCGGTTCCGCAGCCGGAATGCGAGCCGGTCGAAGAGCGTGGACGTGAGGTCGAGCCGCGTGTCCACCAGGTGCACGGGTACGTGGCACTGGTGGGCCGCCCGCACGAACATGCTCCCGATCTGCACGTCGTCGCCGTTGCCGACAATCAGTAATCGGTCGGGCGTCACGTGCGGGACGTTCCGGCGCACGCCGCGCGCATCGACTGCAGTATGAGCCGTTCGTGCGCGGCGAGAATCTTCCGCTCGTCGAAGTGCTCCTCGGCGTACGCGCGGTTCCGCGCCCCGAAGGCGTCGCGCGTCGCGCGATCGGAGGTCGCCAGCCGGCGCGCTCCGGCAGCGAGCGCGTGAGCGTCCTCGGGGGCCACGAGCAGGCCGCCCTCCGCCTCGCGCAGGAGCTGCGCGGCCTGGCTGTCGGCATTGACCGCCGCGAGCACGGGCCGTCCCGCGGCCATGTAGGTCAGGAGCTTGCCTGGAATCAGCGTGTCTTTGACCGCGGCGATCTGGCTGACGAGCAGGACGTCTGCGTCGGCGAACATCGCCGACAGCCCGTCTTCGGGCTGAAAGGGGACGAAGCGGACGACGTCCTCCACACCACGAGCGCGCGCACGTTCAACCAGATCACGCCGTGCTTCGCCGTCGCCGACGAGCACCCAGCACAGGCCGGCGTCGCGCGTCAGGGCGGCGGCGGACAGGACGTCCATTAACGCCTGCTTGCGTCCCATGCTGCCGGCGTGCAGCAGCACGAACGCTGCGTCGGGAATCCCGTATTGCGCCCGAAACGCGCCGGAGCGCGGCATGGGCCGCACGCGATCGGTATCGATGGGATTGTGCAGCACGTGGATGCGATGGGCGGGGTAGCGGTGGGCGACAAGCGCGTCCGCGAAGCTGCCGCACAGCACGCTGGCGCCGGCGGCCTTCCGGTAGGCGGCGAACTCGAACGCCTCCAGGGCCCGGGACAGCCTCGAGCCGACCATGCCGACGTCCAGGGCCGCCTGAGCGGCCAGATCGGTAATCCTCACGAAGTACGGGCGGCCGGTGATGGCGCCCACGACCCTGGCGAGCATGGCGGCGGCCGGCTGGGCGCCGATGTAGACCACGGCATCGGGCCGTCCCGCGCCGCGGGCGATCGCGACCAGAATCGCAACGAAGGCAGCCGCGCTGAAGGACCCCTCCATCGCGATCCGCTGGAGCACGCTCGACGGACGGCGAGGGATGACATGTGTGACACGGTGCACGGTGACCCCGGCGATGCGTTCCTTCGCGCTGAGGCGGCCCCGGTCTTCCTCGCGTCTGTGCCAGGCCGGCGCAAAGGCAAAGCCGGTGAACACCGACACCTGATGCCCCTGGCCCGCCAGATACTCCGCAAGCTGCGTGGCGTGCGGGGCGAACCCGCTCGGCTCCGGCGCGTAGTTGATGGTGATGAGGAAGAACCGGGCCACGGACGAGGGTCAGGCGGGGCTGAACGCGTAGCTGCGATCGTCGAGGAAGAGCGGCGTCCGCTCGCCGCGCGCCGGCTCGATGGGCACGGCGTCGCTGGAGTATCCCAGTTCGCGGAGCAACGCCAGCACCGCGTCGCGGCTCACGCCGGCGTGCAGCTCGATCACGAGGCGGGGGTGCCAGCGCAGGAGCGCCGCGCGCATCCCGTTCAGCGCGTCGAGCTCCATACCTTGCACGTCGATCTTGACGCCGTGAATGCCGCTGTCGAGGCCGCCAATCGTGGGCCAGAGCCAGTCGAAGCGCGCGAACGGGACGCCGGCGACCATCGTGCCCTCATCCCGCGCGAGCGTTGAGTCCGCCATGCCGCGCGTCAACGGCAGGCGGCGCATCTCGAGCGTGTCGGCCGAGCCCAGGCCGAACGGCACCACGGTCAGCTGGGGCAGCCCGTTGAGCACCCGGCCCTGATCCACGCAGCCGGCGCTGGCCACCACCGGCTCGAAGGCGAAGACGCGTCCCGTGCCGCCAACCAGCCTGGCCAGCGCGAACGCGGTGTACCCGTAATGGGCGCCGACGTCCAGCCACGTCTCGCCGGCCCGGACGTGTGCGGCGAACCAGTCGAGGAGCGCGCGTTCGGTGCGGCCGGTAAGCCCGGCGGGGTAGTCGTGCCAGGAGGTGACCAGCCACATGCCGCGCAGGGGCCCCGCCACGATGCGGCGCGGCCGGATCGTGCGGGGCAGGAACGGTCGAAGCAGCTCCTTCATCCGCTACGCGTAGATCCGGCGCGTGTGGGCGGGCGCGGTCATCTGATCGTGAATCCAGCGGTACGTCTTCTCCATGCCGTCGCGCAGCCTGATCGAGGGCGCCCATCCGAGCCTCTGCGCGATCAGCGTGTTGTCGCTCGATCGCCCGCGCACGCCTTTCGGCGCGCTCAAGTTGTACCGGCGCGTGAAGGTGAGGCCGGCAATCGCCTCGACGATGTCGACGAGCTGATTGATCGTCACGAGCTCGTCGCTGCCGATGTTGAGCGGCTCGCGCACGTCGCTGGCCATCAAGGCGCGCGTCCCGAACAGGCAGTCGTCGATGTACATGAAGCTCCGCGTCTGCTCGCCGTCGCCCCAGATTTCGATCTCGTCGTCGCCGGCCTGCTGCGCGGCGATGACCTTGCGGCAGATCGCGGCGGGCGCCTTTTCGCGTCCGCCCTCGAAGGTCCCGTGCGGCCCGTACACGTTGTGGTACCGCGCCACGCGCGTCTCGAGGCCGAAGTCCTCCCGGAAGTGGCGGCACATCCGCTCGCTGAAGAGCTTCTCCCACCCGTAACCGTCCTCCGGCATGGCGGGGTAGGCGTCTTCCTCCTTCAGCGGTGCGACGTCGGTGGTGGTCTGCTTATCGGCCGCGTAGACGCAGGCAGACGACGAGTAGAAGTAGCGCTCGACGCGCGCGTCGCGGGCCGCGATGAGCATGTGCGTGTTGATGAGCACCGAGAGCATGCAGTCGGCCTTGTGCGTCTCGATGAACCCCATGCCGCCCATGTCGGCCGCGAAGTTGTAGACCTCGCGAGCGCCGCCGGCTGTGGCGTCCACGCACGCGTCCAGCCGCCGCAGGTCGAGCCGCCGGTTGTCGGCGTTCGGCAGGAGCTGGTACCACTCGTCACACGGCTTGATATCGACGGCGCGGATGCGGCGGTGCCCGCGTCGCCAGAGGTCGGCCACCAGGTGCCCGCCGATGAAGCCGCCGGCGCCTGTCACGACAATCAGGTCGTCGGGCGCCGCGGAGCCGCTTTCAGTCATGGTGTGACATCACTTCCCTGTATCTATGAATGAGCATCGGCACGATCGCGTCCCAGGTGTAGTGGGCCCGCACTACCCCGGGCCCTCGTGTCGCAATGCGATACCGGAGCGTCGTATCGGCCAGGGCCGACTCGATGCCGGTCGCGACGCTGTCGGCCGTGCACTCGACCACGGTGGCCACGCCGGCGTCGGCCATTTGACGATGGATGTCGACCTGGTTGGACATCACCACGGGCAGGCCGCAGGCCAACGCCTCGGTGACCACCGCGCCGAAGTTTTCCGCATGCGACGGCAGGACGAACAGCTCCGCATCGACCAGCGCCGCGAGCTTCATCTCGTGCGGCAGCAGCCCCGTGAACACCACGCGCTGATGAACGCCGAGGCCCTCGGCCAGATCCCTGAGCGAGGCGCCGTATCCGTCCGGGTCGGGTCCGGCCAGCACGAGCGAGAGGGTCCGGCGGTGAGGCGCCAGGCGGGCCAACGCGGCGATCAGGAGATCGAGGCCCTTCTGCGGGGTGAGGCGTCCGACACACAGCAGAAACGGGCCGTCAACATGCGGATAGGCCGCGCGAAATGTCCCCGGCGGCGGCAGGTGCGCAAAGGTCGAGGCATCGAGGCCCACGGGCACGATCCATTCCGGACGTCGAGGGCCGTACGCCGCGAGCGCCCGTTCCTGTTCGGATGTGAACACCACGGCGGCCGCGCGCGTCAACAGTGGGCGGCCGATTGTGGCGAGGTAGGCTCGCTTGAGCAGCCGGTTCTTTCTCATCAGCTGCGGTTCGAGACTGCCAGCCGGCTGCACCACAAACGGGACGTGCGCGGCAATGGCGGCCCGCGCCGCGACGATACAGGCAAAATCGTACAGCCAATGGATGTGGACGAGATCGAACGTGGTGAGAATCCGACGCAGCGTCGGCACCAGCTCCGGCGCCAGCCCGTAGCGCCCGCCAATCTTCCAGGCATTGTGAAAGATGTACTCGACGCCCTCGTCGATCACCGGATCGTTCAGCGGCACCTCCAGCCGGCCGTCCGGCTGCACGTTCGTTGCCAGGACCGTCGTCTCGACGCCGTGCCTCGCCAGGGCGCGGGCCAATCCAGGGAGGGCGACGCTGGGGCCGCCGGACTGCGGGGAGATTCGGGGAACGACCTGGAGGACGCGCACGGTCAGACCGGGGCGGGGCGTGTGGACGAAATAAGCTCCTTGTACCGACCGATGAGCCCCGGCACGATCGCGTCCCACGTGTAATGCGCGCGTACCACGGCCGGCCCAATCGTGGCCATGCGGGAACGGAGCCCGCGGTCAGCCAGCGCCGACTCGATGCCGGCGGCGACGCTGTCGATGTCGCACCGGACGACGGCTGCCACGCCCGCCGCGGCGAGCTCCTGGTGGATGTTGACGCGATCCGAGATCACCACCGGCAGCCCGCACGCGAGCGCTTCGATGATGACGACGCCGAAGTTTTCCGCATAGGACGGCAGCACGAACAGCTCGGCGTCGACACACGCGGCGAGCTTCTGCTCGTGCGCCAGCAGCCCCGTGAACAGGACGCGGTGCTCGACGCCCAGCTCGCGGACCATCCGTCGCACGTCTGCTTCATATCCACGGTAGTCGGGGCCGGCGAGTACCAGCCACAGGTCGCCCCGCGTCCTCAGGATTCGCTCGAAGGCGGGGAGGAGCAGGTCGAGCCCCTTTTGCGGGCTCAGGCGGCCGAGGAACAGGAGGAAGGGGCCGGCCACGGCTGGAAACGCGGCGCGGAACGTGCCGCGGGGCGGAAGCCTGTCGAAGCGCGTCATGTCGAGCCCGACCGGGACGATCCATTCGGGCCGCCGCGGCGCGTACGAGGCCAGGCGCCGTTCCTGCTCCGCGGTGAAGATCACCGCAGCGGCGCGCGACAGCAGGGGGCGGCCCACCGAGGCCAGATAGAGGCTCTTGACAAGGCGGTTTCTCGTGCGGAGATGCGGATCCAGGCTGCCGCGGGGCTGGATGACGAACGGCACACCGGCGGCGATGGCGGCGCGGGCCGCCGCAATGGACGAGAAATCGTACAGCCAATGGATGTGGACCAGATCGTAGCGTCCGACGAGGCGCCGGAGCGTCATCACGAGCGACGGCGCCAGCTTCCACCGCCCTCCGATGGCCAGTACGTTGTGGAAGATACACGTCACCCCGTCTTTGATCACGGGCTGGTTGAGCGGGACATCCAGGCGCCCGCCCTCGTCGGCGTTGGTGGTCAGGAGGATGGCCTCGGCGCCGTGCCTGGCCAGATGCCCGACGAAGGTGCTGACGTTGGCCGGGGCGCCCGTGCGGGGCGAGACGCTCGGCACGACATGAAGAACGCGCACGTGCGGGAGCGATCTTATCGCTGCAGCCTTCCAGCGGATACGCCGATCACGGCGCTGACATCCGGTGTGACGCGGGTGAGGCGTGCAGCGACTGCGTCAAACACCTGATCCACGCCGATGGACAGGATACATTTCTTCGCGAACGTCACGCAGGTTTCAAGCCCGCATCCCAAGCACGGCACCCTGTTGTAGAAGACGGTGGTCTTGTTCCCGCGGGGAAACCAATGACCAGGCAGGCTTCGTGCGGAATACACGGCGACACACGGTGTGCCCACAGCGGCCGCGAGGTGCACGGGGCCACTGTCGTGCCCAACAAACAGTTCCGCCTGCTCCAAGACAGCGGCGCTGACCCGCGGAGACACGCGGCCGCAGAGGTTGGCGGTCTTCCCGGACCACACGTCCAGAAGCTCCTGGGATCGAGCTCTTTCACTCTCTGCACCTATTGAGACCAGGCTATGGTCGGAAAACGCGGCCGACAGTCGCGACATCAGGGACATCCAGTTCGGTTGCGACCAGTCCTTGGTATCGAACTTGGTACCAACGCTGAACGCAAGAATCGGCTTGGACGCCTGGAGGGTACTCAGAATCGAACGGGCGGCCTGTCGTTCGCCATCACTCAATTCCAGATCCCACCACCGGTCCTCGCTGGGGTCGATGGTGCCGAGCCAGCTCAAACGATCCAGCAACCGGTTTGTCTCGGAGCGATACACACTCGAGCCGGGCTCCAGCCGATTCCGGAGGTCGGATCGCCGAAACGGAACACCCCGGATCTCCGGAATGCGGCAGGACCAAAAGAACCCATAATCACGAACGCTCTTCCAGAATCCGCGCGATTCCGCCAGCGAAATCATGAGTGTGAACGTCCGCTCGACAATCTGCGCGCGGAGTGTGCGAAGTTGTCTGGCGTTCCGCACGCCCAGCGGGTACTCCAGGATGTCGTCATAGAGCCGAGGAGGCAGCACGCTCGCCAGGGGCGCGGCCCGTTGGTCCCGGGGGACATTGGTGAGCACGGTGATGTGGTCGCTGGCGAAATGCTGTCGTATGAGATGGAATGCCGGCAGCGCCACGACGGTGTCGCCGATGCTTCCCAGCCGATACACGAGCACCCTGTTCATGTCTACGCTATGTCGCCATCGATCGGCTTGCGGGCGACGAACACGAGATCCTGCGTGAACACAGGCCAGCGCCAGTCGCCGCCTTCGGCGACGCGGGCGGCCAGCAGCGCGGCACGGATGGTCTGCCATACCGCCCACCGGACGGCGCTCGCGAGTCCGTGCACGATCGGGCCATGCTCGAGGATGGCCACGAGCTGGACGCCCGCCACGTGGCAGATCTGAATGATGCTGCCTGGCGCAAAGCTGGATTCGTGCGTGATGTCGGCAAATCTCACGTGCGCGCCGAACAGCCCTTTCGCGTTCGGCACCACGGCCATCAGCGTGCCGCCGGGTCGAAGCGCGCTCCGGATGGCGTCGAGCAGCTCGAACAGCTCGGCTCGCGTCTGATGTTCGAGCACGCTGAATGTCGTGATCAGCGTGTAGCGGCCGGCGCGCCCCTGCAGGTAGTCGACGGCGGATGCCAGTGTGATGCCGGTGATGCCGCGGGCGGTCGCGGCCTCCACCTGGCTGGCGCTCACGTCGATGCCTTCGACATTGGTGTAGCCCAGCGAACGCAGGGTCTCGACGAATCCACCCGTGCCGCAGCCGATATCGAGAACCGGGGCCGTCTTGTCGCGAGGCAGGAATCGCCCGTATCGGCGCGCGTAATCGCGGCGATCGGCCGCCCGTCGCCGCGCCTGGTTGCCTGGATGCCCGCTGCCAGGAGCGGGCACCTCCGCGTAGGCGGCGTATACGCGAGCCTTCCACTCCTCCATTACAGCTCCGGGCTGCCCGACGCCGCGCACGAGCGTCGCCGGGAGCGCGCAGTCACATGCTGCAGGCCGTCGAGAATCCCCCGCACGCACTGGTCGTAGGAGTATCGGCGCACGATGGCCGCCGAGCGGCCGCCGAACTGCCGTCGCAGGTCGGATGACTGCACGAGGCGCCGGAGCGCATCGGTCAGTCCTCGCACATCTGCCACCTCGAACACGTAGCCATTCTTGCCCGGCTCGATGAGATCCATGGTGGCGCCGACTAGCGAAGTCGCGACAACGGGCAGTCCGAACAGCATCGCCTCATTCAACACCAGTCCCCATGTTTCGGATCTGGACGGTAACACGAAGGCATCCATGCATACGTAGCACGCTCCAAGCTCGGACTGGTTCTTGAAGCCGGCAAAGACGGTCCATTTGAGCCGGCAGGTCCGCGCGCGCTCCTCGAGGTCGGCACGACTCGGCCCGTCTCCAACGATGAACACGCCCACGCGCAGTCCTTCGCGCTGGAGCACCGCGACGGTATCAATCAGATCCTCAACGCGCTTGAGAGGAATGAGCTTGCCGCAGAATCCAACCACGACCACATCGTCAGTCCAGCCGTGAGTACGGCGTATCGTGTCTCGGGATGATTGCAGGAGCGTGCGGCGGTCCGCGAAGTAGTCGTTATCCACCGAATAGGGCGTGAAGAACTGGCGCGAGGGCTGGACGCCATAATGTTCGAAGAACTGCCTGTTGGCTTCACCGATCACAAGAAAACCGGACGTCACGCCGAACAGGGGCTTGAGAAACACGTACTTGAGCACCTCGACCCACTGGCGTCTCGGACGAAGCCGCTCCGATTCGGTCCGCAGCAGGACAGGCGTCCGGCTCGCGAGCGCACCCAGGTAGGCCAGCAAGGAAAGGCGCCTGGCATAGCTGTGGATGAAGACGGCGTCGAAGCGCTCGCGTCTGAGACGGCCGACGATCCGGGCATCGGCGAGCAGCCGCCGAATCGCGCCGAGCGCCTGTGCGCTTCGTCTGAGAAACACGGACCGGTAGCCGTCGAGGAGCGGCCGGTCCCAGGCGAACCTCACGCCAAAGTCGGGATCCAGGTCGCCGGCGACGCTTTCGTCGTGGCCGTAATACACCGTGAGATCGATGTCGCCGTGTGCGGCCAGGAGCCTGAACAACGGCGCCTGGTATTGAACGGGATGGGAGGTCACGATTGCCAGGCGGTACGCAAGGGGTCTCGTGCTGGCCGTCACGGTATGAGCAGCTTCCGAAGGTTCGATCGGAGGTCGGCGTTCACGGCGAGCACCGTGAGGGCACAGATGTGCGCGGCAATCCAGGCACTCGTTGAAAACGGGCCGGACACCATAAAGGCACTGAGGAGGCCGCCGATCGCGAGGAATACAGTCAGCGTGTGGGACCGCGAGAACGGGAGGATGTCGCCCGCACGGTACAAGATCACGCCATATAGCCCGTTCACGGCAACGCTCGCCAGGACGAATGCCACCACTCCGCCCCTGAGCTCGTAGACCGGGATGAGGATCGTGCCCGCGACAAGGCCGCCAAGCGCCGCCGCGATGCGCGCGTGGAAGATCGACGTGGTCAGTCCGAGCGCGCGGAGCATGGCCTCATTGGGTCCTGTCGCCGCCGCGAACAGCGCGGCGGCGATTGCGCATCGCAACGCCCAGCTCGCCGCTTCGTATGTCGGACCGAACAGGAAGTCCAGGATCGCTCGATCGTTGGCCACGAGGAGGATCCCGAGGCTGGCCGCAGCGGAAAACCCGAGGTTCGTGAACTGCGTGTATGAGGCAGCCAACTCCGCTCTCGTGTCGTGCACGATCATCCGGGTCCACGTGGGGATCACCGCTTGTTCCAATACGCCCATCGGCACGTACACCACGGCCTGCAACGAGAGCGCCACCGTGAACAGCGCCACGGCGGTCGGACCCGGCCACGACGCCAACATCAAGGGAAGCGCACTGTTGACCAGCGGCCCCGCGATAATCCCCGCCCCGGCGATCGGCACGCCAAAGCGCAACAGGTCGCGAGCGCTGCCAGTGCCGCGATCGTGCCATCGGGCATCCCTTACGAAAAGGAGCCAGAGAGCCGCGGCGGTCAGCAAGGCGCCGGCGGCGTACAGGGCGGCGACGTACGACGCATATTGCGTGAGCGCAACTGGAGAAATGAGCAGGGCGAGCACCACGACGCCGGGCCGGGCGACGTCGATCGCGAACAGCTTGGTGGCGAGCCGGTTCACCCCTCGATAGGCCGCGCCAAGCACATCGCCCACTGCCAGCAGCGGCAGTGCGCCAGTCAGAATAACCGTCGTCCACCGCGCATCGTTCGTCATCGCAGCGCCAGACCAGCCGAGCACAACGGCGAGTACCACGGCTGCGGTCAACAGCGCCGCAGGCACCACGATGTGCAGTCCCAGGGAGACCGTCCGCTTGGGCGCTGCACCTGGCTCCGCCTCCCGGCCGACAAATCGAACGACGGCGTCAGGAATGCCGAGCTCCGCAGCTGCCAGGGTGAGAGCCACAAATGACTGTGCGGTCACGACGATGCCCATCGCCTGCGGAGGCATCTTGCGCGCCAGTACGAGCTTTGCCGCGAACGCCACGCCCAGCGCCACGGCCGTCCATATGAGCCCCGCAGCCGTCTGGCCGGCTATCGCGTCAAAAGAGCGCTGTCGGTGTGCCGTGCGCAGCTCGGGAACCACAAGATGAGGGCGGCCATCACGAGCGAATCTCAAGAGTCTCGCTCACTCGGCACATATCCATCGATTATGACCTCGTCGAAAGGCGTGTTCGGCCATGAAGGCGCGGTTCGGAACGACGGTGACCGTGTAGCCGACCGCCGTCAGCAGGCGCTCACACTCCGCCTCGAGTTGTTCGGAGTGCACTTCGATCATCAGACGCGGGCGGTACTGCTGGAGGACCCGTGTCGATCCCTTGAGCACCTGAAGCTCATACCCTTCCACATCGAGCTTCATGACGTTCGGACGTGGCCACCGACGCTCGAAGACCAGCGTGTCGACCGACGTATGCGTCTCATCGACGTGCGATGCGCCAATCCCGATGTGATGGGCGTTGACGACGCTGCCGAGATGGGTGTTGCGCGTCGTCAGGGCCCTGAGCTGGTCCACCAGCTGCTCGTCGAGATCGAAGCCGTGGACGACCCCGGGCGCAGCCAACCGGGCAAACGCGAATGTGTAATATCCCCCGGCGGATCCGATGTCGTAGCAGACATCGCCAGGACGCACGTACCGCCGCACGTACGACGTCAGCTCACTCTCGTAGAGGCCCAGAATCATTCGCGAGCCGTGCCGGTAAGTCGTGTAGAGGACGGCGCCCCTGGCCGGGCCGAGCCGAACCTTCAGGTAACGGGGCTCCTCGCGGACAACACTGTTCTTGAGGGCGGCGACCGCCCCCCACGCCACGAGTCCACACCAGCCGGCGATCTTGTGGCTCACGTCCTCGCGGCTCATCGGATCGCCTCCGACGCCACGCCCCGCTCCCGGTACGCGCGGAGCACGCGCTCCGCATAGTCCGTCCAGCCGCCCAGCGAGCGCACTGTGCCGAGCGCCGCTCGTCCCATGGCAGCGCGTTCCTCCGGGTGGTCGAAGAGATACTGGAGCCTGCCGGCGATGGCGTCCGGGCTGCGAGGCTCGACAATGAAGCCGTCTTTCCCGTCGGTGATGAGGTCGGGGCCTCCGGTGTGCGTCGTCGCGACGACCGGCACGCCGCACGCCATGGCCTGCGCGATGACGAGCCCGAAGCCGTCCTCGATCGACGGCAGCACCAGGACGGAGGCCTGTGAATAGAGATCGTGGAGCTCGCGCCGCGGCACCGGCGGCTGGAGGCGGTAATGCCCCTTGTACTGCGCGAGCACCTGCCGGGACTCCGCCAGCGGAGTACCCCTGAGCACGACCTCGCTGTTCGGGAGCGCAAGGCGCGACGTCGCCTCCAGCAGGTACCGGATGCCCTTTCTGACCGTCAGCGCCGCCACGCACAGGATGCGGAACACGTTGTCCCGTTTGGCCACGGGGAAATACTCTTCCAGCCTCACGCCGTATGGGATCACCACCACCTTCGCGGGATCGATGCCGGCTGTGACGAAAGAGCGGCGTGCAAAGGTGGATGGCACGAAGATCACGCCGGCTTCGGCGTACTCGGTTTCTTCCTTGTCGATGACGCGGGGGTCGACGCCCGGTATGCGCACGCCGCAGCGATCGGCTTCCTCGCGCAGGATTGCTGCCTGGATTCGAATGTGGGACGAGCCGCGATCGCACACGGTGAGGGCGCGATAGGCCGACTTGGCCCGGCGGATCGCCCGCAGGCCGTAGCTCGAGAGGACGTGGAAGACGTCGCAGGGCCCCAGGGCCCGCTGGAGCCACCGGTCGTAGGCTTCCGTCGTCATCCAGTCCACGTGCCGCTCGAGATGGCCGAGGCCAGCCAGTCGGAGCGCCGCGTGGGGGAGCAGGACAAGCGGGTGCGTGCGCACCCGCTCTCGCGGGAGACCGGTCACACGAAACCGGGGAAGCGCGCAGTGATACGTCTGCAGGACGCCGCGCTTGTGGAGCTCGCGCGCGAGGTCAAGCGGATGCGTGCCGGTAAAGCTGGCGACGCTAACGCGCATGGGCCGGCCGGCTCACCTGGCGACGACGAGGCATTCGATTGAGAATTCGTTCTTCAGGCGATTGGCGCCAAACCAGACGCGCTGCTCGACGCCGAACGCCAGCTTCATGACCAGGCGGGGAACCTCGGCGGGAAAGACCCGCTTGAGTACGGCGCGGGCGGAACCGAAGAGCGCTCGATTCCAGAACAGTCCAATACGCGCACGCCGCTCGAATGCATGGCGGTCGGCACACACGCGGTCGGCGACCGAATAGTACTTATCCCTGCCGGTCAGAGCGAACTCGGTGAACCCCGCGGCACGCAGCTCGCGGAGCAGCTCGCTGACATTGGTCTTCCAGGCGTGCGCGACATCGACGGTATATACATCGAGGGGATGGAGCGTCCGCGCGTTCAGGACCTGACTGAACGGTGTCTTCAGTTGTCCGTCGAGCGGTAAGGCCGACACCAGGCAGCCTTCCGGAGTTAACGCCCGTCTGGCAAGGCGTAGAGTCCTGCCGGGATCGAACAGATGTTCAAGCACATGGTTTGAAAAGACCACGTCGAAGCTGCCCACGTGCTCGGCCAGCAGATCGTTGAAATCACCGTGTCGGAATTCAACATTGAGTGCGCGCTCGACGTTGTCGAGTCGGCTATCCTCGAAATCCGCGCACACGATCCTCGCCTGTGGAAGGCGATGGCGAATGAAGAGAGCTTCCCGGCACGTGGCCGACCCCAGCACCAGCACAGAGCGGGCGCTCCTGGGGATTGCCGCAACTTTCCACCCGAGGTTCCTGATCCATTCGCCGACGACGGCATCCGACAGTGTGAACTCCCGGGGCACGTGGAGCTGCGCCCGCAGCTCCTCCTCGATCTGCCGCTGCGCGTCCAGGCTCAGAAACTCGATGCGAGCGGCATCGCGCTCCTCCGCGAGGGGCACTGTCGAGTCGAGCACGGCCTGACGCAGAAACCGGTTGAGCTCCGGATTCGGGCCATTGAGAAAGCAGTACTTCTGCGCATACGCGTGCAGCCGCGGGTCGGGCAAGCGGATGTTGAACGAACAGGCCATTCATCGGGTGAGGCGCGAGCGCGCGGGCACAAAGGGGATGCCCGGAGCCCACGGGCGCAACCTGGCAGCCGTTACTCGGCGTGGTGCCTCGCCGGGTACCGGCGCGTTCAGCCAGACCTTGAGCACGCTCCAGACGAGCAGGCTCTTGAGCAGATTCGCGTAGGTCGACGGGATGTCCGACTCGAAGCCGTTGACCATGCCCCACAGCACGAGGATGTACAGAAACTTGATACCCAGGTCGGGTGAATGCTGCGGGTCCAGGAACTTGTACAACAGGCGATACGCAAAGCCCATCACACACATTCCGATCATGACGCCGGCCACGCCGAAGCTGACGAAGAGATCGCCGATGTGGAAGATGCCGAACGGCGTGAAACTCTGCGCGCCCACAAACGACGGAATGAGGAGCAGCCGCCCAAACAGCACGCCCTGGCGGAGGACAGGCTTGTCGGGCCAGATGGCCCTCGGGATAAACGCATAGAAGGGTATGTAGGCGTACGCGGCCGGATTGCCCAGCTCCTTGGAGACGTCGTACTTCATCACCAGGCTCAGCGCGTCGACGCCGGTGGAACGGGACATCAGGTTGTCGAGGGCCAGCTGCGCGTACTCGCCTGGCGTCATGCCGGCAAACTCCAATGGCAGCGCAATGACTTGATCCACAAACGCGCGCGGTGCGAATGTCCCGGTGTCCCGCTCTGAGCCGCCGATGCGGAAGAGGTTGACAGTCGGAAAGACGACAAGCACGAGCACAATCACGCCTACGGCGACGGCGGCCGGCGACACCCGTCGCTTCGCGTAGTGCCGCCCCGCGACCACGACGTGCACAAACTGGAGTACGTAGGTCTTTCCCGCCAGTGCCAGCGACTGCCAGGCCGCCAGCGGCAGGGCCACGGCCCACGTGGCGGCGCGCAGCCACCTGCGCCTGTCTCCTGCCGCCATGTGCAGGGCGAGGATGGCGGCAGTGACCTGGGCGAAATTCGCCGTCATGCCTCGAAGCGTCGTCGACGCGGCGACGGTGTTGGGATCGGCGGAACGCGTGGCGAGCGAGCTGAAGACCGCAATGCCAAGCAAGACGGCAATCTTCCAGGCGTCGAGCCTCGCAGGCGCCCACGTTCGGCGCGCGAAGCTCATCGCGGCAAGCGGCTTGACACCGAGTGGGGCGGCCAAGACGAAGTAACCGGCCAGCATCGCGCCATACCCGGCCATGGTCAGCAGGAGCGCGCGCTCGATGTAGTCCTCGAATGGCAGCATGCCGCTGCGAATCGGCGCCAGGGCCTCGGGGGTGTAGGCGATATACATCGCCCGAAAGCCGTAGGACAGACCGATCAGCAGCGAGATCGGAATAATCGGCTCGAAGATGTCCAGGCTGCCCGACGCGAGGCGAGCAACCAGGGGGATGAAGGTGAGGGCCGTCAGAACAAGCGCGAGGTAGTAGCGCTGCACGTTCACCGGTTCCAGCGTCACCGGCAGCAGGAAGAGCACACTCAGGAAGCACGAGACGCTGATGAGCCCCAGCCAACGCGATTGCCGCACTCGCGGGGCTCGGACGGCCGGAGCGGCTGCGGGCGTTGGTGGAGGGCGGTGCATGACCTGGTTGAACTATACCGAAAATCCAGCCGCCTCGGCATCGTCGTGAAACATCGTGACGGTGTCGAGGGAGTACTGGTCGAGTGGGGTACCGACCGTTACAAGCTTCTTCAGGATGTCGTGCGTCACCGTGATGATGTGACAACCGATGCCGTCCGCGTGGAAGATGTTCAGCAGCTCGCGCGGGCTGGCCCAGATGAGCTCCGCGCGGGCGGCCGGCGCCATGATGCGCAGCGCCTCGGCCATCAGCGGGAGCGGATCGCGGCCGGTGTCGGCAATGCGACCCGCGAACACCGAAATGCAGGAAGGCGCGCCGCCGGCGAGCGCCGCGGTGACGGCGGCGACCTGTTCGAGCGTCATCACCGCCGTGACGTTCAACTGGAGCCCGTCGTGCGACAGGCGGCGCACCAGGTCGTACGACGGCTCGCGGCGCGTGTTGGAGACCGGGATCTTCACGTAGACATTCGCGCCCCAGCCTGCAATCCTGCGCGCCTGACACTCCATCTCGGAGAATTCGTCCGAAAAGACCTCGAACGAGATCGGCCGGTCCGGGATCGCCCGCAGCACGTCGCGGGCGAACGCCGCATAATCGGTGACCCCGGCCTTCCGCATCAGCGTCGGATTGGTCGTAAAGCCCTTGATGTACGGCCGGCGATACAGATCCAGCATGCCCGGCAGGTCGGCGCCGTCCGCAAAAATCTTGACCGAAAGCTCGTCAATCCGCTTCATGACGTTCGCCCGCGGTGCGTCACGATCCACGAGGCCGCGCGGTCCAGGTCGGGCATCCTGACGTCTGGCTCAACCGTGACGCCTTCGTCATGGCCACTGTCGACGAGAATGGTGGTACACCCGGCACGGTGCCCCGCCTCGATGTCGCGCCAGCGATCCCCGATGAGGTAGCTGCCGCCGAGCGCGATCTCCCGCTCCACGGCCGCCGCATACAACATTCCGGGCGCCGGCTTTCGACAGGCGCACCCATCGCCGTCGTCGTGATAACACACCAGGACGTCGTCGAGCGGCAGTGTCTGCCGCAGGCGCGCGTGGATCGCGTCGACGTCCTCCCGCGAGGCGCGGCCCCGTGCGACGTCTGGCTGGTTGGTGACCACAATCAGCAGCAGCCCCGCGCGGCGGAGCCGATCCAGCGCGCCGGGGACGCCGGGCGCGATTTCGACCTCCGCCAGCAACACCGGCGCATACGGCTTGCCGTCGCGCACGAGCGCGCGGGTGATGACCCCGTCGCGGTCGAGGAAGACGGCCCGGTTCACCGCGTCGATTCCCATTTGTTTGCCGACATCTTGACCAGCGGATGCGACACGAGCAGGTGCCACACCACCGCCTGAAACGCCTCGGTGTGGGGCGTCACATGCTCCGGATTGACCGTCGGGACGATCAGACATTCATGGGCCACCGTGGCCGTGAAGCCGCCGTCACGCCCGACCACGCCCATGACGTCGGCGCCGACGTCGCGGGCGTAGGTAAGCGCGGCCACGAGGTTTCGGCTGACGTTCTTTTCGGCGCTTCCGCCGCCCACCGACAGCACGAAGATCATGTCGTCAGGGCGCAGGCGGCTGGCTTTGAGCCAGTCGACGAACACCGCGTCCCAGCCCTCGTCATTGGTGCGCGCCGTGAGCTCCGCCACGTTGTCGACGGGCGTGTAGGCCTCGATGCCCGCCAGCTTGCGGAAGTCGTTGACGGCGTGCGACGCGTTGGCGGCGCTGCCGCCGACGCCGAGCACGAACAGGCGGCCGCCGCGGACGCGCAACGCCACGAGCCGTTCGGCCATGCGATCCAGCACGTCGGCGTCGAGTGCGGCGACGATACGTGCGGTTTCATCGAGGTGCTGGCGGGCGTATGACATCAGCTGGCTCGAGCGAGGCGCTCTCGTGTTTCCGCCAGACCGGCGGCCGTCCCGATCTCGTAGAACCGCGCGGACACTTCGTAGGCCGCCAGCTCGCCTCGCGCCACGAGGTCCTCGTACACCTGCCCGAGGTCCAGCGGCGCGCCGTCCCGATAGCTCGCGAGCGCCTCGGCGCGCATGGCCGCCAGCCCGTAGTCGATATGGCGCATGTCCGGGGTCCGGTGCGTCTTGCTGTACCGCTCGATGCTGCCGTCGGCGCACAGCACGTTGCTGCGGTCCCACCGGTCGTCGTTGCGGAACACCGTGAGGAGCGCCGGCCGCCCGCACGCCAGGAACGCGCGTTCGACCGCCTGATAATCGCAGTCGAGATACGAGTCGCCGTACAGCACGAAGAACGCATCCCCGAGCATCGGCGCCGCGTGGCGGAGCGCCCCGCCGGTGCCGAGCGGAGCCGCCCCGTCGTGGAAATACCGTACGCGGACGCCGTGCCGCGATCCATCGCCGATCGCCGCCTCGATCTGCGCGCCGAGGTGTCCGACGCACAGCACGACGTCGGTGAGGCCGTGCCGCCGGAGCAGCTCGAGCTGATGCGCCACGAACGGCCGTCCGGCGACATCGATGAGCGACTTCGGGGTCTCTCGCGCGATCTCGCCAAGCCGCGTGGCGGCGCCTCCGGCCAGGATGGCAACGGGCAGGCTCATGGGAAGAGAATCTTGGTGCCTTCGAAGTCGAACCGGAACCGGAGCTCCTGCAGTCCGGCTTTCTGCATCGCCTCGCGCAGCGGCCGCTGCCGCTCGGCATAGAAGAGCAGAAAGCCGCCGCCGCCGGCGCCCACGAGCTTGCCGCCGAGGGCGCCGTTCCGGCGGGCCAGCTCGTACCACTCGTCCACCTGGGGATTGCTCATGCCTGCCGATCGCCGCTTCTTGTGCTCCCAGTGTTCGTGCATCAGCGCGCCGAACTCGTCGAGCCGCCCCGCCTCGAGCACGCAACGGCTCCGCAGGCCCAGCTCCTTGATGTAGTGCAGGTTCGCGAGCATGCGGTCGTCGTCGGCGGCCGTCCGCGACTGCTGGTCGAGGAGGATGGATCCCGCGCTCCGCGCAAACCCGGTGAAGAACAGGAGCAGGTTGTCCTCGAGCTGGTGAAGCGGCTCGTAGGTCAGGCTCAGCGGCCGCGCGTCGACCGTGTCGTCGGGATTGAAGGCGAAGCACGTGACGCCGCCCACGGCCGCGGCGTACTGGTCCTGCTTGCCGATCGGCTCGTGCAGCCTGTTAATCTCGATGTCGCACGCCAGCTCTGCGACCTCCACGGGGTGCAGCAGCCGGCGCCGATGCGCGTACAGCGCCTTAAGGAGCGCCGTCGTGAAACTCCCCGACGACCCAAGCCCGGTGCCGGCCGGAATGTCGGCCAGCGTCGTGATCTCGATTTGCGGCTCGTTCCACTCGAACAGACCGAGCGCCTCGCGGATGATGGGGTGCTGGACCTGGGGCACCGAATCGACTTTCTCGAGCTGCGAGTATTTCAGGTAGATGCCCCGGACAAACGGCCGTGTCACGGTGACGAAGACGTACTTGTCGATGGCCGCGGTAATGACGAACCCGCCGAACCGGCGGG
>Ga0209640_10001452_pt1 | contig 20097 bp, 12 predicted proteins | sample RifCSP10_1_FD_184018 | JGI IMG/M metagenome (GOLD analysis project Ga0209640, IMG submission 184018) | Soil microbial communities from Rifle, Colorado - Rifle CSP2_sed 10_1 (SPAdes) (version 2) | ecosystem: Environmental > Terrestrial > Deep subsurface > Rock core/Sediment | place: Rifle...
CCACGGGCACTGAAATCACCGCGAACGTGACTCGATGCGCGAACGCGATCAAATCGATCGCCTACACACGGCCGGTCACCCTGATCAAGGCGCGGTATGATTCGGACGCCTCGAACGCGCAGGCGACGTCTTCAAACGACTGGCTTCGCGCAATGCTGATCGCGCTCGGCCGGCGGCGGGTCGAGCCGTTGATCACGGCGGTGTCGGCTTCCAGCGTCGCGCTCGCCGTCGAATCGCGTCAGTTGGGCGGCCACGCGGACGAGCTGGTCGAGAACCTCTCACAGTTCGGCGCCGCCGGCTCCGCTGCGGGCAAAGCGATCGTTACTCTAGTCGGTGAAGAAATGCCGGGCGATCCGACTGTTGCCGGCCGCGTCCTCAAGGCGATCGAGCACATTCGGCCTGACGCCATTCTGCACGGGACGTCGCCAATAACGATGAATGTGATCGTCGATGAGGGCGACGTCGAAGAGGCGATTGGGCGCTTGCACGAAGAGTTCTTCGATCAGCTCGACCGTCGGGTTTTTGAGTAGTCGATGGGGTTTTGAGTTCAAGCTTCAGCTTGCCGGTGTCGAATGCGGGCAGCCTGAAGGCTGAACTCAGAACTCAGAGCAGCGTGAGTTCAAGCTTCAGCTTGGCGATGCCGAATGCGGCAGCCTGAAGGCTGAACTCAGAACTCGGCCGCTCTTCGCGGGATGACTCGCGTGCGGACATTCGAGTATCATACGCATCTTGCGACAGCGTTCAGCGCGGTTGAACTCATGGAGATTGTGAGCCTTGCGGTGCGATCGATGTTGGTTGGCTTGATTCTGTCTGCGCCGGCCGGTGCGCAGTTGGGGCGGGCATCGTCGAACAGTTCGGCCGGCGTCGGCGCCGTTGCTAAGAACTCCTGGCGAGGGATCACCCCGCTGCGTTCGTCTGCTGCCGAGGTGGCCCAGGCCGTCGGCACGGACGACCGACAGACCGACGCGGCGGTTGCGGGCCCGTTCAAGGTGGAAGGCGGGGAGGTGACGTTCTCGTTCCTGACTCCCAAGCTCGCGGAAATCTATCGCGCGCCGCGTTCGATGGTGGGCAAGGTCTTCGCGGTCTACTTTCAGCCCGGCGAGAGGATGGTGCGCGGGGATCTCAGATTGGCGCCCGGGTTCAAGCAGTGCGCAGAAGAGGCCAATAAGAGCTCATACTATCTCGTGAGCGATGCCGGTCTCGCATATCAGATACAACGCGGCACAGATCTCGTGGAGCGGATCATCTATCAGCCTTCGCGGGCCGAGATTCGGCGGCTGGCGGTCAACACCGAGTGTGTGTTCTAGGAACGATGAATGTTGAGTGACCGATCGTGAATCACTCATCACGCTGCCTTATGAGAATCGCGCTACTTGGCTACGGACAGATGGGACGGATGGTCGAGCAGGCCGCGGCGCGTCAAGGCGTCGAAGTAGCTTGCGTGATCGATCCGCTCGCCGGCTCACGCGGCAAGATCACGGATGCGGAGGTGGCGATAGATTTCACGGAGCCGGGCGTTGTGATTTCGAATATCGGGCTCGCCGCAGAATCCGGTCTTTCAATCGTCGTCGGTACTACCGGCTGGCATGACCGGATGGATGAGGCTCGGGGGCTCGTGAATCAACACGGAGTCGGGCTGGTCTACGGCTCGAACTTCAGCATCGGGGTCAACCTGATGTTCAAGATCGTCGCCTACTCGGCGCAGTTGTTCGCCCGCTTCCCGGCCTTCGATCCGTTCATCGAAGAGGCCCATCACAAGTTCAAGAAGGACGCGCCGTCCGGCACCGCGCTGTCTCTGAAGCGAATAGTCGAGCGCGAGTACGAGCGCGAAGTGCCGGCGTCGAGCACTCGCGCGGGGTACATGCCCGGCTCGCACACGGTTGGGTTCGATTCGGCGGCGGACACGCTGACGGTCAATCACACGGCGCGGAATCGCGAAGGGTTTGCGGAGGGCGCGTTGATGGCGGCGCGGTGGATCGCGGGCCGCAAAGGGTTCTATGAGTTTTCGGAGATCATCGAGGAGATGCTGAAGTGAATAATCAGCGGGAGCAAGCTCGCCTTCCCTGAGAGTTGCGAGCGTTGCACCCACCCTCCAATTCTGAACAGACCCGAAGCTCCTTGCCTTGCCTCGCGCCCCTTTTCCCCATGACTCTCGCTGAAAAACTCGAGAACCTCCCCGACCAGCCTGGTTGCTACCTCTACCGCGACCGGCGCGGCAAGATCATCTACGTTGGCAAAGCCAAGAACCTGCGCAATCGCGTCCGCCAATACTTTCACGCCGACCGCGCGCACGATTTCAAAACGAGCGACCTCGTCCCTCGCATCGCCGACGTCGAGCTGATCGTCACCGACAACGAAGTCGAAGCGCTCGCGCTCGAATGCAATCTCATCAAGCGCTACAAGCCGCTATTCAACGTTCTGCTAAAGGACGACAAGCAGTACCCGCACATCAAGATCACCAACGAACGAGCGCCGCGCGCGATGATCGCCCGCAAGATATTCAAAGACGGCGCGCGCTACTATGGGCCGTTCTTGCCGGTCTCGCTCGCGTGGAACACCCTCGATCTGATCAACAAGAACTTTCAGCTTCGGACGTGCACGATGCAGATTGACGGCAAAGCGGACCGGCCCTGTCTCGAATATCACATCAAGCGGTGCCTCGGCCCATGCGTCCGCTCGCTGTGCTCGATCGAGCAGTACAACGAAGCCGTGCGCGACGTCGATCTGCTGCTTCAAGGGAAGACCGACGACCTCGAAGCCGAGTTGAAAGAGCGCATGCAGCTTGCGTCGGACGAGTTGCGCTTCGAAGCCGCCGCACGGTATCGCGATCAACTGAAGACCATAGAACGGCTCGGGCAGCAGCAGAAGATGATGACCATCTCGCGGGATGACATCGACATCTTCGGCTACTACCGGGAGGAGCGCTTGCTGGCGTTGTCGCTTTTCACGATGCGAGAAGGCAAGGTCGTGGGCAAACGCGAGTTCTACTGGGAAGACATGCCGGAGCCGTTCGACCCGGCGGCGTTCATCGGGCAGGCGCTGAAGCAATACTACACGACCGGCGACTATGCGCCCGGCGAAGTTTACGTCCCGGTCGAGTTTGAGGACCTCGAACTGCTCGAAGAATACCTGACGACTCAACGAAAGCGCCGTGTGCACATAGTCTCTCCACAGAGGGGAGTGAAGCGCGATTTGATCGATCTGGTCGAAAAAAACGCGCGGCTGAACTTCGATCAGCGGTTTCGCATGCAGCGGCCGGACATGCAAAAAACGCTCGAGGAGCTTCGCGAAGTGCTCGAGCTTCCCGAAGCTCCCGAGCGAATCGAATCGTTCGACATCTCGAACATTCAGGGCGCCGAGAACGTCGCGTCGATGGTTGTCTGCGAACACGGGGCAATGAAGAAAGCTGACTTTCGCAAGTTCAAGGTCAAGACCGTCGAAGGCCGCGCCGATGATTTTCAGTCTATGTATGAAGTGGTCGGCCGGCGCTACTCGCGGTTACTGCGCGAGAAGAAGCCGCTGCCGAACCTGGTGTTGATCGACGGCGGCAAGGGCCAGTTGACAGCAGCCGCGCGGGCGCTGCACGAGATTGGATTGGAGGCGCTTCCGACGGCGGCGATCGCCAAACGCGAAGAACTTCTCTTTGTGAAGGGAAAGGAAGAGCCGATACGAATCGACCACCACTCGCCTGTGCTGCGGTTGATTCAGATGATCCGGGACGAGACCCATCGCTTTGCCGTGACCTACCATCGGCAGCGGCGAGCGATGCGAGACTTCGATTCGGAGTTGAGCTCGATACCCGGCGTCGGCGACAAGCTCCGCGCGCGGCTGCTTCGCAACTTCGGAAGCCTGAAGCGAGTGTCGGAGGCCAGCTTTGCAGAGCTTCGGCCCTTTGTCGGGCCGCGCCAGGCGCAGCGGATCGTTGAGCACTTCGCGAAGCTGCGCGAAACGAGTTAGAGTATTAGCCATGAGAATAGTTCTTTCGATCTTGCTGGCCCTGATCGCCTCATTGACGCTCACAAGCTTCGCACAGCAGCCTGCAAAGAAGCTCAAGGTCTTCATCTCAGTCGATATGGAGGGCGTGAGCGGCGTGGTGAGCAGCGACCAGACCGGAGCAGGCGGCGCCGACTACAACCGCTTTCGCCGACTGATGACCGAAGAGACCAACGCCGCAATAGACGGCGCCCTTGCAGCAGGCGCGACGGAAATCGTCGTCAACGATTCGCACGGCTCGATGCGCAATATCGAGATCGAACAGCTTCACCCGCCCGCGGAATTGATCAGCAGCAACGTGAAACCGATGGGGATGATGCAAGGGATCGATTCGACGTTCGATGCTGTGATCTTCATCGGCTATCACGCAAAGGCCGGAAGCCCCGTCGGTGTGCTCGCGCACACGGGGACTGGAACCATCGCCGACGTGCGCGTGAACGGGCGATCAGTCGGCGAGTCCGGCATCAACACCTACGCCGCGGGCGCGGTGGGCGTGCCGGTCGTGATGGTAACAGGCGATCAAGAGGCGGTCGCTCAGGCTCGCGAGCTTGTGCCGAACATCGAAGGCGTTCAAGTGAAGGAAGCGATTTGGACGACGGCCGCGCGATCGCTGCGATCCGAAGAGGCACGGACTCGTATTCGAGCGGCGGCCGAGCGCGCGCTCAAGCGATTGGCGGAGTTCAAACCGGTGCGCCCGGCGACGCCCACAACGTTCGAGGTTGCCTTCAATCAAACGGTGCTCGCGGACATCGCGGAACAGGTGCCGACGGTCAAGCGGGTGAGTGCGAATACGGTCAGCTACAGCGCGGCGGATTACCTGGGGGGCTACCGGCTGTTGCGCGTGCTTTATCGGTATCTGCGGGCAGATTGAATGGATGGACCCGTGGGTCAAGATCCGAAGCGAGCGCGGAGTGATCGTAGAGAACCGGCCAGGCTCCAGAGGAACTACGAGGAGCACATTACTTTTTGTTTGACCTGCTTTTTTCCGGGCAACGCGAGCGGGGGTCTTCGAGAATCTAACCGCCAGACAGCGACCCGAAAACTAACGCTGGTAGAATCATCCTTTCGAGGCAGTCCGATACTCGGGTCGCTGTCAGTCTCTCCTCACATTCAGCGCGCAAAGAAAGTCCGGCCGCCCTCGACGCGAAAGCCCGCGCTCAGAACCCGTGCGACCGCTTCCGGATAGAGTTTGTGCTCCTGTTCGAGTATTCGAGCCGACAGCGTTTCAACTGTGTCGTCGTCTCGAACTTCGACCGCGCGCTGCAGGACAATCGGACCGTGGTCCAATTCTTCGTCGACGATGTGTACCGTGCAGCCGGTGATCTTTACTCCGTGATCCAGGGCCTCGCGCTGGGCGTCGAGTCCCCGAAATGCCGGCAGCAGCGACGGGTGAATATTCAGGATGCGACCGGGGAATGCGCGGACGAACTGCGGGCTGATCAAGCGCATATAACCGGCCAGACAAACTAGTGAGACTTCGCGCCGTTTCAATTCGGCGATGATCTCGGCGTCGTGATCCTCTCGCGAACGGCCCTTGTGAGGGATGAACAGGGATTCAACACCGCGCTCGCGAGCTTTCAAGAGGCCGGGCGCCGACTCGATGTTGCTGATCACGATTGCGACTTCGGCATCGAGCCGCCCGCCGGCCGCCGCGTCCAGCAGTGAGAGCATGTTCGATCCGCGCCCGGAGATTAGAACGCCGATCTTCGGCTTCGTGGTCACGCGCGGAAAATAACTCACGCGGAGAGGCGAGGCAAGAGGAGTGAGGAGATTTTGGATTTTAGATTCTGGGTTTGAGTTAGATGTGGCCCTTGGTCAACGGACTCCTTTCCAACTTCCATAACCCGGACTTCAAGGCGCAGACTTCAAAGTCCAAATCCCAGAATCGAAAATCCAAAATCCAAAATCTCTTCTTTGCTCCTTCCTTGATTGCGATCAGCAAAGCGAGTATCCTATCGCCCTCCCATGGAACCGGAGCCCGTACTGCCCGACAACGGAAGAACATCAGACGACCTCGGCGAACCCGAAGCGCTCGTGCGGCGCTCGGACGAAGACATCGCCCAGTTCGACGAGCGACGCATCGTCGATACGCTCATCCGCGAAGCCAATGTCGATGAATACCTTGCCGTCCAGATAGGGATCGAGGTGCGGCAGTTCATCCAGAAACTCGGCTTCCGGACGTTGAGCTCCACGCTCATCCGGGGTCTGGTCGACGCGAGACTTCTCGAGCTTGGACTCGAATCGGCTTACCGGGCGCACGCGCGGCTCGGCGTTCCGATTTACGATGTCGAGCGCACGATGCGCAGCTCATTTCGGGAGTCGGTCCCCCAGCCCTTCGGCCCCGAAGGCACCAGCGTGATCCTCGCCGAGTCGATCAAGCGTGAGTATGCAATCCTCAGCGTCTTCTCCGAGCAGGTCGCCAATGCCCATCTGGTCGGCGACATTCACATCCACTCGATCGGGGCGGTAGACCGGCCCTACTCGATCATCTCGGGGGTCGATTACGTCAAGCAGTTCGGCATCGCGTTGCCGCGCGGCTTTGCGAGTTCGCGGCCTGCTCGCCACGCCGACGTTTTGATCGCCCATCTGGTTAAGTTGTCCGCCGCGTTGCAGGGCCATCTCGCCGGCCCCGTTGTGTGGGATTCGCTCAACTTCGGCCTTGCGCCGTTTCTTGAAGGCTCGGATGACCGCGCGATAAAACAGTTGGCGCAGACTCTCGTGTTCGAGTTCTCGGCGCCGGCCGTTGCGCGCGGAGGACAGATCATCTCGTCGGACCTGCATCTTGACTGGGACGCGCCGTCCTATCTGAGATCTCGCGCGGCGATTGGACCCGACGCCGCCGTGACCGGAACGACATATGGCGAGCATGCGGATGCGGCCCACCGCTTTCTTCGAGCGTTGTTGGAGGTCTACCTCGACGGCGACGGATCGGGCCACGCGTTTTTGACGCCGAGGCTCTTCCTCCACCTCAATCGGGGGTTTGACGGGACGTCGGAGCACCGCTCGCTTCTCGAGCTCGTGGGGCAGCTCGCGCTCGAGCGCGGGGGAGTGTCGATAATGTTCGATCGCGATGATGAAGGCTCGTTTTATCGGCGCTACGGTGTCAGCGATTGGAATGCGGTCGAGGCCGCCGAGAGCCACGCGTTGCGCGCATCGCAGTTCCAGGTTGTATCGTTAAACCTGCCGCGCGTCGGATACCTGGCAGGCGGGAACCAGGTCAAGGTGTTCGAGGAGCTGACCAGGCTGATGGAAACAGCCGCGCAAGCGCACCTCGAAAAGCGGGTCTTCATCGAAAAACTCCTTGCGCTGGGCGAGGGCGGACCTCTTGCGGCGTTGACGACGCGGGCGAGCGGCGCGCCTTTCATCAGGTTGAAGTGGGCGACCCACGCGATCAGCCTGGTTGGGCTGAACGAGCTGTGCCGCTCAGTGCTTCAATCAAACGTCAACGAGTCGCAGGCCGCGATGGATTTTGCGTTGAAGGTCCTGACGCACTTGAAGAACGAGGCCGAGCGATTGTCGAGCAAGCACAAAGTCCGTTTCGTGTTAAGCGGCCAGTCGGCGGAGTTGCCCGCGCCGCGGATGGCGGGGCTCGACCTTCGCTTCTTCGGCGAGACCGCAGCCGGCGCCGTCTGCGGTGATGCGGCGGGCGGAGCGGTCTATTACACGGACGGAGTACGGCTCGCGAACACGTCGGACGTGCCGGTGATGGACCGCGTTCGGCTGGAGGGCCTATTTCACGCGATCGGATTCACGAATGCGACCGTCGAGGTTTGGATTGGCGAGTCCGAGATGAGCGCGGATGACGTCGGACGAATGATCACCCGCGCGTTCTACGAGTCGTCATGCGCGGGGCTGGTATTCTGCCCGGAGTTCACCGTTTGTTCAGAATGTAATCGGACGGGGCGCGGGCTTCGGGATCGCTGCTCGAGCTGCGGCTCCGAGCGCGTCGATGGGCTGGTATACGCCGGCGATCGATGCCGGCACACGTCGTCATGTAATGCCGGCCGGCTTGCGGAAGTGCGGGACCGTCGGCGGGTCGCCAGCTCGGAGATGGCTTAAAAGAGTAACTCGCAACGGGTAATCGCACAAATACGGCGCGCCGGTAGTTCGCAGTCGGCGCGCCGTATTACTTGATCCTGCCGATCAATCACGATCAATCAGAAGATCAGTTTCATCGCAAATTGAATCTGGCGCGATGACCCGGAATCGCCGGTCGGAAACCGCGTGTTGGATATCACGCCGAACGCCCCGGTCCCTACGACGCGTCCTGGCTGGCCGAAGTTCGCGTGGTTGAAGATGTCGAACACTTCGGCGCGGAACTGGAGCCTGAGCGACTCAGTCAGCTTCGTGTTCTTGAGGACCGAGAAGTCTGTATTGCTGAAGCCCGGCCCGATGACCACATTGCGGCCAAGGTTGCCGAAGTGAACGACGTTTCCGGGCCCGACCGGAAGCGCGAACGCGGTGTTGGTGAACCACTGCGCCGGTGTCCCGACCGTTTTGATCTCGCCTATGACATCGGGACGGAGGCTCGCGACACCCGTGAAAGTGTTGATGCTGGTGATGATGTTGACGGGGTTTCCGCTCTGAAGCTGAGTGATCCCACCCAGTTGCCATCCTTCGGTGAGGCGGTTGCTGTGGAAAGGCAGTTCGTACAGCCAACTGACGACGAAGCGGTGGCGCGCGTCGTAGTCCGAGAGTCCCCTGTCGTTTCGGATGTTGTAGCTGTCCTGCACGACCACGCCCTGCGAGTTCAGCGAGTTGTAATCGATCGATTTCGAGAACGTGTACGAGGCGTTGAACTGCAAGCCGTGCGCGAGCCGTTTGGTTGCGGTGACCCAGAGCGCATTGTAACTGGAGTTCGCGCCGCTCGAGTTCTCGAGGATGTTGCCTACGGTCGCGCCAGGAAGAATCGGGCTGGTGGAGGATAGTCTGGGAAACGGCCGGGCCCCGCTGATGAACTGGTTGATGTTTCGCTGGATTCGGAGGTTGGTGCCCTTCGATCCGAAGTACCCGATCTGAACTCCAAGCGTCGAGGTGATCTCGCGCTGGACATTCAGATTCCACGACTGAAGATACGCGTTGTGGAAGTCCGAGACGACCGACGACGGCGCGAGCCCCGCGCTTCTCGCGACGGTGACCGCGTTATCGAACCTGATCGCTCCGGTGAATGTCAGCGGCGTGGCGAGCGGAGGATTCGCAGCGGTACCCGTGATCAGATTGGTGACCGGTTGGTCCGCGAGTATCGAATAGCCGCCGCGTACCGAGGTCTTGCCGTTCTTGAACGGGTCCCACGCGAATCCGAGCCTCGGTTGGAACAGTTGATTGCGCTGGTAGACGTTCTCGACGCCGGCGCCAACCCGCTCCAACGAGTTGGTCGCCGGGTTGAATACAACGAAGCGATCGAACCGCTCGGTGGGTGAGAGGAACGTGTCGTACCTCAAACCGAGTTCGAGCGTCAGGTTCGGCCTGATCTTGTAGCTGTCCTGGGCGAAGAAGCCGATAGCCTTAGACCCGATGCTGCTGGCAACGTCGCCAAGCGTGACCGTGAACGAGTTCGCTGTGCCGGCGATGAAGGCGTCGACGCTCGCAAAGGAGAACGTGCCGATGTTGCGAGCAAAGTTATTGTTCGAGAAATGCCGGAACTCGCCGCCGAGCTTCATCGAGTGGGTGCCGTGCAGATAGCTGACGGTGTCGGACACGACATAGGTGGTGTCGCCACGACCCTGCGGAAAGCCGGCCGGCCCGCCGATGTTGAAGTTGAAACCGACGATGCTGATCTGCGGCAGCCCTATCGGTTCATTGATACCGTTGTTGATGCCGAAGTCCGCCGGGTTCAAGAGCTGGTTCGGGGTGAAGGTTATATGCAGCCGGTTGAACCCGAAGCGCGCTTCGTTGACGAGGTTGGAGCCGAACGTGTGCGTCTCGTTCAGCGTCAGGATCTGCCGGCGCGATTGCCGCGTGTCGCCGAAGTTAGGCACCGTGTTGCCCTGCAAGACCGGCTCGCCCCGCAGGTCGCGCTGAAAAGCGTAGTAGCCGTGCAGCCGGTCGTCCTTGGAGAGGGTGAAGCTGACGTCTCCTGTCCATTGATCGATATTGACGGGCGCGGTGCCCGAGCCGAAGAATCTCCCGATCTGTCGAGGGACTCCATTGACGATCACGGTGTCGACTCGGCTCGCGGTCGGGACCAAGTCGAGCAGTTTCTTGACGACGGGGTCCGTTACCCTCGCCCGTTCGGCGTCGGTCAGGACGTTGGAGTTGAGGGTCAGCCCCTGCCGCTGACGAGTGCCTTCGTAGGTGAAGAAGAAGAAGGCGCGGTCCCTGGCTATCGGGCCGCCCAGGTTACCGCCAAACTGATTTCGTTTGAAGGGCGGCTTGGTGGCGGCGAAGAAATTGCGCGCGTCGAGTGCGTCGTTGCGTATGTACTCGAACGCCTCGCCGTGAAACTCGTTCGAGCCCGAACGGGTCGCGATGTTGACGATGGCGCCCGAATTGCGGCCGTACTCCGCGCTGAAGGTCGAGTTGTCGACCTTGAATTCCTGAACGGTGTTGATCGAAGGCTGGAACGTGATCTGGTTCTGAACCATGTCGTTCAGGTTGATGCCGTTGACCATGAAGTTCACGGTGTCTTCGCGGTTGCCGGCGGTGTTGAACGCGAACGATCCCTGTCCGCGCAGCGGTGCGGTCAGGAATCCGTTTTGCGGTGGCGTGACCGAGCCGGCAATCAAGAGTCCGAGATCGACGAAGTGCCGCCCGTTGAGCGGAATCTCCTGGACGGTCTTTTGATTGATCGCCTGCCCTACGGTCATGGTCGTCGTTTCGATCACGGGGACTTCGGCGACGACTGACACTTCCTGGGCGACGGCCCCGACTTTGAGCTGGACGTTCTGGACCGCGGTCTGATTCACGAGCAGCTCGAGGTCGGTCAAGACGTGTGTCTGGAAGCCCGTGGCTTGCACTTCGATGCGGTACTTGCCGACGGGCAGGGCCGCGACCTGATAGTTGCCGGTCGCGTCGCTTTCTGTTGTGCGTTCGAAGCCGGTTGCCTGGTTCCGAACAATGACCTTCGCGCCGGCGACAGCAGCACCCGCCTGGTCAGTCACCGCTCCCTGAATGGTTGAGGTCGACTGAGCGAGGGCCGGAAGGCCAAGGTTGATGATTAGAAGAGCGCTGAGCAGGGGGCTCAAACGCCGGGACCCGATTGACGTGTTGCTCATACTGGTTCTCCTTCTCTGAAGTGACGGAAAATGGGAGCGCCCGAAATCGGGCGCATGCCCGCAACGCGCGTCGAGGCGAAAGTCCGACGCGCAGAGAGCATCTTCGATCCTCGGCTATCAGCGGCCCGCATACCGTATGCACGACACGCCGGCAGCTACCGACAGTACGTGTTCGTTCTAAATAAGTCCAACGTCAGATTATTCGGTGACGAAAAAACCAAGGGCAGGGTGGAAGGTAGCACGGCGGTTGAAGCTTGTAAAGCAAGCCCGCTTCATCGTCCTCCATGGCTTTTCTGCGAGGGCTATTCCGCGAGGACGACCGCTGCAAGGAGCGGAATCATGATCTCGTGATGTCCGATAAAGGAGAACCCGCGCCCACTCCCGGCTACAGGACGCCGAACGACGTTGGTCAGCGGGCGGTACTGCTGGACGAAGTCGAAGTTCGCGGTCGTGAAATCCTGAAGCCGATGGCCGAGATTACGAACTACAGTGACCGTCTTCAGGAACACCTCGGGCAACACGACAGCCGAGCCAAGGTTCAGGTAGACGCCGCCGCCGTCAAGCTCGCGCACCAGCGAACACAGCAAGCGGAAATCATGCAGCGAGGTCTGGCCTATGCTCGCGCCGTCCGCTGAAGGATGTATGTGCACGATGTCGGTTCCAATCGCAACGTGTACGGTCACCGGAACGGCCGCGTCGTAGGCTTGATACAGGAGCGACTTGCTTGCGTGCGGGGGGGCCATCTCCAAGAGCTGCCGGCCCGCGGTTTCGCCCATCCCAAGGCCGTCGCTTGCGCCGCGCTTCGCGGCTTCGTTGAGCACGCGGCCGGTCTCTTCTGCCATCCCGAAACTCCCGGAGCCCAGGGACGCGTCAACGTCTTCCGACGTCGCGCCAACAAGCGCTATCTCGAAATCGTGGATCATCGCCGATCCGTTCATCGCGAATGCGGTGACGTACCCTCGTCGCATCAGGTCGATCAAGATCGGGCCGAGTCCGGTTTTGACAACGTGACCTCCTAACCCCGCGATGATTGCCCGGCCCTCGCGTTTTGCCGCCCGAATCAACGCCGCCAGTTCTCGAATTTCGCGCGCGGCCAGGATGTTGGGCAGCCGGTCGAGGAATTCCTTGAAAGACGATTCAACGGCCACGGGCGCGGCCAAATCATCCGCCGTCACTTTGCTTGGCCGTGACGCGAGCGGGTAGGTCGTCAAGCGGGAGAAGTCCAGGGGTTCGATCTTATATCGCGACATCAGGTCATCAGTTCATCCACGAAGGACACGAAGAGCCGCGAAGAAGAGACAGGGAAGGGAAATGGAAGATCGAACGCGCGCGGAAACAGCATGCATACGACCGAGCCGCTCGTTCGCCTGCCACTCTCTGCCGCCGGCTCGTTACCTCTCCTTGTCACGACTCTCCTATTCTCACCTGCATCTCTTCTTCGTGTTTCTTCGTGTTTGTTCGTGCGCTTCGTGGATTATCCTCTCGGGTAGAGCGCCTCTTCGATCAGTTCACAGAGAACGTGTCCGATCGTAATATGAGTTTCCTGAATCCGTTGCGTGGAGGCGGCTTCGACGACCAGCGCGACGTCAACTGCCTGGGCGAGCTTGCCTCCATCACGGCCGGCGAGGGCGATGGTATTCATGCCGAGCCGGCGTGCCGCACTCACTGCGCGCAGGACGTTCGGCGAGTTACCGCTCGTCGAGATAGCTACTGCGACATCGCCCTCGCGTCCCAGCGCCAGCACCTGCCGCTCAAACAGCTCATCGAATGAAGAATCGTTTCCAATCGACGTCAGGATCGACGTGTCGGTCGTGAGCGCGATTGCGGCAATCGGGGGGCGATCGTAGTTGAGCCGGTTTACGAGTTCGGCGGCGATGTGCTGGGCGTCGGCCGCCGAGCCTCCGTTGCCGAAGACAAGCACTTTGCCGCCGGCTCGGATAGTCACGAGCATCAGTTCCGCGGCGCGCGCGACGTCATCCGCGTGATTGTCGAAGAACGCGCGCTTGGTTTCCAGGCTCTCACGGGCGATATGGCGAATGCGTTCTATCATCGCAGCCCGGCTAGTTTATTGCCGGGACTTGTGAAAGACAAGGTTGGGCATTCAGGGGGCGACCGAGGATTGAACGCGGCCGAGCTTCTCGGTGATGGCTACACCCGACAACACGGTTGAACACGGATGGCGGAACGCGCGATTACTTGGGCGCTGGTCTCGATTCTCTCCGGCTCCCGCCGCAGAACCGTGTGCTTTATCCGATGCTCACGAGATTACGGCGGCGAGCAGGAGGCGTGTTGCCCGTCAGGTGGCCGGTCCTGCCGGGGCTTCAGCAGTCCGGTCTCTTCGCCGCGCCAGGAACTTCCCGAACACACCGTTCCACGGGGGGATCACTATCGACACCGCGCCGAACGCTTGAGCCTGACACGCCAGCCGGATCAGGGGTCCCGGCTCATCGCTGTCAACGTAGCCGAACTCTTTGATCTTGCGCGACTCGAGCGCCGCTACCTCCGACAACTTCTCCGCACCGCCTAACACTCCCACCCAACAGGTCCCGCAAGCCCCGGAGCGGCACTCGATCGGAATCGGTCCTTCTCCCGGCATGCAACGACGATCCCGCGACGCGTGATCGCGCTTGTCGCAGGCTGCCGCCGTCGTCAGGTGCTGCGTGTTGATGAGCTTGAAGCGCGCCTTCCCATCACGCTCGTCGAAGGTGATCGTGTAGACCTTCTCCTGACCGCGAACGAACCCGAATAAGCCCTGACCGTCGTCCTTCGCGCGCGCCTGAACGATCTCGTCCGGAGACTTGCGAGCAACGCCGACGACGTCCACGGCGCCTACTGAAGCCTTGAACGCCTTCGCCCCCGTTTGCTGCAACGTCATAAATGCGATCGCGGTTATGCCGAGCGTCAATGACTCATCGACCTTGAGCGATCTGGCGGCGTGAGCCGCGACCGAGTGTATCTGCGTCGCGAGATCAAGGCTCACCGGCGCCTGAGACGACAGGGCGAGCTCGATGACCGCGGCTTTGATCTGCGGCCAGAAGCGATGGCCGTAAAGGAACCGATGCGATGAATCGATCTGGCCCGCGAGCCGGTAATTCCCCTGAAGGAGCAACTCCCTTGCCAGTTGTTCAGGGTCTTCAGCTTCGTCAAGCGCGCGCGCGAGGTCCAGCGGATAAAACGCGAACCATATCTCGGTCGCGTTGCGGTCCACTTCATGAATCAAGGGCGTGATGGTTCTGACTACTTCGGCCCACGCGTCGCGGTCGTGCTGGTTCAAGAAGGCTTCGAAAAGTGATCCCGTGTTTTCTGTCATAATCGCATTCGCATAATAGCGCCCGCCCCATCAATGATCAATCTAGCAGCTTGTCGGAATAATCCTTCCTTGGCGGCGGCTTCCGGTCACGGCTGCTTTCCCGCCTCGGAGGTCAGCCGCTTGCCGGTCTCTCGATCAAACACGGCATTCCGCAAGAACTGTTCGCTGGTCCACGGAGGCCCGCCGCCGCCGAGATACTTCTGAAACCACTCGAGGTGCGCCGTGTAGTAGAGCGCCATCTCGTACCAGTTCGGCCAGTGACCCGCGTTCGCGTACACGATCAGCCGCGACGGCACGTTCCTCTTCTGAAGCGCGGTGAAGAACTGGAGTGACTGCGTGTACGGGATGCGATAGTCGCGCTCGCCGGTGATGATCAAGCACGGCGTCCTGAAGTTCTTCACCAGATTCGACGGCGACCACTTCTCGTAGAGCGGTGAATTCCACGGCTGGCCCTTGAGGTCCCACTCGGGAAACCACAGCTCCTCGGTCGCGCCGTAGAAAGACCTCAAGTCAAAGATGCCCATCATCGACGCAAGGGCCTTGAAGCGACCGGTGCGCCCCTCGAACCAGTTCATCACGTACCCGCCGAACGACCAGCCCATCGCGCCCATCCGATCGCGATCGACGTAGGGCAGTTTCTCCAGCGCATCGGTGACCTTCCTCAAATCATCGAAGACTCGCCCGCCCCAGTCGCCCGAAATCTGAGCGGTGAAATCCTGGCCATAGCCCGTCGATCCGTGCGGATTCGGGAACGCGACGATGTAACCCGCGCCGGGGTAGACCTGCCAGTCACCTCGGAATGCGTCGGCCCACTGCGATTGAGGACCGCCGTGCACGTTCAGGATCAGCGGGTACTTCTTGTTCGGATCGAATCCGTGCGGCTTGACGATGAAAACATGAATCTTCTTTCCGCCCGTTCCGGCGACCCACAGCGACTCAGCCTGCCGAATGTCGACTTCGTTTGCGACGGCCTCGTTGATGCGGGTGAGCCGCGTGGGCGTCGTTGCCTTGCCCTCAATAAGATCGACCGAGTAGACCTCGGGCGGCTCGCCCACTGACCGCTTGATGTAGACCAGCCGCGTTCCATCTGCCGCGAGGTCGAACGCGTCGATCGTTCGGTCGGCCAGCACCTGGGTGATGGCCTTGGTCGCCAGGTCCAGCCGGTAAATCGGATTGATCCCTTCGACCGGGCCGGTGAAATAGATCGACTTCGAGTCTTTCGACCAGGCGAAATCATCAACCCAGTTGCTGAACGAAGGGGTCAGCACGGTCGAGGTCCCCGTTCCCCGATCGTAGAGAGCTATACGAAACAGATCCGACTCGTAGCCCGGCTGCTTTTGCATTCGGTACGCGATGTACTTCCCATCAGGCGAGAACTTCGGGCTGCCGTCGTACGCAGGATTTGCCGCCGTGATGTTGCGAGGCGTTGCTGATTTGTCGCTCAGCGATACCAGCCAGAGATCGTTGTTGGTCGAGGAAGCCGGGACCTTGTCGTGGTTCGAGACGTAGACGAACTCCGACCCGTCGGGTGAGAAGTCGTATTGCAACGGCCCGCCAAGTTGAAACGTTGGCGCGTCGAAATTGCCGGGCGTCAAGTCTCGGACCTCGCCCGTCGCCACAGCAGCCAGGAACACGTGTGTGCGCGTGCCGTCCCTCCACGCCGTCCAGTGGCGGTAGAGGAGCTCGTCCGCGATGTGGGCCTTCAATGGGCCGCCCTGCCAGCGCTCGGCGATCTTCTTGTTGCACGCGTCGTCGGCGCCGCATTCGGGATAGACGTCGGTCGAAAAGGCTATGGACTTGCCATCGGGCGACCAGAGCGGGTCCGAAACGCCCGTAGATACGTTGGTGACCCTCTTCGGCTCACCGCCCGCCGCCGGCATCACGAAGAGGTTGCCGTCTGCGTTGCTGATGAACGCGATCCATTTCCCGTCGGGTGAAAACAGCGGCGTGGCCTCGCCCCTTTCGCCGTTGGTTATCTGGCGAGGATTGGCGCCGCCGATATCCATCATCCAGACGTGGCTGGTTCGCTTCGCCGTCGGGAGGTCCGAGGATGTGACGACGTAGATGACCGACTTGCCGTCGGGCGAGATGTGGACATCGGAGACGGACTTGACTCGGTAGAGGTCCTCGATCGAGAAGGCGCGCTTCTGCGCCAGCGCGGACGATACGGTGATGATGAGCAGTGCGGACAGCAAAACAATACGTTTCATTACTAACGTCCTCCGTCGTGCTATGTGACCGGCGCCGGTGACGGACTCATTGACAAACCGAACCGGGCCAACTAATTTAGATCAACTGATCGAGAATGTCAGGTCTGTGGCGAGCAGACACACCAATCTTGCGCGGGAAGCGCTTGCCTGGCTTTCGGGAGCTGCTTCCGTGGTTCGATCGAGAAGAACGACTTCAAAGGAAGGAGACAATGAGATATGGCTATTAGACTAGGAGACACGGCTCCGAATTTCACCGCTGAAACGACAGAGGGTACGATTGACTTCTACGAGTATCTTGGCAACAACTGGGGCGTGTTGTTTTCTCACCCGAAGGATTTCACGCCCGTTTGCACGACCGAGCTGGGTGAGGCCTCGCGGCTCAAAGCCGAATTCGACAAGCGCAACGTGAAGGTGATCGGCCTGAGCGTCGATCCGCTGGACGCGCACAAAGGGTGGGTCGGCGACATCGAGGAGACGCAGGGTCATGCGCTCAACTTTCCATTGATCGCCGACCCCGACCGGAAGGTCTCGGTGCTTTACGATATGATCCACCCGAATGCGAGCGAGAACTTCACCGTGCGATCGGTGTTCGTCATCGGGCCGGATAAGAAGGTGAAGCTGACCATCACCTACCCGGCGAGCACGGGGCGCAACTTCGACGAGTTGCTTCGGGTGATTGATTCGCTCCAACTGACGGCGAACTACAGCGTGGCGACGCCGGTGAACTGGAAGCATGGCGAGGACGTGATCATCGTCCCGACAGTGTCCGATGAAGATGCGAAGCAGAAGTTTCCAGGCGGCTGGAAGACACTGAAGCCCTACTTGCGCATAGTCCCGCAACCGAACAAGTAGCGACCCAAGGAAGGCGGCGGCCTGCCGGCCCGACGGGCTGCCGCCGCGTTCCCGCGCGAGGCGCCAAAGGCTGGTGAGTCTAAGCAGAACAGAGACTTAGCGCACGTTCGCATTTTCAATTCAGCCCTTCAATCGCGAGAGCCGGGCCTGTCGGCCCGTCCGCGCCTGGATGAAGGTTGAATATCGTTTTAGGAGTTTCCCATCCCTTCATTTCACCGCAACTAATCAGTTGAATTGGCCCTCTCATGTGTGCTATAACCCGCACTCCGTTGTGGACGGCGTTGAGGGAGAGCGCAGTCACAAGAAGCCTCGATCTTTCTTCTTAGCAACAAACGAACGAACAAGGGACACAAGACTCGCCGCGTTGTCTTGCGCACGGGAGGGGCGCATGGCACTCGGAGAAGTACGCAACGATCCGCAGTCCAATCTTAGCCACTCATGCGAGAGGCTTTGTAAATGACCCGGGAGAAGCAAGGCTGCCAGCCTTGCCAGGACAGGTATGAGCGACCTCTTACCATTCTGCCACTCACAACAAAGGAGGAAAACGTATGCGTAAGATGTGGTTACTGCTGTTTGCGCTTCTTCTGATCGTACCTTCGATCCTTCAGCGCCGCGTTGCGCGGGCTGAGATCGAAAGGCCCGCAGCACCCGAAACCGGTCCGTGGCAAACCACGATCATCGGATTGCCAAACTACGACGTACGACAGCAACTGGCGGAGATTCAAGATCTGAGCGGCTCGGATGCGCCGACCCAAACCGCCGAGGTCAGAGCGCGGTTGAGCGCCATCGAGAACTATCGCGAAACTCTCTCGCCGCAGACCCGAGACGATCTCCGATATGAAATCAACGAGGCCGGTGTCCCAAAGGTTTTCTTCAGTCTGGGAGGACCGCTCTCCGCGCCTTCAAGGGCATCTGCGGATCAAGCAGCTCGCGCCTTTCTCACCCGTCACGGCAACATTTTCGGTCTGACGCGCGGCGAGGTTCGCAGGCTCAAGCTTGGAAACGAAGACAACGATCAGGGCCTTTCGTTCCTGGTCTACGATCAGACGATCGGGGGCCTGCGAGTATTTCACGGGCAGGTTCAGGTGGCCGTCAGCGCCGACGGCGAAGTCCAGTCGGTGATGGAAGGCATGATCATCCCGAACGGAAGGGTGCGTACGACCCCGGCCCTGAACGAAGAAGCCGCGCTCGCCAAGGCGTTCGAGTATTCGGGGCGTCCGGCTCCGGACGGGTTTGAAGTCGTCGAAGCGCGCGCCGCCCGAGGCGACCTCGCCAAGTATCGAAACCCGCTCGGCGAAAGCTACGAGGATATAATGTCCGACCTTCGCATCATGCGCGTCGGCGACCGGGGCGTGCTTGCATGGCACTTCTACATTGATGCCGGCCCGAGCGAATGGTACGAGATATGTCTGGACGCCAACATCGGTGCGCTTCTGTTCCGCTACAACCTTTACGCGGACGCGGCTCAGGGAACGGTCTTCAGGCAACACCCGGACGCCGGCGCACGGACGCTCGAGTCATTCGTCGGCGATACGGTCATCAACACCACGGCCGGGTGGATGGGCACTTCGACTGTCACGACTGGCAACAACGTTGAAGCGTACCTGGACACCGACGCGAACAATGTCGCCGATCCAAACAACACAACGGGCCTCTCCAACGGGCATGCCTTCTCTGCTACGCAAGACTTCACGTTCCCGTTTTCGACCGGAGTCGATCCGCGCACGCAGAGACCGGCCGTTGTGACGAACCTCTTCTACTTCAACAACATCATGCACGACTTCACTTACCGGCTCGGGTTTACCGAGTCGGCGGGGAATTTCCAGACGAACAATTTCGGCCGAGGCGGGACGGGCAACGACTCCGTCAGGGCCGAAGCCCAGGACGGGTCTGGCACTAACAACGCCAACTTCGCCACGCCGCCTGAAGGCAGCCGTCCTCGCATGCAGCAGTTCCTCTTCACCCAGGGCACAACCACGTTGGCCGACGACCGCGACAGTTCGGTTGATGGCGACGTCGTGCTTCACGAGTACGGACACGGCGTTTCCAACCGGCTTGTGGGCGGGCCTGCGAACACGAGCTGCCTCGGCGGAACCCAGGCAGGTGCGATGGGCGAGGGCTGGTCCGATTACTGGTCGATCACCTTCTACAATGATGGCCGGGTCGGAGAATACGTAGTCAACAACCCGACCAACGGCATCCGGCGCGCTGCTTACACGGTGCCGGCGAATCCGGTACACGACTCGTACGCGGATCTCGGCGTCGGGGGCTTCCAAGTGCACCGCGACGGAGAGGTTTGGGCGGCGACGCTGTGGGACCTTCGCACGCAGTTGGGCGCCGCAGTGAGCGATCGCATCGTGCTGGAAGGCATGAAGTTCACGCCGTGCAGCCCGTCATTCCTGAACGCGCGTGATGGTATTCTCCAGGCCGACCAGAATGTCAACGGCGGAGCGAACAGGTGCGCGATATGGACTGTGTTTGCGCGTCACGGCATGGGAGTGTCGGCTACCGGTAACAA
>Ga0209640_10001453_pt1 | contig 20074 bp, 11 predicted proteins | sample RifCSP10_1_FD_184018 | JGI IMG/M metagenome (GOLD analysis project Ga0209640, IMG submission 184018) | Soil microbial communities from Rifle, Colorado - Rifle CSP2_sed 10_1 (SPAdes) (version 2) | ecosystem: Environmental > Terrestrial > Deep subsurface > Rock core/Sediment | place: Rifle...
GTGCTCATCACCCAAGTCGTCTTGCGCGGCCCGCGCGCCAGGACGACGACGCCGCTGGGGGAGACCGTGTAGCGCTCGCGGTCCCGGGTCGCCTCGTAACCGATTTCGGTGCCCGACGGCAATACATTGGCCTTGTCGATGATCGCGTGGCGAATCCGGCAGTGCCTGCCGATTTCGACCCAGTCCATGATGACGGAATCTTCGATGCGGCTAAAGCTGTGGATCCGCACGTTACGCCCGACGACGCAGTTGTGCACGGTGCTGCCGCTGATGATCGTGCCCTCGGCGACGACGGAGTTGACGGCCATACCCTGGCGATCTTTCCAGTCGAAGACGAACTTCGCCGGCGGATCGGTGTAACCGACGGTGCGTAGCGGCCAGCTGCGATTGTACAAATTAAATGACGGATCGATGGAGCAGAGGTCCATGCTGGCGTCGTAATACGCATCGAGCGTGCCGAGATCGCGCCAGTAGCTGGGCTCTTCCCCTTTTGAGGGAATCGGCACGCGATTTTTGCGAAAATCATAGGCGAACACGCGGTTGGTTTTGATTAAATCGGGTAGGATATCCCGGCCGAAATCGTGCGTGCTCGAGAGCTGATCCGCGTCGGCATTGAGTGCATCAATGAGCACTTGGTTATTAAAAAGGTAATTGCCCATGGACACCAGAGCGTAGTTGGGCTCGCCGGGAATAGATTTCGGATGTTTTGGCTTCTCGTCAAAACCCACAATGCGCCAGTCGTCATCAACAGCGATCACGCCAAACTGATGGGCTTCCTCGATTTTCACCGGCAAAGCGGCGACGGTGACGTCGGCCGATTTGTTTTGCTGCTCGTCGATCATCTGGCGGACGTTCATGCGATAGATATGATCGGCGCCGAACACGGCGACCAGTTTGGGGTTGTGGCGCTCGAGCAAATAGAGATTCTGATAAACCGAGTCGGCGGTGCCCTGGTACCACTCCCCGCCCGATCGCATTTGCGCCGGTACCGGCGTGACAAAATGTTCGCCGAGAAAATCGGTGGTGCGCCAGCCGCGGTCCAGGTGCTCCAACAACGACTGGGCCTTGAATTGCGTCAGCACGTAAATCGATAAAATACCGGAGTTGACGAAGTTCGAAAGTACAAAATCGATGATGCGATATCTGCCGCCGAACGGCACTGCGGGCTTGGCCCGGTGTTGCGTCAAAGGATAGAGACGCTCACCGCGACCCCCAGCCAGCACGACTCCCAAAACGTACATTATGAATCTCTTTGTTGTGTCGTCTTCAATGCAACAGCTGCTGGTACAAGTTACTGTACAGTCTTGCCGAGCGTTCCCAGGAAAAATCCTTCGCCATCGCCCTCCGCTTGAGCGCGGTCCAAGCCTGGTTATCACGATAGGCCGTCAAGCCGCGATCGATGGCGTCGAGCATCGCTGCACTTGTGTACGGCGCAAAGACAAAACCGGTGCCGGTTTGGCTCTCGACATCGTAATCTTCCACGGTATCTTTGAGCCCGCCGACCGCGCGCACGATCGGGATGGTACCATATTTTAGGCTGTACATCTGATTGAGGCCGCAAGGCTCGTATTGGGACGGCATCAGGAATAAATCGGCGCCGGCTTCGATCTGGTGGGCGAGGGCTTCGTTAAAGCTGATCTCCACCGCTACCCGTTCGGGGTAGCGCTCCGCAGCGTTGCGGAAAAACTGCTCGAAGCGGGACTCGCCCGTTCCGAGCAGGACGACCTGTACGTCGCGCTCCATCAGCTGGTCAAAAACATCTTCGACCAGCTCGAAGCCCTTCTGAAAGGTCAAGCGCGATATCATCGCGAGCAGTGGCGTGTCAATTTTGTCGGGCAGGCCGACGACCCGCTGCAAAGCTTTCTTGCAGTCGCGTTTCACGTTCAAACTGTGTTCCCCGTAGTGATGGGTCAGGAACGGGTCCGTCCAGGGATTCCAGTGATAATAATCGACGCCATTGAGGATGCCGACGAGATCCGCCGCGCGTTGTTGCAACACGCCCTCAAGACCGAAGCCTTGCTCCGCTCCCAAGATTTCCTGAGCGTAGGAAGGACTCACCGTAGTGATTTTGTCGGCAAGCAGCAAGGCGCCTTTGAGAAAACTGACGTTGCCGTAAAACTCGAGAAACGGCGGTGTAAAGTAGCTCGCTTCGAGATTGAGTAAGGACCAAGCCGCTGGCGCGAAGATGCCTTGAAAGCCGAGATTGTGGATCGTAAAAACGGTTTTTGCCCCCGCGGTTTCGGCGTAATGCACCGGCTGGGTCTTGAGAAACACCGTGGCCAAAGCAGCTTGCCAGTCGTGGCAGTGCACGATCTCGACTGGTTTTAGGCGCAAAAGCTCAAGCGCGGCACGGCTGAAAAAAACAAATCGTTCGGCATTGTCGGGATAGTCACCTGTCGGCGCGCCGTAAAGAAACTCGCGATCGAAGTATTGATCGGCGCGGGTCAAATAGACGGAGACGTCTTTGCCTATGGTCGTTTCAAGAATCGTAGATTTGATCTGCTGGCCGGCAACCGGCACTGAGAGTGTGATGCCGGTCTCGCGCACGGGAAAGTTAGCCTGGAGCACCGGCCGATATGCCGGCATGAGAACGCACGGTTCATGCCCGAGCCGTTCCAGGGCCACGCTCAACGTGCCGATCACGTCGGCCAAGCCTCCGCTTTTGGCGAGCGGACTTACCTCGGAGGCGATCATCGCGATCTTCATGTTGATTTTTACTATCCGTTGATTTGAATCACAGCTCTTCGACGGCGAATGAACAATCCCGGTTCAATCCGATACTCACCGATGGTGAGCCCCACGCGAACCACCGCTAAAAGCACGCAGGGATGACGGACTCTGACACCGCCAAGCAAGTTGCAGTGAATTCACCCTGCAAAGTTTAAAAATACCGCGGCGGCGCGCCCGCGGTATCTTTTTCTACCATTGCTCGTCCCTCTGACCCATCGCATTCGGGCAACCCTCTTGATGTCTTGCTGAGAAAGCGAAGCATCTCGCATTTTCAACAGCTTACGAGAATCCGATTCTTCGTCGCGCCTCAATGACGTTCCGGCCCAGTCTCCTGCTGGAAGAGCCGTTTAGTATCGAGCGCTATCGGGCCCGAAGCATTATTTTTCGGATTTTAACCCATCCGCGCGCGGATGTCGCCGATTGTTCTGAGCAGGTCTAAGAGTCTCGGCATAGCGCGGATTTGCTCGATGGTGTAGCAAGCCTTGCGTTGCCAATTGGGCCGTTCCTGCCAAGTGCCGGGAACGTTTTGCGGCGCGGTCTCAAGCCAGAGATCTTCCAAGTTGATGAGCAAAAACTCCGCGCTCTCGGCAAGGTAGGATAGCCATGCTTTGAGAACGGCGGCGGGGCCGGCGTCGTCGCCGAGCCGGCCGGTCGAGCGCGCAAACGCCGTGAGCGCGTCGCGCTGTCCTGAGCGATAGTGATGTTCGTGACGCGCTTGCTCGTCGTTAAGGAGTCCGAGTGCCAGTCGATCGTCGATGTCGGTGCCGGTCCAGAAACTCATGAACGTCGCGGTGTCGTGAGTGTTGAGGCTGGCCACTGTATTCACCGCTAGGCGGTCGAGCGCGTTTGACGGATCGACGCTCACGCCGAATTGACCGACGTGCATGCCGAGAATCTTGTGGCGCGCCAGTGCTTGATTCACATAGACGGGCACCGTGCCGAGATTTTCGCCGACGATTTGCACGCGATGGCGGTGCGATTCCAAATTCAGGACGGCGTAGTATTCGTCGGCGCGGTTGTGGACGTACAAACCCTCGGCGGCACTAAAGCCGTCCGGCACCCAGAAAGCGCGGTGCAGTCCCATGACATGATCGATGCGCAGCACGCCGGCGCAGGCCATGTGATGGCGCAGGCATTGCCGATAGTAGCGGTATCCGTGGCGCCGGATCGCTCCTGGATGGAACGGCGGAAAGCCCCAGTTCTGCCCTTTGACAAACAGGCCGTCCGGCGGCGCGCCGCCGGAAGCATTCAAGGCAAATAGACCGCGCTCGCGCCAGACGTCATAACCGTCGCGATTGACGCCTAGCGGAAAGTCGAGATAAAGCTCCACGCGCTGCTGGCTCGCCTCCACGCGCAAGTTGCGCGCCTGCTCGTCGCACAGCCATTGGACGTACTCGTGGTATGATTTAGCTCGCTGATCATAATCGTGTGGCGTTAAGACACCGCTGCGACCGGCCTCATCCCAGTGAAGCCAGCTCTTGCGCTCGCGTTCGACTTTGGCGCGAAAGCGGGCGTAGTCCGGGACGGTGGGATTTGCCGTGACAAAGTTTTCAAAGCTCCGGCGGCGCTCGGGAGATCTTGACGGCAAAGCATCGAGCGCTTCTTCGATGACCCGGCGCTTGAGCGCCATGATCTTGCGGTAATCAACCAAATTCTGATCGCGCACGGCGTCTAGCTCGCGGCGAAAATCGGCCGAGTTGAGCAGCGCCTGAGCCGCCGGGCAATCCGCGAGCTCTGGGATACTTGTCATGTCGAGGTAAAATTCATTCCAGAAGAGTCGGCTGACCGGCGCGTAGGGACTCGGATTGAACGGCTCGTCGAGGAAGCCGGCGAGCATCGGCAGCGTGGCAACCACCTGTCCGTTCATCTCGCCCGCCAGATGCGCGAGTTCCGCTAAATCAGAAAAGTCGCCGGCGCCCCAGCTGCGCACCGAATGGAGCGCATAAAGCGGGCAGAAAACCCCCCAGCGTCTAATGTTCGACTGCGCTGGCGCGTAGGCTTGGTAAGGCGCGGCGAAAAGTTCAGACGCCAATTCGAGATTACCGAGACGCAGATGGAGGCGATGATAACCCAGCGGAATCGCCGCGCGCAGGAGCATGCTGCGCGAGACGTAGCCGGCGCCTTCCACCTCCTTGAATAGCGGCTTGAGCGGGCCATCGTCACATTGCACCGCCAAGCGCTCGCCGGCTTCGAGAATGATCTCGGCGGTGACGGGAGCCTGCACTAATCGGCCCGGCAGCCGCAATTTGAGTTTCAGCGGCTGGTCTTGCCAGGCGACGGTTACAGGCTCTATGCCGCGCTGCCACAGCGCCTGGTGGCGTGCGCGCAGCGCGCCTGGAACATCATCCAACGAACTCACCGGCGCGCCCAGGGATTGTAGTACGCTGAGAATCGATTCCGGAGGCGCTTGGCGCAGTTGTCCAAGGCCGTCGATGTAAGCGGTTTGGAGATTGTAAAGACGCGCGAGATTTTGCAGTTGATCAGGAGCCGCCATAGCGAACCAACCTGGCACAAATTTGTTTACGCAAAAGTTACGCTAATTCTAGCGGATCGTCGTTGAGTGTAATTACGATCCCTCACTTGGTGAGGAATGACGGACTGCTTAATTGTCAGTTCGAACGTCCGACTGTGTGAAGAATCGATCGGAGCCGTTCGATACGCTCAGGACGAACGGCTGACTTTTTTATTCCAATGAAGTCGATCCCGGTTCCTAGTGCGCAGTCGAAGCATGATCGTGGTTTTCACGCAGTCTTACGCGGGGAGAAATTCTCTTGATGCAAAGTCAATTTTTGGGCTTCAAACTGAACCACTGTGCGCTCGCTGTGGGCGATGTCAAATTCGAATCAAACGCGCAGACATTAAGCTGCGATGGCTTAGACAAGGCGAACCCAGGGTTTTTGCAGCGAAGTGGCGTATCCGACCTCGGTCGCGTGAGTAACGCCGGCGGCGTGCAGATCATCGATCAATTTGGCCGCGTGCCGTTTGGCAACGGCGATCAGCAATCCGCCCGAGGTTTGCGGATCGAGGGCGACCTGAACCAGCCCTTCGCGGAGCGACTTATCGATGGCCATTTTGTCTTCCAGATAGTCTTGGTTGCGTTTGCAGCCGCCGGTGACATAACCCTTTTCCGCCAGGCGCGGCGCGCCGCGCAGCAACGGCAGCTTGGCCGATTCGATCACCAACGTGATTCCGCTGCCGCTCGCCATCGAGAGGGCGTGACCGAGAATGCCGAAGCCCGTGACATCGGAACAGGCATGCACCGCGTGTTGGCGCGCGACCGCCGAAGCCGCGGCGTTAAGGGTCGTCATCGACGTGACCGCTTCGTTGACGCTTTCTTCCGAAGCCTTGCCCTTCTTAAGCGCGGTGGTGATGATTCCAGTCCCCAATGGCTTGGTCAGGATCAACGCGTCGCCTTCTTGGACGCCGACGTTGCGAAAAATCTTATCCGGGTGGATGATGCCGGTGACCGCCATGCCGAACTTGATCTCTTCGTCGATGATGCTGTGGCCACCGATAACCACGGCGCCGCTTTCTTTGACCTTCTCGGCGCCGCCTTTGAGGATCTCGCCGAGAATCTCGATGTCCATCTTGCCTATGGGAAAGCAGACGATATTCATGCAGGTCTTGGGCTCGCCGCCCATGGCGTAAACGTCGCTCAGTGAATTGGCCGCCGAGATCTGGCCGAAAACATACGGGTCATCGACGATCGGCGTGAAAAAATCCACGGTGTTGACGATGGCTAAGTCGGGGCGGAGCCGATACACCCCGGCGTCGTCGGAGGTTTCAGTGCCGACCAGCATGTCGGGATTGTTAAACTTGGGCAGTCCGTGCAAGACTTGCACGAGGTCGGCGGGGCCGAGCTTGGCGGCTCAACCCGCGGCCTTGACCTCTTGCGTCAGGCGAACGGCTTTTTTGTTTTTCAAAATCATGCCCGTCAACTGTAGATCGATCAAAGACAGTTTTCAATGCGATATTTTGGCTTTTTCACCGGGCGGGGATTTGAGGCGCCGGATGTCGCCGATTCTAATCGTAAGCCCGTCGCGGTCGAAGAATTCCAACAACGGAATCGTGTACTTGCGGCTCGAACCGATGAGGTCGCGGAAAGCGGCTGCGGTCATCTCGCCTTTCTCAGTCAAGTGCTTTGTCAAGGTTCGTCGCAGTTGTTCGATGCTGCCGGCGAGGAAATACATGTCCGTCGTAACGCGCACAACGGCGCCTTCGCGCTCCAAAAGACGAATGACTTCGTTCAGCCGGTTGCGCGGGACGCCGGCCTGCTTTTCGATTTCCTTCAGGTCGGGGGGGGCCAACGGCTGCTCGCCGAGGATTTTTTTGATCCGGTCCATCAGCGTCTTTTCCTGGCCGCCGAGTTGAACGCGGTGAGCGGCCAGGCGCAAAAGATTTTCCTCTTTGACGATGATTTTCTCGTTGATGAACTGATCGACGACCACCCGGAAGATCTTCGGCGAAAGCTCGAAGGCCAGTTTGCCGCGCAATTCTTCCATGTCCATGCCGGGCACGAGCGGATGGCCGGCATGAAACTCCTTGAGAGTTTCGACAAGCCGTGCCTTGAGCTGATTCCATTTGGTCTCGGTCGTGTAGATCTTCTCACCTTCGGCGTTGAGTGCCCGCAAGCTCTTGATCTCGTCGACCCGCTGACGGGCCTCGTCCTCGCGCAGGTTCAAAAACTGATAAATTTCTTCAATTGGCAGAGCGAACGCGGCGCTTTCACCGAGAAAGTTTTCCACGATGTCGGTAAAGGCGCCGTCGTGAAGTAACTTGAGTCTGGTCAGTAGATGCTCTTCCGTGCGTTTGTGCCGGCGGGCCCAGGGATGAATGACCACCCCGCCGCCGAGAGTGCGCTGCGCGGTCTCATCCCTGGCGATGAAATGATCGCCGCGCATGATCAGCAAGGGCTCGCTCAGCCTGATCTGACAGTAAGCGGATTCCTTGGCGGCGAGCTTATCCTTGCCGCCGATCAGGACGATCTTCGCTAAACGCTCGGCCGTGCCCATGTGAATGCGCAGGCGCTGGTGATTTTTCAGGCCTTTGGCGGCAGCGGGACGGACTTCGAGAAAAGCGTCGAAGCGATCCGACGTCAATGCCAGCTTGTCATGGCAGATCACCTGGCCGCGCTCGATCGATGCGCGCTCGGGGCCGGTGAGATTCATCGCGACGCGCTGCCCCCAACCGGCAGTGTCGACGGAGTGGCCGTGCACTTGCAGGCTGCGAATGCGAAAGAGGTGATCACCGGGCAAACAGCGCACCTGTTCGCCGACTTTGATCTCACCGCTGAGCGCCGTCCCGGTGACGATCACGCCGTGGCCTTGAAGCACGAACGCGCGGTCGACGGGAAGCCGGAAGTAGCCGTTCGGCGCGGCCTGAGTCCTGGATTTCAGCGTCCTTGATATCAATTGCTTCAACTCTTCGACGCCCTGGCCGGTGACCGAGGAGACCGCGATCTTGGGTGAACTTTCCAAAGTCGTGCCGAGGGTTAGAATATCGATTTCTTCTTCGACCTCGGCGGTGCGCGCGGCCGGAACCAAGTCCGCCTTGGTGATGACAAAGATCGCCATTTTGACGCCGAGCAGGTGGACGATGTCCAAGTGTTCCTCGGTCTGGGGCATGACCCCGTCGTCGGCGGCAACGGTAAACAGCACGAGGTCGATGCCATGGGCGCCCGCGAGCATATTTTTGATGAAGCGCTCATGGCCGGGCACGTCAACGATACCGGCGGAAGTGCCGTCGGGAAGATCGAGATGAGCGAAGCCGAGATCGATCGAGATACCGCGCTCTTTTTCTTCCTTGAGGCGATCGGTGTCCTGGCCCGTAAGCGCTTTGATTAGGCGGGTCTTGCCGTGATCGATGTGGCCGGCGGTGCCGATGATGAAAGGCATGACAGAAGTCTAGATCCTTCGCTTACTCAGGCCAGGTTTTGGATTTTTCGATTTTGAATTTTCACATCGGGCTGGAACGGTCATGAACCGGGCTTTCCTAACCCAAATTGCGGAATCAGATCGTTCGCGTCGAAGATGGTTCTCAGATCGAGAAGAAAGCGGTCCTCTTTGATCCGCCCGATGATCGGCGGATTGGCGGCGCGGAATTTTTGCGCGATCGCGTTGGCGCTGAGCTTGGCGTGTTCGACGCTGACCACCGCCGTCGGTAGCTCTTCGGTCGGCAGGGCGCCGCTGCCGATCTGCGCCGTGGATTCCTTCAATTGAACGCGGAACGATGCGCCCAACGCCGCCTCTAGCCGCGGCACGAGCGCTTCGCCGAGGGCGCGGATTTCATCCATTGGCCGAGTGAAGGCACGCAAAGTGGGAATCTCTTGAACGATGTTCGGCGATTGTCGGTATTGTCGCAACGTCGCTTCGAGCGCCGCGAGCGTCAACTTGCCGCAGCGCAGCGCGCGTTGCAGATGATTCTTGTTGATCCTGCCGATCCAGTTTTTTTTGCCAACCAGCAATCCCGCCTGCGGGCCGCCGAGGATCTTGTCACCGCTGAAACTGACCAGATCGGCGCCGGCTTGGATTCTTTCGGCGACGATGGGCTCTTTCGGCAGACCATACTTGCTGAGATCGATGAGCGCGCCGCTGCCAAGATCTTCCATAACCGGCAACTGGTGTTTTTTACCGATGGCGACGAGCTGTTCGAGGGTGACTTCCGCGGTAAAGCCGACGACCTTGTAATTGCTGGTGTGGACTTTGAGTAAAAGCGCGGTCTTGTCATTGATGGCGTTTTCGTAATCGGCCGGATGGGTGCGATTCGTTGCGCCGACTTCGCGCAGAATCGCGCCGCTCTTGGCCATGATCTCGGGAATGCGAAAGGCGCCGCCGATTTCGATCAACTCACCGCGCGAAACGATCACTTCCTTGCCCTCGGCGAGCGTGTTCAGGCCGAGCAACACCGCGGCGGCGTTGTTGTTCACCACCGTCGCGGCTTCCGCGCCGGTGAGATCGATGAGCAGGGCTTCGAGCGTCTCCTCGCGTTTGCCGCGTTTGCCTGCGGCGAGGTCGAATTCCAAATTGATCGGTTGAGCGGCAACCGCCAGCATGGCGTCGAGCGCCGCTTGCGAGAGCAACGCGCGTCCTAAGTTAGTGTGGAGAATCGTGCCGGTGGCGTTGACGACGCGAACATGGCCGGGCCGACTGTCGATCGAAATACGCTGCTCGATTCGATCGAGAATCGCTTCCTCGCTCACGTCAACGGCCCGTTCGCGACTCTGTCGAATGTCGACGCGCAGCTGATCGAGCGCGGCGCGGCAGTGGCTGGTGACGTAGTCCCGGCTGTAACGCTCCAATAGCGCCTCGCAACGGACGTGCTTGAGCAATTGATCGATGGACGGAAGCTCGCGCAGAAGATTCGCGGTCTGATCGGCCATGAGGAGACAAAGACTTGCACAGGGCATAGGGAAATTCAACATCGGTGAAGCTCGACATCGGCATGTTCAAGCCAAACACCGATAGATTCTTCGCTCTCGAAGGATCTGCTTTGAATTTTCGGGGCACTACCCGTAGCGATCCGAATTACGCCGCAGTTAACGCCTTTTCTCGGCTCGTGCTCAGGATAAACTCCGTGCAGGATCTGGAGAAACGACACAAGATGGGTTGTTTGACAAGGTCTGAGAGGTTCATTAAGAGTTCAGTAGCTTGTTCGCCCTGGAACATGATAATGGATCGACCCGGCCAAACCAAAGCTTCTTCCAATCACAAAGATACTCGCGCCGCGCTTGTCGATTTCCTGCGCGGGCGAAACCGCAAAGCGCGGTTTATGACCGAGTTGTACGCGGCGTTAGGGAAGATAGCGATTAACGCCGCGAAAATCGACCACGCGCTGGCCGAGCTGGAATCAGAGGGCGCGGTGATGGTGCGCGATCATTTTTGCGCCGACCCGCACCTTGCCGGCGTCGATCTGCGCGTCATCACGGTCGTGGAAAGTCGAGAGGGCGAGGATCCGCAACTCGGCGCGATCCGGAGAATCGATGAGACTTGGAATAAATGGTTGAACGAGTATCTCGCCAATCATCGCTGCGGTTAGCAGGCCGCTGAAAAAGCCTCATATGCTTCGTTGCGCTCGATCGAATCGCTCCAACGTACTGAAAAGAGTACGCCTGCGCTCGTCGATACTTCGCGCGCCTCGCATCTGAGATCTTTTTGAGCGGCCTGCGATAAGTATTTAAATAGTTTACTGTGAAATCACAAGACTGAATCTGGGACATGCCATTTGAGATTCTGAGCGGAGCGAAGACATGCGCGTTGCAGTTGATATCGGCGGCACATTCACCGACGTAGTAGTTTTTGACGAAGCGAACAGCTCCTTGCCGTTGGCCAAGGCGCTGTCAACACCGGCCGAGCTGGCGCGCGGTGTATTGGAAGGTTTGACCAAGGCCGCCGTCCGCTTTGAGGAAGCCTCGAGTTTGATTCATGGATCGACGATTGTGGTGAACGCTATTATCGAGCGTCAAGGCGCCAAGACCGCGCTGGTCACGACCCGAGGATTTCGCGACGTTTACGAGATCGGCCGGATCAATCGTCCGGAGTCTTTCAACCCGCGATTCCGCAAACACCGCCCGCTGGTACCGCGGGAAAATATTTTCGAAGTCACCGAGCGCATGCTCGCCGACGGCTCGGTGCGCACGCCGTTCAACGAGGAAGAAGCCCGTGAGGTGGCGCGGATTATAAAAGAAGAGGGCTTCGAGGCGGTGGCGGTTCTGTTTCTGCATTCCTATCGTGCGCCGGAGCATGAGGTCCGCATGTGCGAGATCTTGCGCCAGACCGAGCCGAAATTGTTTGTTAGCGCGTCGCATGAGCTGTCGCGCGAGTACCGCGAATACGAGCGCACCTCGACCGTTGCCGCCAATGCCTACGTCGGACCGAAGGTTAGTCAGTATCTCGGCGATCTGGAGCGCCGTCTGCGCGATCACCGGTTCACCGGTAGCTTGATGATCATGCAGTCTAACGGCGGCTTGTCGGACGTCGAGATGGCGCGACGCCAGTGCATTCAAATGATGGAGTCAGGGCCCGCCGGCGGCGTCGTCGGCACCATGGCGCTCTGCGAAATGCTCGATCTCGACGCCGCCATCGCGTTCGATATGGGCGGCACGACCGCCAAGGCCTGCGTTATTCGTCGCGGCGAGCCGAGCTTGTCGCCGGATTATTTCATCGGCGGTTATAACGAGGGGCTGGCGATCCGCATTCCCGTGCTTGATATCGTCGAAGTCGGCACCGGCGGCGGCAGCATCGCCTGGCTCGACGAAGGCGGCGGGCTTCACGTCGGGCCGCGTAGCGCGGGAGCGGAGCCCGGTCCCGCCAGCTACGGGCGCGGCGGCACGGAACCGACAGTCACGGATGCCAACGTGATTCTCGGGCGGCTTTCGCCTGAGCGGTTTCTCGGCGGCGAAATGCGTCTCGATCGCAGTGCCGCGGAGAAGGCTTTGCGCGAACGGCTTGCCGAACCGCTCGCGGTAAGTTTAGAGAGGGCCGCTTCCGGGATGTTGCAAGTGGCGACGGCAGCGATGGCCAACGCAGTACGTCACGTGACCCTGGAGCGGGGCCTCGACCCGCGCGACTTTACCCTGATCGCCTACGGCGGCGGCGGGCCGCTGCATGCGGCTTCAGTGGCGAAGGAGTTGTCCATCGGCAAAATTATCATTCCCAACGCGCCGGGTCACTTTTCGGCGCTTGGCATGCTAATGGCCGACCTGCGCCGCGATTACGTCCAGACGCTGTTCGAGCGCCTGGACGATCTGGAGATGTTCGAACTGGAGGATCAGTTCAAAAAACTCGAAGCGGAAGGGCGACAGGCGCTGGAGGCGTCGGGGATTCCGCAAGAACGGATCGTTTTTGAGCGCGCCGCCGACATGCGCTACGTCGGCCAGGAGCACGCGGTTGCGGTGCGGATGCCCGCAGAAGTCGGCGATGAGCCGGCGCGCGCCGAGATCAAGCGGCTTTTCGACGAGGCCCATGATCTGCGTTACAGTCATAGCGCGCCGGAGGAGTCTGCCGACATCGTGAGCTTGCGCGTGTCGGCGATCGGGCGATTGGGAAAACCGCAGATTCCGCAGATCCTTCAAGGCGAGAAAACTCCGCCGCCAAACGCGCGGCGCGGCGTTCGCGCGGTCAACTTCGAAGGCGCCGGGGCGGTCGAAGCGACGGTGTATGACCGCTCGAGGCTTTTGCAGGGCAACGTCATCGCCGGGCCGGCGATCATTGAAGAAGTCGCATCGACGACCGTGGTCGAACCGGGTGATGCAGTAACGGTGAACGAGTTTGGTCATTTGATTATGCAATTGGGAAGCACGCAATGAGCATGCGATTCAAGCCGTTCAAAAAGTTCAAATCGGTCAAACCCTTTAGGACGACTCGGAACACGGGCTGTGAGATATGAGATCTGAGATTTGCAATTGCGAGCGCACCGAGGCCCGAGTGGATGCTTTCACCGCCGAGGTGATTCGCAGTGCCCTGGTGGCGATCACCGGCGAGATGAAGACCAACCTGATGCGCACGGCGTATCATACGATCATCTACGAAGCCGAGGATTTTACCGTCGGCCTGTTCGACGCCGACGGCAATACTATCTCCATCGGCCTCGGCTTGCCGATGTTCATCCGCGGGCTGTCCGACGCGATCAAGTCGAAGATCGCTTTCTGGGGCAAGGAAAACATTGAACCCGGCGATATCCTGCTCACTAACGACAGCTACATCATGGGCAGCCACCTGAACCACATGATTTTCACCCTGCCGATTTTTCACGACGGCGAGCTGGTGGCGTTTTCTTCCTCGATGGCGCATTGGCAGGACGTGGGCGGGCAGCTCGGCGGCGTGACGCGCGATATTTTCTCCGAGGGCCTGCAGCTGCCGTTCGTCAAGATCTTTCGCGCCGGGAAGGAAAATCCCGAGCTCACGGCCATCATCCGCGCCAACGTGCGCGTGCCCGAGCGGGCGATGGGCGACATGCGCGCTCAGCTTGCATCGATCCGCACCGGCGAGCGGCGCCTGCTGCAGCTGCTGCATCGCTACGGCAACCGGGCATTCAGAGAGAGCATTCTACGGATCTACGAGCACAGCGAAAAGCTGGCGCGCGCTGCGGTCGAGAAAATACCCGACGGCGTCTACGAAGCCGAGTCGTTCATGGATGACGACGGCGTCAACCTGGGCAGACATATTCCGATCAAAGTGCGCGTCGAAGTCAGCGGCGACAAGATGACCATCGATCTCTCGGGCGTGAGCCCGCAGGTGGCGGGATTTTACAATTCCGGCATAACCGCCGGGCGTTCGGCCGCCGAGGTCGTTTTCAAATGTATCACCGCGCCGCTCCTGCTGCCGATCAATGACGGCTCGTTTCGGCCGCTCGACATTATTCTCCCGCCTGGCCGCGTGGTCAGCGCGGTGAAGCCGGCGCCGGTGCGCGTCTGGATGACGGTGCCGATGACCGTGTGCGATACGCTGTTCAGAGCGCTCGCTCCCGCCTGTCCCGAGCGCACGATCGCGGGCCACTACGCCGACCTATGCACGGTCAACCCGCACGGCTTTGACGCCGAGACCGGACGCTTTTTCTGGTCCCATATCGGCCATCCGGGGGGTGGCTGGGGCGCCAAGCACGACGAGGACGGCATGAGTGCGACGGTTTGTCTGAACGACGGCGATACCCATAACTCGCCGGTAGAAGCCACCGAAGCGAAGAGTCCGATCATCATCGAGAGAAGAACCCTGCGCCAGGACTCCGGCGGTCCGGGCAAGTTCCGCGGCGGTCTCGGCGTGGCCAACGAAGTGCGCATGCGCCGGACGGCGACGATCCATGCCCATGTGGAGCGCACAATCTGCGCGCCGTGGGGACTGCACGGCGGCAAAGATGCCCTGGCCAATCGGATTTCGATCCAGCGCGACAACGGCGCCGTGGAAAAATTTCCGACGGGAAAAATCAAACCGACCGAGATCGACGCCGGCGACGCATTCTTGATTGAAACGGCCGGCGGCGGCGGCTTCTGGGACCCGCTCGAACGCAAGCCGGAGGGCGTGCTCGCCGATGTCCGCGCCGGATATGTGTCGCTCGAAGCCGCGCGTCGGGATTATGGTGTTGTGATTCGTCAGCAGGGCCGGCGTTTCGAGCTCGACTTGGAAGCGACTGCAGAGTTGAGGCGCGCCTACGAGCGATGACGATAATTCGTCGAAGGTGTCAGCGCAAACGAAAAATAGGAATTCACCGCAGAGCACAAGGTCTCGAAGAGGAAAAAACCGGAATCGGAACGTGACCCCAGAGAACGGAAAGGACGCAAAACTGTGTGGCCCGGATGAAGCCCGACGGAATCCGGGTTTTTCGCGCGCGCGGCGAGTGGGCCTAAACGAAAGAGTGAGGTTCGGAAGGATTTCTCGCTGTGCTCGAAATGACAGCGGGAATGCTGCCTTGATTGGCAAAGGGCAGGTTGAATGCAGTGGATCTGGGATCCGACAATCCAAAATCGGAAATCCAAAATCCAAAATCACCCGAAATACGAGCTGGAACGTGAGAGAAGCTGCATGACCATACCTTCGAGAACGACTACTTCCAGCATTGACGCTTTCACCGCGGAGGTGATCCGCGGCACGGTGGTGGCGATCACCGATGAGATGAAGACCAATCTCATGCGCACCGCCTACAACATGATCATCTACGAGGCGGAAGATTTCACTGTCGGCCTGTTCGACGCCGACGGCAACACAATCTCCATCGGCCTCGGCCTGCCGATGTTCATTCGCGGCTTGTCCGACGCCATCAAGGCCAAACTCAAGCACTGGGGCAAGGAAAACATTTTTCCGGGCGACATTCTGCTCACCAACGATCCCCAGGTGATGGGCAGCCATCTGAACCACATGATTTTCACCTTGCCGATTATCCATGACAGCGAGTTGGTGGCGTTTTCATCGTCGATGGGGCACTGGCAGGATGTCGGCGGCGTGCTCGGCGCGGTCACGCGCGATATTTTCTCCGAAGGCCTGCAGATGCCGTTCGTGAAAATTTTCAAAGCCGGCAAGCAGGACGCCGAGCTGACCGCGATCCTCCGCTACAATTGCCGGCTGCCGGAATTCGCCATGGGCGATTTTCGCGCTCAGCTCGCCGCTGTCCGGACCGGCGAGCGGCGTCTGACGCAGTTGCTGCAGCGCTACGGCGCGGCGACATTTAAGGAGAGCGTCAAGCGGATTTTCGACCAGAGTGAGAAACTGGCGCGCGCGGCGGTGGAGAAAATTCCCGACGGCATCTATGAAGCCGAATCGTTCATGGACGATGACGGCGTCAATCTGGGCAGACCTATCCCGATCAAAGTCAAAGTCGAAGTGAAGGGGACGGAGATGACGGTGGATCTGAGTGGCGTGAGCCCGCAGGTTGCGGGACCGTACAACTCGGGTTCCACGGCGGGACGCTCGGCATCCGAAGTCGCGTTTAAATTTCTCACGACGCCGTTGTTCTTGCCGATCAACGAAGGCTCGTTCCGGCCGCTCAACATTATCCTGCCGCCGGGACGTGTCGTCAGCGCGACCAAACCGGCGCCGGTGCGCACGTGGATGACCGTGCCGATGACGGTGGCCGATACGATTTTCAAAGCGCTGGCGCCGGCCTGTCCCGACAACGTGCTGGCCGGCCATCATGCCGATTTGGCGGCGCCGCGCACTTTCGGTCTGGATCCGAAAACCGGCCGGGCGTTTCATTTTCCATCGACGCTTTCGGGCGGCGGTTGGGGTGCTTTGCACGATCGCGATGGCCAGAACGCGACTTTCTGCATCAACGACGGCGACACCCATAACACTCCGGTCGAAGCGGGCGAGGGCAAGGGGCCGATTTTTATTTCCTATCGAAGCTTGCGCCAAGACTCCGGTGGCCCGGGAAAATTTCGCGGCGGACTCGGTGTGGCGCAGGAAGTGCGCATGCTCGCGCCCGGCAGCGTGCTGTCGGCGATGGAACGAACGCAATGCGCACCGTGGGGCTTGCATGGCGGTAGAGATGCGCAAGCCAATCGCTTTAGTATCGTGCGTAAGGACGGTTCGATCGAGCGCCTACCGACCGGAAAAACCATCGGTCATGTCACGCTCGATGTCGACGACGGTTTTCTCGTCGAAGTCGGTGGCGGCGGCGGTTTTTGGCAGCCGCTGGAACGCGACCCCGAGCGCGTGCTCGAGGACGTGCGTTCGGGCTATGTTTCATTGGAAACGGCGCGACGCGATTACGGCGTGGTGATTCACCAGAACGGACGGAGCTTTGTGCTCGATCTCGCTGCGACTATAGAATTAAGACGGCAGACGGCAAACAGGGCTGGCGATATCGCCGCGCGTCCTGGGACGAATTGACGACGTCCGGGCGGTCTTGCGTGGCGCCCGTGCGAGAGGGCAGACAGAGAGGTCTTCCCTGCAGGGATCGCGTTCCGTTGCTAGGGCAGCTGAAATTTCGTTCAAGACTCGGAGGGCCTCTTCGATGAACAAGAACAATCACTGGCAGAAGTCCCTAGCCGCGGCGATCCTGGGGATGCTATTTTTCTCGTCCGCCATGGCAGCGCGAGCATCCGCCCAAGAAGCCAAAACCAAGATTCGTATTTCTTATCCGAATATCTCCATCTGTTGTCTGGCGTTGTTCGCCGCGCAGCAGTGGAAGATCTTCGAGCAAAACGGTCTTGACGTCGAAAGCATCCAGATGCGCTCGCAGGCGGCCAATTCGGCATTGGCCAGCGGCGATATCCACTATGTCGCCGGAGTGGGCCCCAACTCGGTGGCGGCGACGCTCAGGGGTTTGCCCTCGAAAGCCGTATGGTTTGCTTCGGAGTCGCTGATCTATACCGTTCTCGCCCGGCCTGAATTTAAATCGCTGAAGGAGTTGCACGGCAAGCGCATCGGCCTTACAGGCCTGGGCGGCACGTCGGACGTGGCGCTGCGCATTGCGTTGGAAGCGGTCGGCGAGAACTATAAGAATTTCACCGTTGTCGCCTTGGGCGCCGCGCAGCTCATGAGCGGCCTGGAAAGCGGAACGATCGAAGCGGCGCAGCTCAATTCGCCGTTGAACTATCACGCCAAGAAAAAAGGATTCCGGCCGCTATTAGAAATCGGCGACTACGTGCAAATGCCGCTCGGCGGGCTCACCGCTTCGAATGCCGCGATCCAAAACCGTGCCAGCGAGCTCAAGAACGTGATTCGTTCCTTGCAAACCGCCAAACGAACGCTGTTGCAGTCGAAGGAGAAAAGCATCGATTTGATCATGCGCACGATCCGCGTGGATCGAGAAGTCGCCGAAGCGATGTTCGACGACAATCGCCGCGGAGCCGCGGGCAACGGCGTGCCGAGCCGGGAAGGAATCGAACAGATCGTCAAGTCATTGCAGATGCTGGGTCAGTTTACCGGCAAGAAAATCGCTTTCGAGGAAATCGCCGACGTCCGCATTGCGCGCGAGGTGGCCAAGGAGCTGGGGTACAAGGCCGAATAGCGGCGACGGACTTACCACCTAAGCCGAAAGCGGCGCTGTGCCGCACCGACGCAATATAAACCTCACCAGGAAACGCACGAAGTACACGAAGGTTCGATTTTTTAAACTTCGTACGGCTATCCGAAAATTAAAACCAACATGTTTGTTATAGTCCCAACGATCAAGCGGCAATTTTTAGTGTTTGAAATGTAGCCAGCATCTCGTGTTGAAGTTTTTGGTAATGGTCATCGAGCGGATGAAGGTTCTTGGGTGGACGACCGCGCTTAGGCCGACATACTCCGGCCAATATCGGTTTGATCACCTGCTCGCGCAGGATCAGCAGCGCCGCCAACGTGCGGATGCCGGGTCGGCGCACTCGATAGCGCCGCGTTTTGGCGATCCGCTCCACCAGCGACTTGCCCCGCAGCTTGTGCAAGTCGTAAGCCGCTTTTCGGGCTGCATAACTGGCCATCGCTCGTCCTTTCTGCGCTCGCACTCGCTCAGCCAACTCTACGGCAGTGAAGCCTTCGGGTTGAGCCGCCAGGGCAAGCACCGCTTCGGCTACCGCTCGCACCCGCGGCTTTTGCAGATCCACCCCCGCCGTGCGCTGCGCGCCCCGCACACTCGGCGCGGCCAAGGTATCGAATTGCTGGCCGTCGATAAAACTCAAGTGTGCCGCCTGCACCACGTCCAAAAAACCCACCACCATCGCTTCGAGCCGCTCTAACATCCCCGGCAGTTTCTCCAACCGCTTGCCACAACGCAGCTCCGCAATGTTGTTGACGATCACCTCCACGCGCAACACCCGATCCCCCTTGTCATACAGCTTGAGCGTCAGCTTACCGAAGTGCACCTTGAACACCGTCAAGTCATACACCGAGCGCTCAATAATCTTCTCCAACCGCCCATCCCGAGCTTTAGTTTTGCTGGGACGCTGTTTGCGACCGAAGATCGTCTTGAGTCGAGGCACGTCTAACACTCGGCGTGTGCGGTCGATCAGCCCTTGATAGATTTCATCGAGTTGCCGCCCGCTCTTAAACAGCAGATTGCGGCTGTACTCCAGTTGATAGCAGCTATACGCGTAGCGAAACTCGGAGCGCTTTTGTTGCTCTAAGTTAAGCGCAAAACACAGGCAGGCCGAATACACCCAGCGATCCACCACTTCCCCCAATCGCGCTAAGCCCTGCTTGCCGTCCAGCCGCTCGGCCACTCGGTTGATCTTGGCCAAATCCGAGCCCCCGACAAAACAGTTGCCCTCTTTCACCCATGCGATCCCTTGCTTTTGCGCCTGGCGCTTGACCCACTCATGCCCATTGAGCGAAATCAGTAAACCAAACGGCGCATGGCCGCTCATCCGGATCGTCACGTGCCCCCACTCGGGATCGATGATGTGAAAATGATAGTGATTGACCAATGGCCAGCTCCTAGGCCGGCGCAACACCACCTTGCCCTCCTGGTTGTTTTTCGCTCGCCACACCAGCGCTGATGCTTTGGAGACAAATATCGCAAACACCCCTCGATACTTCGGATCCTTGGGACGAAGCTTTTCGGCGTCGGCGTGCTTGTTTTTCTCCCCTACGGCGAAGTATCGTAGGGCAATCTTATGTTTGCTCGCGTAGGCCGTCACTCGTCGCCCAAAATCTCCCGCCAGCTTGCGCAGTCGTTCCTCGGTTAACGGTGTCTGTGGTAAAAGCTTGTTCCACCACGTCAACAGCCCACCGCTGGTTTGCCCCAGCGGAAAATACCCGCGAATACTTATTCGATCTGTGCAATCGTAGGTCCCCTCAAGCAGTTCGGCCAAGTAGCTCGACAACTCGTCTGGCGTTTTCATGACGCCGATCCTACCAAAACCAGCTGTTCGCCAACAGGCGAACCTCTTTTTCCCAGCTCAGTCTGGGAAAAAGCGTGTTACGCATTGGCATTTAGC
>Ga0209640_10001454_pt1 | contig 20072 bp, 22 predicted proteins | sample RifCSP10_1_FD_184018 | JGI IMG/M metagenome (GOLD analysis project Ga0209640, IMG submission 184018) | Soil microbial communities from Rifle, Colorado - Rifle CSP2_sed 10_1 (SPAdes) (version 2) | ecosystem: Environmental > Terrestrial > Deep subsurface > Rock core/Sediment | place: Rifle...
TGCGGGCGGGCTCAGCAGCGGCGGCTGACGCGGGCACCGGAGCCTGAGCCGGCGCCTGCTGCGCGAGCGTCGCGGCGCCCGACAAGACGGCCGCCATCCCCACAACGATCCCCACGACGGCCATGATGCTCGGCCTGTTCATCACTCTCTCCTCCAACACCCAACTCCCAACTTCCAACGCCCAACGCCCAACTTCCAACGCCCAACGCCCAAGGAAAACTTTGGGATTTGGGAGTTGGGAATTGGGAGTTGGTTCAGCGCGGCTGCATGATCACGTCGATCAGCGCCGGTTCTCCATTCTTCACGGTCGCGATGGCGCGCCTGATGGCGGGCGCCAGATCGTTCGGATTGGTAATCGGCCCCTCGGCGTGCACGCCCATGCTCTGGGCGAGCTTCATGTAATCGATCGAGGGGTCGTTGATCGCCGAGCCGATGTCCGAGCGATCGATGCCGCGCTCGCGCCGGCTGGCCATGCGCTGCATGTGCATCACTTCCTCGTGGTAGGCGCGGTTGTTGTTCATGACGAACAGGAGCGGAATCCTGTGGTGGGCCGCCGTCCAGAGCACGCCAGGCGCGTACATGAGGTCGCCGTCGTTCTGGAGGTTGATCGACAACCGTCCATACTTCTTATTGGCCAGCGCCGCCCCCACCGCCGCCGGCGCGCCGTAGCCGATGCCCGATCCGCCCGACACGCCGATGTACTGGTAATGCTTCTCGAAATTCCAGAGACGGGTCGTCCACCCGCTCAGCGCGCCGTTGACGAGCGACCAGTCTTCGTTCTGAATCTGGGCCCACACTTCAGCCGCCACACGAGCCGTGCTGATGGGCATGGCGTCCCAGGCGTAGGTGGCGTCGGCGCGCGCGCGGTCGCGGGCCGCGCGGCCGGCCTCGGCATGCTTCACCCCGCGCTGCCCGATCAGCCGCTTCCGATCGTCGGTCAGCAGGCGGTTCACGGCTTCGATCAGCGAGGGCAACGTCGCCTCGGCATCGGCGGCCAGCGCCAGATCGACCTCCGAGTACCGCTGGAAGTCCTGGTAGTTGGCCTTCGTCTGAAGCTCGCCGGCGGTAATGGTCACCAACTTCGCGCCCGCCCTGGTGGAGGGACGGGAGCTCCGCTGGATCTGATCGCGATAGACGTTGGTGGCGGCGAAAAAATTGGCGACCTCGAGCCCGACGACGAGGTCGGCCTCGGCGATGGCGGCCCCGGCGCGCAGCGTGTGGTTCAGCGGATGGCGGGACGGGAAATTCATCCTTCCCGCACCGAGCGGCGGCATCGATCCGTACTGGGTGCTGATGACCGGCGCCTGCAGAAGCTCCGCGAGCGCGACGAGCGTGTCCATGCCGGCCTGCGAGCGAGCGGCGCGATCGGCGACGAACACGGGGCTCTCAGCGCCGACGAGCAGTTTCGCAAGCTCGAAGACGGCGCCGGCGTCGGCGGCGGGCGGTGAGGCGAGCGTCAGCTTCGGGATACGGAGACTCTCGGCGCCGTGCTGATCCGCCAGCGGCCGCTCCTGCAGCTCGGCGTCCGCCACCAGCACGACGGGGCCGGCCCAGGGGGTCATCGAGACTTTGTACGCCCGCACCGCCGACTCGGCGAAATGCTGAAGCGAGTACGGCGTGTCGTCCCACTTGGTGTAGTCGCGCACCATCGCGGCGGCGTCCTGCACGCTGTGGACCCATTCGACGCCGGGGAACCGCATGGTCGCATCGAGCGTGTTGCCGAGAATGAGGTAGACGGGCACGCGATCGCACCACGCGTTGTAAATCGCCATCGACGCATGCTGCAGTCCGACGGTCCCGTGCGCGAGCACGATGAGCGGCTTGCCTTCGATCTTGGCGTAGCCGTGCGCCATCGCCACCGAGGTCTCTTCGTGAAGGCACGTCAGAAACTCCGGCTCGCGATTGCCCGCGTAGTTCACGATCGATTCCTGCAGGCCGCGGAAACTCGAGCCCGGATTCCCCAGGACGTAGGGAACGCCGAGCGACTTGATGACGTCCACCATGAAATCCGATCCAGAGCGGCCGCCGGTCAGCACTTCGACGGCAGGCGTCTCGGCCGCCGGCGGCGGGGTCGCCGCACCCTGTCCGGCGCCCGCCTGGGCTCCCAGTATCGTCGGTGCGGTGACGGCGGCAGCACCCGCTGAGGCGGCCCGCTTCATGAACTGTCTTCGATCAACCGGTCGCGTCTTGTCCATATGCGTCACGTGCCTCTGCTCGTGCGACGCCGGGGAAGGTGGTCAACAAGACGATACACGAAAGCCGCAAACTTCCGACCCCTGGGACAACTCAGGAAATTCTGCGATAAGCCAACATTCATCAGCCGAGTGACACGCCAAGAGGCTACGGCAAATCGTGTGGCCTCTTTTTTTTGCACGCGGCACGATCGCAACGCCAGTCGGGTGCGCACAAGGGTCCACGTTTGCGCGAATGACCTGTTTAGGCGACGGCACGATGGGGGCCGGAACGAACCTTGCTCAACCGGGGGGCATGAAGCATCCGAATCTGGTGTGGGAGGTGCGCCGGGCGGACGGCTCTGTCATGTCGTGTCTGCTTGAATCGGGCCCGTCCACCCATGCTGTTGTGAAGTACGTGGACGGGGAGTTCTCGGACGTCGAGGAGTTCAAGAATTTGCGCGCGGCCCGGCAGCGCACGCGCTCGCTCTATGTGGAAGCGGCCCGACGTCCCCGGACAGAATCCGGCCGGGATTCCGACACACAGCGTCGGAACTCCGAATCAATGGTGGGCTGCCCCGTACTCAGAGCGACCGCGTAGCATACAGTCCGGTGCGAAACGTCACATTGCCGGCTCTGGCCACCGCCGTCGCCACGAAGATGCGGTTACCGACGACGATCGGGCTCGAGTCCGCAATGCGGGCTCGTTTGGTGGGAACGCTTTGCGAGCTTCGGTTCGCAAGCCATGCGAAGCTAATCGCAGGCTACCCAATCCTGAGTCCCAACGGCCCGCAATAGTTCTCGGCCTCCTTCCTGGTCGCGCACGGGGCAAGACCCTTCATCAGGTCATAGCGAAGAGTTCGATGATGTCGAATTCTTACGGCGCCTCACCTCATTCGGCCCACTCCGTCAAACGTTAAAGGGCACAGTTCAGCGGCTGCGGTTGATCGATGCGAAGTCCAGTCGACGGCGTGTTCGGCGGAGCGAAGTACGTCACGACGTTCGTCGCCGGTGCGCCCGATTCGTTTCGTGCCAGATGCGCATGCGCACCCGTATCGAGGAACCCCTCGCCTGCTGTCCGAACCGTTGCGGTGCAGTCCTCCTCGTAAAAGGTCATCGTCCCTTCCCGGACCGAGATGAATACCGGGCCAGGGTGCGAGTGCCACCCACTCTGACCGCCGGGCGCGAAGGTAATCGTCTGGGTCGCGATAGCGAGCCCCTGCTTGGCGTCGACGTCCACCTTCCAGTCGTTGTCCCCGTGCCGTTTGACCTTGAACGGGCTGAAGGTGGCCGGCGGTCCGACCAGCGAAGAGCTCGTTCCGGACGACGAGGTGGCCCGGGCGGGTCCGGCAAGGACGACCATCACCATGAGCGCCGCGACCAAACCTCCCGCCAGTACCTGCATCTTTCCCATATCAGCGACCTCCTGAAGGCGCGTACCGTGGAATGGCGCGCGCATGGAATATCCAGGGATTCCGGCGGGCCGACAAGCCGTAAGCCGCGGACGAGGATGAGACGCGGTGATCTGCGGCAGAATGCCGTTGATTGCGGCTCGCCACGAGCGTCGATAGAATCCATCTGCTTTCCGCTCCAGCCTGCCGGAGGAGGTGTCATGCGCGAGCAGCCGAGGCCTGCCGATAGTCCGCCCGATTCGGCCGCCGACCGGCTGGATTCATGGAAGGAGATCGCTGCCTTCCTGAAACGTGACGTAAGCACGTCCCAGCGCTGGGAGAAGCGCGAGGGCATGCCCGTCCACCGGCACCTGCACAACAAGCTCGGCTCCGTCTATGCGTTCAGGACGGAGCTCGACGCGTGGTGGCTGACGCGACGCCTGCGGCTTGGCGCCGACGAAAGTCCAGTCGGTCTATCACCCCCCGGCGAACCCGCGTCCGGCGCACGGCCGACACGCGCCGCCATTCTGTGGCCGGCGCTGGCAATCGCCGCCATTGTGAGTGTGGCGAGCCTCGTTCGGTTTCTGCCCGAGCCCGACTCCTCGTGGCAGAACCTGTTGGCGGACGCGCGATTCGGGCAGCTGACGGATTTCGAGGGGACGGAGCAGGCGGCGGCCATCTCGCGCGATGGCCGGTTCGTCGCCTTTCTTGCGGATCGCGAGGGGTCGATGGATGTCTGGGTGACTCAGGTCGGAACAGGCCAGTTTCACAACCTGACGCACGGGAACGGTCGCGACATAGACAATCCCGACGTCCGGACCGTCGGGTTTTCACCGGACGCGACGCTGGTGTCGATGTGGCTCCGCAGCTCCAGTACAACCAATCCCGCCGACATCAGCGTCTGGGCGGTTCCGACGCTGGGTGGCGAGCCGCGACCCTATCTCGAAGGTGTCGCGGAGTACGACTGGTCGCGAGACGGCGCGCGCCTCGCTTATCACACACCTGGGCCGGGAGACCCGCTGTTCGTGAAGGACCTCGCCGACCAGGCACCGCGGCAGGTCTGGGTGGCGCCGTCAGGGATGCATGCGCATTTTCCCGTGTGGTCACCGGACGCCAGGTTCATCTACTTCGTCTACGGTGCCCTTCCTGACAAGCTCGACATCTGGCGCATCGCGCCGGCTGGCGGCGGCCCCGAACGGATCACGTTTCACAACGCACGTGTCACCCATCCTGTTTTTCTGAACCCGCGGACGCTCCTGTACCTCGCGACGGATGCCGACGGGGCCGGGCCGTGGCTCTACGGTCTCGATGTCGACCGGCGGACGCCGCAGCGTCTCAGTGCCGGCATCGAGCGATACACCTCGCTGGCGGCGAGCAGCGACCGGCGGCGACTCGCGGTGACGGTCGCGAATCAAACGGGAACGCTCTGGCGCATGGCGATTTCCAGCGGCATCGCGGAGGAGACGGCCGCACGCCGCATCAGCCTCCCCACGACTCGTGGCCGGTCTCCCCGTTACGGACCGAACTATCTGCTTTACGTGTCGGCACGCGGCAATAGCGAAGGCGTATGGAAGCTCGAGAACGAAACGGCGACCGAGGTCTGGAGCGCGGCCGGCGCACGGGTGATCGGTGGTCCGGCGATTGCGCCAAATGGGCGGCAGGTCGCGTTCTCCGTTGACGAACCCGGGCGGACGCGACTCTACGTGATGAATGCCGATGGGTCGGCGCTGCGGGCGGTGTCGCCATCGCTCGAGCCACGTGGGGCTCCGGCATGGGCGCCAGATGGACGATCGATCGACGTTCCCACGACCATCGACGGCGAGCCGCGACTCGTCCGCGTATCGGTGGACCGGGAAACGGTGGCACCACTGGTACCTGAATATTCCGTCGATCCGGCCTGGTCACCCGACGGCGAATGGTTTCTGTACTCGGGGCCCGATGTCGGGACCACGTTTCAGGTGCGTGCCGCGCGCGCCGACGGCAGCCCGCATCCGTTCACGCCGCTGACGCTCAGTCGCGGAGCTCGCCGTCTCGGCTTCCTGCGCGAACGTCGAGCGCTGATCGTCTTGCGCGGAGAGATCACGCACAAGAATTTTTCGTTGATCGACCTGGAAACAGGCGCTGAGCAACTCCTGACCAACTTTGGGCGCGACTTCATCATCCGGGACTTCGATGTCTCTCCAGATGGCCGTGAAATCGTCTTCGATCAAGTGCAGGAGAACTCGGACGTCGTGCTGATCGATCTCAAATGAACTACGGCGTCTTCGTCTTTACGGAAATCTCTTCTTTAAAGGTCGTGACTTCGGAGGCCGCGTAGATCTGCTCCAGGAAATCGGTGTCATCGGGCAGCCGCTTCAGCGGCATCCGGTCGCGGGATAGCCACGGTTTCGTGTAGACCTGTGGATCGTCGATGGTGACGGTCAACTCGATCACGTTCATGCTGGCGCGGCGGTAGCGTTCCTGGACGCGCAGCGCCTCGCTATGCGGGTAGCCGCCGCTGTCGATCCAGGTGCGATCGGTCATCCCGACCGTGTCGACGACGAAGGTGGAGTCGTCTTCCCAGCGCCCGACCGAGTAGCCGAACCACCGTGGATCGGGATCCTCCGGCAGCTTCCGGCCGTCGGTCCAGATGATGCGCCACGTCTGGTTGAACGAGTACAACATCAGGACCGCATTGGGGGTCTGGACGATCCGGGTAGGCCGGAACTCGTAGTTCACGATCCGCGGAAACCCGGACGGATCACCGCGTGTCGTCAGCGGATCGTTGCCCTCGTACACCTTGGCGGAATACGGACCATGCCCCGGCTTGTTGCGGGCCACCATTTCCTGGCCGAGCGGCGTCAGGGGGGCCATGTTCCTGCCGGTGAAGTAGTTCTCTCCTCCGGCGATGCCCGCCTGTCCTGGATCCCACGCGCCCGTCAGGTCACGCGGCGGCGCCGGCCCCCCGGGAGGGATTGCGGCGAACGCGGGGTTGCTCAGTCCGGGGAAGCTCCAGGACTGCGCCACTGCCCTGGACGGGCAGATCGCCACCGCCGCCGCCACCACCATAGCTGCGATCGTCCATCGGGCGCGTCTAGCCACAGCACACCTCCGTAGCCGCGCATTATCCATCGAAGTTGGCCGGGACGGTTAGCGGGCAGGTACCGCAGTCACCAGCCGCTCGATCTCCGCGGCGGGCCGCGCGCCCGCGACGCGTGTCATTTCCTTGCCATCGCGAAACACGGCGATCGTCGGGATCGATCGGATACCGAATCGCTCGGACAGCCCGGGCTCGGCGTCCGTGTTCACCTTGATCACGAGCGCTTCCCCTGCGAGGCGTTGCGCCACCTTTGCGAACTCGGGCGCCATCGCGCGGCAGGGACCGCACCACGGCGCCCAGAAGTCCACGACGACCGGAACCGACGACAAAGAAACAAGGGGATCGAAGAACACGCCTGGCACGTCGATCGGCGACGAGGGCGCGGACAGCGTCGTCTGACATTTACCGCAGCGGACGCGACGGTCGAGTGCTCCGTACGGCAGCCGGTTCGTGCTTCCGCATGAGGTGCAGGGCACCAGCACGCCGCGGTCATCGACTGTCATCAGGGGTACTATAGCGCCCGCCAACCGCCGGGCTGCAGGCCCGGGCGGCCGGCCTTACTTCCACAGCCGAATGCCGCGTTGTTTCGCGGCCTTCTTCAGAGGGCCATCCTTGCAGGCCAGCGCGAGCGTCCGTCTTTCGGCGAGCTCCAGATAGGCGGCGTCATAGACGGACAGGCGGTACGCGGATGCCAGCTCCGACAGTTTCGAAAACGCCAGCGACGCCATTTCATGGTCCATTCGTATCGGCAGACCTCGTAACCACCCGAGGCCTGTCTGCCGGTCCTCTTCAGTCAATGTCCGCCGCCGCACAAGGACCGTCAGCGCGTTGGCGACTTCCAGCGGCCAGAGCGCTGGAACTTCGAGAAGCATGCCCGCCTCGATGGCGTCCAGCACGCCCGCGGTTTCGCCCGTGGCCTGTGCGGGATGCACCCACCCGATCGCCACCGACGCGTCCGCGACGAGGGCCCGCGTCATTCCCTCCCTTCCTCGATCGCCGAACGAACCTCGCGATCCGAGAGACCGACCTTGCCCTTGCTGCGGAGGGCGATCCGCTGCTGCAGCTCACGCAGACCGCCGACCGCTCTCCGCACGTCTTCGAGCCGCTGCGCGCCTTCGGGGACGATTCGGGCCACGGGCTTGTCGTGCCGAGTGATTACGATCTCCTCGCCCCGGGTGACGCGTTCCAGCAACTCGCCGAAACGGGTCTTGGCTTCAAATGCGCTGACCGTGGCCATCCACGCCTCCAGTATTAACCAGTCATTAACCAGTTTAGCCTGGGTGACCGCAGAGTTATCGCCCATTTCGGCTTCCTCGCATGCGGTCCCACATTGGCACATTTACGTATAGGTGCCATAATTGAAATGGAAACCATGACCGCAAACGAGCGCCGGGCGCGTCTCAGCGTCGATGTCTCCCGCGAAACACGGCGTCGCATTCACATGGCCGCCGCGCGACGGGACCAGTCCATTCGGCAATACGTGAGCGACGCCGTGGAGGCGCGGCTGAAGGAGGATCTCGGCGATCTGACGCCCGAGGATGTGCTCGTCCTCAGCGAACGGACGGACCCGGTGCTGGCGGAGCTTTGGGATAACCCGAAGGACGCCGCCTATGACGAGCTATAGGCGGGGCGAGATCGTGCTCGTCAAGTTCGTCTTTGCCGACGAGAAGGGTGTCAAGCAGCGCCCGGGACTTATTGTCAGCGTCGATCATTACCACCAGAGCCGGCGGGAAGTGATTCTGGCGGCGATCACCAGCAACGTCGGACGGCTGCTTGTTGGCGATTACGACGTCGAGGGTTGGCGCGAGGCGGGCCTGCCCTTGCCTTCGACGGTTACCGGGATTATCCGAACCATCAAGCAGGACATGATCGTCCGCACGCTCGGCGAGTTGGCTGCGGCGGAATTGCAGATCGTCGACGGCAAGCTTCGAGATGTGCTCGGACTCTAATAGTGGACACGGCCCTTGGTCTCGCCGCGCGAGCCTTTGGATTCGACGTTCGCGGTATCTGAGGGACGAGTAGCCTATCGGACGTTCCGCACCGCGCGCACGTGGAAGCTGAAGGGCTGACCGACGTACACCGGAATGTCGGTGCCGAATCCGACGTACCAGGGAACTGCCGACGGTCCGAGCAGGCGCTTCGAGGAGGTCCAGTAGCTCGCCGTCGCATTGGGTCCGAAGATCGGATTGATTCGGCCCGGAGACGCAGCCTCCACGATCGTCTGCAGCTCCTGCATCGTCGGAATCCGCCAGTCCGTGTGACGCGCGAAGGCGCCGTCGCCCGCGAACGCGATGAGCCGGCCGTTCAACCGGTCCACGTATTCATTCATCGCGTATTCCCACGTGAACGTGTTGTCGACGTCGCGAACGTCCATGGCGCTCGGGCCGCTGCCGACGGACGTGGTCTTCTTCTCCCACATGAGTCCCGTCATCGTGTCCGTGATCGTCTCGTCGCCGTTGTCGACGAACCGGCCGGCCTGGGAAGGCGCCGGACCGCCGCCTCGCCCCTGCGACTGGGCGATGCCCGGCGTCATGGCCAGGACGAGCGCCACCACCGCACCACCGACGAAACCGGCTCGAATCACCATCGACACGCGCCTCCTTCTTGGCGGACACAAGTAGACCACACGTTCCGCCCCGCCCCGATAAAAAGCGGTAGACTACGCCACACCCGCGTGGCGAGAGCCGCCAAACTCGGAGAGGGAATGCGTATGCGTCGTGTATTGCTGTTTACCTGCGCCCTGGTCGGCGCCATTGTCCTCTGGCCGGCGCAGATGGGCCGTGCGCAGGCGCCGGAGGCGGCCGTATTTCCCAAGGAGCCCTCGCCGCCACCCAACGTGCTCACGCTGAAGAACTTTCTGCCGGCGGTGCAGCCGGCGAATCTGAAACCGTCGGCGGTGCCCGATCTGGCCGGGGCCTGGCTCGCCTCGCCGTATCAGAGCATCAGCATGGCGGATCGCCAGGGGGCCCAGCGGGGCAAGGAAAAAGACATCGAGTACCAGCCGTGGGCACTGGCGCGGACGCTCTCCGAGGTGCCGCCGACCGGCCCCGAGGCGCAGCCGGAGAAAACCACCGACCCGTGGATCCGCTTCTGCGAGGCCAACGGGCCGCTGCGCGCGTACGCGCATCCCACGCGGACGCAATTCCTGCAGCTCCCCGACCGCGTCATCATGCTGCACGAGTTGATGCAGACGTTCCGCATCATCCGCTTGAACAGCAAACATCCGCCGCTCGACGATCTGGATCCGACCATCTGGGGCGACATGATCGGCTGGTACGAGAACGGCGATACGTTCGTCATCGACACGATTGGCCTCAACGGCCGGGCATGGCTGGACCAGATGGGGCATCCCATGACGGTGAACGCGCACATCATCGAGCGCTATACGCTGGGAATGAACCAGGGCAACAAGATACTGACCGTTCAGCGCACGATCGACGATCCGGGCGCCTACCTGAAGCCAATCGAGCACACATTGACCCTGCGCGCATCAAATATCCCGTTCATGCAGAGCCCGTGGAACTGTTCGGTGCGCGACAATACCCGCTTCACCGAAACGCTCCTGATTGATGCGCTCCCGACGGCCAAGTAAGGTGGAAAGCCAGGGTAGAAAGATAGTGACGAATGGGCTATAGTCCGGCCACATGAGACCCTCGAAGGCCGCGTCTTCCGCGTTGCTCGTGGCGCTCGTGCTCGTCACGGCAAGCCTGGTGGTGCAGACCGCGCCGGCCCAGCGTGGACGGGGAGCCGCTCCCCCGCCCGAGCCGCAGCACGGCCACCCGTCCGGGCAACTCGTGATCTGGGGTGACTCCGCGCTCTTCGACGGACGCCTGAACCCGGAAAACTGCATCCTCCTCAGCCGGTTCAAGCGCGGCATGCGTATGGGATTCCGGATGACCGCGATCGACGGCGGCACCGGCGAAATCGAGAACACCGCAATCATCACCGGCCACATCACGTACACCAGCAGGACGAAGGGCAAGCAGACCGTCGAGATCCCGATGCGGTGGCGTGGCGCCGCCGGCCCGAACGCCCCGGTCCCGAACGGCTACCTTCGCGTGCCGCTGGAGCTCTGGACCGGCTTCTGGGTCGTTCCCGAAGACGCCGAAACCGGGATGATCAGCTACACCATGACGGGCACCGATCGCTTCGGCCGGAAGGCGTCCTTCAGGCCGTTCCCCGACATCGGGTCCCAGGTGTACATCGTCGAGTAACGGAGCAACACCAGTGCACGGCCGGCGCCGTTCCGGCGCACTTCTTCCCGCACTCACGCTCGCGTCGATCGCGCTCGCCTCCTGTTCCGGCCCGGGTGCCGCAACACAACCCGCGGAACCGGCCGCGGCTCCCTCTTCGGATTCTTCGTCCTCTTCTACCGATGTTCGGCCGCTGACATTCACGTACGACCGCCCGATCGTCGGAGCGGACGTGCGCGTGAGCGCCGACGGCCTGCCGCCCGGCAAGACGGTCGACCTGATGTGGTCCACGGTGACGGGCGGCTGGGTGATCGAGGACTACTACTACTTCCGCGGCAAGAAGTACGAATCCGCGCAGACGCGCCTGGGACAGTTTCAGATCGACGCGTCGGGGAAGTTCGAAGGCCGCTTCGCAATCCCCGAGGACTACGGCGGCGTCCACGACATCATGGCGGTGGTCGACGGCCGGACGGTTGCGCAGCGCGGGATCGAAGTCACCCAGAGCTTCGAGATGACTCCCTCGTCCGGCCCGATCGGCACGCCGATCGAGCTCGAGGTGAAGGGTCTCGGCTTCCGCGTGATGGAGAGCACGTGGGTCGTGAACTGGGACAACAGCCTGGCCGGGTTCGTGTCGGCTGCCGCGACGAAGGGATCGGCGGTCGCGCGGTTCCGCGCGGCCGGGCCGGCGGGCGAGCACATCGTGCAGGTGCTCTCCGGGTTCCAGGGACAGGGATACCTGAATCACGAGCAGGCGCCGAACTCGTATCTCCCGCGTCCGCGGTTCTCGTTCCGCACAACCGGCGAGCGGCCGGCCTCCACGCAGCCGTTCGCGGAGCCGTACGCGAAACAACCCGTGCCCGAGACCGAACTGCCCGTCGCCAATATCACCGCCGCCCTCACGCCAACACAGGGTCCGGTCGGCTCGCGCGCGGTGCTGAAAGGGCAGGGCTTCCCGGCCGGTAGACAGTTGCAGCTGGTCTGGCAGACCTCGGTAGGGAGCCGCATAACGGACGAAGGATTCGGACCGAGCGAAACCGAGCTGCCGCCGGCGACGGTCGGCGCCGACGGACGGCTCGAGGCTCAGATTGAGGTGCCGCTGGACCTCGGCGGGCTGCACGGGATCGCCATCCGTGACGGCGATCAGATGCTCGCGCGCGTCTTCTTCGTCATCGAGACGAGCATCGTCGGCATCTCGCGCACCTCGGGCCCGGTCGGTACGCCTGTGACGATTCACCTCAAAGGCGTCGGGTGGACCGAGTACGACAACATCTACATCGCCACCTACGACAACGCCTACATGGGGTACGCCTGCGGTTTCAACACGCAGGGCGACGTCGTGATCAATTTCCACGCGACCGGCGCGCCGGGGATCCACATCATCGACCTGTACCCCGGCATCTACCAGGGCCCGCCGACCGAGCCGCAGCTGCTGTACCGGCAGGCGCAGCTCACCTATGCCGACGATCATCCCGGCAACAAGATCCCTGCGCTGCGTTTTATGTTTGAGGTGACGGCGAGGTGATTCGGGCCGAGCAAGCTCGGCCCCTACAAATTCGGGCCGAGCAAGCTCGGCCCCTACATCTGTGTGGATCGTTCGATGGGCGTAGGGGCCGACCTTGGTCGGCCCGCTATTTCGTGGCCGTCGTGTCCGTCGTGGTTCGAAAGAAGGCGCGTTACCGCTTCAATTCCTTGCCGTCGGCAAGGACGATCTTGTCAAGATTGCCGACCGTCGCGCCGTTGCGCGCCGCGAAGACGTAGGCCGTCACCGCGTCGCCGGCCGCCAGCGACCGCCGCGTCCAGCCGCGCTCGAGCATGACGCCTGCGGGCTCGGTCGCCACGACCCAGTGCTGCACGTCGCCGCTGGCCGTCTTCACGTCGAAATAGATCTGATTGTGGGGCGTTCCCCATTCGAACTTGGTGATAGTCCCCTTCAATTCCAGGGACTTGCTGGTGTCGTACAGGTTTCCGCCGTGATGCGCGACGAGCGCGGCCGATCCCAGCGTGACGCCCAGCGTGATGGCGAGCAGCGCCTTTTTCATCTCTAATCCTCCACGGATCCGGAACGCCCGGATTCTATCAGCCGGGAAGCCGTATGGTAAAGTCGCCGCGCTGCAGCGCTCCCTGCTTCCCCTGGTCGTGTTCCTCACCGGCGCCTGCGTCCTCATCGTCGAGGTCCTCGCGGTGCGGGTTTTTTCGCCCTACTACGGCAACACGATTTTCACCGTTTCCAGCGTCATCACCGTCATCCTGCTCGCCCTGAGCGTCGGCTACTACGCCGGGGGCGTATTGGCGGATCGGCGCCCCTCCCGCGAGCGATTCTTCGGCCTCATCCTGGCGAGCGGCGTCGCGCTGCTGCTGCTGCACGTCGTTGGGACGCTCACGCTGCCCGCGGTCAGCAGCGCCCTGTCGATCGAGGTCGGGCCGCTGGTCTCGGCGGCCATGATGTTCCTGCTGCCTGCCGTCCTGATGGGCATGGTGTCGCCCTATGCGATCAAGCTGCAGAGCCTGTCGGCGCCGCAGCAGGGGGTCGGCAGCGTGGCCGGAACGATCTTCTTCTGGTCGACGCTTGGCAGCATCACCGGGAGCCTCCTGGCCGGGTTCGTGCTCATCCCGACGGTCGGGGTTGATCGCGTACTGATCGCCGTCGGCGTGCTGCTCGTAGTGCTTGGCTTCGTCCCGCTGATCGTCCTCGGCGCGAGAAGCCGCAAGGCGCTGGGGGCGGGGGCAGGCGGCGCCATCCTCGCGCTTGCCGCCGGACAGTTCGCCGCGCAGCCGGTCGTCGAGGCCGGCACCATCGTCTACCGGTCGGACGGCGTGTATCAGCAGATCACGATTTACGAGGGGTCATACCTCGGCCGGCCGGCGCGGTTTCTCCTGCTCGATCGGAGCGAGTCGGGCGCGATGTTTCTCGATTCGACCGATCCGAGCGACCTCGTGTACGACTACACGAAGTACTACTCGTTGTACAAGGTCTTCACGCCCCGCGTGCAGAACGCTCTTGTGCTGGGTGGGGGGGCGTATTCGATCCCGAAGGCGCTCCTGCACGAATTGCCGGATGCCGTGGTCGACGTGGCGGAAATCGAACCGTCGTTCCTCGATCTGGCGAAGCGGTACTTCGGGGCGGCGGACTCCCCGCGCCTGCGCAACTACGTTGAGGACGGCCGCCGGTTCCTTCAGGACAGCGACACGCAGTACGACCTGATCTTCGGCGACGTGTACTACTCGTATTTTTCGGTCCCGCCGCAGTTCACCACGCGCGAGTTCTTCGCGCTCGCCAGGAGCCGGCTGCGCAGCGAAGGCGTCTTCATCGCGAACATGATCGGCGATCTGTCGCGGCGCGAGCCGTCGCTGATCATGACGGAGATCAAGACCTTCCAATCCGTGTTCCCCAACAGCTACTTCTTCGCCGTCGAGTCCGCGGAGCGCACCGACCAGCTCCAGAACATCACCCTCGTCGGCTACAACAGCGACCGCCGCGTCGACGTCACCGCGCCGCCCGTCACCACGCATCCGGAGGACCTCATTCGATTTCTCCGCTACAAGGCCGTCGACGTCGAGCGCCGCTTCGAGCTGTCGTCGTATCCCGTGCTGACCGACGATTTTTCACCCGTCGAATACCTGACTGCGCGCGTGCTCCGCCGGGCGTTCGACGAGCCCACCGAGACCGACGGCGACGAAATGCGCGCGGTGGCCGACCAGGTCCTTCGATACGGACCACGCGGGCCCGGCACGCCCGGCCGCCAGGCGGTGCGGGACTTCCTCGCCGCGGAGATGAGCGGCCTTTCTCCGGAAGTGACCCTCACCCCGACAAGCATCGCCGCCGGCCTGTTCCTCAGCGAGGACACGCGCAGGACCGTGGCAGCGCGGATAGACGACGCCGCAGCGGTCGGCGTGCTGGTGGAAACGGCGCGGAGCCTGATCTTCTCGCCGGTTCCGCCCGCGGTCGGCGTCGACGTGCTGTTTTACGACGCAGGGTCCGAGCCGCCGCCGGCGGCGACCGTGCTCCAGAACGTGTGTCCCGACGGCGATACGGCGTCAACCTGCAATGCGGAGCGACTGGCGGATGAATCACGTCGTCTTCTTGCCCAGTTGCGGGCCAAAGACTCGTGATGACGACGGGAACACCACGACGATCGAGAGAACGGGGACAGTCATCTACCCTGACTTGTACAACCCATCCTCGGCAGTCCAGCCGTTCTTCAACGTCCCTCAGCTCGATGCGTCCCAACTGCGGGGTGGTGCGGAGACCATCTGGCGCCGATCGGATGGCGGAGGATTCGCGGGAATCCCACTGCGGGCCGGCCTCTATCGGAATCGGTCCTTGCTTCCGCAGTCGAACGGCAACGGGCGTGTGGGAACGGGTGTCGCGGCCGGCACCGGTGTTCGGTGGGGCCGGCTCAACGTCGATGTGGCGTACGTCCGGGAATCGATCGACGGTAACACTCTCGAGTTTCCGATGACCGAGCTCGGCGGGTTCTCGCAGTCGCAGCAACAGGGCGGCCGGGAGACCACAGTCCTGAATCGATTTCTGTTTTCAGTCGAGGCCAGATTCTAAATTCAAGTCAGGGCACCCGAATCGACAGCGGCACCATGGTGTCGCCCCAGTGGAGGCGAAGGACCGCGTCCTTGCCTTCCACGAGAGGGAAGTAGAAGGTGAGGACCTCCATATGCGATCCCTTCTCGGGATCGATGGCGAGCCTCAGCGCGTCCTGATCCTCGCCCGGATACTCGGTGTGATACACGTCGGCGGCTTTACTGAAGATCACTGTCCAGGTGTCCGAGCGGGGAATCGCCCACAGGCTGTATTTGCCGGCTTGCAGCGGCCGGTCATTCACCTGAACGTCACGAGTGAAGGCGACGGCCGTCGCCTGGTCGGCGCCCGGGGTCCACACCTGGTCGTATGGCACGAGCGCGCCAAATAACGCCCGCCCGCGAGCAACCGGCCGGCTGTACGTCACGGTGATCTCGGTGTTTGCCACACGCTGAGACACGGCCGCGGCCTGACTCTTCTGGACTTTCTCGAGCGGAAGAATGTCGGCCGGCGCAGCGGCCGGTGCCGCATCGGACCTCAGCGGATCGGCCATCGGCCGGACATCACGTCCCGGGTCGCGTTGACAGGCAAGCATCAGAATGGCCGGTGCAATGATCAGGATCGCTCGCATCGTTCACCTCGGTTCGCGTGCGCGCCGGAAGGCGCACATTATGGCACGCGGAGCGTGCGGTCCAGAGTCAAGGACCAACCCTTCCGCTTCTGTGAAGCAGTTCACTCTCGTGATGATTGCCCGATGCCTCCGCGCGGGAGCATAATGCCGGGGCGACGTCGCCGCCGCGTGTGGCGACGTGCACAGGACGCGGAAACGAAGACGCTCTGGAATCACATTACGGGCAAGGCCGTACACGGACCGCTTGTCGGGCGCACGCTCGGTCCCGTGGCGAACCTGCCTATAACGGCATGGCTCGCGTGAAAGTGTTTCTATCCGATCGGCCGTTCAGGATTCCGGGCGCCCTCTTGCTGCTCGTGCTCGCGGCCAGTCTCGTCGTCTACAAGAGTGCGGGTGCGGTTCGTCAGCTCGAGCACGTGCGCGCGAGCGGATCCGTCGCGCTGAAGGCCGACGTCGTGTCCGCCGATTCGACGGCGCTTCCGCTGCGCGTCGCCGCGCAGTCGGTGAACTATGTCGCGGCCATCTGGCCGGCGCTCGTGTTCGGCATTCTGATCAGCGGCGCCGTTCGAGCCTTCACACCGATGACGGCGTTGTCCCGTCTGTTCGACGGCGGACCGGTCCGGCGTCAGATCGTCGCCGGAGCGTCCGGTGCGCCGCTGATGCTCTGCTCGTGTTGTGTGGCACCGCTCTTTTCGTCGGTGTATGAGCGGTCGCGGCGGCTGGGCCCCGCCCTGGCCCTGATGCTGGCGGCCCCCGCCTTGAACCCCGCGGCCCTCGCGCTGACGTTTCTCTTGTTTCCGGCACCCATCGCATGGGGACGCCTCTGGATGAGTGTCATCGCGGTGTTTTTCGGGACGGCTCTCGTGGCGCGCGTCGCGCCCGGCGCGCGAATCGGGCTCCGCGTACTTCCGCTGGACCATGATGCGCCGAACCATTCAACGATCGGGGCGTTCCTCAGAGCGTGCCTGCACGTGAGCGCGCGAACGGTTCCCGTCATCCTGCTGGGCATTGTGACGGCGATGCTCCTTGTGGATCGCCTTCCACTTCAACCTGACTTCTCGCTCTCCACGCGATGGTGGGCGGTTGGCGTCACCGCTGCTGTCGCCATCCCGATCGCACTCCCCACGTTCTTCGAAATTCCGCTGGCGGTCACGCTCCTCGCGGCGGGTGCGCCGGCGGGCGCTGCCGCGGCGCTGCTCTTCGCGGGACCGGCGGTCAATCTGGCATCACTGATGACCGTTGGGCGCACGGCTGGATGGCGGGCCGTGTGGGTGGTCGGTTTGATGGTGTGGCTGATCGCCGTGATCGGCGGACTGGCGATCGGGTGAGCATCGCGCGGAGCCCGCAGCAGTCCGATTCGACGTGGCAGGCCGCATGATCGCTACCTCACGGTTCCCGCCGCCGCGCTTCGACGATCGCGGCTACGGATGGACGGTCGGCGGGACCGGTGCCGACATGGTGGAGCCGCACGATGCCCGCCGGATCGATGAGCACATCGCCCCCGAGCTGTCGCGTGTCGGCGCCGGAGTATTTCGGCAGCCGGCCACGCGCGAACTCTTTCATGTACGCCAGCCACGTCCGGCCTCCCCAGATGTCCCGCAGGCGTCCCCGGTGCATGCCGTAGCCGCGGTACAGCGTGCGGTCGTGGTCGATGAGCACGGGCCAGGCGACGTTCGTTTCCGCGAGGTACGCGCGAACGAACGGCGTGGTCTCGAACGTCACCACCGCGACCCGAATTCCCAACTCCTGGAGCGCTCGTTGGTGCTGCTGCAACTGCAGCAGGTGCCGGCGGCAGGGGAGTCACCCAAGGTGCCGGTGAAACACCAGCAAGAGCCAATGGCCCCGATAGTCGGTGAGGCGGTGCGTGCGCCCCTCGGCATCCGGCAATTCAAATGAGATCGCCGGCTTGCCCGTCCGCGGTTCCCTCACGCCTTGTGTCACCGCTCCTCCGTCTCATGTGGGCGACGTACAACGTGCGCGCTCGCCGTTAATTCCGCACCGCCGCCACGGGCTCGGCGGTGAACCCGGTACCCTTCGTGATGGCCTCTGCAATGGCTCGCGGCGTGGTCCTGGCCGGATCGTATGCCACGCGGGCCTGGTTGTCTTCGAGGCTGACGTCCACGCTCGTGACCCCGTCCACTGTCCCGGCCGCCATCTTCACGGCAACCGCGCACCCGGCGCACGTCATGCCCTCCACGTTGACGACGGACGTGTCGCTCGTGTTCGCCCGGTCCGCAGCCGCGACGTCGGGTCTCATGCTGGCAAGGGTCGCGCCGCCGACGGCTAGTCCGACCAGAAGCGTACCGCCTAAACGCTTCAGCGACATCGCCATCAACAACCCAGCGCGGCGCGAGTGCAACGTCACGCACGAACTCTGACAGCTGCGCCCGAGTGACGACTGCCCCCGCATCCGGGAAGGCTTGTGGGGTCGGCAGAAGGTCCTTTTCTTCGGCGAGACCGAGTGCAGCCAGGACATCAACCTGTCTGACGAGGTTGTTGCGACGCCCTCGTGATCCAGCCTTCTCACGCACACGTCGCCGAAGCTCGCCAAGTCGAGCCTGGGCGAGCACATCGGTTGAAACAGACCAGTCAGCAATCGTGCGAGCGTTCCCGCGCTCAACGTCCTGGAGATTCTCCATTCGACCGTTCAGAAGGAGCCTGGCCGCGAAGCTTCTCAGACGTCGCTGCGGCAGTCGCACGCTGATTCGCAACTGTTTGAATTGCTTCTGGCCGTCGTTTGAGAGTGGGACCTCCCTCTTCGATGCCGCTTCCAGAGCCTCTAACATCCCGGCTGATATGGGACGGTTGGTGTTGAACGAGTACGTCACTTTTGAAGAAACCGCAGCGACGTTGTGTTTGAGGCCCGAACGGAGCCCGTTGTTTTAGGACGTTTTGCCTTCTTTCGCTGGGACGGCACTGCAGAATCCTCGTTCGAAGTTCGCACATCTTTAAGCCGGCACCGTGCTGGCAACAAACGTTACCTCTAGTGATAACATTTATCCAGTGGGGAAGTACCGGCGAGGCGGGTACGTGTTTATCACGTGGAAAGGTGATCATCCGCCCCGACACGTGCACGTTTATCGTGACGCCAGGCTGATCGTGAAGTGGGACTTGGACAATCAGAAACCGATGAAAGGCTCGGCAAATCGCCGAATCCTGGAGTTGATCACGGAGCTCGAAACGGAGGGACTGCTGTGAAAATCCGTTCCGTCAGGCACAACAATCGGAAGAAGGCGTTCGAGGTCCGCACCTCCACGAAGAAGCTCGTCTTTCCATTCTCAAAGGCGGACCCGACGCCGGCGATTCAGGATCCGATCACGGAGCTATCCGTGGACGCAGAGGCCGGCCGCGAAGCCTTTACGTACGTGCTCGATTCCGGCCGTACGGGGACAGTCCACATCGAACAAGTGCTGGAATACAATCAGGACCCCTCGTACCTTCGCGATCTCCTCCTCTACCGACTGACGCTCGAAGCTCAAAGGCGGATTGCGGAGAGTCCCCTGTCAAAGCGTGAGATCGTCCGTCGGCTCGGGACTTCCGCCGCACAACTCTATCGGTTGCTCGACCAGACGAACTATCGCAAGTCCATCGACCAGGTGTTAGCGCTACTGCAGGTGCTTAACTGCGAGGTGGACTTGGTCGTTCGGACAAAGACAGCCTGACGCGCACTTGGAAGTCAGAACGCAACTCTCTGGTTCGCGTTCTCTGGGATCTGCGCATCGGTGAAGTCGAAAAGTGCTCCGAACCGGCGACGTTGCGCCAAGGACGAGAGGCCGCTATGACGGCCAGCAACCACGCAAGACATCCCAACTGATATCTGTGGTTCGTAGGCAGCTTGTCACTCGCGACGCTCTGCGGCCGCGCGTGCCTGCAGTTCGGCGTGGATCGCATTGCTTGCTTTGATTGCGGCATTGGTTTCAAACCGACGAGCATACTTGTCGCCTTGGCGAAAGCCGGTGCCGCCGATAGGGCGGCTCCTGGCCTTTCACAGTCGCCGAGGGTCACGGTCGATGGGACACGCGACGGCGTGATCCTCGGAACGGCGGGCTACATGAGCCCCGAGCAGGCACGCGGAC
>Ga0209640_10001456_pt1 | contig 20064 bp, 50 predicted proteins | sample RifCSP10_1_FD_184018 | JGI IMG/M metagenome (GOLD analysis project Ga0209640, IMG submission 184018) | Soil microbial communities from Rifle, Colorado - Rifle CSP2_sed 10_1 (SPAdes) (version 2) | ecosystem: Environmental > Terrestrial > Deep subsurface > Rock core/Sediment | place: Rifle...
TTGATCGGCCGAAAAATCCCACAATGCTAGTGTATTACCGGGAGTGAAAAGGACTCCCGGTAATTACACTTTCCCCCCAAAGAGCTCGAGAAAAAAAAATTAGTTTTATTTAGTTTCCCGCTTAAAAAAAGGTCGGGACATTATATAAAGCTAAAAAACGGGAGGAAAAATGTTTACCTTTCCCCGCGAGCGTCTAAATGAAGCTCGAAAAGTCCTAGACTTGAAGTATCCCGTGAGCGTGAAAATTACTTCCGGGAGAAAAACAAGGACAGGATCGTGGCGATTCAAAGAAAATCGCCACTACATAACGGTTTCAAAAATGCAGAGTCTAAACGAAATAAATAAGACTCTGTGGCACGAATTGCAACATGCGGCAGATTACGAAAACTATTTGTCGCACGATTTTCCGAAGAAAGTCGCTCCGGTAATGTATCGGAGTTTCGTAACAGAAAGGTCTGCTAGAAATGCAGAAAAAAAGTACGCTCATTTCTGGCTCGCGGTCCCTTCGGGAGTGAGAATTCAAGCAATTCACTTCTAAAAAAGAGGAGAAAATGCGTAGGATTGAGCGGATACTGCTCAAAAAGCAAATTTCCGCAAAAAAGAGGGAACTCCTTGAAATCGGCCCCGATTTTAGAATCGGTCGCTCCCCGATTTTCGAGGAAAACATTGTGAAATATCCGGGAGACTGGATTCCACAGTGTAAGGTTTTTTTCTCTAGAAAAACGAGAAATAAACTACCTCTAGACTATGACGAAAAGTTTTAGTCTAAAAAGGAGGAGGAAAAATGGAAGCTGCCGATTTTTTCATGAATTCGGCACAGAAAGAAACTTTTGATTATCTTCTTTCTTATTGCGATAATTTGAAAGTCGCAGTAAATGAGGAAGATAATGGAGCTCTTGTATTTGAAGGAAATGGGCAGGATGGACCATGTATCGGATATATAGAGCTCGATGGAAAAGTTACCTGGATTGTCGGAGGGTAACTAAGCCTGAAATTTCGCCGGGGGAAAAAGCCGGCGAATTTTGAGGCTAAAGAAAGAAAAGAGATAGCTTTAGCCTCTACAATTCGGCTCGTTTTTCTTCCACGAGCCGAGGTGAAAAAAAAGCAAAATAAAGGAGGAAAATGAGGCGTAAAGCCTAGGGTTTTTCTTATCCGTTTTTCACCCAAAACAAAAAAACGGATATTAGGGAAATCTCCCGTCCTAGAAAAAAATAGGGAGTGACAGGTGAGGATAACCTGGATGAAAACCTTATCTTTCTAGAAGATTATTTGATGCCCCGTAATTCTAGATAACTCGGGGCAAAAACTCTCTAGTTTGTATAGAGAGAAAAAGCCGCATTTCTAGGGGCGACAATCGGAAAATGCGCCAGTAAGTTTTCCGAAAATCGTCCGCCGCTGGCGCGGAAAGAGATTCTTATTGAGTCTCCGGCTTATTTCTCTCTATAGAAATTAGAGAGTTTGCAAAAACAGAGAGAATCAAGTAAAATGAGCTATAACAATAAAGAGTTCATTCAACTGATTTTCTTTGAGTAAGTAACTGATTTTTCTCTTAGCTAGCTTCAAATGGATATTCTGCTAGAATATCGTTTTGAGGCTAGTTTATTTCCCGAGGGTTCGAATCCTGGGCGGTGTATAGATAAAAGCCGGATGATGGTCAGAATAAACTAGACTAGCGGGAGAGTGATCTAGGCCGCGCGGCTGGAAAAAATCACTCATTGTTTGAAACACTCTCTTTTCCTATTCCCGTATGGAAAAGAGTTTTTCTCTAGTCTGAATAGAGAAAAGAGCGTATCGTGCAGATTCTAGGCATAGTTTCTGACGATATAGACGACGTGAAAATGCCCACGTATTTCTATCTTGGCTCTTTTCTCTATTGAGACTAGATCGGAGGAAAAACCTCCAGAAGAGATCGCTACTTTTCTGGCGTCATTTTTCCAAAAATATAGTCTCTGTAACAAACTCGTTGTGCCTGTAGCGAGTATAAAACTAAGTTACAGGATTTTATTGACTCTCAGTTTTGCCGACATTTCTGAGTAACCAAAAAATGTCGGACGTTTCTCTTAGCTTTGTATAGAGAAAAAAGTAGTAAATCGCCAGCCTCTAGAGAGACAAAAAAGATTATTCTCTGACAAGAATTATCTAACAAATCTCTCTTTCGTGTCAGCGAATTGATGCGGGAAAATTGGCGACCCGCGCTACTTTTTTCTCTATAGAAAGCTAACGAGAGGAGTAAAATGGAAATCCTTATTGGATTTCTTGCGCTTTTCTGTTTTCTTTCCGCGTTTTTTGCAGTATGGAGTCTACGCGGATAAACAAAGAAAGGAGTAAAAAATGGATTTGCTGCTTTTTTGTGAGTGGCTGATTCATCGGCGTTATTTTGCGGAAGATTACGCCGCAGAGATGACGCTTTCCGGTATTCTTTATTTTGTGAATCTTTCTAAGCATATGGCTTTGAAAGATTCTGATATGGAGGAATACAAGAAATACGCCAAGCTTTCCGACACTATTCAACTCATGCGAGATAGAGCTCGGCTAGCAGCAAAAGAATCCGATATTCTGGAGAAATCTTTTCAGAGTGAATGGCGGATTTCTCAGCTTCATGACGAAAGTTAGTCTGAAAACTATATCTTGGCAAACACTTTCCCGCCATAAGAGATTCAGGGTTACGTGAAAAGTAGATTTTTTCTGCTTGAGGAACGTCTAGAATCTACTAAAAGGAAGATCCTTGCTAAGATATAGTTTTGAGGCTAGGTTCCGAGAGATAATAAGGATGCCGAAAATCATAGAGGACGTACCCTCACAAAAAAACAAAGATTTTCAGGCATTGCAGGATTTATCGCGGGAATATTACAATCCGCGCGGTTATTCCCAAAGACTAGCCTCAAAATTAATCTCTAGTTTGTATAAAAAGGGAGGCCAGAGAATGAAATTTTACATCATCTCTGATTGCCACGGAAATATTGACGGATTGATTCGAGCTCTTGAAAAGAAAAATCTTTTCAAAAATGGTCATCGTCAGCTTTCCCACAAGCATAAAATTATCCAAATCGGTGATTTGGCTAATTGTGTCGATGATTCTATCGGCGGAGATTTAGAATGCTTGAATCTCGTCGGAGAAGTAATTGATACAATGCTTATCGGCAATCATGAGATTCCATATCTTGACCCCGCGAATACTTTTTGGGGTTTTGAATGGGATGCAACAATTCACCATAAAATCCAAACTCTTTTGAGTGAAGATTTGATTGGCGCATCGGTTCTTGTGGGAAATACTCTTATTTCTCATGCTGGAATTTCGGCGCATTTTACCACTGAAAAATCAACTGCCGAACAACTCCACAATAAAACCGAAGATCATTGGCGAACAAAGAATTATGGTTTTTCTTTGTTTTCCAGCATTGGTCATACTCGCGGAGGAAAACAAAGAACCGGAGGAATTTTGTGGTGTGATTTCGATAATGAATTTATGCCAACGAAATTCCCTCAAATTGTGGGACATACTCCAAAGTATGTCAGAATGAAGGATAATGCTTTGTGTATTGATGTTGGTGCAAAGGATCAAGAAACAGAACCATTCATTCTGGAACTAGCTTGAAGATCATTCTAGTAAAATAGAATGGTCTTGAAACTAGGGAAAGGAGAAGAAAATGCATAACAAGAATTGCAATTGCAAGAGTTGTCAAAAACTCTTTATTGCAAGTCTCAGAATTACTTTTGGCAGGTAAAGATGTGGAAAGATATCTTCGCCTGGTTTTTGCTGTGGTTTATTGTCACAGCATGTTTTTTCATGATAGCTAAGAGCGAAAAGGAGAAGTAAATTGAAATCCAATCATGATGATGCCGAACTCGCAAGATTTATGCGTAAGAACTACGGCAATTACAAACAACCGCTGTGTTTTTTGCCACGATCCTTGTTTCAATGGAAAACTTTTCGAGATGCCCTCTCTAGAAAAGAATATGGTATTTCTGGTCTTTGCCAGAAATGCCAAGACGATGTTTTTGGGAAGGGGTAAAAGTGAATATTCCAGAGGAAAGGATTTAAGAAGATGCACCCTTTCTTTAAAATCATGAATGCGTCGTATTCTGAAACAGAAATTTCGGCGCTAATGTGGTGGAGTGATGAACTCATGAAAGAACTCGATATTTATGTTGCGTCGGGTTTAGAATGGAATAAGGACAATGAAAATCACTCCATCCAAGTCCAAGTCCCACAAAAAAATATTTTTGATTGGGAAGACTTGGAGTGGGAATCTTGAATTTCATAAAAGACTAAAAAGTTTTGTCCCATTCGTCTAATGGGAGGACGCGAGACTTTCAATCTCGTAATAAGGGTTCGATCCCCTTATGGGACATTTTTGAAGGAAATAAATAGGGAACGATATTGATTCGTGGGGACAGGAGAACTAATTAGGAGTTCATGGCCTAATTAGAGATGAATTTCTCCAGCGAAATTTTCTCTTTGGCCAAAAAGAGATAGGAGTTGGCCACTCTGAAATAATTTTGTCGTAGGTTTGAATCCTACTGTCCCCTGCTATTTATCTTTGTAACGAGGCGTCAATCCACGCCTACCTTCAAAAATCTGTAAAAATCTGCAAAAGGAGGAGAAAATGTCCGCAGACAACTACTACTTTGTTCGCAAAAGAAACGATGGAAAGTTTGATGTAACTCATCGTTTCGCGTCCGTTTATTATGCGGACGAAGTAACTCCAGAAACCAAACAAGATGTTTGGTTGGAGGGAAACGCAGAAGGATGGAGGATTCGCGGTCAGGATAAAATTTATCCTGATCTTGAATCAGCCGAAAATGCAGTTCCTGCGATTCCTGCGGATTGGATTGAAACAGTTCCGCCCGCAGAAAAAAGTTTTGACACACTTGAGGAAGCAATAATATTCGCCCATAAGTGTGTCGAAGAAGATTACGTCGTAGAATACGGCGTAGTAGTCCAAAATGGATTACTTGATCTTCTCCAATCAAGCTAGGTTGAAACACTTAGTTTGATTTCTACAAGGCTGACCTGGAAGGAGTAGATTTTTTAATTTTTCTGAGGTCCCGAAAATCCAAATTTCGGCAATCCGCCCAGAAAAATAAAATCGACTAAGATTCGATTTCTTAGCAGCCTTTTGCTATTCTTTTTTTATGTGAATAAGATTCTGCGCGGGGTGCTCGCTGGCGTGGAAACAGAACCAGAGCATAATGTCGCTGGTATATCGCTAAGGTGAATTGACACCGCAAAAATAATATACCATGAAATTTTTCATATAAGGAGAAAAAATGAATTTGAAAGGAGATGCCATGCTAATTACCTAAGAAAGTGAGGTGAAATTAGCATGGCTAATCGCAAGAGTGAGCGCGATAAGGCTAGAGCTGCTGAAATGAAGCGACTCGGAATTGAGCGTACTACAGGAATTTGCGCTCTTTGCTATAAGTTGATTTCGATTCAGGGGCCGAAGTCTAAATACGCGCATAATTGCCCTGGAGGAAGAATTCGTTGATTCTTTAGTCTATCCGGTGAAATAAAACGGATAGGCTATGGAACCAAATAATTCTTTTGGAAAAAGAGAGGTAATATAAAATGAAAATTTGGTTGGATGATATTCGCCCAGCTCCAGAAGGATGGATTTGGGCGAAAAACACGGCAGATTTTTGTTCTTATAAGAATCTACACGCACTCAAAAACGGACAAATAGAAGAAATTTCTTTGGACCACGATTTAGGTCCAGAATCTTTTGGAAATGGGCATCTTATTCTTACGATTATTGAGAATTTGGTGTTCACAGAGGGAATTCCAAAAACTGCTCTTCCTGTTTTTCATATTCACTCTGCTAACCCTGTTGGCAGAAAGAATATGGAAAGAGCCATTGAAAGCATAAAAAGGTTGGCTCTTTAGTCGCACAGAGAAATACTGTGCGGCTATGGAATCAATCAAAAGGAGCCAAAAATGAAAGCTTACTTTGCAACTTTTCATGGCGATCTTGAAATGAATGAAAATCTATCCCCTCTTGTAGATTCAACTCTTGAAGGATTGCTGAATCAAATTGTTGAACTTACTGGTTGGGGAACAGTAATTCATGAAAAAGATCAAAATGATTTTTGGCATGAATATGATTATTGTTGCACTCCTGATCCAGAAGACGACAAAGTAGAAATTTGGGAGATTGATGGAGAAAATGGAACAGCAAAAATTGTAAGTGGTTTTTGGGGGTGGCATTGGAATCCTCCAGATGGAAATTACGATCTTCAAATGGTACTTCCAGGCCACACAAAAACTCTTTACGAACTTGCAATGGAAGATTACTAGTTCTTTAGTCATTCAGATGAAACAAGCTGAGTGGCTATGGATTTAGAGAAAAGGAGAAAAAATGATCCCTTGTATTGTTTATACTGATGAAATTCCTCTAATTGAGGAATATTGGTTTGGGGAAAGTATTTATAGGCTTTCTTCGAGCCAAGTTTTGGAAGCTTTGTTTTGGATTTATGTTGATTGGCAGAAATTTTGAAGAATCAACTAGTTCTTGAAGATTTTCCTAGTGTTAGAACTTTGTGGGGGAAACCGAAAAAAGAACTAAGTAAAGAGCTTAAATATCTTATTTTCTTAGGGAGAAAAGATGAAGAAGAAACAGAAAAAAAGAATTAGAAAATTTTATAGACATAAGAAAGTTAAATATCTTAAAAGTGCAGATAGATTAGCAGGGTCTGCGTGAAAGAGAGAGAAAAAATATGGAAAGAATTTCTGAATTAATAGATGAATTTGGTTGGTCTACCTGGCGTCCAGATTCTCCGCAAAAACAAACACAATTGTTTAATTGGATGAATGAGACAACAAGTTGTATTTTGCAACTTCAAGAAGAAAATAAAAGACTAAAAGAATCTCTTAGTTCTATAGACAGTTATCTTTTAGAACTAGGATCAAGAAATATTTAAAAGGAGTATAATTTGTCTACAAATAAAGGAGATAAAATTGAAATTTTGGCTTGGTGGAGAAAAAATAGAAATTGAAGAAAATAAGGAAGTCACAAGATTGATTGGATTTGCTCTTTTCAATCTGCATAAAGGAAAATACGATGCAGTAGAAACCTTACTAAGAAAAGCATATGTTGCTTTAACTGGAAAAGGGTGGGACGAATGAAAATTTTCGTCGCTCTAGATTCAATGGGAGATATTCACATCACTGACAATGAAGATGAACTCCCAAAGTGTATTGTTAGAAAATATGAGCATGAGTTTCCAGGTAAAAGAAAAATTCATATTATTCTTCAAAAACTTATGAATGAAGATGGAGTAATCTGTGAAGAACTTTGGAGCACATAATGGATAGAAAATATTATGCACAAATTACGTTTAAGACTGAATTACCAGCTAATAGTAATTTTAAAGCTTGGGACGATTTGGAAGAATTGTGTAATCATCTCAAGGAATACTGTGGTATTTTCGGGGTTGAAATTCTTAACTCAATTGTAATTTCTGACCCAAGTGACGAAGAATTTCTAGAAAGTTTGTGTGTTAATTAATTTTTATGCCCTGCTAGGAGAATTGGTATATCCGGTGGATTTAAGATCCATGTCATTTCTCGGTTCGAGTCCGAGGCGGGGCATTTTAGGAGAGAAAAATAAAATAGTACGTGAAAAGTTTTGATACCTCTTTTAAACGCGCAATTCTGGTGGGCGAAACTAAAGCTTCGCTAAATGTATACAATTCGGTGCGACACTGGAAAACTTTATTTTTCTCTCCTAAGAATTTAATCCTATAAGGAGATAAATATGATTAATGAAACTATGCTTCGTTGTATGATTTCCAATGCAGAAGAAAGAGCTTCTATTTGGGAGAAAGTTGCTGATTCTGAAAAATCTCAGCATTCTTTTACTAAGGAAGCTGCTTGGCAGATTATGGCTCGCGGAGTAAAAGAAGAAAATGAATTTGGAGATTTGATTGGTGTTCATCTTTCTGCTGCCGATTGGCGCGAACTTTCTGCAATAGTTAACTTTGGGAGATAAAATGAAACTCTATGTTTTTAGAGATAGTTTGTTTTGTTGGGTATGTGCTGTTGTGGCGTCTTCATTAGAAGAAGCTATTAAAACAGCAGAAGATAAAGGTCACAAATATTTAAACACAGAACCAGCTCTTGTTTATGAAACACGATCAGATGATTACGACGGTTATAAAGTATATGATATTGTTTCTGGTCTTGTTATTGAGGGCGGTGGAAACGGATGAAAATAGGACTTGAAAAAGGAATTATACCGTTTTGGGGCAATAAAGAAGTGGAGTTAGATGATTCTAAATGTCCCAATTCTGTTTCAGGACCAGCAATTGCAACTTTCTTTGGAAGAAATTGCGATAATGAAAAATCTGAACCACATACTTGTCCATTCAAAGAAGAAATTAATCACGATTTAAAAACTTTGTGTGAATGCTGTGATAATTGTACTTACGAGTGTGCAATGGATATTTAAAATAATTTTGTGGCCCGTTAGCTTAATTGGTAGAGCTGCTGACTTTTAATCAGAGGGTTCTAGGTTCGATTCCTAGGCGGGCCATTAGAATTAAAGCCAAATAAGGAGAAAATAATAATGAGAGCAGAAATTTCTCTGGTTGATGGAAATCAAATTAAAATAACGAATAATGTAGGAGTTTTGCATAGCGGATACAAGAGAGTTGACGAATTTTTTGAAACCAATGATGGTGTTGTAATTGTTTGGCATGAAGGCAGAAAAACCTATATTCCAGACACAGCACTAATTCGTTTGGACACAGAATATAATGATACAGACTGATCATAAGAAAATTTCTAAGAAAGATTCTAAAGTAAGACTGAAGCATCTCTCAAAAGAAGAAAAAGAAAAATATTATACTTTTCGAACTCTTTTGTGGGATGCAATAGACAACAAGAAAGATATTTCTATTATTGAAACTGCAAAACAGCTAAATATGAAGGGCAAAGCATATAACTTGGAGGAAAAATGACAGAAAAATTTTATTCTAGACATAATTTTCATACTGATTTACGCAAAGATATTTCTTTGCTGAAGGAAGATGAGAAAAATTCTGTAAGAGAATCAATCGGATATTGCTTTGTTGTGCCTGTTGATTCTTATGTAAATGCTGTTCGGGCAGGAGAAAATATTGGTCAATATAATGATTTTGAACCACGCGATATTTTGGATGTATTCAATATATCTGAGGGTTTAATTTATGTTGGCTATGAATATTCTCCCGTTATTTATGCTCCTTTGGAGTATTTAAATCCTGGCTTTATTCCTTGTTCTGACGAAATTCAAATTATTGTTGGAAATGATGGACATAAATATCTAAGACTTTGGTGGGATTAAAATGAAAATTTGTGGATGTAGTGAGTGTAAAAAAAGAGGAGAAATTAATCTTCTAGAAGAGTTTGAGAATTATTTAGAGAATCGTGAATTCTGCGAAGAAAAAGAATTTGAAGATATTTTTCGTCGCTCATATACAGTTCAAGAAATGACTAAACTTTACGACGAACTAGAGAGCAAATTTGAAACTGATGTTGTTCAAAGAATCAATCAACACGTCCCTTTTGATGCTCATGCTTATTGGCAATCTTATGGTGGCTCTTTAGGCGCATTCCAAAACTTAATGGAGGAATAAATTAATGACAGCAACTAGAACTCCAATTGAACTAACCGACAAACATATTGGAAGAGATTATCTTTCAAATGGCTACATAGTTAGTACAGTTAGACTTCTTCCGGAAGTGCAATCATTAGATTCTATGATTGGGTTTTTGCAGAATATGAATGGTGACGATACTCGTGCCGATCTTCTTACTCCTGGAGAATATGAAACAATGGTTTTTCTAGGAGAAGATTCTAAAGTCATTGACTGGCTGGAGCTTGATTTCCGTCGATATTTTACTGAAGATGATGCAAAAATTGGTCACGAAGAAGTTGTAACCGAATGGCTTTCTAAATAGATTTAAGGTGATACTTCATTTTGCGGCGGAGTATTGCCTTAAGTCTATCTAACGTAGATTTAGAAAGGGGATTAAATAATGCAAGAAAGTCCTTATATTGCCAAATTAGAAATCCAAATTTGGGAATGGGATCATAAAAAAGCTACAGAAGTTTTTAAAAATCTTTGTGATGATGTAGCTAAATTGAGTCATAGGTTTGAGGGTGGAGCGCATTCTTTTCCCGCTCCCATTTCAATGACTCTAGTTAAAAATCCTAACTTTGAAAAAGATTCTTCTATGAACGATCCAATTGAAAGATAACATGAAAACTAAAGTTATTACTATTGTCGTTCGAGAAGATTCAACAATGTGTGTCAAAAATTTCGATGGGTCTAATTTGTTTGGTTCTGATGATGTTACTGACATTGTGGAAGAAATCAGACAGAGGATTTACGACGCACTAATTGGAGTGAAAAAATGAAATCTTATCATATTGTTGCCTATGTTCATTGTGCTGAAATTAGGTGCTGTGATTGTGTGGCGGAATGGACAGAAAAAGAACTTCTTAACGAAGGCTTTACAGAATCCGATGTAGACTTAATGATTCGCAACGAAGGCTTAACCTATGACGCTGGTGTTTTCGGCTATCGTAGTGAAACTCTGCTCAGGCGACTCGCAGAACTTTGGCAGATTAATCTCGAAGATGAGTATTCTTGGGATTCTGATGATTTTCCAAAAGTTGTTTTTGCGGATCAAATGGAAGATGAAGAATATTGTGGTGTTTGTTTGGAGAAAATTCTATGATTCCCCCGATTGATATTTACGAAGATGGAGTTTATTATTATGTTTTTTATCCATCTTCAGATTTAAATTGTCTTACCATGTCTCCGTGGGGAAATCTTTATGGGTGGATTAAAAAGAGAAATCCAAGAATCTGGAAAGACAAATCCAAAAATAATTGGGGGCTTGGCTCAAAAATTTTATTTGAAAATTGCCCTCCAAGAGTAAAAGAAGAAATCAGAAAAGAGTGGTCAGCACAATGAAAGATCCAATGGAAATGAAAGAATTCCTTAAATTATTCTTCTCTTTCTTCTTAGAAAAAAGCTTTATTTTTGGGGTTTTTTATAGTGTTGGATTCTATACTCTACTTTATTTATATTGGTGGTTAGGATGAATTCGAATAATCTAATTTCTAATAAAGATATTGTCTGGTGGGAAGAACTCTATAAAAAGAAAATTCCTGTCGCTCTAGTTACTTGGCTGGAGAGAGCTTCTGATGATTATTTTGAGGCTCAAGCAGCAATTTTGGATTACATGGAAAGGAATTCAAGTGAGTAGAGTAATTAAATCAAGTGAAAGAAAAATCTTTTTAACATCGGGATTTAGGCTTGATAAAGTTATTCATAAACGACGGCGAGAAAGAGATTTAAAGTTAAAACAAATCAATTTTGTGAGGAACAAATGAAAAATTTGGGTTTAGTTGTACCATTTTACGTTACTAGAGTGACTGCAAGTGGAGAAACTGGTGCATTTTATATGAATGCATGGTTAGCGATATTTTGTTTTTTCTTGATGTGGATGAATTTTCTTATTTGGAACATTGTTGCTTTGATTGCCGCTTTTAAGGTGGTGCTTTAAATGATAGAAGAAGATATTTTAGATTTAATAGAAATTCGCGCCAGCCATAGAGATGGAGTAACTATTCATCTTACAAGAAATTCTGATGGTGGCCCTTATTGGTCAATTAGAGATTCAGAGATAAGTGCTGGTGGTTATAAAACCATGTATCAAGCTTTTGAAGCTTGGGCAGATTCTATTAAATATATTAGGGAGCATAATCTATGAGAAATAGAGGCTTTGGAGTAGAAATTGAATTTGGAACTGGCCAGAGAGGAAAAACTTGGGCTGAATCTCTTTTAGGTAGAGAGCTGGGGATTATTTTTGATTCAGGTTCTTATATTAGTGGTAGATGGTCATTAGGATGGGACGGAACCGAATTAGAGCTTAGAACTCCAGTTCTTCGCGGGAAAAAGGGATTTAACACTCTTAAAGATGTGATGAATTGTTTAAATGATAATAATTGTTTCGTGACAGAAAGTGATGGACTTCATGTGCATCACGATGCGCCAGAATTTGTAAATGATATTGATAAATGTATTCAGCTCGTAGCAAGTTGGTATAACAATAGGAATATTATTTATCAATTTGTTGATCCGCTAAGAACGGAAGATGAATACGGAGAAGATAGAGGATATTGGGCATGTCCTAAATGGCATATTTCTGAAATTAGGAGATTCAGACGAGAAAGAGAACTTGCTGATTACGACAGACATGACCTGAATCTTATTTCTCTACTTGAACACGGTTCAATTGAAATTCGCTTACATGAAGGAACGCTAAATTACGAAGAAGCTGAATCCTGGATTAGATTCGGGCAGCGATTTATTGATAGTGTCGTCAAGCGAAAAACTTCAGTGAAATATACGGGGACGCCAGAAACTCTTCTAAAGAGAATTAAGGTTTCTCCTAATGCACAAATTCCTCTTTTGAAGAAAGGTGGACGAACTCATTCTGCAAAAGTAATTGAAGATGCACTTAAGCTTCAAGAGGAAGCAAAAAGGGCGCTGAAGAGCTTGTGAAAATCAAGCGAAACGAGAGATAAAAAACTTATCTCTCGTCCGCCCAATTTGAGGCGAATCAAACAAAGGAGGTTTGTTTTTATGAGTACAACTGCTGTTGACCCCAGACGAGTTGCACAGTGTCTTTTGGCTGCCCGAAATCTTTTCGGTCCAACCGGGCGATGGTGGATTAAGGGCGATCTAAAGAGAGAAGACGATGTAAAGCCAAATATGTATGGATATTGTGCGGCTGGTGCAATTAGAGAAGTTGAGGGATTTTCTGATGAGGAAAGGAACGCTGCCGAACTTGCTCTTGCTGAATTGATCAGCAAGGGCGAAGACGATTATTATCTTTCCGATCTTCGTAAGTCTCCTGACTTTGCGGAAGAAATAATCTTCAATAATAACGACGACGAAGACACTACTTTTGCTGATGTTAGAGGTTGGTTTACTCGTGCGGCTGCAAGGCTGAAGAGAAATTAAAAGACACTGAAGAGCCAGTGAAAATCTGGCGAAACTATCTCAAGTTCTCAAAAGAGCTTGAGATAGTCTGTCTTGTCTATTAGACAATATAGACAAAATCAAACAAAGAAAGGAGATTTTTAAATTTGCCTAGTTTTATTGTATCACCTGAGGAGCCTTACTATAATGATGTTCTCGGATCGTGGACAATTTCTTTTAACACCCACGATTTTGATCGTTCTTGTGTGGGAGGTATACATCATCACGACTACTGGTTGTGGTCTGTGGATCAGGAACGAGGTTTTACACTTGTACATGAACTTGATTCACCATCGAATACACGTAATTTTACAGTAGATTTTAATTCTCCCGAGTTTCTTCCCTTTCCCTCTGAGTTTGTTCATTTTTTTTCAGGAGAACGAGGCGGCGGTGATCTTTCACCTAGGGCAATTCAAAATTCTTATTCCTTGGAATTTGCGAGCGTCTCTACAACACAAATAGCCTTCTCAACCTGGGAAGAGGAAGAAGAAGAGGAAGAAAATGATTATTTGAATGATGGTTATTCAGAGGAAAAAGAAGAAGAAAGAGAATTCACAGTTTTTCCTCATTTGGGTTCTTATATGGAACGAGAAATTCCCCTCATTTCATTTGAACAAGAGTTTATTAGTAATCATGGAGATTTAGTTGCTCAACGTCTCTATGATGAAGGATATGCTTTTGCGCCTTACGTAGATGGGTATCATAACTCGGATGCTAGGAGGGAAATTACTCGTGGCTATACTGATAAATTCTGTTATATTGAAACGGATTCTTCATGTGGTTTTGAATTAATTTTCGACAGAGTCAATCTAAGAAATAGAAGTCAGGCCAGAAAAATCTCCGACGTTCAAAATATTTTAAAAGACATGAAAAATGAGAGCCTTATTAGACTTTCGGCAAGATGTGGTTTTCATGTTCATACAGATATTTCTGGTTGGGGAATGAAAGAGATTGAATCTGCTTATCATTTGTGGAACTATCTCGAAGACCCCATTTTTCGTCTTGCTTCGGCTTTTTGGGATTCTCATAGAGATGAGGAAGTGGGAGGAGGATATTCTCCACCCGTTCCAAAAGGTTATACAGGAAAATCAGCAATAGGAACAACGATTGAACGTCACAGAGGAGCTTTGAGTTTTATTCCATTTTTAAACGCTCGCGGGCATTGTAGATGTGGAGCGTTTTTATTCGAGGATTGGGCAAGTTGTACTTGTAATCTTCCTGTTCCTACTCTTGAATTCAGGGTGTTTAATGCAACTTTAAATCAAAGAAAAATCAGAGCTTATCTTGCACTCTGTGTGGCTTTTGTTAATGCCGCGAAAAGAAGAGAGTATAATTCTAATGAGTTTCCCGCAATGAGTTTCCAGGGAACGAATAGAATGCAAGAGTTAGCATTTGTGAAGGAAGGAGAATATACAACTCAGAGCTGGAATGAAGCTATTTTAGAGAGATTAGATTTTCTCTTTAAGGAATTTCCATTGACGAATATTGAAAAAGAAGATATTATTTATTGCGCGAAGAATTCTTCGCTCAAATCACTATTTTAGAAAGCGAGGTGGTAACTATTTGTGGTATTGGAGGTATCCACGTTTTAAACACGCAAAGAGCCCCTAGTCATATCAAAATGGAATATGCGCTTGATAAACTAGCACTTTCTCTTAATCATCGCGGTGGAGACGCAACAGGATATGTTGCGATTACTAATGATGGACATTCTGCATGGCAAAAAGCGTCTTGCGATGCTCATACTTTTTGTAGAGATCGAAGAAGTTTGCCGGGGAATGTAAGGTCATTGCTAGTTCATACTAGGTTAGCTACTCAGGGTCATCAAGCCTTTCCTGAAAATAATCATCCGGTTAGACGAGGCAGCGTGTATGTAATTCATAATGGCCATGTCTTTAACGATGGTGAAATTTTCAAAAAGGCTAATCGAGAACGATTTGGTCAAGTTGATTCCGAGGCAATTGCCGCTCTTATTGCTAAGTACGGAATCATGAAAGCACACAAAGCAATGGAAGAAATTTCTGGTGCGGCTGCAATTGCAGCAGTTGATGAAACTAGACCAGGAATTATGGTTCTCGCAAGGTCATCATCTTCGCCATTGATGTTTTATGAAAATGGCAATATTGCTGTGTTTGCATCAACACACGATTGTGTTAGAGAAATATGGAAGATCCTTTATGGGACTCCGCCAGCTTGGAATAGCATCAAAGACATTAGAGAAGGAGTTGCCCTCTATCTTGGGAAAGAAGTAGAGAAAGTAGAATTTCTCCCAGATGATACTTTTTGGTATCATGGAAAGCGTTATGAAAAATCAATGTATTCTTGGGATACTTGGGGCAGCACAAAGACTATTGAAACATCAAAAGCATTACCCGTTGGTAGCACAAAAGAAGATGAGAAAATCTCCGCTTATGATGACTTCAATTGTGAGCTTTGTGGCCATCCGATTATCGGTGATGAAATTGAAGTATTCGATGGAGATGATACCTGGATTCTTTGCGAAGACTGTGTGACTAGCTTGTGGGGAACAATCAGCGCTAATGATATAAAGAGAATTCATGATGATGAAGATTCTGATTCAATTCACAATATTCCACATCATGTGCATGTTACTATCTAAATAGCAGAACGGAGAGCAGTTTAAAAGCTGCTCTCTACTGTGCTACTTTAGAAAGGAGAATAAATGAATTCTAGAATGCATTCTAGTCTAGATCAATGGATTGCTGGAGGAAGATACAGAAGCGAATATCTCTTAGTTACTTGCAATAATTGCAAGGGTTACACGCATGTTATTGCAGAAACAGAATATGGCGCAACTTATTGGACTCCAGAAGAATGCCCTCATTGCGGAGACTTTTTTGACGAAAATACAGCCTGGGAAGTTTCTGATCCGAAAGAGGATTTATATGGTTGATATCGTAAATAAGATTTACATGGACAATTTAAATCAGTTTATTTACGAAACAGTAGGAACATACAAAAGCAAAAACGTTAAAGACAATCTTCTCAAAATTTCCTGGAAAAGATATGAAGGTTTTGTAATGGATTTTATTCCGGGTGACAGGTATGAAGATATATCTGTTGAGGCAATTCAAAGAATTTTGGAGCGCGGGAAATGGAGGAAAACACATTAAATGAGTGAATTTGGAATTATTGAACAAATTATGTTAGGCGCAGTAGATGATATGCTTGATTCTGTTACTAGCGCAGTAAAAGCAAGAAAAGAAATTTTAAATGAAGGAAAACTTCTTTCTCTTGTTCCTGGAGATATTGTTGTGTTTAACAACACAGCTCGTCCAAAATATCTTCAAGGAATTGAAGCAAGGGTTATTAAAGTCAACAGAAAAACTGTTGTGGTTACAATTCCAGAAAATAATTTTTTGGCTCGAAAATATAGAGGAATTGAAACTTATTGTCCTATTGAATTAGTAGATAAGGTGGAATCATGAAATTAAGAATTGAAACTTTTTATCCAGATAAATTGGCACAGCCTCCTCCGATTATTGATAAGTTTTCAGAAGGATTATTGGAGAATGATTGCTATTACAAGCTTGGCAATTTAGTAGAAGACGAACTATTTAATGATGAGGGGCAATTAATGCCAATAGGAACTAAAGTTATTATAGAAAGAATTGCATGAAAATTTATATTGTTTGTTGGTCTGGAGGAAAGGAGATTTTCTAAAATGCCTCGAAACCTTTTTGAATATCTTGATGATATTGAATGGAAGATGAACGAAAGAGATGATAAATATAAATGGAAGCGCGGTGCGCTTGAATGGATGAACTCAGCAACTCTCCATATTAACCACATAGAAGTTCAACTCGATAATACACTAAGGCGCATTGGTCAACTTGAAGAAACACTTGAGAATATTCAGATAAAAGGAGAAGTTTGATGGATTTTAAATGGGAAATGCAAATGAGAATTGATGCGGGAATGCATCCAGATCAGGCTTATGAGGAAACTAGAGACTTTTATGCCTCGATTTATGATAATCGTGATAAGTTCACGGCAACCTGCGGGCCAAATGGTTGTTCTGATATGATTCCTGTTTGCGAATGTACTTGCGAAACAGATTGCGAATGTAAACAACCTGTAACTGAGGGGCCAACTGGAGTTGCAGGGTTTTATTCAGGAAGATATGTATGACACAATTGCCATGCATCCTTAGAGAAGGATTAGGATTTACAGAACGTATTTCTTTTCCTGTCTTTGCAAGCTATATTATTCAAGATGATGATGTGGCTAAAGAAATTGCCGAATGGCTATTAGAAAATTATAGTCAAGAATGGATTGCAAATGAAGATAATCCCACATATGTAGAGAGATATACTATGATTGATAGAAACGAATTGGAAATGCAAATGGAGGGTTATTTTTTCATAGGGGCTACATAATGTTTAATTGGAATTCAACAGAATTTGCTTGGAAATCAATTTGCGGGAAATGCAGAGTGTGTGCTGGATCTTCTTATGCAATTTCAGTAAGATACTGTTTATGTGGATTCTGTAAAGATATTTTGACTCCAGAAGCAATTAAAGAATGGAGAGAGAGAATTGCTAAAGAGCACGGAGTTTGTTATTAGGTAGATTTAAGTTGTGCCATCTTAAATGGTGGCACTTCTTAAGTTTATTAGCAAACTTAAAAGGAGGTGCTATAATAACGGTTATGAATGAACACACGGAAGAGCTTAACAAAAAGAAGTTTATTACTGCTGTTAAGCGAGCTTCCAGTATGAAAGAATTTATAAAAGAAATTAAGAAAAATCTTTTAGACAATTTCAAAATTGTTGCTATTCATGAATTGGGCGAATTCGGGGTTGACGACAAAGAAAGATTTTTAGCTTTCCTAATGAAAGAAGGAAATGGTAGCACTTCTTCTTCTCAGGAAGAGAAATTAATTGCAGCCGAATTCGGGACTCATATCCATAATGGAATTGAAGCCGCTTTTGATTATTCTAAAATGAATTATCCCGCTTTTGGGGAAGCGGAAGAAGAAAAACAAAGAAAATTTGAAGAATTACAAGAAAAATTTCCGCCAGTATCAGCTTCAGAAGCAGAATTCTTTTCTGTTTTTGAGGCATTATTTAATGCCGGTAGATACAATATTTTGAGATGTACTTTAGATGATTATCCATGTCTTGCTATTGTTTCAGTATCACAAGGACAAGATGAAACAAGAGTAAGACCAATGGCAATCTTAATTAACGAAGATATAGAAAGTAAAATGGAATTTCCAAATCCGGAGGAATGAAGATGATTGGGAAATTAATTAGCAAGACTGTTGCGGATATTATAACAATTCCCTTAAGACTTCCAAAAGATGTTATTGAGTCTGTGGAAAAAGCTATAGATCCCGACGAAGATAAAGGAAAAGAAAACAAATAAATGGGATTAGCAACTGAAAATCAAACAAAATTACTCGCACAGATTATTGATAACTACGAGCGCTTAAAAGAAGAGTTTATGACTCTAAATTTAGATGAAGTTTCAGAAAATAGGCCAGAACTAATTGGTTTAGTCGCCATGAATCTAAACAATATTTTAGCTCACAATCAAATAGCTTTTATTTTCCTAGATGGAGTCAGAAAGGCAACAAGAGATGAAATTTAAAGCAGGAGATAAAGTGAGAGTTATTAAGTCTGTATGGGACGATGGAAATGAAATTGACTGGATTTATAACATTGGTTTTATTAAGACGGAATCACCAGATCCTCGTCGCCCAAATGTTGAGGCGTGGTTTGTAGAATTTCCTGCATTCAAGGGAAAAATCAATACTTATGATTTTTACGTAGATGAATTAGAATTAATAAGTGATTAAAGAAGAATATAGAAGAAAAATATTAGAGCGTCTTAGAATCATGCGGCGACATAGAACTTTATATGATAAATCTCGGCAAAATTTTATAGACGCTCTAATAGAAGCTCATGAAAATCCAAGACACGCTACTCATAAAGAATTAGGAGATTTAGTGGGTCTTTCTAGACAAAGAATTACACAATTATTGGAAAAGGAGGATTAATGAATGGATTAGGTCCAATTCCAGATAGTTCAGGAGGACCAGGCAAAGAAGAAGTTTATTGGCTAAAACGCAAATTAAATGAGTCTATAAGGCATCTTAGAGATATTGAAGACTACTATCGAATGAAAAGTGGCACTCCTGTGTCATTTAATATGATTCGTGCAGATCGAGCTCGAAGCTTGTATGAACAAATAAGTGAAGATTTTTTAAATGGAAAAATAAATCAACCAACAATGCGTGAACGCGCTGAAGGTGCCGAATATGCGCTAGAGTACACGGAATGTATGAAGTAACAGAAATAACTTCCATTCAAGAAATTCGCAAACTATTTCCAAATGGAATAGCAGATAGAAACAATTGGATTCTATTATCTACAGGCGGAATTCATGGCTCTACAGAAACTTTAGATGACTTAGAATATATTTTGCGCGGAGAAGTTCCAGAAAATCCACCTATGTCAAATGGAAAATGGTTTATTACGGTTTTTATAGTATTTCCTAAATACTGTGCAATTTGCTATGGTGAGATTGCAATTGGATTAGAAGATGTTCAATATCTAAGAAAATTAGTTAGATCAACACTAGAAAATATTGTAAAAAGTCAAGGAGGAAACATATAATGGATCAATTAGATATGTTAAAAACTCAAATGCAAGAAACCGGAAAATGTTCAGTTCATGCCGTTTCTGTTGCCGGAATGATGGATATTTGCGACTCTCTTGGTCTTGATCCTAAAACTGTCCGCATTTATGGAGGACTTGGAGATTCTTATCTTGCAATTGTTCCCCAATCTAAGAATTGGTCAACTTGATTGCGGGAAGTTTATTTAGCGGCATAGGAGGTCTAGATAAAGGCTTAGAAGAAGCTGGTTTTGAAGTTCTTTTTCAATGCGAAAAGGATGAATATAGAAGAAAGGTATTAAATGAAAGGTTCAAAAAGACAAAAATCTTTGAAGATGTTAGCCAAATCAGTTGCAGAAAATCAGAGAGCGGAAGTAAC
>Ga0209640_10001457_pt1 | contig 20059 bp, 14 predicted proteins | sample RifCSP10_1_FD_184018 | JGI IMG/M metagenome (GOLD analysis project Ga0209640, IMG submission 184018) | Soil microbial communities from Rifle, Colorado - Rifle CSP2_sed 10_1 (SPAdes) (version 2) | ecosystem: Environmental > Terrestrial > Deep subsurface > Rock core/Sediment | place: Rifle...
GGCCGCCGCAACAATGACGTTGACGCACAGAAGCCAGCCGGTTCGACATCTGCGGCACTGCAATCTGATTCGGCGTGGATCCGGGCTCTTACGAACCGAAGACGGCTACTCATCATTTGGGGCGTGACCGTTGTCGCAGCCGCGGCGGTGTTTGCCGTGCCGCCCATTCCGCAGGACCCCGGCTACCACACCTTCGCCGACCGCCGAGCGATCCTCGGCCTCCCCAACTTCTTCGACGTCGTCTCGAATGCGCCTTTTCTCCTCGTCGGCGTTCTCGGGTTCATCCTCCTCGCCGGCAATCACAGATCGCCCGGCGGCGCCCCGTTCGTTCACAAATCAGAGAAGCTCCCATACGCGGTGTTGTTCCTCGGACTCGCGCTGACGACATTCGGATCGGGTTACTATCACCTCGCGCCTGACAACGGAAGGTTGGTCTGGGACCGGTTGCCGATGACGCTCGTCTTCGTGTCCTTCGTCGCGGCCGCGATCACCGAGCGAATCAGCGTCAAGTTGGGGTTGATTGCTCTTCTGCCGCTCATCGTTGCGGGAGTCGGCAGCGTTATCTACTGGCAGGCAACCGAGCGGGCCGGCGCGGGAGACTTGCGGCCCTACGTGATCGTTCAGTTCTACTCGATGCTGCTGATCATCCTCATCATGCTTTTGTTCTCGTCGAGGTACACGAGGAGCGGAGACGTAGCCGTTGTGCTGGTCCTGTATGGGTTGTCAAAGGCGTTTGAGCTGCTCGACAAGAAGATATTTGCGTTGGGCGGCGTTATCAGCGGGCACACATTGAAGCACTTGGCGGCGGGGCTGGCTGCATATTGGATCTGGCGCATGCTGAGAAAGAGGCATCCGGTCGTCGCTCTCTTGCGCCGCGTCGCAACGTGAGCAGTGATTCTCTGAAGAGGCTCGATTGGAAGATACAAAACACGAAAGTCGCCGGGAAACCGATCGCCCCCGCCGCTTGCTGCGAATCCTCGGAGTCGGGTTCGGCGTCGCGGTGATCATCGGCAACACGATCGCCGCCGGAATCCTGAGGACACCCGGCGACGTCGCTCACCAGTTGCCCAACGCATGGCTGTACATCGCGGTGTGGGTAGTGGGCGGGCTGTACGCTCTGCTCGGCGCGTTGTCGATTGCGGAACTTGGAACGATGATCCCGCGGTCTGGCGGCCAGTTCGTCTTCGCGCGCCACGCGTTGGGTGAGTACGCGGGGTTCATCGTCGGCTGGAGCGACTGGCTTTCCACTTGCGGAACGACGGCAGCGGTCTCGGTCGTGATTGGCGAGTACTCGGGCGCGCTCTTTCCGAGGGTCTCGGGTCAGGCGGGAACGGTGACGGTCGCGATTGCGGTGACCGTCGTCTTCGCCCTGCTCCAGTGGCTCGGCGTGCGCACTGGCAGCAACGTTCAGAATGTCACGAGTTTATTGAAGGCGCTGCTCTTTGTCGCGCTCGTCGCGGCGTGTTTCGTGTTGGGCGGTAAGACCGATGTGGCGCCCGCTGCGGCTCGCGCGGTGCCGGGTGGCGCGGCGCTTACCGTAGCGATCGTGTTGTCGTTGCAGTCGGTGATCTACACCTACGACGGCTGGACCGGGGTGATCTACTTTTCCGAAGAGGTGCGCGATCCGGCTCGCAGCATTCCTCGCGCGATGTTCGGCGGCGTGCTGTCGGTCATCGCGATTTATCTACTGGTGAATCTCGCTCTTGTTTACGTGCTGCCGATATCGCGCATCGACGGGCAGAAACTGGCAGCAGGAGTCGCGGCAACTGAAATCTTCCCAAGCTACGGTGACGCGGTTTTCAGGTCGATCATGATTCTGGCGCTGCTGAGCGGGATTAACGCCTATCACCTGATGGCGAGCCGGGTGTTGTTTGCGATGGGCCGCGATGGGTTGTTTTTGAAAGGCGCGACAAAGGTGAATGAGGGCGGGACTCCGACGGTGGCGCTGCTGCTGAGCGCGGCGGTTGCGGTCCTGTTCATCGTTGGGGGCGGCCTCGAAGCAACGGGCGGCGAGCTTGCCGAAGGCCAGGCGGAACAAACCGGCGGAATCTTCAAAACGATCACGGCGATGCTCGCGTTTTTCTTCGTCGTGAATTACCTGATGTCATTCATCTCGGTGTTCGTGTTGCGGCGGAGGGAACCCGGGCGAGAGCGGCCCTATCGCGCGTGGGGCTACCCGTGGACGACGGGGCTCGTGTTGCTTGGGTCGGCGGCGTTTCTGTTCGGGGCTTACAAGAGCGATCCGGTGCCTACGAGGTATGCATTGGTTGCGCTGGCCGCGAGCTATCCGGTGTTCAGGCTGGTCAAGCGCGGTTTGAAGCGAAGTGATCGATGAGGTGTGAGGTGAAGAGAATACGACGCAGCTGGTGGTCCGTTCACACACGGCCTAGAAAGGTGTCCGTTCACACCCAGCCCACACAAACGCAGAACGAAGTGGAGAACGTCGTGGGATTACACCCAGTAGGGCGGGTAGGCGTTCGGGTGGACTACCGGGGAACAGGGGAATCTACGGGCGCTTGGGTCCTACGACTCTCCTCGGTAACGAAGCGGCCGCGCACGACCGGGATTCCTGCGGTGAAACCATGCGGCGGACGAATTGTCAGCGTTTTGCTCGACGACGCCTGCATCCAGATCCTGCGGTCGCCGGTCAGGATGACGATGGCCTTTTCGCTGGTCCAAAGCGACGATTGTTGAAGCGACTCCGCGACCCATGCCGCTGAATCGCCCAGGACGAGGTAATCTCCCGCGCCTCTTCGCAATACGGGCTGACCCGCGGAAAGGACGCCCGCCAAGGTGTCGGGCCGCTCGGCGACGGCCGTCGCGAGCTGTTCAAACAACTCGACGGACCCTTGCCCCATAATGTCTGCGAACTCCGACAAGTATGCGACGAGCGAGATCTCGTTTTCGGCCTCGAGGTATAGCGCCGCAGATGTAGTGCCCTGTTGTATCGTCTTCAGCCGCAGATGAGAGTATTCGGGGTGAGCGAGATGAAACGCCGAGAGGTGCCCGAGAATCACGGCCCAGACGTCGTCACCCACGACGCCTTCAATCAGAATCTGGGCCGTTGGTTTGCCAAGCAGTCCCGCGAAGAACTCTTCGAGCGGCGCGCGTTCGTCCTCGGCGTCGTCGGCGCCGATGTCGACCCACTCCGCCCACGCGTCGTCGAGCCTGACGCCGTCGAACTTGACGCCGTGCAGCCTGGCTCCCGTCAGGTTACAGCCGCGAAGGTCGGCGCCGCGAAGGTCGGCGCCGCGAAGGTCGCACCCCATCAGCGAGCTCGCCGACAGATTCGCGCCGGCGAGGTTGGCCGCGATCAGACAGCCTTCATCGAGCCGAACCGACGGCAAATCTGCATTGGAGAGATCGGCGGCTTCCAGCAGCGCGCCCTTGAGGTTGCTGCCCGACAACTGGCCCATTCTCATGTACGCGGCTGAGAGGTTCGCGCCGCGAAGGTCCGTCTCGTTGAGGTAAGTGCCGACAAGGTACGCGCCCAGAAGCTGGGCCCCTTCCAGGTTTGCGCCAGTGAGGTCGGCGCCGCTGAGGTCAGCGCGGCTGAGATCGGCTGCCCTCAGGGTCACACCGATCAGCGACGCTTCCACCAGATTCGACCCCATCAGGTTAGCGTGTTCGAGGGTCGCGCCACTTAGGGAGCAGCCCGTCAACCGCGACTCGCGCAGGTTGGCGCGGGAGAGATCGGCCATTCTTAGATTGGCTTCGGTGAGGTCTATTCGCGGGATGTCGAGGCCCGACAAATCCGCCCGCATGAGGTTGACCCCGCGAAGGCTCTCGCCCGCCGCTGCGCGGTCGATGATCTCCGCTCTCGATAGCTGCGACATCACCGTTCTCGACAGATGTGAGGCAAACCCTGGGGGGCAGAGCTCGGGGGAACGGATTCAAGTGAGAGACAACGGTAGAAAGTACAACGATACTCACATTCAAGCGTATGGGCAACCAGCACACCGCTTGCTGACTCAAGCGTCCACACGGCTATGTTAGCTGGACTCGACCAGTGAGTAAATAGAAAACTGGAAGTCGTTTTTGCGGTTTCTCTTCGGGTTCAAGTCCTGCGAGTCGCCGCCAACGAAACTCCGAATGCCGGCCTGGGTTCCTTTCCCATGCCCGCAAAACCTTGCCGCGCCCTCGCGGGCATCCTTGGCGTCCGGGGCATCCAGGGTAGTATTGAACCATGAGCGGAGGTGAGCTATAGTCGTCGCAACACAGGCGCGGGCCGCGTCGAAACGGAGAGGTGCAATGGCGGAGATCAGAGGAGTGTTGCTGAATGCGTGGGTGACGTTCTTGAAGAACCGCTACGGCGAGCAGGCGCTCGCCAACGCAGTTGCTCCGCTTGGTCCCGAGGATCGCGCTCTGTTGTCCGCTACGTTTCTGGACGCAAGCTGGTACCCATACGAAACCCTCCATGCTCTCCGCAGGCTCACCAGACCCCTGGTCACCTCGGCGGATCGAGATTTGACTCTCGAGATCGGGCGCTTCATGGCCCAGCATGCTTTCACCGGAGTCTACCGTTCGCTGCTCGCGCGTAATCCGCTCAAGCAAGTCGAGAAGTTCACGTCGATCGGAGAGTTCTTCTTCCGCGAGACGCGTACACTCGAGACGGAAATAACGGGAAACTCGTCTTGTGTGGTGCGCTATCGCTACGAAGCGAGCGCCAAGCCGACTCGGGCAATATGTGTGAGCCTGGCCGGGTTTTGGAGCAAGACGCTCGAACTCGCCGGCGCATCGAATGTCAAAGGCGCCCATCCGAAATGCTTTGCCGGCGGGGACGACTGCTGTGAGTTCACCTTCGAGTGGGAGCCGTAGCCGTCTCAGCATCCAGGCGCTCGGCTGATCCCGATCTTCAATCGCGCTATTTCTTGAATCTCTTCGGCCAGCTCGATGGTTCTGCGCGCTGCTTCGCGCGCGCGGCGCTGGGAGCCTTCGGTCACCGCGTATCGCACGAGCAACCTGCGGCCAAGGTCGTGGTGGTGTTGCTCGTCCTTTGTATCGTGTCGCGGTACAAGGCGGCGGTGTCGGGGTCGCCGCGCGATTCACAGAAGTCGATGAAGCAATGATTGCGAACGAGCGCAATCCCCTCACGTGTGAACTGTCCCGCCGCGACGCGCTCGGCGGTCGTGCCGAGTTGCCGGAGGTAGTCGAAGAGCGGCGAATAACCGCCCTCGCGAGGATCGACGCCGTCTGCGGGGACTCCGAGTTCCGCCAATCGATCCAAGATCAGCCTGTAATGCTTCGCCTCATCGCCGGCTTGCCGGGCGAGCGCCAGCGCGACGTCAAGCTCGGGAGTTGCCGACATCCAGATGGCCGCAAGCTCCGCGGCTTCAAACTCATTCTTGAGCGCAACGCGAAGCAGCCGCGCGACCGTCAGGTTGTCGGGCGGGTCGCCGGCCGCGCTGAGCTGGCCGAGACGGTCGAGCGCCGATCGGTTCTCCTCGCCGAGCGACGCGACGAACTGCTCGCCGGTCAAGTGTCCGCTGTGATCGAGGCTCATCTTCGGTCCTCCAGTTCGATGCGATATTCGGCGCATCCCGCGCCGCGCTTGTCGGATTGTCGAGGCCCACGCGGCCAGATTGTAACTGCGAGGCGCCGCCATTGTCACCGCCAGGGATTGCGTCGCGATCTCCGGCGGGATTTCCGGCGAGACACTCGTCGGAGTTATAATGTCGAACACCGGTCGGGTGTGCCTCGTACCTATCGGAGTAATCTCAGGAGCGGAAAGGAAGTCGGTATGAAGAGAAAGATGTTGGCGGCAATCGCGATGATGGTTCTTTTGGGTGCGGGGATCGGTCGGGCTTCGGCGGCGCCACTCACTCAAGGCGGCAACGAACTATTGCAGGCTCTGCCGGACGGCGGTGCGGTGATCCTGGTCGACGTGCAGAAGGTCACCGCGAGCAACCTCTGGTCCGCGTTGATCGCGCAGGGCCGCTTCAAGAGCGCTGTGGACGGCATACAATCAGAATTCTCCGAATTGGGAGTGAAGCTGACCGACGTGAACAGCCTCGCGATCGGGTTCACATCGACGGATTTCAGGAAGCCGCTCGTCGTCCTGACCGGCGGCTTCAACCAGGATGACCTGTTGGCTCGGCTGCGTGGGAATCAGAAGGTCAAGTTGAGTTCCGAAAAGTACAAGGACTTCGATCTGTACACGGTCACCGCCGCGCAGCCGGGCGCCAAGATTCAAGATGTCTCGTTCGCGTTTTACGACGCCGCGACGGCGGTCGCAGGTCCGGCGGCCGGCGTGCGTGCTTCGATAGACGCGAAGAGCGGCGCTAAACCGTCCGCGTCTCAGAATGCGAAGCTCGTAGCCGCCCTTTCAGGGAACCCGGCGGCGGCGATTCGATTCGCGATGGCGCTCAACTCCGGCGTCGCCGGCTCACTCCAATCCAGCCAGTTGCCTCTGCCGGATTTTTCTTCGGTCAGCATGGTGTTTGGCACGGTCGACGTCGGGTCGGGTCTGGAGTTGACCGCTACGTTGCGCAACGACACCGCGGAGCACGCCAAGCAGATCGCAGAGCGGCTAAACGGCGTTCTTGAGATGGCCAGATCGTATTTGAGCGCGACGGGAGATCCGAAACTCGTTGGGGTGGTCACCGCGCTGAAGTCGATCACGATTGCCGGCGTCGACATCGACGTGAAGATCACCGGCTCCTTGTCCGGTGAAGCGCTGGCGCAGATGCTTCGCTGACTGTGTTATTGGCGTTGAATTTGAGGTGGCGTCTCAAAGCCTGGCGTGTCTGACGAAACGCGCGGCCATACATGCTCGATGCGCCATGGGCGGATTTCTGGATCAGCAGCCGGCGCGAGATTGTCTCGGCTTTGACTCGGCGAGCAGTCGAGCGATCGTATCTAACAACCAGCGCACATCGAGCGGCTTGTTTGCCACTACGTCGGCACCGGCCTCGGTCGCTTGCGTCAAAACGTCGCCGCCCGAGGCGGTGAGCGCTATGATCGGCACGTGATCGTAGTCGGGAAGTGCGCGCAGCATCGTGATCATCTGAACCCCATCCAGTCTGGGCATATTCAGGTCGGTAATTATCAAGTCGGGCCGGTCGCCGTCTGCCGTCTGAAGCCCGCCAACCCCGTCCGAAGCAGTCAGGACCGAGTACGACGCGGTTTCCAACAACCTCACCAGCATCCGGCGCACGTCCTCACTGTCCTCGACAATAAGGATCTTCTTCGCGGGCGTCATGAGTCCTCCACCTGCCGGTCTTCGCTAAGCCTGCTCGTGCGGCGGATGATGGCTTAGGACCGTACACCGATTCCTACGATTGTAATGACACTCTTAGAGATCGCTGCTAGTGGCTGGTACTATTCGCAATTCGACGCTGTCCGGTTGGCTCTAATTGTCGCCACCGAAGCGCGGGAACACGCGTCGAAGTTCGCTTGTCCGACTCAAGCCGTCCTTGCAATCACCCGTAACCCACGAGGCTCGTCCACGGCCGCCGTCGCACACGCTCGGCACTGACGCCTTACAAACTGCTTCGAATCAATCCCCTCACATTTTCAACCGCTGCCGGTTAAATCGGCCACATTATAGATAGCCGGCTTCCAACTGTCCACGAAAAACGGCAGGCAGGCCGGTGAGATGGCCGCTCGGCAAAGCTGCTGCCGGTCTTGCCGCCGGGTGTCGCCGATGGATCGCGCGGCCCGTTTGCCGATCCTTGCGAAGCAAGCGAATTCTCAACTCTAATGTCGTTACCGGTCGCCCTTATCATCTGCCGGCTGCGCCGTGAATTTGACGGCCCCGCCATCAACGCCGACTGAAACGTCTATCGCGGTGGTTCCGAGTCGGCGTTTGATATCTTCGACGCGCGAGCACAGGAACCGGGTAAACCTATCGAGATTCATCTCGCCGATCCTCTCGCCGCACTCACGCCTTGCGGCCATAAGGAGGTCGTAGATTTCGCCGACCGTTTCAGGTTCCGACTTCGGATCGCGGCACCTCACGACCGCGATGTGGTCGCGCAACGCAGAGTGGGCTTCGGCGGTTGGCGGTTTCCCGATGACCTCGCGGTCCTGCGTCTGCCGGCGCCACAGCTCGCGCATGACGTTGTAGCGAGCGACAAGCGAGTTATATCGGAACCGCTGTCCGAATGACATTCCTCGCGCATCGTACAGGCGCTTGATCGTGGTCTCGACCCTGCCTTTAGTGTCGAGAGGCGGACGCAGCGTGCCGCCGTTGAAGTAGATGTCGTACTCGATCTTCAGACGGCGGATCTCCTGCTCAAACCGGTCGAGTTCCGCGTCAAGAGGATTGATCGTGCTGGCTTCCATCGGCTTCGTTTCAGGCGGGGGTCCAATCTCGAAAGGGGGGTTGTGCTAGAATGTACGGCACGCCCTGGGAGGTGTCAACCATAATAATGAGCAACGAACTGCTCCGATCGCTTCCTTCAATCGAGCGCCTGCTCGCGGGCCCGATAGCCGAGCGATTGTCAGCCACGCTAAGCCGCGACCGCGTTCGCGACTTGCTTCGCGACGTAACCGAAGAGCTGCGCGATGAAATAGTGTCCCGCGCCTGGCCTGCCGGCGAATCCCTCTCAACTGCCGGCGACGGACAACCGACAATCGACATGATTTCGGAGATCGAGCGGCGACTTGAGGCACGCGCCTCGAAGCTGGCCCGCCCGTCGCTCCGCCGAGTGATCAACGCAACCGGCGTCATCATTCATACGAACCTGGGACGTGCGCCGCTTTCGCGCGCGGCCGTCGAGGCGGTTGCCGACGCCGCTTCGCACTACTCCAATCTCGAATACGATATTGAACGCGGCGAGCGGGGGAAACGCGAAGTTCATTGCGAACAGTTGCTGTCCCGGCTCGTCTCAAGCGAGGCCGCCGTCGTCGCCAACAACAACGCCGCCGCCGTACTGCTCGTGCTGAACACGCTTGCCGAGGGGGGCGAGGTCATTGTCTCTCGCGGCGAGTTGATCGAGATCGGCGGCAGCTTTCGCATTCCCGACGTGATGGAGAAGAGCGGAGCGAAGTTGAGAGAGGTGGGAACGACGAATCGAACGCGCATCTCGGACTACGAGCGCGCAATCAACGAACAAACACGCCTGATTCTCCGCGTTCACCCCTCGAACTATCGGATCATCGGGTTCACCCAGCGCCCCTCTGTCGAGGAGATCGCGGATTTAGGCCGGCGCTCCGGCGTTCCGACCTTTGAGGACCTCGGGTCGGGATGTTTGATCGACCTGACGTCGTATGGCGTAAAGGACGAGCCTGTCGTCAGCGCCTCCCTGAGGGCCGGCATTTCGGTCGTTTCATTCAGCGGTGACAAGATGCTCGGGGGACCGCAGGCAGGCGTGATCGCGGGCTCGCGAGCGATTGTCGACCGCGTAAGGAGCAACCCCTTGATGCGGGCGCTTCGGGTCGACAAGATGACCTGCGCGGCGCTCGAAGCTACACTGAGATTGTATGAGCATGGCGTCGCCGCGTCCGAAGTGCCGGTCATTCAAGCGATGGCGGCCACGCGTGATCAGATTGCCGAGCGAGCAGTGAGTCTCGCACAACGCATCACGGCCGAAAGCGGCGGGCGCGTACAGGCGAAGCTGGAGGAAGGCGAGTCGGTGATCGGCGGCGGCTCGGCCCCGGAGGTGAAGTTGCCAACCGTGTTGATCGCCATCGAGTCCCGCGAAGCATCGGCTGCTTCGATCGAGGGAATGCTGCGCAACAATGCAACTCCGATCATCGCCCGGACTGAACGCGACAGAGTCTTGATTGATCTGCGTACAGTAGAGGCTGATGAGGAGGCGTTGATACTCTATGTTCTCGGTTCGTTCGGTCGCCCGGCCGTGAAGAGTCTTGCAACTTAGGCAAACCCGAACTTCAAGTCACCGCGCGCCGCCTTCACAACAGATCGCGTCTTCCATTGGCTTCGCAACGGAACGCGGCGATGACGCCGGGAGGCACAGCGCTATCGAGCACAAGTGAGAGCGCGGCCACCGTCAATGCTCACCGTAGCTCCGGTTATCCATCCGGCGCGGTCCGACGCCAGAAAGTAGATCAGCTCAGCGACCTCCCGCGGACCCCCGACCCGCCCAAGCGGATGAGTGGACTTGCTGTGCTCCAGGAACGCGGCGTACGCTTCGTCGCCCATTCCGCCCGACCGATGCAGGCCACTCACGACCACACCGGGATTCACCGCGTTGACGCGAATCCCCTTTGGGGCAAGCTCGAGCGCCGCGCATCGAGTGAGCTGATCAACGCCGGCTTTGCTCACGCAGTATGCCAGCACTCCGGGGAACGAACGCAGCCCCGTCACGCTCGAGACGTTCACGATATTGCCGCGGGATTCTTCGAGGTGCGGCACCGTGAGCTTCATTATATGAAACACCGAGCGGAGGTTTATGTTCAGCATCTCGTCCCATACTTCAAGCGACGTGTCCTCCGTGCGTCCGCCCCTGAGGATGCCCGCCGCGTTTACAACAACGTCGAGGCCTCCCAGCAATTCAACCGCGCGAGAAACACATGATTCGGTCTGCCGCTCGTCCGACAGGTCCGCGGTTATAACGAACGCTTTGCCGCCTTTCGCCGAATCGGCCGCCTCCGCGAGCGCCTCCTCGCGGCGGCCCACGAGCGCGACACTCGAACCGGCGTTGAGAAACATCTCGGCGGCGGCCCGGCCTATGCCGCTCGACGCGCCAGTAACCAGCACTCTTTTATCTGACTGATGTTCGCCCATCAATATGAACTCCGGCGGAATGAACCGATGAACTACTGACAACGGGCAGGTCTTCGCAGTGGCGGCGGGCTACGCCGAATCTACGAACTCTCTAATTCGCTCGGCGTTCTCACCCGATAGAGACTTGAAGGCGACCCCCATTCCTATTCTCGGCTGACTGTGTACGACCAGTCCCTCGGCGTCAATTACATGGCCACTTGGCAACGTGAAGCTGACTCTGATGTTTGATCCGGCGGGCAACGGCGACAGCGCGTCGATAAACACGCCCAGCATGCTTATGTCCGAGATTCTGGTCTGGGCGCGAACGCCAGCGCCTTCGTATTGTACTTCGGTGACCAGCTTGGCACGTTTCGATGCCCTCTGCTCTCTATCCACGGCCGGCTCCTGAGACCAGAGTTACTGGTGCCGACTATAAGCCGCAGTCAGAAGGGTGTCAACAAACTCGTACGTCAAGTCCAACCTGAACGTCAGGTCGGCACAGAAGTTTTGTTCCGACTGATGCCGGCCGTCATACCGCTGCCCGCGCCTCTGTGTTGGTCCGGGCCATGATTCAGGTAGTGAGTGCGACCGGCCGGGGAATCGGCGCGCCTTTCAATCGAATCAGTGGATGCCGGGGCGCACAGCAAAGCCTCTTCAAGAAATCGCGGTCGCGCTGCATCTCGGCGTCTTCAGCGAGCGACGAGCGGACCGCGCGGAAGACGCTGGCCGCGTGCGCGTCCGGAGGCTCGACAATGCGGTAATGGATCCATTTCCCCTCACGCCTGGCGCCGACGACCCCGGCCCTCCGCAGGTAGGCGAGATGCCTTGATATCTTCGGCTGATTCGTCTTTAACACTTCGACGAAGTAACAAACACACACCTCGTCGTCGCCCATCAGGTTCAGCAGCCGCAGCCGGGTCCGGTCCGCCAGCGCCCGAAACAACAAGACCATATCAAACGCTCTTTCCACTTTCGCCATACGCCGCCATCTTACCATGAAAACATATGCCTTGACATATTCGTATAGCTGACGTAAACTCACATTCGCGTTAGCACATATATTGTGGCGGTCGCCGCGGGACATGGAGGGAGAATCTGACGGCGGCCGCGGTTGGATACGAAAGGAGATCGTATGTCGAGAGAGATTCAGGAAGCGGTCCGGGCCAGATACGGCGCGCTCGCGGGCAGCGGGTTGTCTAGTGATCACTCAGGGGTCCGAGAGGTGGCCCAGGCGTTCGGGTATACGCCTGAAGAACTCGCGTCAATACCGGCAGAGGCGAATATGGGGTTGTCGTGCGGCAATCCCACGGCTTGGGCGCATCTGCGGCCGGGAGAGACGGTGGTTGATCTGGGTTGCGGCGGCGGGCTGGATGTATTCCTGGCCGCCGAAAAAGTGGGACCGACCGGCCGGGCCATCGGCATCGACATGACGGAGGAGATGATTGCGCTGGCCCGCAAGAACGCCGCGAAGTGGGCGAACGGTAAGCGGCTCGACAACGTTGAATTCCATCTGGCAACGATTGACAGTCTCCCGCTTCCCGACTCTTCGGTCGATTGCGTCGTCAGCAATTGCGTCATCAACCTTGCCCCTGACAAGAAGGCCGTGTTCAAGGAAGCTGCGCGCGTGATCAAGCCCGGCGGCCGCTTCGCCGTCAGCGACATCGCGCTCAAGCGTCCGCTCCCGGCTGAAATCGGCAACGACTTGCTCGCTTACGTGGGTTGCATTGCAGGTGCGATTCTGATTGAAGACTACAAGCGGGGGTTGCTCGAAGCCGGCTTCGCGCACGTCGAGATAGTCGACAGCGGTTCCGACCTTAACGCGTATGCAAAGATGGAGAGTCAATCGTGCGGCTCCGAGGAAGCGGGGAATGAATCGGTTCTGCCGGTTGTCTCCTCGGGTTGTTGTTCTCCACAAGGAGCGGCGGGCGGTCTGGCAGCGCTGCTGGCGAAGTACAACGTGAATGACTACGCCGCCAGCGTTCGTGTGTTCGCCGTCAAGCCCTGAGAGCCGCTCGCCGTTGCCGGGGCGCCCACGCTTACCGTCTCAGCGTCCATCCGGGCGCCCCACTTCAGAATCTCGTTCACGCAGAAGCCTGTCGCAAGTGCCGACTTTTCGGCCAGGTCTTTCAATTCATCCCGTGCCGCAGCAACCGAAGCTCGAAAAGAGCGCACCCTGGAACAGAAAGCACCCGCCGGAGTCAAAGTAGAGGGCGCACGAAAGCCGCCGGCCATTTCGTCGCCAATTCAGGGGCTTTGCGTGCGCCGCCGCCGCGCCGTCAGAGCCAGTCGGCATCCTTGGGAACAGGAGACATTGACCCATGAAACTCATCTCGGTAGTTATGGCGTTGCTCATGCTGTCGCCAGATCTTCAGGTGCAATCGCGCCGGAATCGACCGGCCAAACCAGTGACACAAACCGCAGCACGTGACGTTCAACCTGGGGCCCAGTCGTTGCCGATTCGCCGCGTCGTCCTTTACAGCAATGGCGTGGCGTACTTCGAGCGGCGAGGAACGGTGACGGGCCGCGCGGAGATCAGCCTCTCTTTTAAGCAGTCGCAAGTCGACGACGTGTTAAAGTCGATGATCGTGCTTGACCTCGGTCGTGGCCGCATCGGGGCCGTCAGCTACAACTCGTCTGCGCCTCCCTCGTCGAGGCTCGCCGACATTCCCTTCTCGGTTGAAAGCGGGACCGACGACGAAACAATCGGCGGTCTTGCGGCCGTGTTGCGCCAGCTCCAAGGCGCGCGAGTTGTGATCACAAGCGCCGGCCGCACCGGCGCAGGCGCAATCCTCACCGTGGAAGAACGAAAGGCGCAAATAGACGCGAACAAGCCGCCGGTAACGACGCGCTCGCTCGTGATCGCAACGGAAGCCGGCGAGCTTATGAGTTTCGATCTTCCCGAAATCAGATCGGTCAAGTTGTTGGACGAGGGATCCAGGCACGACGTCGCGGAGTTCGCCGTGGCCTCCGCTTCCGCTCGCCGCCGGGATGCGAAGACGATCGTCATAACCTCGGACGGGGAAGGCTCGCGCGAAATGGTCGTGAGTTACACGGTTGCCGCGCCTATTTGGAAAACGACCTATCGGGTTGTGCTCGACTCATCCGGGAAGCCTTTTTTTCAGGGCTGGGCGATAGTCGACAACGTGGGTGAAGAAGATTGGACTGATGTCGCGCTTTCGATGGTGTCCGGCACTCCGGTTTCCTTCATTCAACCTATTCAGCAGCCGCTCTTCCGCTATCGTCCAGTCGTGCCGATACCTGACGATCTGAACGTTGATCCCCAGACCTATGAGCCCGGCGCCGTGGGCGGAATGGGACTGGCGAGCAGCGGCGGCGTACCGGGCGGGGTGCCGGGGGGGATACCTGGCGGGGTAGTCGGCGGCCTGGAAAGCGCCGAGCGGGCGCGGCAGCAACGCAACCCGCAGGCGCCCAATCAGCTTGGGAGAAGTAACGCCGGAATTGTCCCCCCTCCGCCTCCCGACTTCTCAACGCCCACCACGACGCTTAGCGACGTTATCACGGGCGAGGACTCGGGCGTCACAACCGCCGCAACTGGCGCCGAGGTGGGCGACCTGTTTGAGTATCGTATCGATCAACGCGTCACGGTCAGACACGACCGTTCGGCTTTGATCCCCATCCTGCAGACGCGGATGGAAGGCGAACGCGTCTCGATCTACAGCGAATCGGCCAGAAAAGACCGCCCGATGGGAGGGATGCGACTCCGGAACATCTCCGCGTTGACCCTCGAAGGCGGCTCGCTGACCGTCATAGATGGCGACGCGTACGCGGGCGAAGCGTTGCTCGAACGCTTCAAGCCCGGCGAGGAGCGCTTCATCAGTTTCTCCCTCGATCTGGGTACGCTCGTGAGCGCCCGCGTGCAGAACGCCCGCGAGCCGACGTTTCTCGTGCGGGTGAGCAACGGCGTCTTCCAGGCGCACTACTATCAGACCGAGACGAAGGCATACTCGATTGTGAACCAAACCGAGCGGCCGCGGGTTGTCTACGTCGAGCACCCGGTTCGTAGCGGCTGGGTTTTGGCGGGCGACACGCCGAAGCCGGCTTCTCGGTCGGCATCAGTCTACCGCTTTCGCGTCGAGCTTGCGGCGCACTCCACCATCGAGTTGCCGGTCACTGAGCGCCGGGTGTTGATGGACACGTACTCGCTGTCGAACCTCACGCCGCGCGACATCGAGCTGTTCGTATCGCGCCGCTATATCGACGAAGCTACACGCGCCGCTTTGGAGAAGATCACTGAGATCAAAACGAAGATCGACGCCCTTAATGCACGAATTGAGGAGGGCGCGCGGGAAGTGGAAGATATCGGCAAGGACCAGCGGCGGCTGCGCGAAAACATCGAAGCGCTCAAAGAGACCTCTGAAGCCCGGCTCCTGATCGCGCGATACGTGGCAAAGGCGGGAGAGCAAGAGACTCGGATCGAGAAGCTCGCGTCGGAACGCCGTACTGCGTCCGCCGAGAGAGGGCGTCTACAAGAGGAACTCGGCGCCGCGATCCGGATTCTTGCCTGGACCGAAAACTGCAATAGTGGAATCAAGCGACGAGCGACGAACGAATCCCCACATCTCGTTCGTCGCTCGTCGTTGCCGGGACTAGATCGTTATCGTTGTCCCGTCGAACTTTGTCAGCGAGAAGCCGTTGAAGTTCTCGTTGAAGCAGGGTTTCTCTTCGCGAAGGGCCCTGATCGCGAGCTCCTCGCCAAGCCTCAGCGACTCGTTCCCGTCCGTCCGCCAGTGAACGCCGGCGATGTTGCGGCCGATTGCGACGTTGTTCGCGAGCTTGTTCAACTCCCCGCCGACGGTCAGCGCCGGACCGCTGAAATCCAACAGCGTCAACCCATCGTCGCTTGGGACAACCGGGTCGGGGATTACGAACGACTCGTCGAAGTAGGCCTTCAGGACAGTCGTGCACGCGCCGGCGACTGTCCCGTGACCCGCGCCATAAGCCGGGTGCGTCGGACAGCCTTCCGGAAATCCCATCGGCAAGAGGTACGTGCCGTATCTGCTGAACACCGCAGCGACCGCTGCCGAGTTCAGGATATCCGAGTGGATCGGATAGTTCGCCGCACGGGTGATGTGGTTGTGCACGCGTCCGCCGAACTCCTCCGGCCTCAGCCTTCGATGCACAAACCACTTCTGATACCAGACCGCCTTCAGCGCGCGAGTCGCAACGCTGCACATCGTCGCCGCAATGTAGGGATCGCCCAGCGTACCAAACCCGATCTGATTGCGCGACGTTTTGTATGGGTTCCCGTTGTCGAGCGGCGCCCCGATGCTGAACAGAATCAGCAGCGCATTGAAATAAGCCTGGAACAACACGTCAATGTGCACCCACTCGCCGATGTCGCGCCCGTTCCGGATATAGCGGCGGGTTCCGTCAAACACCGGCGGCCCGGCGGCAGCCCCGTTCTGAATGGCCAGCCACTCTGCGTAACTCGTCATATAGTCCATGCCGGGAATCGTGGTGCGCATCCGGCGGTCTACGGTTTCGGCGCCGAACGGTGTGTCCTTCCACATGAACTGAGAGATATAAGGCCCGACGCCGGTTCCCGGACCGATTCCGCGAAACAGCGTCGCGGTCGTCACCTGCCCTCCGGTCTTCGGACCGCGAAAGTCCGAGAAGCCCGATAGGTCCGTCGCAGCCTGGATCGTCAGCGGATTCGTGTCGTACTGGGAGTACGGCACGTCGCGCGTCAGCGCCATCCAGTAGTTCTCCGCGATCTCAGACGCCTCTTCAGCACTGCTGAAGGTCGGCGCCGGCGGTTGCATCAGCGCGTGCGAATCCGGCCCCATCATGTCGAACGCGAGACCCGATTGGGGATTCGTCAGCTTCACGCCCAGACCCATGAGTATGCTGTCGAAGTCAGCGGGGTCGCCGCTGTTGACCGCGCGCAGCAGCGAGTCATAAGCGCCGGGGTTGACCTCGCCCAGCCCATTGTGCGGAAGCGCCTTGGAGTAGCTCCCGATCCTGCTCGCATAGCGCGCCTCATCACCGTTGTCAGGGTGGTTGGCGACCGGGCGGTCTTTTTCGTCCTGCGCCGCATCGACCCGGGTGTTGAACGCCATCTTCTCTCGCTTATGGCCGCTGATGGCGTTGCCGGTCGTTTTCTGCGGGTCCAGTTCCTGGGCTGAAGCCCGTGAACCGCGGGATCCCGCTAGCGGCTCGAGTCCGATCGCTCCGGCGGCGATTGACGCCGCCGTTAAGCCGCCTGCCTTGCCAAGGAAGGTGCGCCTGCCAACCGACATTGGGGACGCGCCGCGTTTTGTCGGCCCATCATCCGTAGTGACGGTCTCGGCGTCGAAACAGTCGTGGTCCGAGTCGGGTCTCGCTGTAGGCTTCACGGTAGATTCTCCTTGTTTTGAGATGAGCGCTGGGTGAGGACCTAGCGGAACCGCATCGCTCGCCCGTGCCCCAACCGAAGAACAACCACCCAGTCCATAGCACCCAGAGCAACGCTCACCCAGTGGGGTGAAGGGCAAACTATAATACGTCGTTATCACTGTCAAGCAATTGCGCGAGGCGAGGGTTGTTGCACGAACAACAGCCGCCGCGCCCGGACCGTTCGCGAGCCTGCGTGCCTGTGAGGGCCATGATAAACTCTGGGTATGATTTTGAACCGGATCGAAGCCTCGGGCTTTCGCAACCTCGAAGGCCCGGCTCGATTCGGACCCGGCCTTAACATCTTCTACGGCGACAACGCACAGGGAAAGACCAACTGGCTCGAAGCGATCTTCGTGCTGGGTACGACCCGCTCGTTTCGAACCAATCACCTGAAAGAGTGCATCGGCTTCGATACCTGCCAAGCGATCCTTCGAGGCGAGGCGGTGCGCGGGTCGATCGCCAAAGACCTGCAAGTTGCTTTCACAGAGTCGTCGAAGGAACTCTTCATCAACGGCAAGCGCGAGGCGCTGGTTCGTTTCGTCGGCAACCTCGACGTCTTCGTCTTCTCGCTCGAGCAGATGGAAGTGATCCGAGGCGATGGAAGTCAGCGGCGGCGCTTCATCGACCGCGGGGTCGTTACCTTGAGCCCGGCGTATCTCGGCACGCTCTCGGCTTACAATCAGGTGATCAAGCAAAAGAACAGATTGCTGGCCGAAGCCGGCAAGAGCGCGGAGCCCGATCGCTTCACCGAGCAGATAGAGTCCTGGAACGACGAGCTCGCGGAGTGCGGAACGTTGATACACGAAGCGCGGGCTTCCTACGTCGAGCGGCTCAGCGGCGTGCTCGACTCGAACGACCACGGCCGCGACATTTTCGCCGCCGAGCGAGTGACGGTCCGCTACAAATCGTGCCTTGAGGGTAAAGGCGATTTGAACAACTACGCCCGGTCGTTCCGCGAGCGACTGACGCTGCGCATGTCCGCGGAGATCGCCGCCGGGCACTCGTTGATTGGGCCGCATCGCGACGACATGGAGGTGCTTGCGGACGGCCGGGAAGTCGCCCGGTACGGTAGCGCCGGACAACAGCGAAGTGCCTTATTACTCCTTGATTTAGCAAGAGTTTCAATCTATAATTCCGCTTACGACGAATGGCCGGTTTTACTCATCGATGACATCGACGCGGAGCTTGATCGAGGACGCATCGAGGCGCTGCTTTCCGAGTTGGAAGGCCGCACTCAGACATTCATCAGCACGTCGCGACGGGCGATAGCCAACCGCTACCGTGATCGCGCTTCGGTGTACTCGGTCGAGGGTGGGCGCGCGATTCACGAGGCCGGCGTCGGGGTTAACGAATTGAACGCCGCTCGGTGAAGGCCGGGCACAACGAAGCGAGCAAGGAACGAACACACAGATGGCAACGACACCTGAGGGATCGAACACGGAGAAAGATTCGACGTCCGAGAACTACGGCGCGGCTTCGATAACCGTGCTCGAGGGACGAGACGCCGTGCGCAAGCGGCCCGCGATGTACATCGGCTCGACCAGCGAGCTGGGACTCCATCATCTGGTCTACGAAGTCGTCGACAACTCCATCGACGAAGCGCTTGCCGGTTATTGCGATCGAGTGGAGGTCTTCATTCACATCGACAATTCGATCACGGTGATCGACAACGGACGCGGCATCCCGGTCGATATTCACAAACAGGAAAAGGTCTCCGCCGCAGAAGTCGTATTGACCAAGCTGCATGCTGGGGGCAAGTTCGACACGAATGCTTACAAGGTCTCGGGCGGGCTGCACGGCGTCGGGGTCTCTGTCGTGAACTTCCTGTCGGAGCGGTTACGGGTCGAGATATGGCGCGACGGAACAACCTGGGAGCAGGAGTACGTCCGCGGGATTCCACAAGAGCGCCTTAAACAGACCGGCAAAACGCGCAGGCGAGGCACGAAGGTCTCCTTCAAGCCCGACACCCAGATATTCGACGTCACGGAGTTCAACTTTGACACCCTCTCCCAGCGGCTGCGCGAGAAGGCGTTTCTAAACTCCGGCATCCGCATCACGATCACCGACGAGCGCACCGAGAAGTCACACGAGTTCTTCTACAAGGGCGGCATCGCCGAGTTCGTCAAGCACCTGAACAAGAACAAGAGCGTCTTGCACTCTCACCCGATTCATCTCGAGAGAACGGCGACGGACAACGATCCGCTCGCCATCGAGGTCGCGATCCAGTACAACGACGGCTACAACGAGATCGTCCATTCTTTCGCCAACAACATCAACACCGTTGATGGCGGCACGCACCTCACCGGTTTTCGCGCGGCCCTCACCCGCACGATCAACAACTACGCGAAGTCGTCGGGGCTGTTCAAAAAAGACGACGAGAAGCTCGCGCCCGAAGACGTCCGCGAAGGGCTGGTCGGAGTGATCAGCGTCAAGTTGCCCCAGCCGCAGTTCGAGGGCCAGACCAAGGGCAAGCTCAACTCGGACGTTAAGGGCCAGGTCGAGGCGTTCATCAACGAAGGCATTGGCCGCCACTTCGAAGAAAACCCTTCGGTCGCGCGGAAGATAATCGCCAAAGCCATCGACGCCGCGCGCGCCCGCGAAGCCGCGCGCAAGGCCCGCGATCTGACCCGGCGAAAAGGCGCGCTGGATTCGGCGTCGCTTCCGGGCAAACTGGCTGACTGCTCTGAAAAAGACCCAAAGCTCTGCGAGATATTCATCGTCGAGGGCGACTCGGCAGGCGGCAGCGCCAAGCAGGGTCGCGACCGCCGCACCCAGGCGATCCTTCCGCTCAAGGGCAAAATCCTGAACGTCGAAAAGGCTCGCTACGACAAGATGCTCGGCCACTCGGAGATTCGCACGATGATCACCGCGTTCGGGACCGGCATCGGCCAGAATGATTTCGACCTCGCGAAGCTGCGCTACGACCGCATCATTCTGCTGTGCGACGCCGACGTCGACGGCTCTCACATCCGCACGCTGCTGCTGACGTTT
>Ga0209640_10001458_pt1 | contig 20058 bp, 22 predicted proteins | sample RifCSP10_1_FD_184018 | JGI IMG/M metagenome (GOLD analysis project Ga0209640, IMG submission 184018) | Soil microbial communities from Rifle, Colorado - Rifle CSP2_sed 10_1 (SPAdes) (version 2) | ecosystem: Environmental > Terrestrial > Deep subsurface > Rock core/Sediment | place: Rifle...
AACCTGACCTTTAAGCCGATGGAGCGCACGGCCTGCGAAAGCGCCCCGCCAAGCGTTCCGCTCCTTGCACACAATCCGTTTACCTTCCCCTGGACCGTAGGACCATTCGATATAGACTTAACTCCCGACCCCAAGAGCACTTATAAACCAGAGCTCCTTCAAGGAGTAGAAATTGAGGCGGCAAGATCGCTGAAGCTCGCCGTGCGTTACATTCACCGAATACCTACAGACGACACCAAAACCACGACTCGCGCGGAAGGCATAACTGAGCTTGTGGGAGACGTCCTTCTGCGGGGTCCCCAGACCACGACTCGCCCGGGTACGACCGTGAAGTCAGAGACTCGCCCGGATCTCACCCCAGTCACGACCACGACCGCGACCCGAAAGGATCTCTTTGGCGCCACGATCACGACCACGACCGAAGTGGGACCCGGTGGCTCCACGATCACGACCAGGACCCACAAGGATTCCCTTGGCACCACGCTTTCGACCACGACCACGACCGAAAAGGGACCCGGCGGCACGACCACGACCGTAACGTATCCCCATCCCGGTGGCGACACGACCACGTACACGACGTTTTCCGATGGCACCATAATCAAGACGAAGGACGGATCGATAGAATTCATTGAATCTCCGCCGTCGCGGCAGCCGGCACCCCCTGATCCGCCGAAGGAGGCACAGGCTCCGCCGCAGCCGGCAGATACCCCGGAGTTGCCAGGCCTCGATGACATCATCAAGAATGCTCCGATCGTGATTTCATAGCCGAGGCCAGAAGCGCGCGGTGCGGGCGGCGATGCTGCGCCGGAGCCGCTCAGCGTTCAATCCGGACCGCGGACTCCACCTTCTCGCCCAAGAAGCGCTGGCCGACTTTGATGAAGCGGTCGGGGCGTCGGTGACGAAGAGGCTCGGCGTTCCCTTTCCCTTGCGAGCTTACCTCCTCTTTTTTGGCTTATACGGAAGGGATAAAAGAGACACTCCCTCTTTGAGTCGTTCAAACTCTGGGTCCTTGTGAATAAGCGTGAGATCACGAACTGCGGCAGTCGCCGCTATCCATGCGTCTGCCACCGACACCTTCCACCTCCCTTTAAACCTAGCAGCAGGCAACACCAAATCGTCGTCCAGGGGTAATTCAACCACGGGCAGCGCTCTCACCAGCAAGAGACGGTCATGGGCCTCTCTTTCGTCTCCCTCCTGTAAAGACACATAGTAAATCTCCATCGCCGTCATCTTCGATATATGTAGGGATATCTCCTTTTTCTTGGCCCGTGCTAGGAGGTCTTCCACCAAGTCGGCTCCCTCTTCATTATCAGTAAGGGCAAAGATCGCCGAGGTATCCAGAAGATAAGCTTTATCATTCAAGCGCTTTATCCTCTTTCCTCCTCTTCAATAACGCCCGAAGCAACCGACGCTTTTCCGTGGAACCACGCAGCGCTCGAATCGGATCCGGGGGAATAGGAGTTACCTCGATCACCTTACCGTCCGTGGACCATACCAACTGAGAGTTCGGCCCGATGTTAAACCGTTTTCGGAGCGGAGCCGGGACCACCGTCTGCCCTTTACGGGTTACACTTGTCTTATGCATAAAAACGATCCTTTCTTAAAAAGTAAGATATCTGTCTTTATACAACACAAAATGAGCGAATACAATACGAAACAAAAAAGGTAGGTCTTTCGAATGAGGGAGCCTCAGCGCTCGATCCGGACCGCGGACTCCACCTTCTCGCCTAAGAAGCGCTGGCCTACTTTGATGAAGCGGTCCGGGGCGTTGGAGGACTGTCAGACCACCGATGCCGGAGTCAAAGACGCCAATTGCGCTATCGCGATTCATGGATAGTTATTAGTTAACAGTTAATAGTTCTTAGTTAGGAGTTAAGTGTCCGGCGGAGAAGCACGAACGCCGGATAGCAGTATGCAAGTAACTAATAACGAGTAACGGCCGCGATGCGGCTGCCCAGCTCTTTCTCACAGCTCGGCGCAAAACCGAAGACCTGCTCCCAGACCTCCTTCGATTCCATGCAGAGATAGACAAAGACCGTGGGCGAGGCCGCGCGGATCCAACGCAGCATCTTGCGATACATGCCCACGCGCAGCGGCTGGAAGTAGCGCATCTTGCCGTCCGGACAGAGGACCTGCTCCCCGGAGAGAATCCGTGTGGAGGGAAAGCGCTCTCGCATAATCCGCTTAAGCCCCGGGGTGTTGCGCAAAACTCCCATGCTGAGCCAGGCAACTCTTCGATGGTCCACGACCGCAAAGATCCTCTCGACCATCGTCTGATAGTCCTCTTCCCAGCCGGGGTATTCGACCATGGGATCGAAGTGAAAGCCGAGTTTATAGCCTACCTCCTGGCACCGGCGCGCCGCTGAGAGCCGCTCTTCAAAGGGCCAGGGTCAGGCTTTCTATTCTAGACAATCTCTCCTCTTGTCGCTTTTCTTCAGCTGATTTCGGTCTGAACGCCTCGGGTTAATTTCTGACCTTCCGTATTTTGCCGCTCCTTCCTTCACAAGAAATCCGATCTTCCGTTTCCCTGGCTCCGGCGGAGACATAAGTTGGCGGATAGCGTCAAAGACCACCTTAAACTGGGCATCGTACTTTTTCTCCAGCGCCTCGAGCTTTCTTGCGAGATCTTTATGAGTCGCCAGCATTTCTCTCAACCGCACGAAGGCCCTCATGATTTCGATATTCACACGAACGGCACGCTTGCTTCGCAGAACGCTGGAGAGCATGGCTACACCCTGTTCGGTGAAAGCATAAGGCAAGTATTTCGAATGCTCTCCTCTTTTTAAGGTGCCAAAATGGCGCTTTAAAGATTCATATTCTTGCTTCGAAAGTTCAAACATGAAATCTGCCGGAAACCGATCTATATTTCTCCTAACCTGTCTTTTTAGTTGTTTGACTTCCACTTCGTAAAGATCTGCCAGATCGCTGTCCAACATAACCTTACATCCTCGCAAAAGGAGAATGCGATTTTCGATCTGTTCAGTTGGAATTGGACCGATCATTCCCTCATTTTCCTTTAAGGTGCCAAATTGTGACCTTAGAGAATCCCGCAACTCCTTTGGAGTCAATCTCTAATATCCTGTAAAAACCACTCCGTGGGCAGCTCCCGGCCTACCCCCTTTTCCTTGGCCAATTGGTAAACCCTCCCGGCGCAGGCGGCGAACTGGAGTCCCTGTGTTCCTGCATTGATGAAGAAGGTGACCTGCTTCGGACTTGTTCGCCCCGGAATCTTCCCTGCCCTGACATCCATGAAATACTTGAAGAAACCCCCGGCGTAGTTGTCCACCTCGGGATTGGGGATCCGCGACCTCTCTTCGGGCTGGCCGGCGATATAGCCGACGTTTCCGTGGAGCCGGACCATTCCCTCATCCATGGTCTCAACGGTGTTCCTTCCCAGCTTGATCGAGAGATCACATCGCTTGACCACCTCAGGTCCGATTTCACAAGCGCGCACACAGGTGATGTGGGCCCCTTCCTCGAGCCACTCCGGCTCATCAAACACGACCCGGGTCGAATCCGTACAGGCGGCGACGATGTGCGAGCCGCGCACCACGGCCTCAGGCGAGTCGACCGCCTCCACGGACAAACCCAGCTTTCGGCTCATCTCGGCGGCATACGCTTCGCGGTGGGCCCGGGTCGGACTGTAGACCTTGACTTTGTGGATTCTTCGCACCTCGTTAAAGGCCTCCAGGTAGCTTCCGGCCATGCCGCCGGATCCGAAAATCCCAACGACCGACGCATCGGGCCGCGCGAGATATTTGGCGCCGAGCCCGGCGCACCCTCCGACGCGCATGTGCTGGAGCAACCCGTCGTTGAGAATCGCCAAAGGCTCGCCGTTGCGCACACTGAAAACCATAATCAGCCCGCAGTAGGTGCCGGGCCGGGTGCAATATTTCTCCTCGGTCTTTCCATCGGGCCAATGCACGATGTCCGACTTCATCCGGATGGCGAAAACTCCGATCTCTCGGCTTGCCCCTTCCATCGTGCCCCAGCGGTAATACCCGTCCGGGCGTTCGCAAGGCACCCACACATCGAGCCGCGGCCGGTAGACCGCGTCGCCCTTGAGCAGATCCGCATAACCCGTCTCCAGGGCCTCCAGGCAACTTTTCATGTCAAAGAGCTCGGCGACCTCCCGGTTGTTGATCAAAAGCATAAGCAGCCTCCAGAGTCCCAATTACACCAGGCGATAGGCAGCAGGCAACAGCAACAGAAGAAGGCGAAAGGCAACAGGCGGGAGGGGACTCACGCCTCTCGGCTCTCGCCTCGTGCCTTTTTCAACTGCCATCTGAATTTGACTTTTACCGGCTACTCCCGCAATTATGGCCTATTCCAAAAAGCAGGAGGTAAGGAAATTGAAGATCCTTCGCTTCAATGAAGACCGGATCGGCGTGCTGAAAGGTGAGGATTCCGTGGTGGATGTCAGTGAGGCCATCACGTCGCGGAAAGCCAAGGGGCCCGAAAGGGTCATGGAAGAGATCATCGAAAATTTCCGCAGATACCGGCGCAGGTTCGAAAAGATCCTGGCGCGCGAGAGCGGCATCCCGCTAAGCGGCCTCAAGCTGCTCGCGCCCGTCCCACGGCCCGGCAAGTGCCTGGCGGCATTTGTCAATTACCTCGATCGACCCGACCGAAGTGTGGATAACCTGCCGCGCGAGTTTTTCTACAAAGCGCCGGAGCTGGTCGGGCCCGAAGGCACCGTCGAGCTCCTGGACATCCCGCCGGTTGTCGTCTATCAACCCGAGGCGGAGCTGGCCTTCGTCATCGGCAAGCAAGCGAAAAACGTGACCGAAGCGGAGGCCATGAACTATGTTTTCGGCTACGTTCCGTTCTTTGATATCTCGGCCCGTGGTATGAACCGGCGAACCCAGTTTGTGCCCAAGGGACAAGACACCTACGGGCCGTGCGGGCCATGGGTCACCACCAGGGACGAAATACCGGATCCCCACGATCTGACGGTTCGATCCTGGGTTAACGGACAGATGAGGCAGAACTACAGCACCAAGCACATGGCCCACAAAATTCCCGCGCAGATCGCCTGGCTGTCACGCTTCGTTCAGCTACAGCCCGGTGATGTCATCGCCACGGGAACCTATCATGAGGGCCTCGGCCCGATCAACGATGGCGACGTTCTGGAAATCGAAATTGAGAACCTGGGCAGGGCCAAGTTTTTTATCAAGGGCTACGGCCCGCGCAAAGAGGCCGAGTGGATCCCGGGTACCAGCCAGCCACCGCCAGGCGGGATGACCAAGGTTTAGGCTCGGAGCCACAAGCCCGTGAGGCGTCGATGCTGATCGATGCGCATGCGCACTTGGACCGGTACGGCGATGCGCTGGAATCCGCGCTGAGAGAGATCCGGCAGCAGCGAATTTTCACCATCGGCACTTCGATGGATCTCGCCTCGTATGAGCGCAACCTCGAGATCGCGGAAATGTGCGATCTTGTGCTCCCGACCTTTGGCGTGCACCCGAAAAACGCCCCGCAATATGCCGGCCGCCTCGGTGAGCTCAGCGACGCCATCGAACGAAGCCCCGCGATTGGCGAAATCGGCCTCGACTTTCATTGGGTGAAGGACTCGGCACAGTACCCGGCCCAGATAAAGGTGCTGGAGTACTTTTTGGCAGCGGCCAGAGAGCAGAACAAGATCGTCAACCTGCACACCAAAGGGGCGGAGAAGGAGATCCTGGATCTGCTGGAACGCTACGGTACCCGACGGGCGATCGTCCATTGGTATTCGGGACCCCTGGATCTCTTTCGCGCCTTAGTGGACTACGGCGCTTACTTTACGGTCGGGGTCGAGGTGATTTTCTCCGCCCACATCCGGACCCTTGCGCAAAAGCTGCCCGAGGCCCAATTGCTCACCGAGACGGACAACCCGGGCGGGCTTCATTGGCTGAACGGCGAGGTCGGCATGCCGCAGGTGCTCGCGGAGGTGGTTCACACGATCGCTGGGCTCAGGGGATCTGGGCCGGACGCCATCCGCGAGACCGTAGAGGCGAATTTTCTACGCCTTACCGAGAATGACCCGTGGCTGGAGCCATTCCGAGATCACCTTCAGCGTGGATAAATCACTCGCGAATTGACCTGGCGCTCAACGCTTTCGTCGGGCCCGCTTCCGCCCAGTCCTGGCCCCGATCGCCGGAATCGAATCACTAAACTGAACGTTGACGCAATGGATCATTTCCGCAAACCGGTCTGCCAGCCTCCCTACGAATGCACTGAAGAGCCGCCACTCGCTGCCCGGCTTTCTCGGGCTGATCACCTCGCATGTGATCACTCCATCGGTGTGTGACCAGTTCATCCACCCCGCGTAAGTGGGATTGACGTGAGAGACTTTACGGCCGCGTCCCGTTAAGTAGAATGTCCGCAGGTCCCCTGACCGCATCGCCTCGATCAATTGCCGGTAGAGATGAGCCCCCGTACGCTCCACGATCTGAAAGCGAATCATATTAGCCCCTTTCCGTGATTTTCTACTGTCCTAAGACCATGGGAAACTGCCGACAAGGCAATTTCTGAAAGACGATCCATTGGGAGATTTCACCCACTTTCAGGAAACTTTTGAGGTCGGACGACGCTGAGAAAGCTGCCCAATTTTACAGCGATTTGAGTCTTTGACAAGAAAAATATTTGGCGCGGCCCCGGTCCGCGCTCTCGACCCCAAGGCAGGGGAGAAGGAAAAGACGGCCGCACATTGATTAGCCGGATCGACTCATGTACCTTGTCGCATACAGAAGGAGGCTTCAGAAAACATCTCGGCCCGTATCTGCTCCGCTCAACAAGAGAAAATTGTCCGCAATGTAGGATAGAAGTGACCGAAGCTAAACATACGTTCTCCCGAACTGAAGCGGGGGCCGTTATCATCGTCAGCCTCGTCGTCGCGCTGCGCCTATTAGGGATTTTCCTACTCCTGCCTATCTTCAGCGTCTACGCGAGTCGCTACCCGGGAGCTAACCTTCCGCTTGCTGGCGTCGCTTTCGGTAGCTATGCGCTCACGCAGAGTCTTTTGCAGATTCCCATGGGCTGGGCCAGCGACCGCTGGGGGCGGAAGCCCCTGCTGCTGCTTGGCCTGACGCTGTTCACGTTAGGAAGCCTTAGCTGCGGCGTGGCCAAGAATATCGCTCAATTAATCATCGCCCGAGCCGTGCAAGGCAGTGGTGCCGTCGCTTCGGTTGCCATCGCCACCTTAGCCGATATGACTCACCCGAACATTCGGGCTCAGGCCTTCGCGGTAACCGGCATAGCCATCGGATCGGCGTTCATGCTCGGCCTGCTCGCTGGGCCACTTCTTGCGGCCCAGATCGGTTTCAGCGGGCTTTTCTACCTGCTCGCCGCCCTGGGGGCCCTGGCAACCCTCACCGCCGGATGGTTCTTCCCGAGCGTCGCGCGTTCCCAGGCAAAAAAATCCGTGACAAGTGTCAAGCTGATCTTGCGAAATCCCGAGCTGCGCCTGATTTACTTGGCAGGCTTTGTCCTTTCCTTTGCGCTCAACCTGTTTTTTTTCACTTACCCTTTGAGCTGGACTGACCTGGGCGTGGAAAGGTCCCAGTTATGGGAAGTCTATCTGATCATTTTTATCCCCAGCCTGCTTTTCGTCTTCCCTTACGTGCGCTATGCGGAAAGAAGGGGCCGACTTTGGGGCGTTGTTCGGGTCGGCTGGCTATCCATCCTCGTCGGCTACGCCAGTTACCTTTTCAGTGCGCTGCAGAAATGGGGACTTTACGTCAGCGGTGCTGCCTTCTTTCTTGGCTACACGATGTTCCAGCCTCTGCTGCCGTCTTTTCTGACTCAACGCCTGCCTCCGGAAGGGCGCGGCACCGCTACCGGCTTCTATAATTTTGCCGGGTTTCTCGGAGCTTCGCTGGGAGGCATCCTGGCCGGAACGCTAAGTCACATCGACCACTCTCTTCCCGAGGCGGTCGGACTGGCTGTCATCGTGATTTGGGCTCTCATTGGTCTACCCAACACGCCCGACACGGCGATTTAGCATAAGCGACTTTCGTGACGTGGCGGCGCCATCGGTCAAAAAACCGCGGCGGCGAGGCCAGCCTCGGGTTAACCCCTTCCAATAGAGATCAAAGCCACTCCGGCTGCGACTCCCACCGCCCCGATCACTTTACGCAGCGTTACCCTTTCGATTCCCCGGGCCAGAAGGGGGGCCAAGACCAGAACAAAAACGGAATACGTGTTTACGATCGGTGACACAATCGATACGTTTTCGATAAACAGAGCCAAATACTGGAAAACAAAAGAGCCGCCGGTGAACAGGCCGGAGATGGCAAACCAGAAAAAGATCCGCGGCGGTGGCAGCCGGAATCGATCTCCCTGGATCCAGCTTAAGAGGAAATAGACTTCGACGGTTCCGGTAATTGAAGCGATCGCGACGGCGAGAATCGGCTGCCCGGTGATACCCATTCCCCATCGCGCCAGAACGTCCTTCCCGGCAAAGAAAACGGCCGCAAGCAAGGGATAGAAAAGCTCCAGCTGGCTCCACCACCCTCTGCCGCCACCCCAGGAAATCGCGGTCAATCCGCCAACGATGACCCCGAGGCCGGACAGGACCACGAGTCCCGGTCGCTCCCCGAGAAAGATCACGGCAAGCGCGGTGGCGAACATCGGGGTCGAGTTTATAACCGTAGAGGTCACTGACGCTCCCAGTGTTCGGATGCCGCGGAAGTTAAGCACGCGGGTAAGCCCGGGGACGAAAAAGCCGATGAAGACGAAGATAAGATTCGCCGAGATAAAAATGGGAGCCTCGGGAGAAACCAGGAGATGAAGCAGCCACAAGAAAAGGCTGTTCACTACCAACGTGATCCATGCTCCCCAGGGGGTGGGCAGCTGGTGCAGTCCTCTCTGGGCAAAAATGCCCGCGCACGCGTAGCACAGCGAAGCCAAAAGACTCAATCCGATCGCCAGCATGATCCTGGAGCGTTTCCTTTCATTCCCGATTTCGACTAAGTTATCCCTTATAGCCGAAATCCAACCAAACTTCATTCATGCCGACGAACAAGCTGAATCTCACTCGCCGCAGGCTGCTCCGCTGGTACGGCCAAAACCGCCGCGCCCTGCCCTGGAGGCGCACGCGCGACCCTTACGCCATTTGGGTTGCGGAAACTATGCTCCAACAGACCCAGGTAAAGACGGTCCTCCCCTATTACAGTCGCTTTCTCAAAGCCTTTCCCAAGCTAAAAGATCTGGCTCAGACCCGGAGGCAAAAGGTTTTAGCTCTGTGGTCCGGGCTCGGTTACTACCGCCGGGCGGAAAACTTCATTCGGGCAGCGCGGCTCATCCTAAAAGAGCATGGAGGGAATATCCCGCGGGATTACCGTAGGCTAAGAAATCTTCCCGGGGTCGGCCCCTATACCGCAGGGGCGTTGATGAGCATCGCCTTCGGCCAGCCTTACCCGGCCCTGGATGGCAATGCCCGGCGCGTGCTGGGTCGGGCATTGAACGTCCGAAAGGAGCGGAACCTCCAGAAGATCGCGCAGGAATTGGTTTCCGGCCCGAGACCGGGTCACCTCAATCAGGCGCTCATGGAACTCGGAGCTACTGTCTGCCAAAGCCGGGATCCGAACTGTCCCCGATGTCCTCTGGCGCCCTCATGCGCAGCGCGAAGCTCCGGAGAGCTCCGTCTCCACGGCGCGCCGCGCCGAAAATCACAGCCGGTATACGTTGACTGGCCCCTGGCGTTGATCCAGAGCGATGGGAGGTTGCTGATCCGGCGCAGGCCGAAAGGCGGAATTCTGGGAGGGCTTTGGGAGCTCCCCGGCGGAGAGAGCAAGAAGGGCGAGGGCCCGAAATCGGCTCTGAAGCGGCACCTCGACGAGCTTAACGGCCAGGTGAATTTCATCTCCCGCGTCGGGGAGATCCGCCACAGCATCACCTACCGCCGGATCCGCGCACCAGTCTATTGTCTCGTCGCCAAGAAAAAACGCCGGCTTCCCTCCAGTCACTGGCGCTGGGTCTCGATCTCCGCATTGCCCCGCTACCCCCTCTCCTCCCTGACTCTCAAGGCGGTGAGGCTTTTCGGTCGACCATGAGGAAATTTTTCCGAAACGTTTTTCTTCTCTTGTTCTCGCTCTTTTCGATCCTGATCGTCCTCGCCGCCTATGAGTATTCTCGCCTGCCCGAGGTCTCTGTCCTCAAGCGTAAGAACCCCAGAACCACCGCCCTCATGAAATTGCGCGATGAAGATTACCGCAGGCGAGGTCTCAACCCGAGACACCAGCAAATCTGGGTCTCCTATGCGACCATCTCCGAGCACCTGAAGAAGGCCATACTGCTGAGCGAGGACAGTTCCTTCTTTAGCCACAAAGGTATTGATTTCTTCGAGCTCAAAGAAGCGCTCAAGCGGGACTGGGAGGAGGGAAAATTCACACGGGGCGGGAGCACGATCACCATGCAACTGGCCAGAAACCTGTATCTCGACCCCTCCAAGAACCCGCTGCGCAAAGTCCGAGAGATCGCGATCGCATGGGAGCTCGAACAGGCCCTGCCAAAGCAGCGGATTTTCGAGCTCTACCTCAACGTCGTGGAATGGGGACGCGGCATCTATGGGGCCGAGGCGGCGGCGCGACAGTATTTTTCCAAGCCGGCGTCGGATCTCGATCCGGTTGAGGCGGCAACCCTCGCGGCCCTCCTCCCCAACCCCATCGACCCGAGAGAAAAAAGCTTGCTCTACCGGCGCAATCTGATTTTGTCCCGAATGGCCAAAACAGGTCACATTTCCGATGAGGCGTATATGGAAGCGGTGAAGGCTCCTCTATTCCACAGGCGTGACGAAGTGTCAGATGTCTCGTACTGAGTCGGAAGATTAACGGAGGGAGGGAGATCACATGGCGACAAAATACGACGCTGTCGTTATCGGCACCGGGCAGTCCGGGCCATCGCTCGCCGTCAGGCTGGCGGGAGCAGGCATGAAAGTCGCCATCATCGAGCGCGACCGCTTCGGCGGCACCTGCGTCAATAACGGCTGCATCCCGACCAAGACGCTGGTAGCGAGCGCCCGGGCGGCCTACATCGCAAAGCGCGCCTCAGACTTCGGCGTGATTACAAACGGCCGAATCAGCGTGGATATGAAAAAGGTCAAAGCGCGAAAGGATGCGGTCGTACGGCGATCCAACCAAGGAGTGGAGAAGTGGCTTAGAGGCACCAAGAATTTAACGGTCTATCAAGGCCACGCTAGTTTCGAGGGTCCCCGCGCGATCAAGGTAAAAGAAGAGCGCCTGGAGGCCGATAAAATATTTATCAACGTCGGCACGCGGGCTATCGTGCCCCCCGGCTTCCAGAAGGTGGACTATCTGACCAACTCGAGCATGATGGAAGTGGATTTTCTGCCCCAACACCTCATTGTCATCGGTGGCAGCTACGTCGGCTTAGAGTTCGGTCAAATGTATCGGCGTTTCGGCAGCGAGGTGACGATCGTGCAACGGGGGCCGCGCCTGATCGAAAGGGAAGACGAAGATATTTCAGAAGCTGTCAAAGGAATCCTCGAAAGCGAAGGGATTCACGTCCGCCTCAAGGCAGAGTGTTTGAGCGGAGAGCGACGGGGCGACCAGGTTCTCGTCAAGTTAGATTGCGAGAGCGATGCCAGGGAGGCGACCGGTTCTCATATCCTTCTCGCTGTCGGTCGCCAACCCAACACGCACGACCTCGGTTTGGAAAAAGCCGGTATCGACGTCGACGGGCGAGGCTATCTCAAGGTCGATGACCAGCTTCGCACCAATGTTCCCGGCGTGTGGGCCCTGGGAGATTGCAACGGAAAAGGCGCCTTTACCCACACCTCATACAACGATTATGAGATCGTGGCCGCGAACCTGTTGGATAATGACCCGCGCCGGGTGACTGATCGGATTCTCGCTTATGCCCTATACATTGATCCTCCGCTGGGGCGTGCCGGTATGACCGAGGCTCAGGTTCGAGATTCGAAGCGAAAGGCTCTAGTCGGCAAGAGGCCGATGACGCGCGTCGGCCGCGCCGTGGAGAAAGGGGAAACTCAGGGGTTCATGAAAGCCCTCGTTGATGCGGAAACCAAGGAGATCCTCGGCGCGGCGATCCTCGGAGTCGAAGGCGACGAGGCGATTCATTCGATTTTAGACGTGATGTACGCCAAAAAACCCTACACGACGATCCAGCGGGCCGTGCACATCCATCCCACCGTAAGCGAGCTAATCCCCACGATGCTAGGAGAGCTGAAGCCGCTGGAATCATAAACTCACGCCCCTCTTGCCGGCTTCATTGGAACTCAGGAAGCCTGAATTCCGTTCTGTGCAATGGGAGAAGGTCTTCCTTGCTTCCTTCAGACAATCATGAGACCAATGATGAAGGGCGATCAAGGTGGTGGGAGCCGACGACCCCGGCAGGCATCCCCGGCGAGCGCTTTCCGCGGCTCGACCGAAAAGAGGAGGGCGTATGAAGGCCGTTGCCGTCTTTCCGGAGAAACACGAAGTTCGACAGATCGACCACCCGGCGCCGATGATCACAACCCCGACCCAGGTCAAACTCCGAATGCTCGAGATCGGCGTCTGCGGCACAGACAAGGAAATCAGCGCCTTTCAGTACGGCACTCCCCCAGGAAACTGCGAGTACCTTGTGATTGGCCATGAATCGCTTGGCGAGGCAATCGAGATCGGCGCGGCCGTCACCCGAGTCAAGATGGGAGACCTCGTCGTGCCGATGGTTCGCCGTCCGTGCCCGCATGACACCTGCGTGGCCTGTCGCTCTGGTCGCCAGGACTTCTGTTTTACCGGGGAGTTCAAAGAGCGCGGGATAAACGGTGAGCACGGGTTCATGACCGAGTTTGTGGTGGACGACGAAAAATATATGAACCCGATTCCCCGGGAGCTGCGTGACGTGGCGGTTCTGGTCGAACCGCTGACCATTGCTGAAAAGGCCCTCTCTCAAGTCTGGCATGTCCAGCAGCGCCTCCCCTGGTCTTGCCCCGTCGTCCCAGGGCGAGAGCAACCCTACTGCCACCGAGCGGTCGTGCTGGGGGCCGGCCCGGTCGGATTGCTCGGCGCCATGACCCTGGTCGCCTCGGGATTCCAAACCTATGTTTATTCCCGTGAGCTCCCACCCAACCCAAAGTCTTCTCTCGTGGAGTCCTTCGGCGCTGCGTACGTCTCTTCGCAGAGCGCATCCGTCGAAAAACTTGCCCGGCAAGCAGGAAACATCGACCTCGTTTATGAAGCGACGGGCGCCTCCAGCTTGTCCTTCGAGATGATGAAGTTCCTGGGAACCAACGGCATCTTCATTTTTACGGGCGTGCCAGGCAGAAAGGCTCCCGTCGAGGTCGACACCGACCTGATCATGAGAAACCTGGTGCTGAAAAATCAGGTGGTCTTTGGAACGGTCAATGCCGGAAGGGACGCGTTCGAGGTCGCCATCCGCGACATTGGAATTTTCAAGAGCCGCTGGCCGGACTCGCTCAGATCCCTAATCACCGGCCGCGTTCCCATGGAAAGCTACCGCGAGCTCCTGCTCGGCCAAGCGCCGGGGATCAAAAATGTCATCACTCTAAGAAACTGAGGATGAACCGAAGCTTCCGAGAAGAGATCTGATGAAGGAGGTTTTTCAAATGAAGCGACGCCATCTCATTCTTGCCGCGGTCGTCGTAGCTGGAGTCGCTGTAGCCTGGTATCTATTCCGGCCTGAACTGCTTTTTATCAATAAGACCGTCAGCGAAGAATTTCCCGGGGCGAAGGTCGCCTCGACGAGCCCACAACCGGCGGTTTTAACCATGGGACGGTTTTATAGTCTCGCACACGAAACCAAGGGTATCGCGACCCTCTACCGGCTTTCCGACGGCAAGCGGGTGCTCAGGCTCACCGAGTTCGAAACCTCGAACGGTCCTGATGTTCGCGTCTATCTCGTGGCTGCTCCCGATGCCAAGGATAACGAAACGGTACAGAAGGCGGGATTTATAGACCTCGGAGCCATGAAGGGCAATAAAGGCGACCAGAACTACGAGATCTCCGCCGAGATAGACTTGAACAAGCATCGCTCCGTGAGCATCTGGTGCCGCCGCTTCAGCGTGAACTTCGGCGCCGCCCCCTTGTCACAAGTACAAGGCTGAGGTCTTTGGCGCGCTACTGGCAGGCTCAGGGAGGCCCAACAGATTCTGCCTCGCGGAAGAATAACCCCCATCCGAAAAGATTATGAGGTCAGCTCGTGATTTCACATGCGCCACTTAATGCCGAGGCACGGCGGCTAGAGGAAGATCGGCAGAGAATCAAAAACTGGAAGCGCTGGGGACCTTATCTCTCGGAGCGACAGTGGGGTACGGTGCGCGAGGATTACAGCCCGTTCGGCTCAGCCTGGGATTATCTCTCTCACGATCACGCCAGGAGTCGGGCCTACCGCTGGGGAGAAGATGGCCTGGCAGGCATCTCTGACCGCCACCAGTATATCTGCTTTGCCCTCGAGCTCTGGAACGGCCGCGATCCGATTCTCAAAGAGCGCCTCTTTGGACTCACCGGCAGCCAAGGCAATCATGGCGAGGACGTAAAAGAGTACTACTTCTATCTCGACTCGACTCCCACCCACTCCTACATGAAGTATCTCTACAAGTACCCCCAACTAGAATTCCCTTATTCGAAGTTGGTCGAGGAAAACCGCCGGCGCGGCCGTAACCAGCCCGAGTTTGAGCTGATCGAGACAGGCGTGTTCGACGAGGATCGGTACTTCGATATTTTCGTCGAGTATGCGAAAGCCGAACCGGAAGAGATCCTGATTCGGATTCAGGCGGTGAATCGTGGCCCCGAAGCGGCCGTGCTTCATCTTTTGCCCACGGTCTGGTTCCGCAACACCTGGTCATGGGGTTACACGGAGCCGCGCCCCAATCTGAGAAGAGTAAAGAGCGAAGATCCAAGAGCCATCATTGAAGTGAACCACCACTACTACGGCCGAAGATGGCTCTACTGTGAGGGGTCGCCGGAGCTGCTCTTTACTGAAAATGAAACGAACAACCGGCGACTCTACGGTTTGGAGAACGGGTCGTATGCTAAGGACGGCATTAACGATTATATCGTGCACGGCGTCAAGGAGGCGGTGAACGCGGGGCAGTCGGGCACAAAGGGGACGGCACATTATCCGCTGACCGTGGATCCGGGAAGGACCGTGACCGTGCGGTTACGGCTCACCGATAAAGAAATCCCACCTACCGTTGGGGAACACTTGGGTGCTGACTTCGAGCGTGTCTTCTTGGAGCGCCAACGCGAGGCGGACGAGTTCTACGCCACGGTTATTCCTCAAGACCTCGCACCAGATGCGCAGAATGTCGTGCGTCAGGCGTTTGGCGGGCTCCTGTGGTCGAAGCAGTTTTACCATTACGTTGTCGAGCACTGGCTTAAAGGCGACCCGGCATATCCGCCGCCAGCCGCTGGGCGGAAATACGGTCGAAACCATGAATGGACCCATCTCTACAACGCCGACGTGATCTCCATGCCAGACAAGTGGGAATACCCGTGGTACGCCGCCTGGGATCTGGCTTTTCATTGCATCCCGCTGGCCCTGGTAGATTCCGATTTTGCCAAGAAGCAGCTAATCCTGCTCCTGCGTGAGTGGTACATGCACCCCAACGGGCAGCTCCCGGCCTACGAATGGGCATTCGGCGACGTGAATCCACCGGTACACGCGTGGGCGGCATGGCGCGTCTATAAAGTCGAAAAAAAGCGCCGCGGAGTAGGCGATCGAAAGTTCCTGGAGCGGATATTCCATAAGCTCCTACTGAACTTTACCTGGTGGGTAAACCGGAAAGACGCCGAGGGCCGGAACGTGTTCCAAGGAGGCTTTCTCGGACTGGACAACATCGGCGTCTTCGACCGCAGCGCGCCGCTTCCGACCGGGGGGCATATAGAGCAGTCGGACGGGACAAGCTGGATGGCGATGTACTGTCAGAACATGCTGGCAATCGCCCTAGAACTAGCACGGGAAGACCCAGCTTACGAAGATGTGGCCAGCAAGTTTTGGGAACATTTTGTCTACATAGCCCATGCCATGAACAACCTTGGGGGCGAAGGGATTGCACTATGGGATGACCAGGATGGCTTCTACTACGACGTGCTGCACCTGCCTGATGGAGGACACTTTTTTCTTAAAGTGCGTTCGATGGTAGGGCTGATCCCGTTGTTTGCCGTAGAGACGTTGGATCCGGATCTCCTCAACCGGTTGCCCGGCTTCAAGCGGCGGCTAGAGTGGTTCATCGACAACCGACCCGACCTGACTCAAAATTGCGCCTGCATGAGAACCCCCGGGCACAGCTCACGAAGGCTGCTATCCATCGTCGATCCAGACCGGCTGCGTCGAGTGTTGCGCTACATGCTGGACGAAGAGGAGTTCTTTTCCCCTTACGGCATTCGCGCCCTCTCCCGCCATCATCTCGCTCACCCGTATACGCTCACGGTCGACGGGAGCGACCACCGAGTAGACTACGAGCCGGCCGAGTCCACCACCGGCCTCTTCGGCGGCAACTCTAACTGGCGTGGACCGATCTGGTTCCCGGTCAATTTCTTGCTCATCGAGTCCTTGCAGAAATTTCATTTCTATTTGGGCGATAGCTACAAGGTGGAGTGCCCGACGGGTTCCGGCCGGATGGCTAATCTGTGGGAGGTTGCGGGCGAAATCTCCCGGCGGCTGATGCGGATCTTTTTGCGCGGGCCTGATGAACGCAGGCCGGTCTTCGGCGCAGCGGAGAAATTTCAGACCGACCCGCACTGGCGCAACCACATCCTGTTCCACGAGTATTTCCATGGCGATAACGGCGCCGGCATTGGCGCCAGCCATCAGACCGGCTGGACTGGATTGATAGCCAAGCTGATCCAGCAGTACGGAGCGTAACTGGAAAAAAGGGCAGGCCGATGATATCCGGCCGCCTTGAGTTTCAGCCCGCGTCAGTCTAGGATGACGCCGAGATCGATGCAGACCGACTCTCTGATCTATCGTCACAACCGCATCACCCGCTTGACCCATTGGGTCAATGCCTTCGCGCTCCTCATCCTCTTCATGAGCGGCCTGCAGATCTTCAACGCTTATCCCAATCTCCACTGGGGAAGCAAAGCGGAGCCCGACGAGGTGTTCTTCTCTATCTACGCCACGAACGACGACGGAGTGATCCGGGGATACACTCAGCTCTATGGCTGGACGGTGGAAACCACCGGATTTCTCGGAATCCAGCAGACCGAAATGGGGCCGTTTCCCCGCGCCTTCCCGAGCTGGCTTACCATACCCGGGTACTTCTGGCTCGCGGGCGGGAGAAGGTGGCACTTTTTCTTCGCCTGGGTCTTCGCCCTAAACGGCCTCGCCTATTTCGCCTACAGTCTTGCGCGCGGCCATTTACGCCAATTTCTCCTTAGCCTCAAAGACGCGACGAAACTGTTCCCCATGGCGCTCTACTATCTTCGGCTGCGGCGCGAATCACCCCAGGAGGGAGACTACAATCCCTTGCAGAAGTTCGCCTACACCGGAGTGCTTTTCGTGTTGGTTCCGCTCATCATCCTTTCCGGCTTCGCCATGTCTCCCCAGCTCGACGTCGCCTTCAATTGGCTCCCCGCGATGTTTGGCGGTCGGCAGTCAGCGCGTGCGTTTCATTTTATCGTCACGTTCCTTTTCGCCCTATTCACGTTCGGCCACATCGTGATGGTGGCGACCACGGGGGTCATCAACAATATGCGGTCGATGCTCACAGGGTGGTACGCCGTCAAGGCGACATCCCCGGAGCCAGAGCCATCGGAACCCGAGGCCGCGGCAGCCGAGCCACCTCCCGAGCCGACCTCAGCTCCGGCGGAAGTTTCCGGCAAAAGTCCCGAAGCAAAGGCCCAAACGGAGGATCCGAGCCATGAAGAAAAATAGTTCGGGAATGTCGCGCAGGAAAATCCTGCTCGGCGCGCTCAACGGCGCCGGTCTCCTGCTCCTTTCCGGATGCGAGAACGTCTTCAACCAGCTCCACCAAAACCAGAAGGTCCTCTCCCTGCTCGAGTCGGTCGAAGGGAGCAATCGCCGGCTGCTCCGTTCCCTCACGGGGAAAAACAAATTAGCGCAGGAGTTCAGCGAAAAGGATATCTCCCGTTACTTCAAGCCCAACGGCAATCCTCCTCCCTTCACGGGGCAATACGTCATGGACGCTATGAGCGGCTGGTCCTTCTGGCGGCTCGAGGTCGGTGGCGTGGTGAAAAAGCCCGGCCAATTTTCTCTGGAGGAGCTCAAAGCGATCCCGGGGCGGACCCAGATTACCCGCCATGACTGCGTGGAGGGATGGAGCGCCATCGCTAAATGGAAGGGCGTGCCGTTATCCGAGATTTCCAAGAGGGTCCAACCCGAGTCTTCGGCACAGTACGTGGTCTTCTACTGCATGGACACAGATCAGGAGGGGAATCACTATTACGAAAGCATCGATCTCCACGATGCGAGCCATCCTCAAACTATTCTTGCCTACGAAATGAATGAGCGACCGCTCCCGATCGAGCACGGCGCGCCGCTTCGACTGAGGGTAGAGACTCAACTCGGCTACAAAATGGCCAAGTACATTCAGCGCATAGAATACGTCGCTTCCACCAGAGAGATCGCCCGGGGTAAGGGCGGCTACTGGGAAGATCAGGGCTACGAGTGGTACGCGGGAATCTGAGCAATGAACCAGGCGCATCTGTTCGCGACTTCCGTGTTGGGTCGACGGTCTAGAGATCCTCGCCCACATCCTCCATCCTGAACTTTTCTCGGACGATGTTCGGCTGGATGCGGCGCGGAGGCTCGTCTGACCTTTATGCTTTTCCGCCTTTTCCTCTTGTTTACCGTAGTTCCGCTGGTCGAAGTCTATCTTCTGATCAAGATCGGGAGCTATATCGGCGCTCTCAACACTATCCTCATCATCCTCGCCACGGCCTTTCTCGGAGCCGTGCTGGCTCGATTGGAAGGACTACGGACGACCAAGCACATTCTTAGCAATCTCAGTCAGGGGATTGTTCCCGCCGAACAAATGGTGGATGCGCTTTTCATCTTCGTCGCGGGGGTTTTGTTCATCACGCCGGGGGTGCTCACCGACTTTCTTGCGCTGTTTCTTTTGATCCCTTTCACGCGAACCCACATCAAGCGCTGGCTGAGGAAGAAATTCAACCGCATTGTCGCATCCGGCAACCTCCGACTTCATTTTCTGCGCGGGCGCTAAGGCGACTCCTAAAGACCGCAGGCCGGCGCCGCTCCGGTCACGTTCCGGGCCGTGGTTGTTGGCCAGAAGAGTCTTGACAGGTTGGGGTAAGCGAGGGATATTCCGACCGATTCATGTTCGTTAAGTGAGCCGTCTAGATAGACCGCCGGCCATTTTCGCCACCCAAACGGCTCACTTAACGGTTAGCGGATGGGATTTGAATCTGTCCGGGCTTGAGGTATACTCCGCTTATGTCAATTAACCTACCTTTAAAAGAGATGACCCTCCAGGAGAAGCTTGCTGTCATGGAGGCGCTTTGGGAGGATATCGCCCGTTCTCCAGAAGCCTTTGAGTCACCCACCTGGCACAAAGACGTCCTCGATGAGCGGCGCCAGCGAATCGCCGAGGGAAAAGCTCAATTTGTGGATTGGGAGACCGCCAAAACGGAGATCCGCAAAAAACTGTTGTGAGAATCGACATCCTGGATGAAGCCCAGGAGGATTTGATCGAGGGCTTTCACTTCTACGAAGACCGGGAAATCGGACTCGGGTCTTATTTTTTAGACTGCCTGTTCTCAGATATTGATTCGTTATTTCTATACGCAGGCATCCATCAAGTTGTCCTCGGTTACCATCGTTGCCTGTCCAAGCGGTTCCCCTTTGCCATCTACTACAGCCTAGAGGGAGACCTGATCCGCGTGCATGCTGTATTGGACTGTCGCAGGAATCCATCGTGGATCAGAAAACGGCTAAAGAAAGGCAGCTAACCATTCGCTTCAGACCGGGCGCGTGGCTTCGGGGGACATATTCTTACTTCCGAGTCCGGCAAGGCCAGCGCCACCGTCTAAAAGACACTGCAAAAATCAGTATTGTGTCCCCGGATTCCCTGTCCCCGGATTCCCCGGATTCTTGATTAGGAAAACCCCAGAA
>Ga0209640_10001459_pt1 | contig 20055 bp, 19 predicted proteins | sample RifCSP10_1_FD_184018 | JGI IMG/M metagenome (GOLD analysis project Ga0209640, IMG submission 184018) | Soil microbial communities from Rifle, Colorado - Rifle CSP2_sed 10_1 (SPAdes) (version 2) | ecosystem: Environmental > Terrestrial > Deep subsurface > Rock core/Sediment | place: Rifle...
GTGCCGTTACGATAACCCGCTTCTGGCAATGAGGAATGTTGGGTTACAATGTCATGATTTTACGGGATTTGAGTGAGATTCATGCAACGAACCGACGACTTACGGATCAAGGAGATCAAGGAGCTGGTGCCGCCGTCGCACGTGCTGCGCGAATTCCCGATTTCGGAACCAGCCGCGCAGCTTACCTACGACACGCGCCAGGCCGTGCACCGCATATTGCACGGTGCCGATGATCGGCTGCTGGTGATCATGGGACCGTGCTCGATTCACGACGTGAAGGCGGCGAGGGAATTCGCGGGCAAGCTCAAGGAAGCGAAAGACAAGCTCACTGACGACCTGCTGGTCGTGATGCGCGTCTACTTCGAGAAGCCGCGCACTACCATCGGCTGGAAAGGGCTGATCAACGATCCCAAACTCGACGGCAGCTTCAGCATCAACGAGGGCATACGCATTGCGCGCGAGCTGCTGCTTGGCATCAACGACATGGGCGTGCCGGCCGGCTGCGAATTTCTCGACATGATCACGCCGCAATACCTCGCTGATCTCGTGTCGTGGGGCGCGATCGGCGCGCGTACCACCGAGAGCCAGATCCACCGTGAGCTGGCGTCGGGCCTGTCGTGCCCGGTCGGCTTCAAGAACGGCACCGACGGCAATATCAAGATCGCGGTCGATGCGATCCGCGCCGCGCAGGCGCCGCACCATTTCCTCTCGGTGACCAAGGCCGGACACTCGGCGATAGTCTCGACCGCCGGCAACGAGGACTGCCATATCATCCTGCGCGGCGGCAAGACACCCAACTATGACGCGGCGAGTGTCGAAGCAGCGGCGCGAGGGCTGGCTGAAGCCGGGCTCGCGCAGCGGCTGATGATCGATTTCAGTCACTCCAACAGCAGCAAGAATGCGCAGAAGCAGATCGACGTCGGTCACGATGTTGCGCGCCAGGTTGCGGGCGGCGAAGACCGCATTTTCGGTATCATGGTCGAAAGTCATCTCAAGGCCGGCCGCCAGGACCTGCTGCCGGGCAAGCCGCTGATTTACGGGCAAAGCATCACCGACGGCTGCATCGGCTGGGAAGACAGCCGCAAGCTGCTCGACACGCTCGCCGAGGCGGTGCGCAAGCGCCGCATTAAGCTGCTCGAAACCGACGAGCAATAGCGCGGCACGCGCGGGAGCCGGGAATTTCGGTGTAACGCAAAGGGGCGGGCATGGCACAAAATCCGCATACGGGTTCTGACAGTGACTTGCTCGACGCTTTCGAGAGCCGCGGCAACGGAACCGCGTTCGCCGAGCAGATTTTTGCGCTGGCTGGCCATTCGCAGTTCTTCGCTGAATTCAACCGCGACGATACCGCCGTGCTTGCCAGCTATCTACACATTTATCGCGCGCAGCCGGGCCAGGCCATCATCCGCGAGGGCGACATCGGCGATTACATGCTGTTGGTCATCAGCGGTGAAGTCGGCGTCTCCCGGAAAAATCCGCAAGGCGAGCCGCAACACATGGCGTCCGTCACGGGTGGCATGACGTTGGGCGAAATGTCGATGATCGACGGCGAGGCGCGTTTTGCGACGTGCGTTGCGCGGCAAGAGACCACGTTTGGCGTGTTGTCGCGCGCCAACATGAGCAAGATCGTCCTCGAGAATCCCAGCCTCGGCGCCAAGATCCTGATCAGGCTCGTCACCATGCTGTCGCAGCGGCTGCGCCATACCAGCGCCATGCTGCTGCAATACATGCGGTGATGGCGCTGTCAGGCGCCGTCACCCTGCGGCCTTTGAATGATCGTGGCGTGATGGTCCCCCGCCGATTCATGCTTGCCGGCATGCTGGCGTTCGCGCTATCGGCGCGGGGCGCTGAAATCACCGGCACTGACGACCGTGGCAGAACGGTGACGTTGCCGGCGCCGGCGCAGCGCATTGTCGCTCTGGCGCCGTCCATCACCGAGCTTGCCTATGCCGCAGGCGCCGGGGACAGGCTGGTCGGGGTGGCGCGCTACAGCGATTACCCGGCGGCAGCGAAGGGCATTCCCCAAGTCGGCGACGCGTCGCGCATCGATCTCGAGCGCGTGCTGAGCCTGAAGCCGGATCTCGTCATTGGCTGGAAAAGCGGCAATCAGGTCGCCGACGTCGAGCGCCTTGAAACGCTCGGATTCAAGGTCTATATCGTCGAGCCCGCGACGCTCGCAGCGATCCCGCAGTTGCTGCGTGCAGTCGGATCGCTGGCGGGCACCGGTGCCATCGCCGAGGGCGCGGCGGAAGAATTCGAACGCAGGGCCACCGCATTGCGCGAGCGCTACGGCGCGCGCCCCAAAGTGCGCGTGTTCTACGAGATCTGGCACACGCCGTTGATGACGGTCAACGGCCGCCATATGATCAACGACGTGATCAGGCTGTGCGGGGGCAGCAACGTATTCGCGGGGCTCGCGACGCTGACACCGGTAGTGTCGCTCGAAGGAGTGATCGCCCTCCAGCCGGAGGTGGTGCTCGGCGGCAGTTCGGCGACGGCTCCGGATGCATTTGCCGCGCAGTGGCGCCGCTACGAGGGGTTCGCCAAGCTGCGCAACGTCAAGGCGATGTTTGTCGATCCCGATTACATCCAGCGCCAGACGCCGCGCATCCTCGCAGGCGCGCAGACCGTGTGCGAACACTTAGAACAGATTCGAAGCAACCGCCGATGAACGCCGATAAACGCCGATGAAAAACACTGGGCGCAGATTCAGATTACGATCTAATCACCAATCACCAATCACCAATCACCAATCACCAGTCACGGCCTTTCACACCAATCACCCTTCACTCATTCACCGGTTCTTGCCCTGCTGCCAGTAGACGTCGTCACCGCCGGCGTGGCGGTTGAGGGTGCGCGCCAGCACGAACAGCAGGTCCGACAGGCGGTTCAGGAATTGCAGCATCGGTGGTGCCGGCGGGTCGGTCCTGGAAAGCGCGACCAGCGCGCGCTCGGCCCGCCGGCATACGGTGCGCGCGACGTGGGCGAGACCCGCCGCGCGCGAGCCGCCAGGCAGGATGAATTCCTTGAGCGCGGGCAATTTGGCGTTGAACGCATCGAGGGCGTCTTCGAGCCGCTTGCTGTGCGCCTCGCTCATGATGGCGTGGCCGGGAACGCTCAATTCGCCGCCGAGATCGAACAGATCGTGCTGCACGCCGTCGAGACAGGTGCGCACTTCGACGGGAAGGTCTTCGGCAAGCAGTACACCGATCGCGCTGTTCAATTCGTCGACCGTGCCGATTGCCTCAATGCGAGGGGCATCCTTGGCAACGCGCGAACCATCGGCGAGCCCGGTGGTGCCGGAGTCTCCGGTGCGCGTGTAGATTTTGGTAAGGCGGTTGGCCATAGAGTTCCAAGATTACAGGGAATGCTACGCGTTCTCAATCACGCGCTGGAATCCAGTAAAATCAAACAACTGGATGCCGGATCAAGTCCGGCATGACGAATTTTTGGAAGACGCCTGGCGGATGCCGGGGAACGCTGCGCGTACCCCGGCCTACGCCTGTCCAATGAGTCCCATGGTTTAATTGAGTTTATACAAGTCTAGCGGCGAGAGGAAGGTTCGGTGGCGGCACGCAAGCCATACCTCGGGTTGATCGTTTCGGGATTGATTTCGGGCGCTCTTTATCTGGCGCTGTATCTGTTCCATCACGAAATCATGGCGGCATTCACGCGCACTGACGGCTGGTACCCGGCGCTGCCGGTGATTACCGCTTTCGCGTTTTCCTTTACGCACGGCGCGTTCACCGGTTACTTTTGGGAAGTGCTGGGCATTACCGCCAGACACCGGGGTTAATCCATGCTGGAACCGGTCGCCGTCAACTTCATCGATCTCACCACTGCCAACGTATTGTCGCTGTTCGTGATTGGATTCGTTGGCGGGCTGGTGAGCGGATTCATCGGCTCCGGCGGCGCGTTCGTGTTGACGCCGGCGATGATGAGCATGGGCGTTGCCGGTGTCGTTGCAGTAGCGAGCAACATGTGCCACAAGTTTCCGAAAGCGCTGGTGGGCGCCTATAAGCGCTACCGCTTCGGTCACGTCGATATCAAGCTCGGCCTGGTGATGGCGGCTACCGCTTCCGTCGGAGTATGGGTGGGCGCCGACATCCAGCAGCACGTCAAATTCAACTACGGCGAGGCCGGTTCCAACCTCTACGTGAGCCTGTCCTTCGTCATTGTGCTGGCGATCGTGGGTTCCTATGTATTGCGCGACGCGATCAGGATCTACCGCACTGGCGACACGCACGCCGAAGACCGGACCTCGCGCCTTGCCGCGTGGGTGCAGTCGGTCGAGATACCGGGCACCATGATCCATTTCAAGACCGCCAACGTGCGCGTATCGGTGCTGTTCACGATCCCGCTCGGTCTTGCGACCGGCATGTTGGCCGCCACGATCGCGGTCGGCGGCTTCATCGGCGTGCCGGGCATGATGTACGTGCTCGGTGCGCCGGCTTTGGTGGCGAGCGCGACCGAGCTCGTGACCGCGTTCGTGATGGGCCTGGGCGGCAGCATCAAGTACGCGCTGCACGGCCTGATCGACATCAGGCTCACGCTGATTCTGCTCGCCGGCTCGCTGTTCGGCATCCAGCTTGGCGCGATCGGCACCACCTTCGTCAAGCCCTACCTGATCAAGGTCGTGATGGCGGCGATCATGCTGATCGTGGCCGTGAGCCGCGCGCTGATGGTTCCGGTTTATCTTACCGAGCTTGGCAAACTGGGCCTCGCGCCGGATACGCTGGCGGTGCTCAAACACGCGAGCTTCGCTCTCCTCGTGCTGGCATTGTGCACCGGCGGCATTATCATCAGCGGTGCGATGCTGCACGGCCATCGCCGCATTAAGCCCACGCTCAAGGACCAGCCGCAAGCGGCCACTGAGTAAAGTCACGCGTGGATGCCTACACTGGGGCGCGCGGCTCGCCGTTGGGCAGTGCGGCGTGGCATTCCCGGAAGATGCGCGCCGTGCAGTGGCGGCAGATATCGGAGTCGAGCTTGCGATAGATCGCGCTCACCGCGCGCGTCTTTACCGGGAACATGTTTTCCGCGCCGATTTCCGCGGCGTATCCGGCGCGCTGCAGGATCCGCAGCACCTCGTCTTTCATGCGATAGAAATACAGCCCTCCGCCAAGACGCCGCCGCCGGCGGGCCTCGTCGAGCAACATGCCGGCGCCGGCCATGTCGACGAAATTGATGCCGCTCGCGACGATCAGCACGTGCTTCTGCTGCGGACTGTCTGCGTCGATTTCCTGCAAGTGACGCTGCACGTGATCGACGGCACCAAAGAACAGCGAGCCGTTGATGCGCACCATTTTCAATTGCGGGCAATCGGGCAATCCGCTGTCGGCGGTGAAATGGTAGCTGCCCTCTTCGGGGTCCGGTTTCACGTCGAGCAACAGCGGCCGTGAGGTGCGCGAAAGATAAATCAGCAGCGACAGGATGACGCCGGCGTAAATCGCGAATTCGAGTTCCGCGAACAGCGCGGCGAAGAACGTGATCAGCAGCACCGCCGTCTCCCGGCGACTGGTGCGCAGAATGGTGCGGATGTGATGCAGATCGATGAGGCCCCAGGCGACGATGAACAGAACCGCGGCCATCACGGCGTGCGGCAGGTAGGCGGCCAGCGGCGCAACCACCGCAATTATCGGCACCAGCAGCACGGCCGCCGCCACTGCCGACAGCGGTGTTTTCGCGCCCGTCTCGTAATTGACGCCGCTGCGGTTGAACGAGCCGCTGCTCGCATAGGACGAGAAAAAGCTGCCGACGAGGTTGGACAGGCCCTGTCCGATGAACTCCTGGTTGCCGTCGATACGCTGGCCGCTTTTCACCGCGATGGCGCGCGCGATCGACACCGCTTCGGTGAGCCCGAGTATCGTCACGGCGAGCGCGATGGGCAGCGTCTTGCGGATCGCGTCGAATGAAAAATCCGGTGCCGACAGCGCGGGCAGCGCCTGCGGCAGCGCGCCGAGCGTAGTGATGCCGGTTTTATCCACACCGAAATAAACGTTGAGCGCGGCGGCGAACGCGCCGCCTGCCAGGATCGCGACGATCATGTAGGGAAAACCAGGCCAGCCGCGGCGCACCACGATCGCGCTGAGCAGAGTGACCGCGCCGACCGCGGTAACGAATGGATTGACGTGGTCGAGATGCAGGACGAATTGCTCGACGGTCTCGGGAAACGACGAGCCATGCTCGATCGCGACCCCGAAAAAATTCTGCGTCTGCGATGAGAATATCAGGCATGCCGCGCCGGCGGTGAAGCCGACGATCACGGTGTGCGAGATGAAGTTGACCAGCGCACCCATGCGCGCAAGCCCCATCGCGAGCTGCACCACGCCGGTCAGCAGCGTCAGCGTCAGTACCAGCCTGATGTATTCCGCGCTGCCGGGTTCGGCCAGAGCGCTCATGCTGGCGAACACGACGATCGAGATCGCGTTGGTCGGCCCGGAAATCAGGTGCCATGACGAGCCGAACAGCGCAGCAATCAGCGCTGGCACGATCGCTGCGTAGAGCCCGTATTCGGGCGGCAACCCCGCGAGCGTAGCGAATGCGACGCCCTGCGGCAGCACAACGACGGCGCCGAGCGCGCCCGCAATCAGGTCCGCGCGCAGGGTGTCGCGATTGACCCGCGGCCACCACAGCAGGAACGGAAAAAATCTGGAGAGAGAGGGGTTCACCTGGCCGACCGTGGGCGACTTGCCTCGAATGCAATGTAACCCGGAATATTCACGACCGATTATCTGGCATTAGCCGTGTTGGCGCAAACGTTCCGGCCTTTTTGCTGCCGCCGCTACGTCCTGAGTTTCTGCTCCAGGCAATCCAGATACAGCGCCTGATCCGGCGCAGCGTTGACGCGCTGCGCCTGCCAGATGGTTTCGGCGAGGCATTCGAGCAGCGCGTGTTTCGCGTCGTGCTCCGTACCGGTCTTTGCGCGCAGTCGCTCGAACGCCGTGCAGATTCCCGGCGGCTGGTCGATCGACAACTGCTCCTCGATCGCAAGATGCAGTGACAGGTGCAGAAACGGATTCAGTGCGCCATGCTCGGGCGCATAGTCACGGTCGAGATTGCGCTCCGGATCATCGAACAGCGCGTGGTATTCGGGGTGCAGCAGGATGACCTGCAGCGCGATTGTCTCCAGACCACTCAGCGTCTCGCCGGCGCGGTATTTGCGCCAGGAATCGAAAAAAAACTGGCGGGCCTGGTCTCGGGAGGGGTTAAACATGGAAGCGTGAGGGGGTTACGCCTTACGCCCCACTTTTTGTTTGAATTCGCACAAATCATTGATCGGGCATGTCAGGCACCCCGGCTTGCGTGCCTTGCATACGTAGCGCCCGTGCAGGATCAGCCAGTGGTGCGCGTGCTGTTTGAATTCGTCGGGAACGAATTTGAGCAGCTTCTGCTCGACCGCGAGCACGTCCTTGCCGGGCGCAATCCCGGTGCGGTTGGCGACGCGGAAGATGTGGGTGTCGACCGCAATGGTCGGCTCGCCGAATGCGACGTTGAGGATCACGTTGGCGGTCTTGCGACCGACGCCCGGCAGTTGTTCGAGCGCCTCGCGCGTTCGCGGCACCTCGCCGCGGTGGCGTTCAAGCAGCAGGCGGCAGGTCGCGATGATGTTCTTCGCCTTGGTGCGGTAAAGGCCGATACTCTTGACGTAGCGCTCCAGCCCCGCTGCGCCTAACGCGAGGATGGCCTGCGGCGTGCGTGCGGCTTGGAACAGCTCGCGGGTGGCGAGATTCACGCTCTTGTCGGTGGCTTGCGCCGAGAGCACGACCGCCACCAGCAATTCGAACGGCGAGCGGTATTCGAGTTCGCTCGCCGGCTGCGGATTGGCGGTGCGCAGCCGGCTGAAAATGGCGTGGCGTCGGGCGGGATTCATCTCGGGGCTATTATTGTAAATAACATATGTCCGTGACAATTTAATTGTCATTCAGTTTGGTAATGCTCAATAATTCCCCGGCGCTTTGCGCTGCGCGAGTCTTTGTCGGGCGCGCTCGATGGCGCGCTGCACTGTTTGCTGCTTGGCGCTGCCGTCGTTCGCGACGGGGGTGTCGCTGGCAGTGCCTCGGGCGGGTCGCTCGCATTCCAGGCGCATCGCGCGCAACTCATAGCGCCGCCGCGCGCGCTTGGCGGCAAGCCGGCGCTCAGTGCGCGTGGGTTGCTCGCCGGTTTCCACCATGCGGATGCAATCGACCGGGCACGGCGGCACGCACAGCTTGCAGCCGGTGCATTCGCGCGCGATCACGGTGTGCATCAGTTGCGCCGCGCCGACGATCGCATCGAACGGGCATGCGTCGATGCACAGCGTGCAGCCGATGCAAAACTCCTCCTCAATCACCGCCACGGTCTGCGGCCTGGTCACGCGAGCGCCTCCGCGGCAGACACGTAAGGCCGGCCGACATCGGCCGCGAGATCGCGATGGGTGACACGGCCGGTGTGCACCTGCAGTCCACCGCACAAGCCTGCGTCGGCGGCGAGTGCCGCGCGCAAGCCTTGCGCGGCGAGTTCGACCGCGTACGGCAGCGTCGCCTGAGTGAGAGCCAGCGTGGCGGTGCGCGCGACTGCCGAGGGCATGTTCGGCACGCAGTAATGGACGACGCCCGACTCGACGTACAGCGGATCTGAATGCGAGGTGGGGTGGGATGTTTCGGCAATGCCGCCCTGGTCGATGCCGACGTCGACGATCACCGAGCCGGGCCGCATCTGCTCCAGATCGGCGCGATGTATCAGCTTGGGGGAGAGTTTTCCCGGGAGCAGTACCGCGCCGATCACGAGATCCGCGTCGCGGACCAGAGTCGCGATCGCGTCCGGATTCGAGATGCGGGTCTTGAGCCGCGCGCCGAACATCTCTTCGAGCCGGCGCAGCCGTTCGGCACTGCGCTCGAGCAACATGACGTCCGCGCCCATGCCGATCGCGATTTTCGCGGCATTCGCACCGACGGTACCGCCCCCGATAATCACCACCTTGCCGGGCGCGACCCCCGGCACGCCTGAGAGCAGGATGCCGCTGCCGCCGTTCGCCATCTGCAGCGCCCAGGCGCCGGCCTGGGTCGCGAGCCGCCCCGCGATTTCCGACATCGGCACGAGCAGCGGCAGGCTGCCGTCGGCCGCGGTCACCGTCTCGTAGGCAATACAACTGACATTGCGCTCGAGCATCGCCGCCAGCAGCGCCGGGGCGGGCGCGAGATGCTGGTAGCAGAACAGGATCTGGCCGGGGTGGGTGAGTTCGAATTCGGCCGGCTGGAGCTCTTTCACCTTGATGATGAGATCGGCTGCGTAGGCTACCGTCGCGGTGGCGACGATCTGCGCGCCCGCGGCGCGGTACGCGGCATCGTCGAAACCCACGGCGGCACCGGCGCGCGTTTCAATCCGCACTGCATGACCGGCCGCAGCGAGCACGTGCGCACCCGCCGGGCTGAGGCCGACCCGGTACTCGTGGTTCTTGATTTCCTTCGGCACGCCGATACGCATGGCGTTATTTTACTCCGCCCCGGCGAAGGGTTCGTGGTACGTGGTACGTGGATCGAACAACGAACAACGAACAACGAACAACGATCCACGTAACACGTTCGTGTTTGACCCGGCGCAGCGAGCATGATAGAACTTCGCCATACGGAGCTGACGGATCGAGAGCACAGTCCTTTGGACAAACGAATCGAGCAAGTTGCGCAGATCGCCGCGATCGCGGTGCTGGTCATCGGCTGCCTGCTGGTGCTGAAGCCGTTTGTGACGGCGCTGTTGACTGCCGCGATTGTGAGTTTTGCAACGTGGCCGATATACAAATGGCTGGAGCGCAAGCTGGGTGGCAGGCGCTGGCTTGCGGCACTGGTCATGACGCTGTTCCTGATAGTGATCGTCGTGCTGCCGGTTGCGTTGCTCGCGCTGACCATCGCCGACTCGGTCACGCCGGCGGTGGACGAGTTGCGGGAGTTTTTCGCCGCGGGACTGCCCGGTCCGCCGGACTGGCTCGTCAGCATTCCGCTGATCGGCGATTATCTCGATAGCGGGTGGCGCGAGCTCACGGCGAGCAAGGCCGTGCTCAATGAAACTCTGAAGAATTTCGTGCAGCCGGTGCGCGAAGGACTGCTTCAATTCGGGTTGATACTCGGCGAGGGCGCGCTGCAGATGACCCTCGCGGCGTTCATCGGCTATTTTTTCTATCGCGACGGCGAGGCGCTGGTGGCGGCGGCGCGGGCGGCGACCGGGCGCATCGTCGGCGTGTTGATGCCCGAGCTGTTCCAGACGGTGGGCGGAACCATCAAGGGCGTGGTCTACGGGCTGCTCGGCACCGCGATCGTGCAAGGGGTGGTGGCGGCAATCGGTTTCATGATCGCGGGGGTGCCGGCCCCGGTGCTGCTCGGTACTGCGACGTTCTTCCTGTCGTTGCTGCCGATCGGGCCACCGCTGATCTGGGGCGGCGCAGCCGCGTGGCTCGCCTATCAGGACCAGCTCGGCTGGGCGGTGTTCATGGCGCTCTACGGATTTTTCGCGATCAGCGGCATCGACAACGTGGTCAAGCCGCTGCTGATCAGCCGCGGCAGCAGCCTGCCGTTCGTGCTGGTGTTTCTCGGGGTGTTTGGCGGCGTGATCGCATTCGGTTTCGTCGGCATCTTCATCGGTCCGACGCTGCTCGCCGTCGGTCTCGCGCTCGCGCAACGCTGGACGAGCCCGGCTGCGGCTCAAACGCGGCCGGAGGCCTGAGCCGCGGCGCGGTTATTCCGGCTTGAGCGGCTGCCAGCGGCCGTCGATCAGTCCCTGGATCGGCTGAAAGTTGATCTTGTAGGCCATCTTGCGGCTTTGCGCGATCCAGTAGCCGAGATACAGGAACGGCAGGTCGAGCTTCACGCACCGGTCGATCTGCCACAGGATGTTGAAGGTGCCGAAGCTCGCTGCTTTGATTTCCGGATCGTAAAAAGTATAGACCGACGACATCCCGTCCTGCAGTTGGTCGAGGATGCTGACCATGCGCAGCACGCCGTGCTCGCGGAACTCGATGAGCCGCGTGTCGACGTTGCTCTGCAGCAGGAAATGGCGATATTGCTCGCGGCTGTCCTGGTCCATGCCGCCGCCCGCATGCCGCGTCGACTGATAGCGCAGATACAGCGCGTAATGCTCCGGGTCGTATTTGAGATCAAGCATCTCGGCCTCGAGCCCGGCGTGGTTTTTCCACACCCGGCGCTGGGTGCGGCTCGCCCGGAATTCCGCGGCAAGGATGCGCACCGGTACGCAGGCGCGGCAATGGTCGCAGTAGGGGCGGTAGGTGAAAGCGCCGCTGCGGCGGAAGCCGGCCTTGACCAGCTCGCTGTAGACGGGGGCGTCGATCAGATGGCTGGGGGTCGCGACTTGCGAGCGGGCCATCCGGTCCGGCAGGTAGCTGCACGGATAAGGCGCGGTCGCGTAGAACTGCAGTACCGACAGCGGAAGATCATTGAGCAAGGTCATCGTCTAGTCGCCAGCGGCCGGTTGCACCCGCACAGTTTACCAATTCCTGCAGTTTCCGCATAAAGCCGGCGCGCGGGATCGCGCGCGCGCCGACCGATGCCAGGTGCCCGGTAGGCACCTGGCAGTCGATCATGCCGAAATCCCAGTGCTCGAGTTGGCGCACCAGATGCACGAGTGCGATTTTTGACGCATCAGCCGCGTGCGCGAACATCGATTCACCGTAGAAAACGCGTCCGAGCGCCACGCCGTAAAGCCCGCCCGCGAGTTTGCCGTCGATCCAGGTTTCCACCGAGTGCGCGAGGCCCTGTTCATGCAGCGCGCAATAGGCAGCGATCATCTTGGCACTGATCCAGGTGCCGTCCTGCTGCGGCCGTGGTTTTGCGCACGCCTGCATTACCGCGCGGAAGCTCGTGTCGGCGCGCACTTCATAGTCGCGGTTGCGCAGCGTTTTCCTGAGCGAGCGCGATACTTTCAGCTCAGTCGGGAACAATACCATGCGCGGATCGGGACTCCACCACAATATCGGTTGTCCGGGGTTAAACCACGGAAAGATGCCGTGCCGGTAGGCGTCGATCAGGCGCGCGGCCGACAACTCGCCGCCCGCAGCGAGCAGCCCATTGGGTTCCGCGAGCGCCGCAGTCACTGGTGGAAACGGCTCATCGGGGCGCAGCCAGTGGATCATGGGCCGTATTCTAAAGATACGGCATGCCGGCTGTCATATCTGGGGACAGCCGCGGACGTTGCCGTTTGATTTAGGTCAAACGGGCGTGTCCCTGGTATTCCTAAGATACGGCATGGATTCGGGAGTACCAATCCGAGGTTGTCACCGGCCATGACTGATACCGATTCTGACCAATCGACGCCGCGCGCTTCAGCGCTCGCCATCATCAGGGAAGAGCATCGCACGCTGCGCAGCGTGATGCATGCGCTGGAGCAGCTGGTGCGGGAAGTGCTCACCCACCGCATCGATGTCGACCACGCATTGATCGCGTGCATGCTGTATTACATCGATGACTTTCCCGAGCGCTGCCATCATCCGAAAGAGGACGAATGCCTGTTCCGGTTGCTGCGCGAGCGCACCTCCAGTGCGGATGCGGTGCTCGACGAGCTGCAGGCCCAGCACGTGCGCAGTGCGCAGATGATGGCCTATCTGCAGCGGTTGTTCGTGCGCTATCTCGGCGGCGCCCCCGACGGTCTGCGGCATTTTGCCGACGCGGTCGAATCGTATGCCGCGTTCCTGGAGGACCACATGGAGCGCGAAGAAACCCGGGTGTTGCCGCTGGCGGAGAAAACCCTGCAGCCGGGCGACTGGCAGGCGATCGATGCCGCATTCCGCGCCGATCAGGATCCGCTGCGCAGCGAACAGTTCCAGCAGGAATTCCGCAAGCTCAAGCAGCGTATCTCGAACCTGCTGCCACGCAGGCTCAAACCGCGTTGAGCGTCGCCTCGCGCGCGCCGTGCATCGCCAATCAGCTACAATCGATACCCTGATGAAGATGCCGCTCCTGATCGCAATCGCCCTGTGCGCCACGCTGGAGGCGCACGCGGCGCAGGATCTCAAGACCGAGGTCATCTCCTACCGCGAGGTGGACCAGCTCTACAGCGTTGACGCTGTGGTCGAGGCGGTGAAGCAGACCACCGTCTCGGCGCAGGTCTCGGGCCGCATCGTTGCGATCAGCTTCGACGTTGGCGACCGCGTGAAGCGGGGGGAGGTGATCGTGCGTATCGACGAGCGCGAGGTAGCCGATGCCTACGCCGGCAGCCAGGCGCAGATCGCGCAGGCGCAGGCGGCGCTGCGGAACGCACAATCGATATACGAGCGCACGCGGCAGCTGTTCAGCCAGAAGTTCGTGAGCCAGGCCGCGCTCGACAAAGCATTTGCCGACTATAAGGCGGCGCAGGCGCAACTCGAGGCGGCGGTTGCGCTCGGCAGCCAGGCGGCGACGGTGAAAAGCTACGCGACGGTGGTCGCGCCGTATAGCGGCGTGGTCGCGCAGCGCCACGTCGAGCTCGGTGAAATGGCGACACCCGGCAAGCCGCTGATGACAGGTTTCGATCCGCACGATCTGCGCGTGGTAGCGAGCGTTCCACAGCGCGAGCTCGCCGCGGCGAAGAAGAGCGGTGCGGCGCGCGTCGAATTTCCGGCGCTTGCCAGAACGGTCGCGGGCGGTCGCGTGACGTTCCTGCCAGCAGCCGATGCACAGACGCACGCGACGCGCCTGCGCGTCAGTCTGGCGCAGCCCATCGCCGGAGCCTACCCCGGCATGTTCGCGCGCGTGCATTTCACCACCGGTCGCGCGCAGAAGCTCGTGATTCCGGCGGCGGCGGTGGTGCGGCGCAGCGAGCTCACCGCTGTCTACGTGGTGAGCGACGGGGGCGCGGTCAAGCTGCGCCAGATCCGGCTCGGCGAGGCCGCGGGCGAGGCCGGCATCGAGGTGCTCGCCGGCTTGAGCCCCGGCGACAACATTGCGCTCGAGCCCGCCAAAGCGGCACCGCTCGCGGCCGGTGCCGTGAAATAAACCTAAAACGGTAGTTGAACCGCCGATAAACGCCGATGAGAAAACAACAGGGCGTAGGGTGGATGGAGCGAAGCGCAATCCACCGATTCGAATCGCGGTGGATTCCGGCAGAAACAGTACTGCCTTCATCCGCCCTGCGGTCCGTGGGCGGCGATTGACAAACCATGGGTATCTCGGGCCGTATCACGCAACTGTTTCTGCAATCGCAGCTGACGCCGCTGATCGCACTGGTGGCGTTTCTGCTCGGTCTTTTCGCGGTAGCGGTGACTCCGCGCGAGGAAGAGCCGCAGATCAACGTGACCGTCGCCAACGTCTACATCCCGTTTCCGGGCGCTTCCGCCGCCGATGTCGAAAGCCTGGTCGCGACTCCGGCCGAGCAGGTGGTGTCGCAGATTTCCGGTATCGAGCACATATTTTCGGTATCGCGGCCGGGGCTCGCGATCCTCACCGTGCAATACAAGGTCGGCCAGGACCGCATCCAGGCGCTGGTGCGGCTGTACGACACGCTCTCGGCCAACCGCGAGTGGGTGCCCCCTGAACTGGGCGTGGGCGACTTCATCGTCAAGCCGATGGGAATCGACGATGTGCCGATCGTCGCGCTCACACTGTGGACCGCGGACCCGGCGCGCGGCGGATACGAGTTGCAGCAGGTCGCGAACGCCGCCGAGATCGAATTGAAGCGCGTACCCGGCACGCGCACCGTGACCACGATCGGCGGTGCGGGCCGCATGGTGCGCGTGCTGCTCGATCCCGAGCGCCTCAACGCCTACGGCATCGCGGTGCCGGAACTCAGGCGCGTGCTGCTCGCCGCGAACAGCGCATTGCCTGCCGGCAAACTGACGCAGGGGAACCGCGAGATCACGGTCGATGCCGGGCAGTACTTTGGCTCGGCCGTAGACGTGCGCGGTCTGGTCGTCGGCACGCGCGAGCGGCAGCCGGTGTATCTCAACGATGTCGCGACCGTGACGGACGGCCCGGAGCAGCCGCGCCATTACGTGACGTTCAGCAGCGGCGCTGCGGCGCCGGGCGGCATCGTACACGGCGGGTTCCCAGCCGTGACGATCGCGGTGTCGAAGCAGCCCGGCGAGAACGCGGTCGACATCGCCGGGCAGGTCGTGCAGCGCGTCGCGCAGTTGCAGGGCACGGTAATTCCTGAAGGCGTCAACGTGACGCTGACGCGCAATTACGGCGTGACCGCCAACGACAAGGCGCAGAAGCTGATCCAGAAGCTGATCTTCGCGACGTTGTCGGTGGTGGCGCTGGTGTTGGTGACGATCGGCTGGCGCGAGGCGCTGATCGTCGGCATCGCGGTGCTGCTCACGCTCGCGGCGACGTTGTTTGCGTCGTGGGCATGGGGTTTCACGCTCAACCGCGTCTCGCTGTTCGCGCTGATTTTTTCGATCGGGATACTCGTGGATGATGCCATCGTGGTCGTCGAGAACATCCACCGCCGGCGCCAGCTCGACGCGCTGCCGGCGGCGGAGTCGATACCGCTCGCGGTGGACGAGGTCGGCGGCCCGACCATACTCGCGACGCTGACCGTGATCGCGGCGCTGCTGCCGATGGCGTTCGTGAGCGGGCTGATGGGGCCGTACATGAGCCCGATCCCGATCAACGCCTCGATCGGCATGCTGATCTCGCTGGCGATCGCTTTCATTGTGACGCCGTGGCTGGCGCTGCGGCTGCTCGCGCCGCACGCGGCGGCGCAGGGCGGTGTCGCCGCCGAGGACTGGTTGTTCAGGCTGTTCCGCCGGCTGCTGACACCGTTTCTGAACCGCGCGGTCGGGCGTGCCCACCGCTTCCAGCTGCTCGCCGGCATCGTGGTGGCGATTTTCGGCGCCTTGGCGCTCGCCGTGCTCGAGCTGGTGGTGCTGAAGATGCTGCCGTTCGACAATAAATCCGAATTCCAGATCGTGGTCGATCTGCCGGCGGGAACCGCGCTCGAGCAGACCGCGCGGGTGCTGCAGGAGGTCGGCGCCTATGTCGCGACCATTCCGGAGGTCACCGATTACCAGACCTACGCCGGTACTGCTGCGCCGATCAATTTCAACGGCCTGGTGCGCCAGTACTACCAGCGCGCGGCACCGGAGCAGGGCGACCTGCAGGTCAACCTCATCGACAAGCATCACCGCGACCGCAAGAGCCACGAGATTGCGCTTGCCGCGCGTCCGCAGATCGAAGCGATCGGCGCCAAGTTCAACGCGCGCATCAAAGTGGTCGAAGTGCCGCCCGGGCCGCCGGTGCTGGCGCCGATTGTCGCTGAAATCTACGGTCCCGACTATGCCGGGCAGATCGCGGTCGCGCAGCGCGTGCGCGAAGTGTTTGGCGCAACCCCCGACATCGTCGACATCGATGACAGCGTCGAGGTGGACGCGCCCAAGATCGTGCTGCGCGTCGACCGCAACAAGGCGGGGCTGGCGGGCGTCACGCAGCAGGACATCGTGAATACGATCCGCATCGCGCTCGGCGGCGACAACGTGACCGCGCTGCGCACCGGCAGCGCCAAGTACGCGATCCCGGTGCGCCTCACGCTGCCGTCCGAGCGCGCGACGACGCTCGAGGCGGTACTCAAGCTGCAGGTGCGGGCGCAGGACGGCGCGCTGATTCCGCTCTCGGAGTTCGTGCAGTCCGTGGCAACGCGCCGGGAACGCACGATTTACCACAAGGACCTGTTGCCGGTGGTCTACGTCGTCGGCGATATGGCGGGCAAGCTCGACAGCCCGCTCTACGGCATGTTCGCGATGCGCTCGCGGCTCAGCGGCGAAGCGTCCGCCGCGGGCGGCACGCTCAAGGAATATTTCATCCGCCAGCCGGAGGCGCGCTACGCGCAGTACGCATTCAAGTGGGACGGCGAATGGCAGGTCACCTACGAGACGTTCCGCGACATGGGCATTGCCTACGCGGTCGGGCTGGTGCTGATCTACCTGCTGGTGGTCGCACAGTTCAAGTCGTATCTGACGCCGCTTATCATCATGGCGCCGATTCCGCTGACCGTGATCGGCGTAATGCCCGGCCACGCGGTGCTCGGCGTGCAGTTCACCGCGACCTCGATGATCGGTATGATTGCGCTCGCCGGCATCATCGTAAGAAACTCGATCCTGCTCGTTGATTTCGTCAATCAGCAGGTCGCGGCGGGAATGGGTTTCCAGGAAGCGATCATCCGTTCCGGCGCGACGCGCGCCAAGCCAATCGTGCTCACCGGGATGGCGGCGATGCTCGGTGCGCTGTTCATCCTCGACGACCCGATTTTCAGCGGCCTCGCGGTGGCGTTGATCTTCGGTATTCTGGTGTCAACGCTGCTGACGCTGGTGGTGATCCCGGTGTTGTACTACGCCGCTAACTGGCGCAGGATGAGCTGAAGACAGTTCGCGGCGGTTCAGTGGCTGGTTTCGCGCAAACGGTCGGGATCGAGCACGGTGATTTGCCGTCCGTTGACCGCAATCGCGCCGGCCGCAATCAACTCGTGCAGCATGCGCGAGAAGTACTCCGGGGTGAGGCTCAGGCGGGATGCGATGATGCTTTTCTTGGCGGGCAGCGTGACCGGGCGCGGCCGCGCACCGCCCGCAGCGGCGGTCTGCAGCAGATAACCGGCAACGCGCTCGCGCCCCGAGTGCAGCGAAAACGCCTCGATGTCGGAGATTAATCCGCATACCTGGCGACTGAGTTCCGCGACCAGTTCCAGTGCGAACCCGGGGTTGTCGGCGGCACAGTCGAGCAGTGCCTCGCACGGAATCAGCAACAAACTGCTGTCGGCAAGCGTCTGAGCCGTAACGGTTTCCGGCACGCCGAGCACCGCTGCGGCGAGCCCGATGTGCCCGCCGGGGCCGATGAGTTCGATTACTTTGCTCGCGCCGCGCGGTGCGCCAATGCTGAGCATGACGCGCCCATTCACCAGCAGGTAGAGGCCGGGGCAGCGCTCGCCGCTGCGGCACAGTTGCTTGCCACGCGGCAGATTAAGCGCAGTCGCGTTCAATGCGAGGCGCGCCAGCGCCGCGGGCGCCAGCGCGCGAAACAATTGAGCGCGTTTCAACGCTGCGGTGGCTGCGTGTTCGCGTTTGGCCATGGTACCGGTTACCGCTGCAGCCGTTGTGTCAGAGCGTCGCCTAGTGCGCGCGCGCTCGCGGCGAGATCGCCGCGGACGTCAGCCGTGACCGCGAGGCTGAGTTCGTCTGCGGTGAGCGCCTCGTGGGTCGCGATCTGGGCGTCGAGCACGGTCAGTTCCGCTTCCGAAGCATCGCCGCCCTGGGCAGTGCGGGTCGCGACGCGCGCGCGCAGCACGTCGTGCGGGGCGGGGAGGCTCGCGATCACGAATGGCACACCGATTTCCTGCGCAAGGGCACGAAATACGGCACGTTGCGCGTGCTTGAGGAAGGTGGCGTCGACGATGACCGGGTAGCCGGCAGCGGCGATACTGCGCGCGTGTTGCGCCAGTTGCCCGTAGGTTCGCGCGGTCGCATCCGGTGAGTAGATGCCGGCGCCGGGAGCGGACTCGGTGCGCGCGAGCGCGTCAAGGCCGTGCAGTCGCTTGCGTTCGATATCGGAGCGTATACGTAGGGCGCCGAGCGCGGCGAACGACGCTTGAGTGAGCGTGGTCTTGCCTGAGCCTGACAGGCCATGCGTGATGATGACCGCGCCGCGCCGGGGCGCGGTATATGCCGCAGCGAGTTCGAGATAGTGCGGATAGGCATACAGCGCGCGCGGATCCTGCCGGTCCGCCGCGTTTTGCTGGCTGGCGCGTATCAGCCCGATTTTGGCGCGCACCACGGCGCGATAAACGAGATAAAACGGCAGCACTGCAACGCCGGCGTAATCGCCGCTCGCATCGAGGTAGCTGTTGAGGAACGCGTAAGCAAGATCGCGGCGGCCGTGCGCTTCCATGTCCATCACCGGAAAAGCCACTTCGCTGATGACGTCCATCCAGCGCAACGCCGGGTTGAACTCGATGCAATCGAACGGCGTCGCCGCGCCGTCGAGCAACGCGATATTGCCGAGGTGGAGGTCGCCGTGGCATTCGCGTATGCGGCCGGCGGGGCCGCGCTGTGCAAATTGGAGGCTATGGGCCTGGTGCTCGCGCTGCGTCCAGCCGCGCACGGCCTGGAGCGCGGCGATGTCGGCGGGCTCGTCGAGCAGCGGCAGCATCCGCCGGAAGTTGTCGAGCGCCGGCGCCAGCGCCGCGGCCGCAGCCGCGTCGGCTGTCACCGCTACCGGCGCCAGCGCGGCATGAAATGCGGCGATCCTGTGCGCCAGCGCATGGATCGTCGCGGTGCTCACTTCGCCACGTGCGAGCGCGCCATCGAGCAACGCGGACTGCGGAAACTCGCGCATTTTCACTGCATACTCGATGCCGGGTCCGCTGCCGCCGATGACCGGCTGCTGCGGCGACCCGGTGATCGGGACCGTTTCGAGATAGAGGTCCGGCGCGAGCCTGCGGTTCAGCCTCAATTCCTCCTCGCAATAATGGCGGCGTGCCGCGAGTGTGGTGAAATCGAGAAAGCCGAGATTCACCGGTTTCTTGATCTTGTAGGCGTAGCTGCCGGTGAGTAGCACCCACGAGATGTGAGTCTCGAGAATATCGATGTGCCGCACCGGGTGCGGGTAGCAAGCCGGGTTGCGTAGCGCGTGGAGCATGCATTCAGCGTCATCGCCGGTGCTGACGGGCAGGTCGTTGCGGGCGTTAATGGCGGCCACCCCCATGCTGTTGGTGCATTGGCAAGTAGACCGCGGATCGTGGGAGCGGGGCTTGATGTAGGTCAATCTACTCGCAGCGGGTGTACCGAGCGTAATTTGATGTAGATCAAAAGCAGCCGGGGTGCGGGCTTTTACCATGCGCGAACGCGATTCTCAACTTCGCGCCATGGTTGCCCTACGGACGGTTGCGGGTGCGGCAGACAGACGCGCTGATCCTCGCTTTCGGCGGCTCGTCGCTGTTTGCCACCTGATGCCGGACTTACCGCTGGCGCGTGTGCTGCACGTCAGCGGCGGTTTTTTGTCTCGCGTGGAGGTAGGTGATGGATCTAACCGTGCTGAAGCTGATCCACATCACCGCGGTGGCGGTGAGCTATGCACTGTTTTTCATGCGCGGCATCTGGATGGTCAACGG
>Ga0209640_10001460_pt1 | contig 20054 bp, 20 predicted proteins | sample RifCSP10_1_FD_184018 | JGI IMG/M metagenome (GOLD analysis project Ga0209640, IMG submission 184018) | Soil microbial communities from Rifle, Colorado - Rifle CSP2_sed 10_1 (SPAdes) (version 2) | ecosystem: Environmental > Terrestrial > Deep subsurface > Rock core/Sediment | place: Rifle...
GCCCATGATCCCGGTCACCGACGCCATCTCCCTGGACGACGACCTTGTCGAGGAGCGGTTCGTACGCGCCTCCGGGCCGGGGGGACAGAACGTCAACAAGGTGTCCACGGCCGTGGAGCTCCGCTTCAATATCCGGACGTCGTCTCTTCCACCGGACGTGAAGCAGCGCCTGATCGCGCTGGCGGGAAGCAGGGTCACCGATGACGAGGTGCTGCTCATCGACAGCCGCGAGCATCGGACGCAGACGCAGAACCGCGAGGCCGCGCGCGAGCGGCTGGTGGCGCTGATACGGCAGGCGCTGGTGAAACCGCGCGTGCGGCGGGCGACCAGGCCGAAAGCGGCGGCGCGGGAGAAGCGGCTGACCGGCAAGAAGCGGCGGGCGACGGTCAAAGCGCTGCGGGGGCGCACGCGTGGCGGAGACGACTAGTCAAAGCATGGTACGGTGGAGGGATGCCCCTGGTCGCACTCGACGCGGTGACGATCGCGTTCGGACACCTGCCGCTGCTCGACCGCATCACGCTGCGGGTGGAGCCGCGCGAGCGCATAGCCGTGGTCGGCCGGAACGGCACCGGGAAGTCCACCCTCCTGAAGATCATCAGCGGCACCGCTCTGCCAGGCGACACCGTGCCGCCCGACTCGGGCACCGTCTGGCGGGAGCCCGGCCTGCGCATCGCCCGGCTGGAGCAGGACGCGCCGCTCTCCGCGGCACGATCGGTCTTTGACGAGGTGGCCGAAGGCCACACGCATCACACCGCAGCCGATGAAGAGTGGCGCCGGCAGCACGCAGTTGACCTCGTGCTCTCCCGGCTGAGCCTGGACGGCGACGCCATCGTGGACACGCTGTCGGGCGGCTGGCGCCGCAGGGTCCTTTTGGCGCGCGCGCTCGTCGGACAGCCGGATCTGCTGCTCCTCGACGAGCCCACCAACCACCTCGACATCGAGGCGATCACCTGGCTCGAAGAGTTCCTCGCCGGCTACCGCGGCGCCGTCGCCTTCGTCACGCACGACCGCGCCTTCCTCCAGCGCGTCGCCACGCGCATCGTCGAACTGGACCGGGGCCGGCTCACGTCGTGGCCGGGTGACTACGCGATGTACCTGCGCCGGAAAGAGGAAACGCTGGCGGCTGAGACCGCGGAGCGGGCACGGTTCGACGACAAGCTGGCGGAAGAAGAAGCCTGGGTGCGCCAGGGCATCAAGGCGCGGCGCACGAGAAACGAAGGGCGCGTCCGCGCGCTCGAGGCGATGCGCGCCGAACGGCTCGCGCGGCGCGAGGAGATCGGCCAGGTCCGCCTGCAGACCGCCGTCGCCGGTGCCCGCGCGCAGCAGTCGGGAAAGCTCGTGTTCGAGCTCGACCACGTCAGCAAGAGCTACGACGGGACGCGGGTCATCCGCGATTTCTCCGCCCGCGTGATGCGCGGCGACCGGATCGGCCTGATCGGTCCGAATGGCGCCGGCAAGACGACGCTCCTGAAGCTGCTGCTTGGAGAGCTGCAGCCGGACGCGGGCGAGGTGCGGCGCGGGGCGAACGTGGCAATCGCCTATTACGACCAGCAGCGCGAACAGCTCGATCCGGAACGGACGGTCGTCGCCACGATCGGCGACGGCAACGACACGGTGACCGTCAACGGCCGCACGCGCCACGTCAACGCGTATCTCTCCGACTTCCTGTTTCCGCCGGAGCGGGCGAGCTCGCCCGTCAAGGCGCTCTCGGGCGGCGAGCGCAACCGGCTGCTGCTGGCGCGCCTGTTCACGCAGCCGGCCAACGTGCTGGTCCTGGACGAACCGACCAACGACCTGGACATCGAGACGCTCGAACTGCTCGAAGACCAGCTCGCCGAGTGGCCTGGAACCCTCCTCCTCGTCAGCCACGACCGCGCGCTGCTGGACAATGTCGTCACCACCACGTTCGCCTTCGAGGGCGGGGGTGACGTCCACGAGTATGTCGGCGGCTACGAGGACTGGGTGCGGCAGCGACGCGCGCCGGCGCCATCACCGGCTGCACCCGGCGCGGCGAAGCCTGTACCGCGCGCCGAGGGCGATGCCCGCGGAGCCGCGGCGGCGGTTGCGTTGAAGAAGCTGTCGTACAAGGAGCAGCGCGAGCTCGAGGCGCTCCCGGCACGGATAGAAGCGCTCGAAGCCGAGGAGCAGCAGCTGAACGCGCGCATCGCCGGACCCGAGTTCTACAAGGAGGGAGGCGACGCGATTGCCGCAGCGCTCGCGCGGCTCGCGGCCGTCAGCCGGGAGCTCGGCGAGGCGTACGCCCGGTGGCACGAGCTGGAATCGCGGTCGTCCGGCTGAAGCCGGACACTACCTACGATGGGATGGTCCGGCTGAACCCTCACGTCCAGTCTTCGACGCGTAATCCCGGAACTCGTCTGAATTCCCGCACGTTGTGAGTGATCAGCCGAATGTCGAGGCTGACGGCGTGTGCCGCAATCAGCAGGTCCATCGAACCAATGGACTGCCCTTTTCTCTCGAGTGCCGCCCGCAGCCGGCCGTAGGCGGCGGTCGCCTGGCGTTGGAAGGGCGCCACGTCGAGCGGGGACACGAACAGATCCAGCGCATCGCGGTTCTTCGCAGGCCGACTGCTCCGGTTCACGCCGTATTCCAGTTCGGCAAGCGTGATGACGGAGATTCCGATGTCTCCAACCGCGTGAGCGGTGACTCGCTCCAGGAGGGACGGAGGACGGTCCCTGATCAGGTCGATGCAGACGTCCGTGTCCAGCATCACCTTCATCAGAACGGCCGCCGTCGCTTCTGCACCGGCGGCTGATTGCGTCCCTCCGCCATGAAATCCTCGGTGAACCTGTCGAGACTCTCGAACAGGGCGGCCCAGGTCCGTTTCTTCGGGCGCAGGACGATGGAATCCCCAGTACGACGGATCTCGACCTCGTCATCCTCGAGGTGAAACTCCTTCGGAATCCTCACCGCCTGACTGTTGCCGCTCCTGAACACCTTGGCGGTTTTCATGACGCAATGTACATACAGCAGGATATACACCTGAAGGACAGGAATCAAATGGGGGGTCGCTCGCCCGACCTTCGCTGGTCCGGCCGAAGCCGGACACTACGTACTACCGGCTGCCGCGCCCGCCGCCACGCCCCGCGCCGAAGGCAGGATACGTCCGCGGGTTGATTACGTGGCGCTCGAGGAAAAAGTCGTTCAGCCGCGCCGTGGATTCGGCGAATTCAGGGATCCCCTCGAACTCGTGAGGCACCCCCGCGAACTCGTGCAGCTCGGACGGGACGCCCGCCCCGCGCAGCAGCTTGAGAAACTCCTCGCTGCTTTCCGGGCGAACCGTGACATCGGCGAGCCCGTGATAGAGCACCGTGGGCGGAAACCCCTTGATGTGGGTTCCGGGCTCGGCCTGCTGCCACGCCTCTTCGCTGCTGCCCTCCGGCATCGGGAACCCCTTGCGGAATCCCTCCCAGGCCGGTCCGGTCACCGCGTAGTAGGCCATGCAGGCGGCGACCTGCGTGCCGGCCCCGGCGTTGCCGCCGGCGCCTTCGTACGGCGGCTGGTTCTGCGTGCCCGCGGCAAAGAGCGCGAGATGCCCGCCGGCCGAGTAGCCGGCCACGGCGATGCGCGCCGGATCGATGCCGAGCGTCGAGGCGTTGGCGCGCGTCCACCGGATGGCCGCCTTCACGTCCTCGATCTGCGCCGGCCACCTGGCCACGCCCGACAGCCGGTACTGCACGGCGATGTTGACGTAGCCGAGCGCCGACTGCGACTGCAACCGGGCCGCAAGGTTGTTCTTGTTGCCGCCTGCGAAGCCGCCGCCGTGCAGGTGGAGGATCGCCATGCGCTTCGAGGCCGCGGCAGGAGGGCGGTAGACGTCGCAGTGGAGGTCGAGGTCGCCTCCCTTGCCAAACACCACGTCCCGATCGACGTTGGCCGCATCCCGCGCCGGATTGGGCGCCGGCGCCTGCCCCCGAGCCTGCGCCGCCAGAGACGCGAGCTCGCCTGCCGCGACGCTCGCGCCGAGCGTCCCGAGAAACAATCGCCGTGTCCAGTTCGTTGTCGCCACTCGCGGGCGTCCTACCGCGAGCTGGTCGGCGACGGAGTCGGCGGCGCGACGGAGGCCAGGTAGGCCACGACGTCCCGCAGCTCGTCCGCGCTCAGGTTGTCGACGACCGGCTTCATGATGGGCGCATACAGGCCGTTGCGCGCGCCCACCTTCATGTCCCACAACTGGCGCATCATGTAGCTGGGCGATCGGCCGGCAATGCCCGGGAGATCGGCCGCCCCCATGAGATCGGCCCCGTGGCACGGCGCGCACGCCACGGTCTTACCGCCCCCGGTCGTCACAAGCGCCTTGCCCCGCGCAAGGCTGCCGACCGGCACGTACGCCACCCACCCCGACCGCGGATTGCGGACGCCGTTGGCCTGAAACTCGTCCACGGGCGCCTCGACGATGCGCCCGGCGAGCTTGTCGGTGGGCGTCTTCCCCGCCATGATGAACATGTTGCCTTCCTCGAGGTGCATCTCCGGGATGAGGTCCGCCTCGACCACGCGGATCCAGGGCGTCCACTTCATCGCGGCGAAATACTCCGCCGCCTGACGCATCTCTTCTTCGCTCATCGCCCTCGCCAGGGCCGCCATCGTCGGGACGTTCGGCTTCCGCACGTCGGCGCTGTTGCGCTTGCCGTCGCGGTAGTCGCGCAGCTGCTGGATGGTATAGGCAGCGGGCTGCCCCGCCGGCGGCGCGTTCTCCGGCCGCCCCTTCCCGTTCGGCAGGTGGCACGAGCCGCAGCCGCGGGCGGTCTCCCCCAGGCTTGCGGGGCCGTTCTTGATGATGGCGGGCATCGCCGGGTGGTCGCCCGGGAACCAGTCGATCACGTTGTGGCCGTCGCGCACGTCCACGAGCGAATACTTCGCGGTGCTGCCCTCGACGGTCCGCGGCCTGGTCTGCTCCTGCGGATCCTCGTTGGCGCGCAGGTTCCTGTTTGGAGCAGCCTGCGGGGCGGCTTTGTCGCCGGGCTTGGACGGCGAGCTCCGCGCATAGGCCCACAACACCCCTGGGTCGGCCTGGGCCTGCAGAGATACGGCAGCCGCCGCGACGAACGCTGCACCGACGATACCGAGGACGACGAGCTTCATATGGCCCTCCTGGTCCGCCTGACGGCGGACACTTACGTACAACGATCTACGCGCGCGTGAGCTTCGGCACCCAGGGGTCGTCGGCCCAGCCGGGCCCGTGGCGCGCCACTTCGACGTCGATGAGATAGGGCTTCCCTTCCGCCGCGTGCCGGCGCGCGCGGGCGAGCGCGGCCTTCAGATCCGCCGGCGTCTTCGCGCGCTCGCCGTCCACGCCAAAGCCCTTCGCAATGGCCGACATGTCCATGTCGGGCTTGCCGAGGTAGTCGTGCACGAACTTGTTGGCGTCGACCGACCGCCCCGCGCCCCCGAGGTTGGCGAGCGCACGGTTGTGCGGGCCGCTGTAGGCGTGGTTGTTGTACACGACCACCGTCACCGGCAGCTCGAGCCGCGCCATGTTCCACAGCGCCGTCGGCCCGAAGATGAACGAGCCGTCGCCCACGAGCAGCACCACCTGCTTGCCCGGCCGCGCCAGCTGCACACCGGCCGCCGTCCCGACGCCCGTGCCGAGATGCGCGGCGTAGTAGAAGAACAGCTCGCGCCCGCCGCGCGGGTCGAACTCGAAGCTGTGCGAGATCTCGAGCGACCCGCCCTCGTGGACGAGGATCGCGTCCTTGTCGGCCCACTGCGCCACCTCGTGCGTCACGCGATCGGCCTCGAGCGGACTGTTGTCCCAGTTCGGATTCCGCGAGACGAGCGCCCGGAGCTGCCGCGCCCGCGCGCCGAACGCCCGCACCTCCTCGTAGCGCTCGGCGACGCGCGCCTTGAGCGCCGGCGTCATCAGATCCCGCACCGCCGCCAGCAGGTCGTCGGTGCCATACGCCACATCCGCCACGAGCGGCGCGGCCGTCGTCATCACGTTGCCGATGCTGGCCGCGTCGTTCCGCATGTCGATGAACTGCGTCTTTCGCGAGACGATCGGCGCAGCCGAGTTGTGCTGGAGCTTGTTGCCGATGTTGATGACGACGTCCATCGCCGTCGGATACGCCAGCGAGTCGACGCGCCCGCCCGGAATGCCGCCCACCCAGAGCGGATGCTGCTGTGGGAAGCTCGCATACACCTGCCGCGCCTGCGTCACCGGCAGCGCCAGCAGTTCCGCGAGCTGCACCACCTTGTCAAACGCCTTCGCCTTGTACACCTCGTCGCCGACGATGAGGAGCGGACGGCGCGCTTCGACAAGGAGCTTCGCCGCGCGCTGCACCTCCACCGGGTTCGGCCGGACGCGCATCCGCGGGTCCACCTGGTCGTGCCGGATGATCTCCGCCGTGAACTTCTCCTCCGCGAAGTCGGAGTGCCAGTTCATGTAGGACGGTCCGTGCGGCGGCGTCCACGCCACGCGGAAGGCGCGGCGGACGGTCTCGGGAATCTGCGCGGGCGCGCGCGCCGACCACGTAAGCTTGGTCATCGGCTCGGTGAGCTGCTCCTGTCCCGGCAGCTCCTCGAAGCCGTCGCGCCCGGCGGCCAGCGACTCCTCGGTGCGGTACGAATAGAAGACGAGCGGCGTCTGCTCCTTCCAGCAGTTGAACATCTGGCCGAGCGCGTTGGTCAGCCCCACCACCGCCGCCTCCATGACGATGGCCGGCTGGCCCGAGGCTTTGACGTAGCCGGCGGCCATGGCCGCGCCGGGGCCCTCGTGCGGCGTCAGGATGTACTGGAGCTGCGGCCGGTCGACGAGCGCCTCGTAGAAGTGCGCGTCCTCGCTGGCGGAGTTGCCAAAGACGTACTTGACGCCCGAGGCGATGAGCTGCTCGGCAAAGTGCTCGCCGCCCGTGCCGGTGAAGACGCGGATCGCCTCCGGCGACACGGGCGCGCCGGGCGCCTGCGCCAGCGCGGTGACGGATTCGAGCACTCGATTCGCGGCGGCCGTCGTGACGCCGGTGGCGACGAGGCGGCGCACGAAATCGCGCCGCGAGATGCCGTTGGACAGGAGCTGCGCAACAAGGTTTCTCATTTCACTGGTCCTCTCGTCTGGGCGAGGAAGTCGGCCATCGCGTTGATTTCCGCTTCGGTCCACAGCCCGCCGCGCCCCACCATGCGGTAGAGCGTGCTCTCCCACGCCTTGCGGTCCTGCCGCAGCGAGCTCCACATGCTGACCTGGTGGCACTGGAAGCACTTGCGCTGGAGGATCTCTTTGCCGTCCGCGGCCCCGGAGGGCGCGGCGGCCGAGGCTGGTTTCGGCGCCTGGCCGGCCAGCGAGGCCGACGCGAGCGCCAGACAGAAGAGGAGTGCGGCTGCACGGATCATGCGGGAAAGACTACATCAAAACAGGCCTCAGGCCTCAGGCCCCAGGCCTCAGGGTTCCAGTCGGGCCAGGTCGTCGAAATGCCCGTCATCGTGGGCCAGCTCGAGCCCGTGGACCCGTGCGCACGCGAAGATGACCAGGTCTGCGAGCGGCACGGTGACCCCGGCGGCCCGGCCGCGATCGGCCAGCCGAATCGCCCGCTCCCAGACGTCGGCCGAAATCGGGTAATCGGGCAGCACGGCTTGGTAGCGCCGGAGGGTCGTCCGCTCCGCGTCGCTCGTGACGCCGCGCCACAGCTCGAGCCGCACGGCGGGGCACCACGCCGCCTGGCCGGCTTCAAGCACCGCGTTCACACGATCGCGCCTGACCGGGTCGCCGCCCTTGCGCAGCTGGTGCACCCAGAGCGAGCTATCGACGAGCACGGGCATGAAGCTGCCGATCGCGGCCGGCGTCCACCGCTTCGATCTCGTCGTTGGTCGGGAAGCGATCGCTGAACGTCCCTGCGTATTTCACCAGCTCGGCCATCCGGCGGCGGCGGTTGAAGTCCTCGAGGACCCTGACCACGGCCTCGCGCTTCGTCTTGGCCTTGGTGAACCGCATGGCATCCCTCAACTCATCTTCAGGAATATCCACGGTCGTCTTCATGCTTCTATTCTCTGCTGTTCTGGAATCCAAGGAAAGGTATCCCGGAAGGTGCAAGGGACGGTTGGCCGTAACGGGATCGGCCGGAATTCGGTGTGCATTCTCCGGTGGCACAGAGCCCGCCCTCCGCCGTACCGTGTAGCCCATGACCGCTCAGCCAGTCCTGTTCACCCCCACCCTGCCGCCCCGCGCCGAGATGGAGCGCGCGTTCCTCGAGAGCGACGCCAGCTACGACGGCATCTTCTTTACGGGCGTGCGGACGACGGGCATCTTCTGCCGCCCCTCGTGCCGCGCGCGCAAGCCGCTGCCGGGCAACGTCGAATATTTTGCGACCGTCCGCGAGGCGCTCTTTGCCGGCTACCGCCCGTGCCGCCGGTGCGAGCCGGCGACGCCGCCGGGCACGGCGCCCGACTGGGTGAAGACGCTGCTCGCCGCCGTTGAGGCCGACCCTGTCCGCCGCCTGCACGACGAGGATCTGCGGACGCTCGGCGTGGAGCCGGCCCGGGCGCGGCGGTATTTTTTGGAGCACTACGGGATGACGTTCCACGCCTACTGCCGCGGCCGCCGGCTGTCGGGCGCGCTGCGGCAGCTCCGCTCCGGCGAGCCGCTGGACGAGGTGGCGCTCGGCACGGGATGGGACTCGCACAGCGGCTTCCGCGAGGCGTTCACGCGCACCTTCGGCACCTCGCCCGGCGCGGCGCGCACCGCCTCTGACGCCGTGCTCATGACGACCATCGACACGCCGCTCGGACCGATGGTCGCCGGCGCCTCCGATGCGGGCTTGTGTCTGCTGGAGTTCACCGACCGCCGCATGCTCGAAGCGCAGCTCCGCCGGCTGCAGACGCTGCTGAAGCAGCCGCTCCTGCCCGGCGAGCATCCGCATCTCGCCCACGCGCGCGAGGAGCTCGCCCGCTACTTCGATCGGACGCTGACGCAGTTCACCGTGCCGCTCGTCTTCCGCGGCACGCCGTTCGAAGAGCGCGTCTGGCGCGAGCTGCGCCGGATCCCGTACGGCCAGACGCTCTCGTACGCGGCGCTGGCCGCGCGCGTCGACTCGCCGGGCGCGCAGCGCGCCGTCGGCCGCGCCAACGGGATGAACCGCATCGCGATCGTCATCCCCTGCCACCGCGTGGTGAACAGCGACGGAAAGCTCGGCGGCTACGGCGGCGGGCTGTGGCGCAAGCACTGGCTGCTCGGGCTGGAGTCGCACGCCGCTGCTTGATCTCTGCGGCGTCCCCGCTTAGGCTAGTGGCCCGGAGAGGACACCGATGGCCGTTCAGGAAGCGACGAAACGCAAGACCAAGGTGGCGATCATGAACGCCGTGCACGACCTGCCGGTGCTGGTCGCCCGCGACAAGGGATTTTTCAAGGACGAGGGGCTCGACATCGAGTTCGTCACCACGCCGGGGATGGCGCAGGTGACGACGGCGCATACGGTGAAGTTCGAGACGGTCTTCGACCGGCCGCTCGACTCCGTGTACAACGAGGGGGGCATCGACCAGTACCGCATGTGCGAATGGGGCATCATGAAGCGCGCGGTCGAGGCCGACACGGGCGGCCTCCGGCACCGCAAGATCGTCGCCCTCGGCGCCTCCATGTCCAAGTTCGCCATCGTCGTGGACAGGGGCTCGAAGATCTACGAGCCCGAGATGCTCAAGGACAAGCTGATCTCGGTGACGCCGAACAACGGCTCCCACTTCACGATGCTGAAGATGGTGGAAGGGTTCCTCGAGCCGCGGCACGTCAAGACGACCAACGCCGGCTCGATGGCCAAGCGGATCGAGGCGCTCACGCGCGGCGAGGTGGCGGCGGTCGTGCTGATGGAGCCGTGGATCAGCGTGGCGCAGAAGGAAGGGCTGCGCATCCTCATCGAGTCGCACTCCACGCGCAGCGAGGCGGCGTCCGACGAGGTGGACGGCCCGACGCTCGCGGCGATGTTCCGGGCGCAGGCGCGGGCGGTGGAGGCCATCGAGAAGGACCCGACGCCGTTTGTGCACTACCTGGTGGCGGAAACGGGCGGGCGGCTCGAGCCGAAGGAGCTCCAGACGTGGCGCCTGCTGCACGCGGCGCCGCAGCCCTACACGCGCGAGCGGTTCGACGATACCTACAACTGGACCGTCAAGTGGAACATGACGGTGCCGGGCGCGACGTTCGAGAACACGGTCGACAACCGCGCCTGGACGTAACGGGATCACGCACCACCGTACGGGCTGTCTCTATCGTCTGACCAAGGTGTCGTTGAAGAGCGTGGTCCACTTCTCGTTCTCATCGAGCACGCGGACCGGATCCACCTGCAGGATCTTCACACCCTCGAGCGGTGAGGCCACCTTCGTGTTGCTGGGCACGTAGTCCATGTTCACGAAGTGCTGCTGCGCCTCCCCGCCCAGCAGATATTCATAGAAGAGGAGCGCCGCGTTCGGGTGCGGGGCGCGGCGCGCCACGCCCACGGCATTCGAGCGCGCGATGGCGGGCTCGAGCGCGAACCAGTCGATGGGCGCCCCCTTCTTCCTGGCCTGCTCGGGCATGTAGTTGTAGACGGTGAGCGCGAGCGGCACCTCGCCCGAGATCACCAGGTTGGTCAGGAGCGTGTGGCCCAGGCGAACGGAGAGGCCGTTGGCCGCGGTCAGATCGCGGAAGAACTTCAGCCCCGGCTCGCCGCCGCCCATCACGTCGACCACCGACGCGAACCAGTCCTGATCCTTGGCCTCGATGCCGAGCCGCCCCTTCCACTTCGGGTCGAGCAGGTCGCCGTAGGATGCCGGCAGCTCCTCCTTCGTGAGGAGCTTGGTGTTGTACGCCTGCACCCACACGGACAGCAGCGTCGCCGCCCACTCTTTGTGCGCGGGCACCGAGCCGGGCTGCAGGTCGTCGTGCACGGGCGAGGTGACCGGCGCCAGGATCCGCTCGCGCGAGAGCGCCTCCATCTCGGGCGAGCCGAAGTGGATCACGTCGACGTCGTAGCGCCCGGCGGCGGCCTCGGCCACCGTGCGCTGCAGCACCTTGTCGGTGCCGGCGCGCCAGACGCTCACCCGCACGCCGTACCGCGCCTCGAAGGGCTGGACGAGCGTCGGCAGGTCCTTCTCGGCGATGGTCGTGTAGATGGTGAGCGCGCCCTCGTTCCGGGCGGCCGCGGCGATCGTGGCCAGGCGGTCGGGGCCGTCGTAGATCGTGGTTGCGGCCGGTTCAGGGCCCGAGCCGCAGCCGACCGTCAAGAGCACAACGACGAATAACCACGAAGAACACGAAGAGCTAGAAGGCCACGAAACCCTTCTAAGGTGGGTTCGTGAGCTTCGTGATCTTCGTGTTCTTACCGTCCCGCACCGAAGAGGTCGGTGTACAGATCCTTCCACTTGTCGTACTCGTCGATCGACACGCGCGCGTCGACAAACGTCATCGGCACTCTGTTGAGCGGCGTATCGATCTTCCTGCTCGTCGGCACGAACTCGCGGTTGGCGATAATCTGCTGCCCTTCCTCGCTCAGCTCGAAGTCGTAGAAGAGGACGGCGGCGTGCGGGTGCGGCGCGTGGCGCGCCACGCCCACGCCGTTGGGACGCGCGATGGCGTTGCCGATGGTGAACCAGTCGATGGGCGCGCCCTCCGACCGCAGCTGCTCGGCCTTGTAGTTGTAGACGGTCAGCGCCAGCGGCACCTCACCCGACACCACAAGCTGGGTGAGCAGCGTGTGGCCCTTGCGCGCCGAGACGCCGTTGCTCGCGACGATCGCCCGGAACACCTTCTCGCCGCGCGCCTCGCCAATCTCGCCGAACACGCCGGCCAGCCAGTCGGAGTCTTCCTGCTCGATGCCGAGCCGCCCCTTCCACTTCGGGTCGAGCAGATCCTCCCACGTCTTGGGCAGCTCGTCCTTCTTCACGAGCTTGGTGTTGTACGCCTGCACGAACACGTTGAGCCGCGTCCCCACCCATTCGCCGTGCGGGCGGATCGCCGGCGCGATGAGGTCGACGTGGCGCGGGCTCTTCACCAGCTGCAGGATCTGCTCGCGCGAGAGCGACTCCAGCTCGGGGCCGTTGGTCTCGACGACGTCGACGGTGTGGCGGCCGGCGCGGCTCTCCTGGAGCGCGCGGTTGAGGACGGCCTCGGAGCCGGCGCGCCAGACGCTGGCCTTGATGCCGTATTTGCTCTCGAAGGCCTCCACCACGGCGCCCAGGTCGTTCGACTGCGCGGAGGTGTACACGGTGAGCTCCCCTTCGCGCCTGGCGCCGTCGATGAGCATCTGCAGGCGGTCGGGGCCGTCGTAGAGCGCGACATCGGCCACGGCCACCGCGGTCGCCTCGGGGGCGGCCGATCCGCAGCCGGCGGCAATGAGAGCGCACGCGACGACGAAGAGTCGTGTGGTCATAACGGTAAGCCCGGTCCGGCTACAGCCGGACACTCCGTACTCCGGGGCCGCCTATTATGCGACGGATTGGGGTTCGGTGCGCGGCGGGAGCTCGGCCAGCTCCGCCTGGTAGGCCGCGTCCATCCGGGAGCTCAGGCCGCGCCGGGCCAGCGCCTCCGTAAACCATTGTCGGATGCGGGGCGATTCGTCCGCATAGTCCAACTGGTCGCCCCCGAGCCGCCTCGAGATCCAGGCCTTGGGGACGCCCTGGGCGTTTCGAATCGAGACGCCCTCGGCCTTGAACGCCAGGTACCGCGCGGGAGCGGTGCCGGTGTTGAAGTGCTGGTGCCACCAGGCGTTGGGCGGCACGATCATCGACCCTTCTTTCCACTCGTACCGCCGCGGCTCTTCGCCCTCGGGCCACATCAGCGTGTAGCCCTCGCCGCTCATGATGATGACGTGCGCGCCGGGGCCGTGCGCGTGCGCCTTCTTGTAGGTACCGACGGGGAACTGCGAGATGTGGCTGTTCATGTGCCCCTTGGCCATACTAAAGCGGATGTGCCCGCCGCCGGCGCCGCGCTCCTTGGCGGAGATGAGCGGCAGGTTCACCGCGTCGGCCACGAAGTTGGTGTCGAGCAGCAGGCCGCGCTGCTCCCCCTTGTTGGCGAAGTAGCCGGGCTCGCCGTTGAAGCGGTCCGTGAAGTCGTAGCGCGTGCCAAAGACGAAGTCGAGGTCGCCGAACGCGTTGATAATGACCGGCGCGTTGGTCACGGCCACATAGCGCGCGGGCTCGACGCCGGAGCCGTTGAAGTGCTGGTGCCAGGCGTTCAGCGGAATGGCGAAGATCGCGCCGGCCTTCCACTCGAACGTGATGCGCCGGCCGGCGTCGTTCCACACGGCGGTCGAGCCGCGGCCGTCGAGCACGTAGATCATCTCCTCGTACATCTGGCGCCGGGGCACGAGCTCGCCGCCGGGCGGGATCTCGCACACGTAGCAGTCGTTGGAGCTGCGCGAGGCGTCGTGATTGAGCACGACGCCGCGCCCGCCGCGCCGCGCCCACGGCTTGAGCGCCACGGTGTGCAGGTCGGGCACGTGGAACGAGCTGATGATGTCGAGCCCCTCCGCGCGCACCCAGCGCGTGTACGGGGTGTCCTTTTCGGAGGCGAACTTCTGTGCCAGGTCGTCGGAGACGAGGGCGTCTTTGGCCATAGGGGTGGCTCTGGCGTTCACACTTCTTGGTTCTCGCTTCTTCAGTTCGTGTTCACGTTCGGTTCGAGGTTCGCGGTTCGGGGTTCGCGGTTCGACACGCACGAACCTGAACACGAACCGAGAAGGAAGAACCAAGAAGCGCGAACCGCTACGTTACACTCAGCGCGCCGCGGCCACGCGGCCGCGCAGATAGCCGTCCACGATCTCCGCGTTCAGCACCACCGCCGGGTCGTACTCGGGCGCGTTGTCGAGCTGCTCGAGGTCGTTGAGTCCACACGCCTTGAAGATGCGGTTGATCACCGAGATCAGGCGCACGGGCTTGTCGGGGCTCGCGTTGAAGTGCTGGTGGATCGTGTTCGGCGGCACATAAATGACGTCGCCGGCCTCCCACTCGAAGCGCGTGACCTCGTCCTGCGGCGTCCAGTGGTAGGTGTCGGTGATCTCCACGTCGCAGTCCTGGTGCAGGTCGTAGCCCTGCCCCTCGAGCACGTAGAGGCATTCCTCCGCGAGGTGGCGGTGCCGCCCCGAGCGGCTGGCGGGCGGAATGATCTGCATGTAGGCGTCCACCGTCTCCATGCGCGTGTTCATCGCCTCGTTGATCAGGTGCTTGAGCAGCCCCTGCCGCGACATCTCCCACGGCATCTCCTCGGGATGAATCACCTTCTTCCGCTTCGCGTTTCTCGCGGGCGCGGTGGAGGCGTCATCGAGCAGCGCCTGGTAGAATTTCTGGTTGACGCTGCCTTTCCGCCACGCTTTCGACTCGCTCCAGGCCATTACGTATTCTCCAGTCGTTCACGCTTCCCGGTTCTTGTTCTCGGTTCGTGTTCACGTTCGACGAACGCCGAACCGAACCTGAACACGAACACAGAAGTCAGAACCGAGAAGTGCGAACGACACTCATTTCTCATGATTGAAGTTCTCTTCCCCTTCGCGCGCGCGGAATCCCTCGGCGCCTGGCGCCGGCTCGGTCGGGCGCGGCTCGACGGTCTTCTGAAACAGCATGTTCATGAACATGAACAACGGCTTCGTCTTCATGACGAGCGCGCGGGCGGGCCTGGTGCTGCTGGCGTTGAAATGCTGGTGCACGCAGTTGTTGTGCACCACCGCCACGTCGCCCGCCTTCCAGTCGTACCGGATGCCGTCGTGGATCTCGTAGCCCTCGCCGTCGAGGATGTAGAAGGCCGCCTCGTTGACGTGCCCGTGCTTCTGGTTGTGGCCGCTCGGCGAGTACTCCTCCAGGTGGATGTGCAGCGTCTGCGCGAGGCCGTCGACCGGCTCGATGTAGTGCCGGCTGAACGCCTGCGGGCCGTCGTTGAAGCGCATCTCGCGGCCCCGGACGACCCGCGGCATCGCGCGGAGGCGGGCGAGCTCGTCCTTCAGGTTGTAGTGGCCCTGAATGCCGCGCACGAACGTGCGCATCTTCTTGCTGAAATGCGATTCCTTCCCCATCAGTCAACCGTCCTCGGCACGCGCTGGCCCTTGAGAAAGAGATCCGACCACAGTGTCGACCATTTCTGGTCCTCGTCGAGTGTGATGGACGGGTCGATCATCTCGAAGGGAAAGTTGTTCAGGTGCGACTCGACGCCGCGGCTCGAGGGCACACGATTGCGCTCCTTGAGGATCGTCTGCCCCTCGCGCGAGAGCACGAAATCGGCAAACAGCAGCGCCGCGTGCGGGTGCTGCGCCCGCCGCGCCACGCCGATGGCGTTGGGCCGGCCGAAGGTGGGCGCGAGCGCCTTCCACCGGATCGGCGCGCCCCTCACGGCGACGCGTTCGGCGTTGTGATTATAGATGTTGGCGGCCAGCGGAATCTCGCCCGAGGCGACGAGCTGTCCCACCAGCGTGTGGCCGCTCCTGATCTGCGGCTTGCTGGCGGCCAGCTTCCGGAAGTAGGCCAGCCCCTGTGCCTCGCCCATGTGCTTGACCATCGCGCCGAACCAGTCGACGTCGCTCGCCTCGAGGCCGATCCGGCCGACGAACCGCGGGTGCAGCAGGTCGTCGTAGGCGTTCGGCACCTCGTTAGGCTTCACGAGGTTCGTGTTGTAGGCGATGGTGAAGAAGTTGAAGCGGTCGGCCACGTAGTGCCGGTGCTTCGGAAACGCCGCCGGCGGGAGATCGCTGAAGTTGGGGCTGTGGAACTCTTCGAGCAGCTGCTCGCGGAAGAGCGCCTCCATCTCGGGACCGCTGGTCTCCATCACGTCGCAGGTGAAGCGCCCGGCGCGCGCCTCGGTCACCGCGCGCTGCAGGACCTTCTCGCCGGCCGACCGCCACAACTGCGTCTTCACGCCGTACTTCTTCTCGAACGCGGTGGAGAGCGGCACCGAGTCCTGCGTGTTGAGCGACGTGTAGATGAGGACGATGCCCTCCTTGCGGGCGCCGGCGAGGATGCGGCTCTGCCGGTCGGCGCCCTGCAGCTGGTAGAGCGCGCGGTGCGGCGAGTCGCCGGGCCGCGACTGCGCGCGCGCCGCGGACGGCGCCAGCAGCAGGCCCAGCACGGCGCGGTTGAACTGCCGGCGGTCAGGACTCATGGTTGAAGTGGTCTTCCTCCTCGCGCACGCGGAAGCCCTCGGCACCGGGCGCGGGCACGGTCGGGCGCGGCTCGATCAGCTTCTGAAAGAGCATGTTCATGAACATGAACATCGGCTTCGTCTTCATGACGAGCGCGCGCGCGGGCCTGGTGGCGTCTCCATTGAAATGCTGGTGCACGCAGTTGTTGTGCACGATGGAGACGTCGCCCGCCTTCCAGTCGTAGCGGACGCCGTCGTGAATCTCGTAACCTTCGCCGTCGAGGATGTAGAAGGCGGCCTCGTTCACGTGCCCGTGCTTCTGCGACCGGGCGCCGGGCGCCCATTCCTCCAGGTGCAGGTGAAACATCTGCGTGATGCCGTCCTTGGGCTCCACGTAGTGGCGGCTGTACGTCTGCGGGCCGTCAACGAACGTGATCAGGCGCCCCTTGCGGACGCGCGGCAGCGATCGCAGACGCGCCAGCTCCTCCTTGAGGTTGTAGTGCCCCTGAATGGCGCGCACGAAGATCCGGTCCTTCTTGCTGTGGTAGTGCGACTCGTTGCCGACCGGTTCGGCGACCGCGCTGGTCTTCTTTTCGTCAGCCATTTTCAGGGTCTCCCGCCGCGCTTCCTCATACCCCCGTGCGTGCTACACCCCGTACTCATCCAGCTTAAACCGCTTCGGCTTGAGCGTGCGGCACAACTCGCGATTGAGGCCCGCCTGCGGCAGGCCGACGCCGACCTCGTGCGCCATCGTCTGGATGATCTCCATGTCGTCCTCGGCCCACGCCATCGTGTTTTCGCCCCAGTGCTTGAGGGCGTAGTTTTCGGCGCTGCTCATGAGCAGCACCTGGCGCAGCCGATCCACATCCGTGCCGAACCGCTTGGCCAGCGCGAGCGCCTCGTGGTTGGCAATCACGCACGCCCACAGCACGAGGTTGTTGGCCGCCTTGGCCACCTGCGCGCTGCCGACGCCGCCCGTGTGGACGATGTCTGCCGAGAAGCAGGCGAAGACGGGCTTCAGCCGTTCCGCGACCTCGGGCTCGCCGCCGATGCAGGCGAGCAGCGTCCCCGCATCCGCCGCGCGCCCGCCGCGCGCCACGGTGGAATCCACCAGATCCACGCCAAACGGCTTGGCGACCTCGGCCAGCTCCTGCACCGTGCGCGGATTGACGGTCGAGAGAACGGCCACGATTGTCCCGCGCGGCAGGTCGCGGAGCAAGCCGCCCTCCGACATGAGCTGGCGCAGCTCCCGGTCGTAGCCGACGCAGATGAGCACGGCGTCGCTCCCCCGCGCCAGCGCCGCGGGGCTTTCGGCCCACCGGGCGCCGAGCTTCTCGACCGCTCCGCGCTTCCGCTCGTCGATGTCGTAGGCAGTGACGGTGAGACCCTTGCGCGCCATATGCCCAATGATGGGCTGGCCCATGCGGCCGGCGCCGATGACTCCGACGGTCTTGATCGCGGTGGTAACGGTCATATGCCCTTCGCGGCGGAACGTGGTATGTCGCTCCGCAAAACCGGCTCAGCTCGTGGTACCTTCATCTGCTTTCCAGCCCCCGGGGGCTCGCTTCGCACTTACGCTGACTACGGTTTGGCTCCGGACATACCACGTCCCGCCGCAAACCGCAGTCTTATCGCTTCTGCGTAATGGTGTCGAGCAGTGCCGGCTGCCCCTGCTTGACCTTGGCGACCGCACGCTTCAGCGCGTCAGCCAGTCCCTTGGGCGACTCGAGCGGCCCTTCCGCATACCACCCCATCGATTTCGCCATCGCCGCAAAGTCGGGCGCCGGGTCGTCCAGGTCCATCCCGATGTGCGCGCGCTCGATCGGCGTGCCCCGCAGCCTCGCCATCCGGATCTGGTGCTCCCAGTCGTTGTAGTACGAGCGGTTGTTGTACATCACCACGAGCATCGGGATGCGATGCTTGGCCACGGTCCAGAGCGCGCCGGCGTCGAACATCAGGTCGCCGTCCGGCTGCATGTCAACAACGAGCCGGCGCTCGTCGCGGTGCGCGAGCGCCACGCCAATCGAGATGCCAAACTGCGTGGCCGTGCCAAGCGACCGCCCGGGGTGCCGGTAGGGCCTGTCGAAATCCCACAGCTTGCGCGTCCAGTGCTCGAGCGTGCCGGCGCTGAGCACCCAGTCCTCGTCCTTGATCGCGTCCCACACCTCGGAGGCGAGCCGCGGCAGCGTGATGGGGCTGGCGTCCCAGTCCTCTCGCGCCTGCCGCGCCCACTTCTCGCGCAGCGCCGCGCTCTGTGCGGCGACGCCGGCCGCGCGCGCGTGGACCCGGTCGCGCAGCGCCGCATCGGCCGCGATGCGGGCCTTCACCAGCTCGGTGAGCAACGGAATCGCGACCGTGGTGTCGGCGAGGATCTGCAGGTCGGCATGGTGCAGGCGCTGATAGTCGAGCGCCCAGCTCGAGAGCCCGAGGTCGCCAAAGCCGATATCGATCCACGTTGCGCCCTTCGGCACGATCGACGCTATCTCCCTCGTCGCGCTCACCAGCTCGGTCGTCGGCCGCTCCCAGTCGCGCGTGTCGAGGCAGAGAACGAGGTCCGCGTCGCGGAACACGTCTTTCGTGTGGCTCATGTTGAGCGGGTGGCGCGACGGAAAGTTCAGGCGGCTGTCGACGTCGTAGACGGGAATGCCCGCCGTCTCGGCCAGCGCCACGAGCGCGTGAAAGCCCTCGGGCTCGCGGCCGACGTATTCGGCGATGATCACCGGCGAGCGGGCGGCGGCAATCAGGCCGGCGGCCTCGGCCAGGGCCCCGGCGTCGGGCGCGATGCGCGTGGGCACCCTCGCGGCGCCGGCCGGCGGCAGCGCGACGGCATGATCCAGCTTCTGCTCCTGCAGCCACGCGTCGTAGCACATGTAGATCGGGCCGCGGGGCTCGGTCATCATCACGGCATAGCCGCGCGCGAAGGCCTCGGGGACGCCGTCGACCGTGTGCGGCTGGTAGTCCCACTTCGTGTAGGCGCGCACCGCCTCACCCTGGCTTTGCGCGGTATGAATCCAGTCGATGCGCGGACGGCGCTTCGTCTCGTCCATCGGACCGGTGGCGCCGATGATGAACACGGGCGCGCGATCGATGTAGGCGTAGTAGATCGCCATGTTGGCGTGCAGCAGCCCGACCAGGTTGTGCAGGATGGCCACCATCGGCCTGCCGGTGGCCTTGGCATAGCCGTGCGCGATCTGCACCGCCGTCTCTTCGTGCTGACACAGCAGCATCGCGGGACGGTTGCCGCCGTAATTGACGATCGAGTCGTGGAGACCGCGATAGCTGGCGCCGGGATTGAGCGCCGCGTACGGCAGGTTGTAGGCGTGCAGCAGATCGACGATGACGTCCGAGGCCCAGCGGTCGGACGCCACGTCAGGCAACCTTCAGCACGATACATTTTTCAGGATCCAAGCGCACGAATATCACCTCGCCGACTTTGGTGCGAAGCGTCGGGTGCTGGCGCGACAGCAGCGTCCGCGTGCCGACCTTCACCTGGAAGTCCACGGCTTCGCCAAGAAACACTTTTTGATCCACGCGGCCCTGCCACACGTTGTCGCCCGCCGGTTTCACTTCGGCGAGCTCCACGTCCTCGGGGCGCACCGAGATCGCGACGCGCTCGTCGGGATGCAGCTCCTGGGCGACGGTCACCTTCATATCGCCCATTTCGGTCCGCATGAGGTAGTGCCCGCCTTCAGGCGGACTCGCGGTCCGGCTCAAGCCGGACACGACGTGCGCCTCGGACACGACGTGCCCGTCGATGAAGTTGGTGTTGCCGACGAAGTCGGCGACAAACTGGCTGGCCGGGCGCTCGTAGATGTCGCGCGGGCTGCCAATCTGCTGGATGCGCCCCTCGTTCATCACCGCAATCCGGTGCGACAGCGCCAGCGCCTCGCTCTGGTCGTGCGTGACGTACACGGTGGTGATCTTCAGCTCGCGCTGCAGGCGCTTGAGCTCGAAGCGCATCTTCTCGCGCAGCTTGGCGTCGAGGTTCGAGAGCGGCTCGTCGAGCAGCAGGAGCGCCGGC
>Ga0209640_10001461_pt1 | contig 20049 bp, 18 predicted proteins | sample RifCSP10_1_FD_184018 | JGI IMG/M metagenome (GOLD analysis project Ga0209640, IMG submission 184018) | Soil microbial communities from Rifle, Colorado - Rifle CSP2_sed 10_1 (SPAdes) (version 2) | ecosystem: Environmental > Terrestrial > Deep subsurface > Rock core/Sediment | place: Rifle...
TGCGGCCAGGGATGGCCGCAGTCGAGCCTACAGGGACGTACTTGTGGCGTCCCCCGGCAGGAGACACCGGCGCCGCCTACGGGTGAGTAGTTACCCAAAATACTTTAGTAGTTTCCAGTAACGATGCTTGTAATCGCGCCGCGCGTTTTCCACTTCCAGTGGTTGCATACCGTTCGCCTTGAAAAATCCCGCCGCACTGGCTTGCGCCTTTACTAACAGGCCGGAGAAGCCCTTGTCAATGGCCGCGCGTTCCGCTGCCCGCAACAACTGCGTACCAATACTGTGCCGCTGTTGATCCGGATCGACATAAATTCCATGCAACAACAATGCGCTGTATCCTTCCAGGGCGTCAATGGAGCCAGCCGGTTCCCAGGCGGCGACTCCCACAACCCGGTGTTCGCTGTTTTCCGCGGCCATGATTTCAAGGATGTCCAGATCGTGTGGTTTGTAATGATAACTGGGACGTGACAGCCGTTTCACCCGTTCCGGTAAATCCCAGGTCATAATAGCCGCATCGATCAGCCGGTTGATGGCGACGAGATCCGTTGCGCCCGCCTTACGCAGCGTTATGGTGCTGGCATTTGAATTGGTTAACATACCTGTCGCCATTCGTTACCACCATCGATTTCGTGAGGTTCGCTTTGCGTTTTACATTCCGGTTCCGGCGTTTTCATCGTTACCAGTTCTTCGGCGCTGGAAGGATGAATGGCAATGGTATTGTCAAAATCCGCCTTGGTGGCGCCCATTTTCACCGTAACCGCGAAGCCCTGTAATATCTCATCCGTATTATCCCCGATTAAATGAATGCCCACGATTTTTTTCTTGGGTCCGGCGCATGCCAGTTTCATGGCGGTGGTTGAGCCATGTAACGCTAACGCGTAGCGCATGGGAGTGAACTGACTTTTATAAACAGTAATATTATCGCCATAACGCTCACGCGCCTGCGCTTCGGTAAGGCCAACGGCCGCAACCGGAGGGTGGGAGAATACCACGCTGGGTACATTGTCATACTCCAGTTTGCTGTCCCGCTTGCCATTAAACAGGCGGTCCGCGAGTTTGCGTCCGGCGGCGATAGCGGCTGGCGTTAAGGGTATTTTACCCGTGACATCGCCAAGCGCATAAACATCCGGCACATGGGTGTTCTCATATTCGTCCACTGGAATTACGCCGTTTGGTAACAAATTGACATCGGCGGCATGCAAATTCAAAATGTTTGTCCATGCTGCGTTACCTTTAGTGAGTGTGTTAGTGTGTTGCTTTTTTCATTAAAGGGTGGGCATTACACCCACCCGGTTTGCCTGGTTACGCTCTGCGTTTAGTTCAAGCGGCTACCTTCGCCATGTCCGATAAGTATTTTTCCAGTGCTTCGGAACCGCCGATGTGCTCACCATTAATATACACCTGCGGATAGGTATCCCTGCCGGTTACCGCGCGCAAGCTGTGTTCGGTAATATCCTTGCCGGCTTCAATTACCTCGAACACGATGCCGTTGTCATGTAATAAAGCCTTGGCTTTCGCACAGTAAGGGCAGCCTTTTTTGGTAAATACCGCGACATCAGCCGGCTTTTCCGCGCGGGGATTGACATAGGCCAGCATGGTGTCGGCATCGGAGACTTCAAACGGATCGCCCGGCACGTTCGGTTCGATGAACATCTTTTCGATCACGCCATCTTTCACCAGCATGGAGTAGCGCCAGGAACGTTTACCAAAGCCAAGGTCATTCTTGTTGACCAGCATACCCATCTTTTCGGTAAACTCGCCATTACCATCCGGGATAAAAAAGATATTGTTGGCATCCTGATCCTTTTTCCATTCGTTCATCACAAAGGTATCGTTCACCGAAATGCAGACGATGTAATCCACGCTGTTGGCGAAAAACGCCGGCGCCAGTTGGTTGTAGCGCGGCACGTGGGACGACGAGCAGGTTGGCGTGAATGCGCCGGGTAATGAAAACACAATCACGGATTTGTCACTGAAAATGTCCTCACTGGTTATATCTTTCCATTCGTTGTTTTGCCGGGTCTTGAACGTGACTTGTGGCACACGTTGGCCTTCTTTATTTTCGAACATTGCTGGTTTCTCCTGTATAACAAAGTTAATCGTCAAAAACGCTTGGTTAATGATTTACTGTTAAACGCATATTGTTTAAATAACCTGGTTAGGCAACCAATTCGTGTTGGTCTAAGCCGCCACCGTGTGATGATTTTCCACTCGGGATTTTTCCCGGTGCTTCCATATCAACTCATGGACGTGGTAAGCGACGGTGTTTACCATGGGTTCTACCAGAGCAATGGCGCCGCCGATCATGACACTGCCGGTCATTGCGTATCCCACGGTAAACGCGACTGTGAAGTGGACGACTGCGAAAGAAATTGTTTTGCTCATCTTGGTTTACTCCGTTGCGGCTTGGTTAAATACACTATAGGGACGGAGTATCGATTAATGAAATCGAATGTTGTTATCTTTATGATAGGCAATAGCTATTATATATTCCGCAAGAATATCAGGTGGTTGGTTAAAACAGAAGTGTCTGAAAAAATAGGCGGGGAGGCTGGGTGAATCCGGCAAAACAGCGTTATCAATTATCGCCAGGCATCTTCGACCATTTGGTAGCCGATAGGGTCGTGTTTTTTCAGCTCTGTACTGTTGTGGGGGTAAGCGTTGCTATAACCAAAATAAGACTCGGATAATTCCGCGAAATACTCAAACGGCGTAGTGGATGCGTACATGGTTTCCCGGTGCAGGCTACTGCCTAATCGTAAATCCTTATACAGCCTTTTCGAGTGGGCGTTTTTGTAGGCGCGCATGATGCTCTTGTCCAGCCGGTCGTAATTTAACTTGTGGTAGGCGTGCGCCAGTTCATGGATTATCAGCATCGGGATTTCAGTAATATTCGCCAGGAATAAATTGATATTTTGAAACTCAACGCCGCCGGCTTTTTTGGGATTGCGTTCATAGCGGTAGACGCTTTCCTGGAAAAAATAAAACTCCGCCAGTCCGCCCGTGTTTTCACTGATCCATAGGGGCACTTTCTGCAACTGGTGCAAGTGTTTTTCAGGGATGAGCGTTTTAGCTTCCTGGAGTTTTGCGCTCAATATCCGTAGCGTTGGAAATACGCGTTTGTCGTTATTGTCCACCAGCTTTTGTTCAATAAAAACCGTCCAGCCTTCCAAGGTCATTTCATGGTACTTGATGTCTTCCACGGCGATTAATACGCTGCTGTAGACGGACAACAGGGTCAATAGACAACTGGAAATAATTTTTCTCATACAGCGTTCGGTCAATAATCGGCAATGATCGGGAAAGTATATCGCACAGACTTATCCGGGATCAATGTAAACGAGTTAAGTGGCGTTTCTGATGCAAGCTTAGCGTAAACGCCGTTCCAAACCGGTTTGATGCAGGATGGTGGTGGTGATCTCTTCAATGGAAATGTTGCTGGTATCCAGAAAGCGAATGTTTTCGGCCTGGAAAAAGTGTTCAGCGGCGCGCACTTCTGACTGGCATTGTTTAAGTGCGGCGTAGTTGCTGCCGGCTAGGCGTTCCTGCCGGATATGGTGCAGGCGCAGCGGGTCAATGGTCAGTCCGAACAATTTACTCTTGAATGGCTTTATCGCGTCCGGTATTCGGGTACCGTCAAAATCATCGGCAGTGAGGGGATAGTTGGCGGCCATGATGCCGTATTGCAGGGCGAGGTACAGGCAGGCCGGGGTTTTGCCGCTACGGGATACGCCCAGTAAAATGACATCAGCATTGCTATAACCGCCCGTGTTGGCGCCATCGTCATTTTTTAACGCGAAATTAATCGCGTCAATACGAATTTTGTAAGTACGGGTCTCTCCTACACCATGCGCGCGGCCGATGACGGTGGCGGCTGTGGTGTGTAATTCCTGTTCCAGCCGGCCGAGGAAAGTTTCAAACAAGTCGATGTACAATGCATTGCACCGGGCGACTATATTGCGTTCCTTCACGTTAACCATGGTGCTGAACACCAGCGGCCGGCACTGCGATTGGGCAGCGGCCAGGTTGATTTTTTGCAGGGCCTGCTCGGCTTTTTCCGGCGTGTCCACGAACGGAATCATGGTGTGCCCGAAATTCTGGCCGTCAAATTGGGTTAACAGTCCATGTCCCAGCACTTCGGCGGTGATGCCGGTGCGATCCGATACATAAAATACAGGCCGTTTCATTGCTTGATCATTCAACAATAAAAAGTTTTTCGCTTTCTTTAAGAAACTCCTCCGGCGTTTTGCTGGGAGCCAGTTTGGCAAACGGCGCTTTTAGATTTGTTGGGTAGTCAGGACTCGGGGAGAATTCCGGCTGGTTTACGTACTGCATGAATAAGCCCACCAGCAGCATGGACCAGGCTACCGAATAACTGGTGATGATTATCGAGCGCCGGGACACATTGGTGCTATTGATCAGGTTGATATAAAACAGTCCCGCCAGGGCGGCGCCCACTATGACAAATTCAACGACGGTCGCCATCCATTCATCGTGCAAATTATAGGTAATATATTCACTCATGATGGCAGTCAGCATGGAAATCAGGAACAATATCAACGCCGCGATGAAATGGGGCAGGAAAGAGGCGCGGTGGGTAATAACCCGGCCAACGAAAGTCCAGATTCCAGCCCATGCCAGTGCGAACAGAAAAGTCGGCAATGTGCTTGCCAGTAATTTATCGATGCCGGTTTGTTTGCTTGCCGTTAACAGCTCGTTGACAATGAGTATGGCTAGTACCAGAACAATCACCGTTGCCGCAATGACGGGGCTGGCGATAACCTGGGGCAGGCTGGCCTTGGTGGGCAGCAAATGGGCATCTACTACCGGGTGCGCGGGTGAATACAATCGCAAACGGGTTCGGCCAAGGATAATATCGTCACCTGACAGCAGTTGATCGGGCCGGGATCCGGTTGAATGCAATTTGTATTTCACGCCATTTTCACTGCCCTGGTCCTCCACCCGCCAGCCTTCATTCACTTCGCTGATGATGATGTGCGCAGGCGACACGAAAGGATCATTCAGTATTAAATCGTTTTGATAACCCCGGCCAACCGCCACAGGCATTTGATCATACCTGTGGCGGCCGATCACATGCCCAAGACGATTGATTTCTTCGATGATTAATTTTGCCATGTGATGTGTTGGATGAATTTCCGGGTTAAGGCCAGGGCGGTGTCCTTGCCGGCGCCTGACGCGGTAAGTTGAATCACCAGCCCGACATCGCTTTCGGTAACCAATGCCAGGGAAACGGTTGTGTCATAGAGTGACGGATACTTTTTATATTGGCGTGTACAAAATGCCATTTTCCAGTTTTTACCGGAGAATTCCACAAAATCAACGTGGCACTGGTAGTTGTCGACTTCGTCCTTGCTGGCGCTATTGGTGCGCATCGGCTGATTGTATTCGTTGCTGTAGAGATTATAAAAGTGAAGGCTGTTGATTTGCTTGCCGCGATAATAATCGTAGGTATACGCCAGTCCGCCGGTGGTAAATCGCTGTGCCAGAAAAATCTGATCTTCGCTAAAGCAATTGCTGTAGGCATGTTCGATCAACGCATCAAGGTCATCATCGGAATCACCCCAGCATTTGAAAATGTCATCGATACTCCCCGGCAGGGTGAACGGACCGAGACTGGTGGTTTTCCATTCGCTGTTGACAAGCTTGGTGATGAATTTTTCCTGATGCGAAAACAGCTGTTGTTCAATACGGGTCTTGAGGTCTGGCGTATCGGTTTTGTTTTGTTGTACCTCGTTTAATAAATTTTTCAAATAGTGAACAGGCACCAGAAAGCTGACCTGGTTACCGGCGGTCGACACGTTGATGCCGATCACCTGGCCGGCGTGGTTGAGGGTGGGGCCGCCGCTCATGCCCGGATTCAACGAGCCGGAAAAAAAGATTTTATCGAACAGCGATTTTTCCAGTAATCCATTGTAAGTGCCTTCGACCACGCTCAAACCCAGATCATGCGGATTTCCCAGCGAGAATATCCGTGTGCCTTTGGACAGTTTGCTATGCCCGAGGCGGATAGCCTTGGTTTCGCCCGTATTGCCCTTGGCAATGGCGAGGTCATGCACGACATCGATGTCGACCAATTCCAGCTCGCCCGTTAGTCCGTCAACGCCGGCGTATTCCAGCCGGTAGCGCGCAGGCTGGTGCACAAAATTGGAAACCACGTGAAAGTTGGTCGCGATGTGCCCCTGGTTGTCGATCAAAAAGCCGGAGCCAATGGCCGCTTTGTTGCCGGTGGCCAGTTCGATAACGCGAATCTGGTAAATGCTCTGGCTGTGCGAGGAAAACAGTTTTTCCGCTTCATCTTTTGATTCGGTATGCTGTTGACCGGACACGGAGAATGGAACGCAGACCAGTGGCAAGGCCAACAATAGGGTCAGCAGAAGCGGTGAATACGGTACCGGGTTGTTGTTCACTAACGGATGTTCGCTATTGTTGAATTATTTGATGTTGGCTGTTCGATAAGTAACATTGTTAAGTTAAGTAACATTGCCAAGTATAGTGCAGATCGGATTTACTGATCCAGCAATTGAATAATAGTATCGCGCAGATTGTTGAGTTGCTCCACACTTTCGATCGGACGGTTGAATTCATCGGTAATGTAAAAAATATCCTCGGCGCGTTCACCGAAGGTGGCGATTTTCGCGTTCAGCACCTGCGCTTTGCATTCAACCAGGGCCATTGCAATCCTGGCTAGAACTCCCGGTTGGTCACGTGTGACAACTTCCATAATGGTGATCAGATTGCGCGTATCGCTGTGAAAATTAATTTCCGTTGCGATGGGGAAATGCTTCAAGCGGCGCGGCAGGGATTTGCCGGGCTGGTTTGCCAGTAAATTTTCACAAGTGGGCTTATCCAGCAGGGAGTGCAGTTTCCGTTTGATATCCTCGATACGCTGCGGGTCGGTGATGACGTCGCCGTTGCTTTCCAGCAGGATAAACGTATCCAGCGCATAATCGTTCTTGGAGGTGATAATGCGCGCATCAATGATGGTTAAACCGAGACGGGTAATGCCCGCGGTGATCAGGGCGAAAATATACTGCGCATTGGGCATGCAAACAAATAACTCGGTGCCGCCGCGGTGGGTTTGTTCGCGCACCAGGATCAAGGGAAAATCCGCGGGCTTGCTGTTGATAAACGCCCTGCTGTGCCAGACAATTTCGTCCTGCGAGTGACGCATGAAATAGTCATTTTCGAGGTTTACCCAAAAACGGTTTACTGCTTGCGTGTCAACGCCATCCTTTCGCAGGTCCTCAAGCGCGGACGATTTAATTTGCGCAATTTGCTCAGACAGGTCGATCGGGGTTTTCAGGCCGCGGCGAAACGCGCGTACCGTGGCGAAATACAGTTCCAGCAACAGGGAATCTTTCCAGGTATTCCATAATCCCGGGTTGGTGGCCCGGATATCCGCGACGGTGAGTAAATACAGGTAATTGAGTTTTTCAATACTGCCGGTGAACGCGGCGAATTCATTGATAACATCCGGATCGCTGATATCCTTGCGTTGCGAGGTGGTCGACATCACCAGGTGATGGCGCACCAGCCAGGCGACCAGGTTGGCGTCGTATTGGCTCAAACCATGCTGCTTGCAGAAACTGATGGCTTCCTGTGCGCCAAGATCGGAATGATCGCCCCCGCGTCCCTTGGCGATATCGTGGAAGAATCCCGCCAGGTAAAGCAGTTCCTGCTTGGGGATTTCCTTGACGAGCTTGCTGCATAACGGAAATTCATGGGCATGCTCCGCAACGGTGAACCGTCTCAGGTTGCGCACCAGGAACATGGTATGTTCGTCCACGGTGTAAACATGAAACAGGTCATGCTGCATCTGGCCGACGATTCTGCCGAAAGCGGGCACGTAGGCCGCCAGCACGCCATAACGATTCATGCGCCGCAGTTCATGCGTCAGCCCCAGGGGTTGTTTGAAAATTTCCATGAACAGGCTTTGGCTGCGGACATCTGCGCGAAATTTGTCATCGATGCGCCAGCAATTATCCCGCACCAGGCGAATCGTGCCGGCCCGTACACCGCGCAATTCCTGGTGTTGGGCCATGATCAGGAACAGTTCCAGCAGGGCAAATGGATAATGTTCGAATACCTGCGGGGAGCTGGCTTCCAGGAATCCCTTGTGGTTATGAAAACGTTTGTTAATTTTTTTAATCTTGACGCGCTCACGCTTAGTCAGTATTTCCTCGTCGAATAACTGCAACAGCATTTCATTCAGGCGGCTGAGTTCCAGCACCGTCCGGTAATAATCTTTCATGAATTTCTCGACCGCCAGCCGCTGTTTGTCATCCTGATAGCCGAATTGCCTGGCCAGCGTTCGCTGATGATCGAACAGAAGACGATCTTCCCGGCGGCCGGTCAGCAAATGCAGTCCGATGCGAATGCGCCAGAGAAAATTCTGGCATTCAACGAGTGTTTCCAGTTCATTTTCACTGAGGAAATCGTGGGCTACCAGATCGTACAGGGTAGTGGCGCCGAAATGGCGTTTCGCAACCCAGCCGATTACCTGGATGTCACGCAAACCACCGGGATTCTCCTTGATATTGGGTTCCAAATTGTACGCCGTATCACCGAACCGGTGGTGACGCTGAACCTGTTCCGACAGTTTGGCCTGAAAAAATTTGTGGCTGGGCCAGATTTTTCCGGGGCCGACTTTATTCTGCAATTCGAGCAGGTGTTTTTGGTCGCCGCACAGCAGCCGCGCTTCCATGAGATTGGTGGCGACGGTGATATCGCGCTTGGCCTGGACGACACATTCCCTGATGGAGCGTACGCTTTGCCCGACTTCCAGGCCGATATCCCACAAAAATGTCAGAAATCCCTGAATGCGTGCGGTGAATCGTTCATGATGACTGCCTTTGAGCAGGATCAGCAGGTCAATATCGGATGCCGGGTGCAATTCACCACGGCCGTACCCGCCCACGGCAATGAGGGAAATCCGATTGTCCTCGTCGTTTCCGATAAAGTGGCGCCACGCGCGTACTAACAGCTTGTCAACCGTCCCGGCGTGCTGGACAACCAGCTGATCGGGAGCATAATTTTTTTCAAAGCGGATTTTTAACAGCTGCCTGGCTTGTTTCAAGGTATCGCGAAACAGTGAAACCGGGTGCTTGTTGTTTTCGAAGTTTGTGTCGAACGCGTTCCAGTCGATTTCAGCGGGCGGTTTAGTATGAATGTCGGGGTTTAACACGTCAGGAAAGCTTTAATCCGGGTAAGAAATAAGGGTGGTGTGCGTTGTTAAATGGCTTCACCGGGGTACAGGGTCAATACTTCAAAGCCATCATCGGTGACCAGTATCGTATGTTCCCATTGGGCTGACAAGCTGCGGTCCTTGGTAATCACAGTCCAGCCATCGGGCAACAGTTTTACATGCCGTTTACCGGCGTTGATCATGGGCTCAATCGTGAAGGTCATGCCTGGTTCCAGGATTTCCTTGGTGCCAGGCGTGCCGTAATGCAAAACCTGGGGCTCTTCATGAAACTGCCGGCCGATGCCGTGACCGCAATACTCGCGCACTACCGAGCAATTGTTGGATTCCGCGTGCGCCTGGATTGCGTGCCCGATATCACCCAGCCGGACCCCGGGCTTGACCATTTCGATGCCGATCCGCATGCAGTCATGGCTGATGCGGCACACACGCTGGGCAAGAATGGAAGGCTCGCCGACGAAAAACATCTTGCTGGTGTCGCCGTGGAATTCATCCTTTATCACCGTTACATCAATATTCACGATATCGCCGTTTTTCAGTTTTTTATCGGCGGGAATGCCATGGCATACCTGATGGTTCACGGAAGTGCAGATTGATTTGGGGAATCCGTGGTAATTCAGTGGCGCAGGAATCGCATTTTGCTCGTGCACGATATAATCGTGACAGATTTTATCGAGTTCATTGGTTGTCACGCCCGGTTTCACATAGTGGCGTATCATGTGCAAGACATCGGCCGCCAGGCGGCCCGCGACGCGCATTTTCCCGATTTCGTCCGGTGATTTGATATGTATACCCATGTTTTTGAAATTTAAAAGTTATTTAAACGCCGTGTCCGGCCAATCAGACACCGGAAATCGTAAAACTGCACGACTTAACATTGTTGAAAAGGGCTATTTATGGTATAAAGCCCGCGCCGCTATGGTAAACAAAATACGCGGCAAACTAAAAGTATATATTGTGGCGCTGACTGATGGTGAAAACGATCGGTTTAACACAATATTTTATTAATCCACACATGAGCCGGCACATAATACCAGGGTGCCTTGACCGGGTCAGACCGGCAGGGTTGGTAAATGGGGCTCATGGAGGCTTAACCCTACAATTGGAGTAATTATTATGGCAGCAGTCACCATGCGTGAAATGTTGGCGGCCGGTGTGCATTTTGGCCACCAGGCTCGTTACTGGAACCCGAAAATGGCGCCGTTTATCTTCGGGGAACGCGACAAAATTCACATCATCAATCTTGAGAAAACCCTCCCTCGTTACAACGACGCAGTCAATTTCATCGGCAAAGTCGCGGCTAAAAAAGGCGCCATTTTGTTTGTCGGCACCAAACGGGCCGCGCGCGACATTATCAAGGAAGAAGCCGAGCGCTGCGACATGCCCTACGTCAACCATCGCTGGCTGGGCGGCATGCTCACTAACTTCCACACCGTCAAACAATCCATCAAGCGCCTGAAAGAACTTGAAGCCATGGCGACCGACGGCCGTTTCGCCAAGCTCAACAAGAAAGAAGCGTTGATGTTGACGCGGGAAATGGAAAAGCTGGACCGCAGTCTGGGCGGAATCAAAGATATGGCCAAATTACCCGACGCGATATTTGTTATCGATGTCGGTCATGAAAAAATCGCGATCCGTGAAGCGGTCAAATTGGGTATTCCGGTGATCGGCGTAGTGGACACCAATAACAATCCCGAAGGCGTGGATTATGTTATACCAGGTAATGACGATGCCATGCGTGCGATCCGGTTGTATGTCAGCGGGGTGGCCGATGCCGTCAATGACGCCTCGCCAGCGCTGCACCTCGGTGGTTCGGCAGACGAACTGGTCGAACTGACCGAAAGCGGCGAAGTGATTGGTGAGACGGCAAAATCAGCCCCGAAGAAAAAGAAAACCGCAAAAGTCACTTCGAAGAAGCGGGTCAGCAAACAGGCTAAAGTCAGTGATGAAGACCCGTCAGCCGTGGAAACATCCGGCAACGCTGACGCGAAATAACCGGTTATGAGCATGCAGCCCGCATCAAGAAATTTCCTTGTTGCGGGTTGTGTTTACTAAAGGGGGCATGGCCCCCTTTTTTGAAACGAAATTGTTGTTGGTTGCGTTGCTGACGAAGGATTTCCTGTTAGTACCCACGTGAAATAGTACTAACGTGAATTAGTACCGAAGACGAATTGTATACATTTGGTGAGGATTAAATAATGGCTATTACAGCAGCCCTGGTTAAAGAACTTCGCGAAAGAACACAGGCCGGTATGATGGAGTGTAAAAAAGCCCTGGTTGAAACCAATGGCGATCTTGAAGCGGCAGTCGAGTACATGCGTAAAGCCGGATTGGCCAAAGCCGACAAAAAGGCCGGGCGTACCGCCGCGGAAGGCGCGATTATTTCCAGGACTTCCGCCGATGGCAAGGCCGCCGTTATTGTTGAAATCAATTGTGAAACCGATTTTGTCACCAAAAGCGATGATTTTCAGAAATTCGCCAAAGACGTGGCGGATCTGGCCCTCAAACACCTGCCGGACGATATCGACGGTTTGTTAGCTATAAAGATGGCCAGCGGTGAAACCGTGGCGGACGCTACCAAGGCGTTGATCGCTAAGATCGGCGAAAACATCAATGTGCGCCGTTACGTAAAAGCCGTAACGGAAAGCGGTATTATTGGCACCTATTTGCATGGTTCCCGGATTGGCGTGGTTGCGACCCTGAAAGGCGGAAATGCGGATCTGGCGAAAGATATCGCCATGCATGTCGCGGCGAGTAAGCCGGTTTGCATTTCGGCGGAACAGGTATCGAAGGATCTGATCGCCAAAGAAAAAGAAATTTTTGTGGCCCAAGCCGCTGAGAGCGGCAAACCCGCTGATATTATCGAAAAAATGGTGATGGGGCGTGTCAACAAGTTTCTCAAAGAGATTACCTTGTTGGGGCAACCGTTTGTCAAGGATCCTGACATGACGGTTGAGAAACTATTGAAAGACGCCAAAGCCACCGTCGAAGCGTTCTCCCGGCTGGAAGTAGGTGAAGGCATCGAAAAGAAAACCGGGAATTTTGCCGAGGAAGTGATGGCGCAGGTTAAAGGCAGTTAGTCAACTTCATAAATATCCGGGATACACAGCCATGGCCAATAGCAATAAAAAGCCCGTCTACAAACGTATCTTGCTTAAGTTGAGTGGCGAGGCATTAATCGGCGATGGCGAATTCGGCATCGACCCAAAAGTTATCGATCGCATCAGCGATGAAATCAAGGCGCTGACGGCGCTTGGTGTTGAGGTTGCGCTGGTGATTGGCGGCGGCAATATTTTTCGTGGAGTGAGTTTGTCCGCGGCGGGAATGGAGCGGGCGACTGCTGACTACATGGGCATGCTGGCCACGGTGATCAACGCCCTGGCGCTTCAGGATGGACTGGAGAGAAAAGGACTGTATGCCCGTGTGATGTCCGCCATACACATCAATGAAGTGGCGGAAGATTATATCCGCCGCCGCGCCATCAGGCATCTGGAAAAAGGCCGGGTTACAATATTCGCCGCAGGCACCGGCAGTCCGTTTTTTACCACCGACTCCGCCGCCAGTTTGCGCGGCATAGAAATCAATGCCGATGTCGTGCTGAAAGCGACCAAGGTTGACGGCGTGTATTCCGCGGATCCCATGAAAGACAAAAATGCGACGCTGTATGCGCGTTTGACCTATGACGAAGTATTGATGAAAAAACTGAATGTAATGGACGCTACCGCGATAGCCTTGTGCCGCGACTACAATATGCCGGTACGGGTTTTTAATATGAACAAGGAAGGTTCATTAATGCGTATCATGCTCGGCGAAAACGAAGGAACCATAGTGGAAAGGGGGAGCGCATGATTAAAGAAATTACCAAAGATGCTGAAAGCCGGATGAAAAAAAGTATCGAGGCGCTTAAAGTTGATCTGACGAAACTGCGGACGGGACGGGCGCACACCAGCCTGCTGGATCATATCATGGTTTCCTACTACGGCAGCGAAATGCCGTTAAGCCAGGTGGCGTCCGTCAACGTCAGTGATCCCAGGACACTAACGGTAACACCCTGGGAACAAAACATGGTGCAAGCGGTGGAAAAGGCGATTATGCAATCCGGCCTGGGTTTGAACCCGGTTTCCGCGGGCAAGGTGATCCGGGTGCCGTTGCCGCCGTTAACCGAGGAACGCCGCAAGGATATGATCCGGGTGGTGCGGCACGAGGGCGAAAATGCCCGTGTGGCAATCCGTAATATTCGCCGTGATGCCAATGGTGAGTTAAAGGCGCTGAACAAGGACAAGGATATTACTGACGATGAACTGCGTCAGGCGGAAGATATTATTCAAAAACTCACTGACAAATATGTCAAGGAAGTTGACCAGGTGCTTAATGCGAAAGAAAAAGACCTTATGGAAGTTTGAAGGATCGACGATCGGTGGCGCATTCAGGAGGCTGCATTATCTAGCTTATTCGCAAGCGATCGCTCTTTGTGTAACAAATCCATTTAATTCTCCTGATTGTAAATAGGCTGCTTGTTCATGTCAGAAGACTCCAGCGCACTCTCTATTATTGCCAACAAACATAAACTACCCCGCCATATCGCCATCATCATGGATGGTAATGGCCGTTGGGCAAAAAATCGAATGATGCCGCGTTTTGCCGGACACAAGGCGGGTGTGGAGGCGGTGCGTGGTGTCGTGGAGAGTTGCGCGAAAAAAGGTGTCGAAGTGCTTACCCTGTTTGCCTTCAGCAGCGAAAATTGGCGCAGGCCCGCCAAGGAAGTGGGTTTGTTAATGGATCTATTGCATAGCGCGCTGGGGCGCGAAGTAAAGCGTCTTAAAGAGAATAATGTCCGGCTGCGGTTTATCGGGGACAGATCCGCGTTCAGTGATAAATTGCAGACCAGATTGCGCGAAGGCGAGCAGGAAACCCAGCACAATACCGGCTTGACCCTGGTGGTGGCGGTCAATTACGGCGGTATGTGGGATATTGCCCATGCGGCGCGTTCGATAGTCAGGCGTGTTCAAGACGGCCAGCTCGATGTCAAGGATATCGATGAGGCGTTGTTTGCCGCTAACCTGTCAGTAAATGACCTGCCCGACCCGGATTTGTTTATCCGCACCGGTGGTGAAATGCGGATCAGTAATTTTTTACTCTGGCAACTCGCTTATGCGGAGCTCTATTTCACCGACACGTTGTGGCCGGATTTCAATGAACAGACGCTCAACGAGGCCTTAGCCTCATTTGCCAGCCGGCAACGCCGGTTTGGCCGCACCGGCGAACAGGTGGAGCAGGAAAGGGGTGCTTAAAACGCGCCTTAGTACAGCCGCTGTTCTTGTTCCCGTTGTGGTGGGCGGCGTGTTGTGGCTTTCGCCGGCGCAGTTCGCGGGGTTTTTTGCGCTCATCGCCGTTATCGGCGGCTGGGAGTGGTCGCGGTTTCTGCGCCTGCAGCACCCTGTGGCGCGTTTGGCATACGCCGCCGTTGTTTTCGCGGCTATTCTGCTCTGCTGGTTTTATGCCGCCGGAAGTTCCGAACGGGTGTTGCCGGTACTGATTATCGGCGCAGTCTGGTGGCTGTGCGCCGTGGCGCTGGTTTTTGCCTATCCTAAGTTCGAGCGCATTCGTTTAAACCGGGTATTGGGCGCTGTGATAGGCTTGCTGGTTATTGTGCCCTGCTGGCTGGCCTTCGTAGAGTTAAGAAACAGTTCCGGCCAGGGTGCTTATTTGGTGTTATTTCTGCTGGGATTGGTCGCGGTGGCGGACAGCGCGGCGTATTTCGGCGGGAAAAAATGGGGCGCCAACAAGCTGGCGCCGCAGGTCAGTCCCGGTAAAACCTGGGAAGGTGTCATGAGCGGTTTAGCCGGTGCGGCATTTTATTCCTTTATTGGCGCCTGGTATTTCCAGTCCCTGAACGATGGTTGGCAAACGGTTGCTGCATTTATCATGATAGGCATCGTGACTGCCATCACTTCGGTGCTTGGCGACCTTACAGAAAGCCTGTTTAAACGGCAGGCTGGATTAAAAGACAGCGGGACTCTACTGCCAGGGCACGGCGGTATCCTGGATCGCATTGACAGCCTGACCGCCGCGGCGCCCGTGTTTGCGGTTGGCGCGTGGCTACTTTTTCAATAACCATTACGATGTTGTAACAACGAATTCATGCAGCGACAAATGCGAAACCATACGCGCGATCAAAAGTCGATTGGTGTCACCATCCTGGGATCAACCGGCTCCATTGGTATCAGCACGCTCGATGTGCTGGCGCGCCATGCGGACCGGTTTCATGTGGTGGCACTGACGGCGAACAATCAAGTGGACCGGATATTCGAGCAGTGCCGGAAATTCCAGCCGGCATTTGCCGTCATGCTGTCTTCCGGTGCGGCGCAGCGACTGGAACAACAATTCAAACAATCCGGGATTGCGACACGTGTATTGTCAGGTATCGAAGGCCTGGAACAAGTCGCCGCGGACCCGGCCACGGACTATGTCATGGCGGCCATTGTGGGCGCGGCGGGCCTGCGTCCTGTCTTGTCGGCTGCGCGCGCCGGCAAACGTATTTTGCTGGCAAACAAGGAAGCGCTGGTGATGTCCGGCCGGATTTTTATGGATGAACTTAAAAATAACGGCGCACAACTCCTGCCTATCGATAGTGAACATAACGCAATATTTCAATGCATGCCGCCGGATTTTGCCAATGGACTGGAAGCGGTTGGGGTAAGGCGCATACTATTGACCGCGTCTGGCGGCCCGTTCCGGGAACTGCCGCTGGACCAGCTGCGTGAGGTGACACCGGCACAAGCCTGCGCACACCCGAACTGGGTGATGGGTAAAAAAATTTCCGTGGATTCGGCCACCATGATGAACAAAGGGCTGGAGGTGATCGAGGCCTGCTGGCTGTTCGATACGACACCGGACCATATTCAAGTCGTGCTGCATCCGCAAAGCGTCATTCATTCCATGGTGGAATACGCGGACGGATCGGTACTGGCCCAACTGGGCAATCCGGACATGCGCACGCCGATTGCCCATGCGCTGGCCTGGCCGGAACGGTTTGAATCCGGAGTGGGCAGTCTGAATTTGTTTGATGTGGCGAGACTGGATTTTGAAGCGCCTGATTTGGGGCGGTTTCCCTGTTTGCGGCTGGCGATTGATGCGATGCGCGCCGGCGGCACCAGCTCCACGATTTTGAATGCGGCGAATGAAATCGCAGTACAGGCGTTTCTTGACGGTGTTATCGGGTTTACGGATATTGCGAACGTAATTGAAGATGCCTTGTCACAAGTATCGGCGCAGGCTGTTGATAATCTTGATAGCGTGTTGTCGGCTGACGCTTTGACACGGCAGGTGAGTAAAGAATATATAAATCAACAGACATTCTCCGCAAGGAATTTCAGTCAATGAGTGGTTTTCTGACATCGTTATCCGCGTTTATCTTCGCCATTGGTGTGCTCATTGCTTTTCATGAGTTTGGGCACTATTGGGTGGCGCGGCGCTGCGGGGTTAAAGTGCTGCGTTATTCCATTGGTTTTGGCAAACCGCTCTGGATGCGCCGTTCTGGCGCTGACCAAACGGAATATGTGATTGCCGCGATTCCGCTGGGTGGCTACGTCAAAATGCTGGATGAGCGTGAAGGTGAGGTGCCGGAAAACGAAGTGCACCGGGCTTTTAACCGGCAACCCGTCAGTAAGCGCATTGCTATCGTTAGCGCAGGACCTGTATTCAACTTTTTATTCGCCATCTTCGCCTATGCCTTGATGTATGTGGTCGGCGTGCCCGGCATTAAACCGGTTATCGGCGATGTCAAGGAACAATCCATCGCGTACAACTCCAATATTCACACCAATGATGAAATTATTGCCGTGGATGGAGAGATAACGCCAACCTGGGGCAGCGCGCGCATGGCAATGCTGCGGTCCGCGTTGCAAAATGACCAGATTGAACTTGAAATGCAGGACCCCGCGAAAAACCGTTATCGTGTGGCCTTGCCGGTTGGTGCAATCAGCACTGAAAACAAGCAAAGCCGGTTAATGGAAGAGCTGGGTTTTGCGCCTTACCGGCCGCTCATTCCCGCCGTAATGGGTAAGTTGAGTTCAGGGGGCGCGGCGGAGCGGGACGGACTGTTAACGGGTGACAAGATACTGGCCGCGGATGGCCGCGAGATCCGGGATTGGGAAGACTGGGTCAGCATCGTCCGCGACAGTCCCCAAAAGAAATTGCAAGTGACCATTCAACGCAAAGGCGAAGTCAGGCAAATTGGTTTAACCCCTGAAGCGATTGAAACTGATACCGGTGTAATTGGCCGCATAGGCGCGCTGCCGGAACCTGCCGACTACCCAAAGGAATTGCAAACGGTGTTAAGTCATGCGCCGGGCGCCGCGGTTTACACGGCAATAGTTAAAACCTGGCAAATGTCAGTACTGACCTTGCAAATGATCGGCAATATGCTGATTGGTGAAGTATCCGTCAAAAACCTGAGCGGACCCATTACAATCGCAACCTATGCGGGCTATACCGCGTCCGAGGGTTTGCCCACCTTTTTATCTTTTCTGGCGATTGTGAGTATCAGTCTGGGGGTGCTTAACCTGTTGCCTATCCCGCTGCTGGATGGCGGTCATTTGTTGATTTATTTTATCGAGGCGGTCAAAGGCAGCGCGTTATCAGAAGAAATTCAGTTAAGAATGCAACATGTTGGTATTGTGATGCTTGGAATTTTAATGATGCTGGCGTTTTACAATGATATACAAAGATTGATTTGGGGATAGCCTCTATTCCTATGCTTGTTGCACAATTGTTTTGATTCGGAATCCGGGAATAATGCATAACAACAATAAAAATTGTAAAAACAGTAAAAACAATAACGGGGTTTGCCAATGAAATTTCGCATACTGTTATGCGCTGTTTTATTGGTGCTATGCCAGCCGGTTCTCGCTATCGAGCCACTCGTTATCCAGGATATCAAAGTCGAAGGCCTGCAGCGCATTTCGCTGGGCACTGTTTTTACTTACCTGCCGCTTAAAGTCGGTGAAACGCTGGATGACAAGCGTTCCACGGAAGTAATCCGCGCCATGTTCAAGACCGGTTTTTTTGACGATGTCTGGTTAGCGCGCGATGGAAACGTACTGGTCATCCATGTTGTCGAACGGCCTTCCATATCCAGTATCAAGATTTTCGGCAATAAGGAAATTAAAACCGAAGATCTGACAAAAGCGTTAAAAGAAGTCGGCCTGGCGGAAGGCCGCGTGTTCAATCGTTCCCTGCTGGACCAGGTGGAACAGGAACTGCATCGTCAATATTTCGCGTTGGGTAACTACGGGATAAAAATAAAATCAACCGTTACCGAACTGGAACGTAACCGGGTGGATGTGCAACTGGATATCGAAGAAGGTGATCCGGCCAGGATCCGCCAAATCAAGATCGTTGGGGCAAACGCGTTCCCGGAAGAAGATTTGCTTGATCTGTGGCAGCTAAGTATGCCCACGTCGTTTTCTTTTATGAGCGGCAGTGACAAATATTCCAAGCAGGTTTTGGTGGGCGACCTGGAGAAACTGCGTTCCCACTATCTGGATCGTGGTTATATCAATTTCAATATTGATTCCACCCAGGTATCCATCAGTCCGGATAAGAAGGATGTCTATATCACCATAAACATCACGGAAGGCGACCAGCATTTCGTGAAGGAGATTACGCTAGCGGGTGATTTGATCATTCCTCGCGAGGAAATCGAAAAACTTATCACCCTGAAACCGGGAGACGTTTTCTCCCGCCAAAAAATCATTGACACGACTAACCGGATTATTGATCGCCTGGGTATTGATGGTTATGCGTTTGCCAATGTGAATCCCATACCCAAAATAGACAAAACTTCCAAGCAGGTTGTGCTGTCATTGTTTATTGATCCGGGCAGCCGGGTGTATGTGCGCAGAATTAATATCCTCGGTAATACCAAGACCAAAGACGAAGTGGTGCGCCGGGAACTGCGGCAAATGGAGGGCGGGTGGATCTCCACTCCGTTAGTCAACCGGTCGAAGATACGCTTGCAGCGCTTGGGATTTTTTGACGAAGTCAAAATCGATACGCCGTCGGTTCCCGGCACTACGGATCAAGTGGATATCAATGTCGAAGTCACGGAAGGTTCCACCGGTACGTTTACGGCGGGCCTGGGGTATGGAAGTGAAGGCGGATTGCTGTTTAACGCCAGCGTGTCGTTGAGCAATTATCTTGGCACCGGCAAGCAGGTGAAAGTGGAAGGCAGCAGAAACGATATCACCGAGTTTTATAATTTTTCCTGGAACAACCCTTATTTCACCAAGGACGGCGTCAGCCGCGGATTCAGCCTGTATTCCAGGACGACCGACGCCGCGGAGGCCGATCTGGCGGATTTCCTGACTGACAGGATCGGGGCGAGTATTAACTTTGGCATACCGTTAACCGAATACACCAGGGCGCGTTTCGGGCTGGGCGTGGAGGATACGAACCTGGTGGTCAATGATGCCGAAGCGCCGCTGTATTACAGCGCCTGGATCGCGATATACGGTGACCAATTTCTTACCTACACGACAAGTTTTAATTACACCTATGATTCAAGAAACAAGATTATATTTCCGGAGAGCGGCATCCTGTCACAAACCACACTGGAATTCGCCTTTCCGGGCAGTGATATCGAGTACTACAAGGCCAGTTATGATATGCGCTGGTACTTGCCACTGACGAATAAGTTGACGTTCATGGCGGGTGGTGAAGTCGCGTACGGCGACGGTTACGGGGACACATCGGAATTGCCATTCTTCGAAAATTATTTTACCGGCGGTTTGCGTTCCGTACGGGGTTTTCGCCAGAATTCGATA
>Ga0209640_10001462_pt1 | contig 20040 bp, 15 predicted proteins | sample RifCSP10_1_FD_184018 | JGI IMG/M metagenome (GOLD analysis project Ga0209640, IMG submission 184018) | Soil microbial communities from Rifle, Colorado - Rifle CSP2_sed 10_1 (SPAdes) (version 2) | ecosystem: Environmental > Terrestrial > Deep subsurface > Rock core/Sediment | place: Rifle...
TCCGACAAATGGATCCGCCGCATGGCCGAAACCACCGGCATGATCGAGCCCTTCGAACCCTACCAGATCAAGCACAACGGCAGTACACGGCTGGTGTCCTACGGCACCTCCAGTTACGGCTATGACATCCGTTGCGCCGATGAATTCAAGATCTTCACCAATATCAATTCGGCCATCGTCGATCCGAAGGGTTTCGATGAGAGCAGCTTCGTGGACTTCCGGGGCGCGGTCTGCATCATCCCGCCGAATTCCTTTGCTCTGGCAAGAACCGTGGAATATTTCCGTATTCCACGCAATGTCCTGACCATCTGTCTCGGAAAATCCACCTATGCCCGTTGCGGTATCATCGTCAATGTCACGCCACTGGAACCGGAATGGGAAGGCCACGTCACACTCGAATTTTCCAATACCTCGCCATTACCGGCCAAGATTTACGCCAATGAAGGCGTGGCCCAGGTGATATTCATCGAATCCGATGAGGAGTGCGAGATTTCCTATAAGGACCGGCAGGGCAAATATCAAGGCCAGACCGGCGTAACCCTGCCGAAAACCTGAAACCCCTGGCGATCAAAGAATTGAATACGCAGGCAGGAATATTATGACCAGATTGGCTGTATGCGGCGCCGCCGGACGGATGGGCAAGACCATCCTGGAGTCATGCCTGGCGGATCAGACGGTGACGATTGCCGCCGCGATCGAACATGAATCTTCCCCGCTGTTGGGCAGGGATGCCGGTGAAATCGCCGGTATCGGCAGGTTGGGCATAACTATTGTCAGTGATGTGGCGGCCGTGACGGATCGATTCGATGTGCTGATCGATTTCACGCTGGCGCAAGCCGTGCTGGCAAACCTCAAGCAATGCCGGACCGCGGGCCGGAGAATGGTAATCGGCACTACCGGGCTCAATGCCGCGCAAAAAGCAAAAATCCAGGCGGCCAGCAAGGATATCGCCATTGTCTTCGCGCCGAACATGAGTATTGGCGTCAATCTGTGTTTCAATCTGGTGGAACTGGCAGCGCGGGTGATTGGCGATAGCACGGATATCGAGATTATTGAAGCCCACCACAGCCAGAAGCAGGATGCGCCGTCCGGCACAGCCGTACGGATGGGCGAGATTATTGCCGGAGCGCTGGGGCGCGATCTGGGTAAACATGCAGTCTATGGTCGTAAAGGTCATACCGGTGTACGAGACCCGCAAGCCATCGGTTTCGAATCAATCCGTGCCGGCGATATCGTCGGTGACCATACTGTCATGTTCGCCGGTCCGGGCGAGCGGATTGAAATCACACACCGGGCACACAGCCGCAAGACTTTCGCCAACGGTGCGATTCGGGCCGCAAAGTGGTTGATGACCAGGGACAGGGGCTTGTTTGATATGCAGGATGTGCTGGGCCTGCGCCCGTAAGTAATAGCCGGTGTAACTGCAGCACAATTATTGCCGGCCTGAGCATGGATATATGAATTTGCGGGAGGTTTAACCATGGCCAAAGCAATTGTTACGAATACACCTACTAAACATGAGCAAACCTCTCTCCACGATGCGCTGGAGCGACGCCGCAAGTATCCACGGATTGTCATCGATGTCCCGGTCATCATTAAACCGGAGAAGGCGACCGCGGTAACCGCCATTGTTCATGATATTTCCATCGATGGCATCCAGGTTCGCTGTGATCGGGGGACAACAAAACAACTTCATCCCACCGGTAAGTTCATCAAGGAAGGCAAAGGCTCCCTGGTTGAAGTAGAGTTCGATCTGCAATTCAATGCTCAGCCCGAAAAGATCACGATAACCTGCCAGATTTACTATTTTACCGTTATCTCTAAAACGGAGTTTGCGTTCGGTCTGCTGTTCCGTAAATATTCAGACAAAAGCGCTGCACTGGTGGACAGATTTATTATGGACCAGATCATTCCCGTTGAAGACAAGGTCCGTACTTTCCTGGAAGAACCGCGTTCCCAGAAGGAAATATCAACATACATGAATATGCAGGGCAACGAAGTGGTTGAAGTTATCGACCGTCTGCAGGTCAAGGGTGAAATCATATCGTTCGGCGAGGGTCACGACGTCAAGCACTTGAAATTATCAGCCGCGTTTACAACGATTTTTAATACCCTGGAACGGCTGGAACAACGGCTGGAACGGCTGGAACCAGCCAAAGACGGGAAAGGAAAATAATGGGGATGTATGGCGTTCAGTTGAGCCGTGCTTCGTTGTCAGGTAGTTTTAGCGCGGGTGACTTGCTAGAATGGCATGGCTTCGTATTTGCGAAGCTATGGCCTAAAGGCAAGATGGAATAACCCGGACTTAACGACGGCATCACTTATGAAGTATATTCCAGCAATCAAGTCCGTTATGACGCCTTTCCCCTATTCCGTAGACGTCAGCGCGCCGATCCAGGAAGCGCAGGAGTTCATGCGGGTACACAAAATCCGGCATCTGCCGGTAACACAGGGGCAGAAATTGGTCGGCGTTTTAACGGACCGTGATATCAAGCTGTTCCTGGGGCCGGATTTTGACTATCCGGATAAGAAAGACGTTACCGTCAAGGATGTGTATATGGAACACCCGTATATCGTCGATCTGAACGAACGGCTGGATAAAGTTTTGCGAGCCATGGCTGAGAAGCATTTCGGATCGGTCCTGGTGACGAGAAACGGTAAGCTGGCGGGGGTTTTTACCAGTACCGATGCCTGCGAAAGTTTCGCCGAATTTTTACGGGAAATGTTCAACCCACCGGGCGGTGACGAGGCTGCCTGATTATCAGGGACTGCATGAAGCAAAAAATATTCCTTGAAAATTGCCAGCGCTCTTTAAGGTGTCGAACCGATGCTGGGTGATCGAAGAAGAGTCAACAGACTTCTGAAAAAGGATCGGCGGCGTTCCGCTGATCGCCGGGGTGCCCAGCGCTACACGGGTGATACCAGGAATGCTTCAGAACCCGCCGGAACAAACTTAAAAGAAGAAAGACGGATCAGTTCGCGACGGTTCCGGGACCGGGTTAAACCTGGCTGAGTTCCCGGGTATCACTTACTCAGGATTTTAATCAGATCCTCCTGGGTGTCGATATCTATCTCCGCTTCAGGGATTGAAACCCTGATCACGTGCTCCAGATTGTTATCAATAATCGCCTTGGCGCCGGTGTCGCCCTGCAATTGCAGGATAGCCGGGAAATGCTGTGCCGGGAAGATTGCCGGCACACCGACCGTGTCCGCATAGGAACTGGCGATGATCTTGGTGTGGTCACGTTTCCAGGCGTCGATCATCTGGCGCACATGCTGTTCATTGATGTATGGTTGATCGCAAAGGATAATCAGCGCACCCTTGCAATGTGCCGGCAGCGCCTTGATCCCCGAACGCAGCGACGAGGCGATGCCGTTTTCCCAGTCCTTATTGACGACAATTTCAATATCATAACCATCCGCTTCCCGCTGTAATTTATTGGGTTTGATGCCCAGCACCAGTTTTACCCGGTTGTCGAAAGTGTTACTGGCTAAGTCTATGGCCCGCTTCAACAGTGATTGGCCATTCAGTTCCAGTAATTGTTTGATACCGCCGAAGCGCTTAGATCCGCCGGCGGCGAGGACGATGGCGTACAAGTCCTGCTCGCTGATTACGGGGAGTTCCTCCGGTAGCTCCGCCGTGGCCGGTTCGGATAACCTGCCGCCGCTGCGTTCATTCATGACTGCCTGAATTTCGCTCACCAATGCCAGCGCAATCTGCTCCGGGGAGCGGCCGCCCAGATCCAGTCCGACTGGACCATAAATGTTTTCGCCGGTAACGGTCGGATCCAGTCCCAGTGCCTGCAACAGCCGGTGTTTGCGCCGTTCCGTGCCCATTAATCCTATGTATTTCAAACTGGTATTACCCAGCAGGCAGCGCAGGTAGCGCCCGTCGAGATCGAGTCTGTGGGTCATGATGACGACGGCGTCTATCTTATCGATGTCGACCGCGGCCGGCAGTTCCTCCGGCCCCAGCGTCAGGACCCGGTAGGCCGGTTCGAGGTAGGGTGATTGGGTATAAACAGTACGCGGATCGACGATGGTTACCAGCCAGCCCATCGCCAGTGCCAGTCGCAGCACGGGTATGACATCCGGTCCGGCGCCGATGATAAGCAACTGTAAGGGTGGCGTAATGATGTCAAAAAATGCCGTGAACAAGCCGGCGCCGGAGATGCAGGATTCCAGAGCTGATGTGCCGGTGGTCCGTGTTTGCTCTGCGATTTCAGTCAGCACCTCACAGTAGCCAGGTTCCAGATCACTGTGGATGGCCGCCGCCTGCGCGAGCAGGACATTCGCTCCCGGTATGCAGTCAGCGAGGTCGGATTCAGAGATGGAAATAAGCATCGCCTGTTTGTGTTGCAATCCTGTGCGCAGCAGTTCCATGGTGTTATGGGGATTCTCCACAGTCAGATATTCCAGCAGTACCGTGATCCGGGCACCGGGTTCGAGTTCCAGAGCCAGGCCGCCGGCGTCTGGTGACCGTGACTCAATATCGATGATTTGCAACCCGCGGGTCGCGAATACCGGCGCTACGCTGGTCAGGATCTCCCGGTGTAATTCGTTCCCGCCCAGCAGACCGTAACAACAGCCATCCCGGGTGATGAGCATCCTGGTGCCGGCTTTCCGGTAAGTCGAGCCTTCGGTAGCGACGATAGTCGCCAGGACCAGTTCGTTGTGCTTGTTTTTCAGTGTTTGGTAGTCTGCTACCAGACCCTGCAGAGTGAAGTTCATGTGGGTTAAATCTGTTTCAACTGAGTCAGAATTGAGGTAGTTTGCTCCAGCCGATTGATGACGGTGCCGACGAATGCTTTAAGGAAACGGAGTTGGGTACCTTCTTCGGCCCGATCCAGGTTCGCGGCATTGACTTTGATGAGGGCAACCTCGGTTTTCGAGGTCACGGTAGCGGTTCGTTCGGTTTGCGACAAGTAACCCATTTCGCCGAAACAATCACCTTCCTGCAGGTTGCCGATATGCTGGTTGTTTTTGCTGATACTGACAACACCGGATAACAGGATATAGAAAGAATCATCCAGATCGCCTTCCTTGATTATGGTCGTCCCGCCCGGATAGGTTTGCCACTTACCGGCGCGTACCAGTTCCCAGATATCGACATCAGTGAAGCCTTTGAGAAAGCCGGTGTTTTTCAGGATCTCGAATTTTTCCTTGAGGTTGTCGCGGGTTTCCACCTTTTCCAGATCTTCATAGATCAGGGCGAGATCGGCTGCCAGATCCAGTCCGTTGGCATAGCGCTTCTCCGGACTTTTCTTGAGCATCCGTTTTAAAGTGTATTCCAGACCCTCGGGCAAATCCGATCTGTAATCGGCGATCGGTGCCGGCTCTTCCCTGGTAATCCTTTGATTGATGGCGAGCAGGTTGTCGGCCCGGAACGGATTATGGCCGGTGAGCAGTTCATACATGACTACGCCGAGGGAAAACAGATCGGTATTACTGGAAAGCTGCCATTCATTGATTTGCTCGGGTGACATGTACAGGGGTGAGCCGATGAAACCGTCAAACTGGGTGGTTTTTGTGTCCTGCCGGTTGACCATGGCGATACTGAAGTCGGACAGCTTGATTTCCCGGCCCAGGGTAAAAAGGATATTACTCGGTTTGATATCGCGGTGAATGATGCCCTGGCGATGGGCATAATCCAGCGCTTTGGCGGCGTTATAGATGATGCCGACGACTTCCCGGAGGGGCAGCAGGGAGTCGGATTTACAAAACTCCTCCAGGGTCTTGGCCCCTTGCACATATTCAATAACCAGATAGCAAAGTTCGTTGTCGACATCGGCGTCATACAATTTCACGATGTTGGGATGACTGAGTACGCTGGCGGCGTGGGCCTCATTAAAAAACAGCTTTTTGAACCTTTCTCCATCCTCGGATTTATTGATGTATTGCGGGTGGGCAACTTTGATGGCTACTTTACGCGAGGAAAATGGATCGTTTGCCGCGTAGACCGTGCCCATACTGCCCCTGCCGACTTCTTCCAGGATCGTATATTTACCGATCTTGCTGGGCTTGGAACTGACCGTATAAAAAGTGCTTGCCGGTGATTGCTCTTCCATAACTGAATAATTTTCTGGCGTTTTTTGCTCTATAACGGCTGAAGCAATCTCAACTTCGGGCCTGATCGCGATGTTTAATCCAGGATGTGATCTTGAGATTGAAACTGAATAACAATACAAAGATTAGTGATTTTGCTGGAAAAAACAAGCCATAAACAGGAATCAATGCAAGTATACACTGGTGAACCAGAGGTAACTGGAACTGTTATTGCAGACGCGCAAGTGCCTTCTGTGCATTCGGATCACCTTGATCGGCCGCTTTTTTATACCATTTTCTTGCTTCTTCCACGTTTCTGGATACGCCCCGGCCTTTGGAATAAATCACTCCCAGGTTGTACTGGGCATTCGGATGGCCGGATTCGGCGGCCCGGCGATACCAGTGATAAGCCTCCGTATCGTCCCGGCTGGTGCCATAACCTTTACCAAACATAAAACCTAAGTTCATCTGGGCATTGATATGACCGCTTTCAGCTGCCTTCCGGTACCATTTAAACGCCTGCTGCTGATCGTTCTGGACACCGATGCCCTTGGCATACATATCGCCCAGATTGGCCATAGAATTGAGATGACCTTTTTCCGCGGCCGAGTAATACCAGTTAAACGCCGCCGTATAGTTCCGGTCCGCGCCGATGCCTTTCATATACATCATCGCCACGGTTGCCTGCGCCGTTAAATCGCCTTGTTCCGCGGCTTTCTGATACCACAGGAATGACTTGTTGTAATCCTGCTCCACTCCTCTGCCCTTCGCGTAAATGACCCCCAGGTTGAATTGTGAATTCAGGTGTCCCTGTTCCGCGGCTTTTCTATACCACCGCGCCGCTTCCGCTTCATTTTTCTCCGCGCCGATGCCTTTGGCGTAGAGGAAGGCCAGCGTGGCCTGTGCCGAAACATCCCCCTGTTCCGCGTTCTGCAGATGTACGGTCAATGCATTTTCGCTTTTTCCAGGTTGGTCCGGTTTCGATACCGCGGGAGCCGGAATGCGATCCTGCTCCAATATGATTGTTTGCCATTCGCTGATTGACTGCGGGCGGTCCTGGCGTTTGAAATTCATGGCCATATCGACGGCCTTTAACAGGGTTTCGGAATATTTGCCTTTGCCGATCTCCATGGCCGATACGTAAGTATCCCGACCGGTAATACTGATAGCGGTGCTGCGGTCGATGGCATCGCATGGCGGTATGCCGGAAATTGACCGGTAGATGGTGGCGCCTACGGCGTAGATATCCGTCCATGGGCCCTGTTCATCGTCATTGGTGTTGTATTGCTCGATAGGCGCGTAGCCTTTGGAGAAGATACTGGTCAGGGCGTGTCGACTTTCCTCCAGCGCCTGCCGGGCGGAACCGAAATCGAGTAATACCGGCTCACCATCGACCCGGATAAAGATATTCGCCGGCTTGATATCCCGGTGGATAAAGCCATGGGCGTGAATTAATTTCATGCCATCGAGGATGGGAAAGATAACCGTTCTGACATCCGCTTCCTCCAGTATCTTACGGCGGTTCAGGATTTCCTGCAGGGTCTCGCCCAGTTCATAGTCCATTACCATATAGGCGGTATTATTAGCCTCGAAGACGTTTCTGACCCGGACGATGTTCGGATGTTTAAACTGGCCGATGGTGCGTGCTTCGTCTATGAAATTCTGCAAGCCCCAGCGGTACCGGTATTCGTGTTCATGCGATACGGATTGAACATGGTTTTGCTCGACGCGGGTTGCCAGGTCGACCGGCATGTATTCCTTGATCGCCACTTCATGCGCCAGATTCAGATCTTCGGCCAGATAGGTGATGCCGAAGCCACCCTGGCCGAGAATATCCTTAATCTCGTACCAATGGAGCTGCGTTCCGGGTGTCAGGGCATTCAGATGTCGGTTCTTATTACTCATGCTCCGCTGCAGACGTCAAAGCCGATTGTCGGTTGTATGCTTCAGGTAAGCTGGCGGCTTGATTACGTGCCATGTTGCCTGAAAGCTATCAGGAGCATATGCAATATTCCGCTTGTATTGCAATAGATTAGCGGAATTACCAGCCGTAACCCCTCAGATTATAGGCATAAATTAGCAATTCGACACAAATTCCTGTTTGCATTCGGTTTTGCATTTACTGACTGGACGATTACTGCCGGCCCAAATACAAAAAAACACAGCTGTCATGGATACTGATGGCAACCGGCGTCAGGGATTTGCCGCTACAGGGGCCATGAATGCAATAACCGTCTTCGATACGGAATTGTGCGCCATGGGTCGCGCAAACAATAAGGTTGCCGGTGGCGTCCAGGAATTGATCCGGCAGCCAGTCCAGATTGACGCCGGTATGGGGACAGCGATTGATATAGCCATACAGCCGGTCGTTGTGTTGAACAACGAATATGTGCTGATCGCTGGTGCCTGTTTTGATGGCGAAACTTTTGGCAGGATTTGCCGCCATTTCAGTCAAAGCGCATAAGTGGATTTTTTCATCTGCCATGGCGTAGCGTGGCTGCTCCCGTTTGAATGGACGCAATCAGGTCAGTTCAGTACAATTCCGGAAAATATAAAGAGCGGGAACAGTCGCGAGGCTGCTCCCGTTTTGTCTATATATCTATTCGGAGATTTGATTGACGCATTCGGCAATACTGGCATTAGCAGATGGTAGTCTATTTTATGGTCAGTCTATAGGCGTACAGGGTAAATCATCCGGAGAAGTGGTGTTCAATACCGCCATGACTGGTTATCAGGAAATACTGACTGACCCTTCCTATTATCAACAGATAGTCACCCTCACCCAACCGCACATCGGTATTACCGGAACGACCCCGGAAGACGATGAATCCGGCCAGTCTTACGTCAGTGGCCTGGTGATCCGCGACCTGCCGTCACATCTGAGTAATTGGCGCAGCCAGGAATCCCTGGACCAGTACCTGGTCCGGCAACATGTTGTTGGCATTGCCGGCATCGACACCCGCCGTCTGACCAGGATTTTGCGGGATAAGGGAGCTCAGAATGGCTGCATTGTTGCCGGTGACAAACTGGACGCAGCAGATGCAATCCGGGCGGCACAGGGTTTTCCGGGTTTGCAGGGGGCGGATTTGGCCCGGCTGGTGTCGACCAAAAGCAGGTATCTCTGGACGCAGGGAACCTGGTCACTGACTGATGGTTTACCGGCTGCAAAGCCGGCTGCGAACGCTGACTATCATGTGATTGCCTATGATTTCGGGATCAAACGCAATATCTTGCGCATCCTTGCGGAGTACGGTTGCCGGTTAACGGTGGTGCCGGCGGAAACGACCGCTCAGGAAGTCCTCAGGGAAAAGCCGGACGGAATCTTTCTTTCCAATGGCCCGGGCGACCCGGATGCTTGCTATTACGCTATTGATGCCATCAGGCAAATCCTGCCCAGCAAGGTGCCGGTATTCGGGATCTGCCTGGGCCATCAATTACTGGCGCTGGCGGCGGGTGCCAGAACCATAAAAATGAAATTTGGCCATCATGGTGCCAACCATCCGGTACAGGACTTGCGGACCGGACGGGTCATGATCACCAGCCAGAATCACGGATTTGCCGTGGACGAGGGAAGTTTGCCGGCTAACTTGCAGGCGACCCATCGTTCCTTGTTTGATGGCTCATTGCAGGGGCTCCGCCATCAGGATTTCCCCGCCTTCAGCTTTCAGGGGCATCCGGAAGCCAGTCCCGGCCCGCATGACATCAGGCCCCTGTTCGATCAATTTATCGAACTGATGAAAGAGCGAAGGTGAATGGTAATTCGTAACTCGTAATTGGTGCTCACTAATCACGAATCACCAATTACGAATTACGATTGACATAAGTGTATATTAATAGAGAGAAATAACTGTAATCGAATGCCCAAACGAACCGACATAAATAGTATTCTGCTCATCGGGGCCGGCCCGATCGTAATCGGCCAGGCCTGCGAATTCGATTACTCCGGTGCCCAGGCCTGCAAGGCCCTGCGCGAGGAGGGCTATCGCGTCATACTCGTCAATTCCAATCCGGCGACCATCATGACCGATCCGGAGATGGCCGATGCGACCTATATCGAGCCAATCAACTGGCAGACTATTGCCAGAATCATCGCCGTGGAAAGGCCCGATGCCTTATTGCCGACCATGGGTGGCCAAACTGCCCTGAATTGCGCCCTGGATCTGGCCCGCGAAGGAGTGCTGTCCGAATATGGCATTGAGTTGATCGGGGCCAGCCGTGAAGCTATCGACAAAGCCGAAGACCGGGAACGGTTTCGCGATGCCATGCGGAAAATCGGCCTCAAACTGCCCCGGTCCGGGCTCGCCCACAACCTGGAACAGGCATGGCGGATTCAGGCCGAGATCGGTTATCCGATTATTATCAGGCCGTCCTTCACCCTGGGCGGTAGCGGCGGTGGTATTGCCTACAATAAGGAGGAATTCGCGGAATTATGCGAACGTGGTCTGGACTCCTCGCCGACGAATGAGGTTCTGCTGGAACAATCCGTAATTGGCTGGAAGGAATATGAGATGGAAGTGGTCAGGGACCATAAGGACAATTGCATCATCATATGTACCATAGAAAACCTGGATCCCATGGGTGTGCACACCGGCGATTCGATTACGGTGGCCCCGGCATTAACCTTGACCGACAAGGAATACCAGATCATGCGCAACGCATCAATTGCGGTGTTACGTGAAATTGGTGTCGATACCGGTGGCTCCAACGTTCAATTCGCGGTCAATCCCGCCAACGGCGAACTGAATATCATCGAAATGAACCCGCGCGTCTCGCGCTCTTCAGCCCTCGCCTCCAAGGCTACCGGATTTCCCATAGCCAAGGTGGCTGCCAAGCTGGCGATTGGTTACACCCTGGATGAACTGGACAATGAAATCACCGGTGGCGCCACACCGGCTTCATTTGAACCGACGATCGATTACATCGTGACCAAAATTCCCCGCTTCACCTTCGAGAAATTTCCACAGGCGGATGATCGCCTGACCACGCAGATGAAATCCGTGGGCGAGGTTATGGCCATAGGCCGCACTTTCCAGGAATCATTGCAGAAGGCCTTGCGCGGGCTGGAAACCCAGTTGGACGGTTTAAACGAACAGGTCAGGCAGAACGACGCGGATGTCAGGGAGACCATACTACAGCAATTGCGCGTGCCGCGCGGCTCGCGGTTACTCTATGTCGCCGATGCATTCCGGCATGGATTTTCGGTAGCGGAAGTGCATGACTCCTGCCGCATCGATCCCTGGTTTTTACATCAGATCAAGGATCTCGTCGATGAGGAGGAGCAATTGCGGCAGTTGCCACTTGACCAGCTTGACGCGCAATATCTTCGGCGCGTGAAGCGGAAAGGTTTTTCCGACAGCCGGCTCGCGCACCTGCTGGGCAGCAGTGAAGATATTATCCGCCACCTGCGCCAAAAGTTGCTGGTCCGGCCGGTATACAAGCGGGTCGATTCCTGTGCCGCCGAATTCGCCGCTACCACGGCTTATCTGTATTCCACTTATGAAGAGGAATGCGAGGCAATGCCGGGTGATCGGCAGAAAATCATGATATTGGGCGGCGGTCCCAATCGCATCGGACAGGGCATTGAATTCGATTATTGTTGTGTACATGCGGCGCTGGCCTTGCGCGAGGCTGGGTATGAAACCATCATGGTTAACTGTAATCCGGAAACAGTCTCGACCGATTACGATACTTCGGATCGATTATATTTTGAGCCTCTGACGCTGGAAGATGTGCTCGAGATCATCGATGTTGAGAAACCCCTGGGCGTGATCGTCCAGTATGGCGGCCAGACGCCGTTAAAACTGGCGCGTGAACTGGAGGCAGCCGGCGCCCCGATTATCGGTACTTCTCCGGATTCAATCGACCTGGCGGAAGATCGGGAACGCTTTCAGAAATTAATTGAGAAACTGGGATTGAATCAGCCGCCCAACCGGACCGCCAGAACGGTTCAGGAAGCGGTCACGGCCGCCAGCGCTATCGGCTACCCGCTGGTCGTCAGACCATCCTATGTTCTGGGCGGCCGGGCGATGGAAATAGTCTACGATGTTACCGACCTGCAGGAATACATGGACAGGGCAGTGGCGGTGTCCAATGCTTCCCCGGTATTGCTGGACCGATTCTTGAGCGATGCTATTGAAGTCGATGTTGATGCTATCTGCGATGGACATGCGGTAATTATTGGCGGCATCATGGAGCATATTGAACAAGCAGGCGTGCATTCGGGAGACTCTGCCTGTTCGCTGCCGCCGCACAGTTTGAGTGCGACCATACAACAAGAACTCGCGAACCAGGTCAGGCAACTGGCACGAGGCTTGAAAGTTATCGGATTGATGAATATCCAGTTCGCCATCAAAGGTGACGATATTTATGTACTGGAAGTCAACCCGCGCGCTTCACGGACGGTGCCATTTGTTTCCAAGGCAACCGGCATACCACTGGCGAAAATAGGCGCCAGATGCATGGTCGGGCAAAGCCTGGCCAGCCAGGGTGTGACAACTATCAAGGAACCCGGTTATTATTCCGTCAAGGAGGCGGTATTTCCGTTTATCAAGTTTCCCGGTGTCGATCCGTTACTGGGGCCAGAAATGAAGTCAACAGGAGAAGTCATGGGCGTGGGCGATACTTTTGGCGAGGCTTATGCGAAGGCACAACTGGGAGCGGGTGAATTGGTGCCGAAGTCCGGTCTGGCTTTCATCAGCGTTCGGGACACCGATAAACCAGGCGCCCAGACAGTGGCCCGCGATCTGGTGAGGCTGGGATTCCGATTATGCGCTACGCATGGCACGGCCAAGGCTCTGCAGGAAGCCGGTCTGGAATGTCAGCGCGTGAATAAAGTCAGAGAAGGGCAACCCCATATTGTCGATATGCTGAAAAATGATGAAGTCAATCTGATTGTGAATACAACGGAAGGCAAGCAGTCCACGGCCGATTCCTATTCCATACGGCGTACCGCCGTGCTGCATAAGGTCTTCTACATGACCACCATGGCCGGCGCCAAGGCGATTATCTACGCTATGTCGGGTTTGCAGTCCGGTAGCGTGCATCGCCTGCAGGAATTGCACCAGGGGATAACCGGATGAGTAAAATACCGATCACGGCACGCGGCGCCGACCGCATACGCGAGCAATTGAATAAATTAAAAACGGTTGACCGTCCCAAGGTTATTCATGCCATTGCGGAAGCCAGGGCTCATGGCGATCTGAGCGAAAATGCCGAGTACCATGCCGCCCGCGAGCAACAAAGTTTCATTGAAGGGCGTATCGCCACCCTGGAATCCGCTCTGGCCGACGCCAGGATCATCGATATCCCGGGCATCCGGGCTGATGGCAAGATCGTTTTCGGCGCTACGATTGAGTTGTTGAATCTGGACAATGACAAAACGGTAACTTATCAGATAGTCGGCGAGGTGGAGGCGGATATCAATCTGGGCCTGATATCGATTTCCTCGCCTATTGCCCGGGCACTGATCGGCAAGGAAGAGGGCGATATCGCTGAAGTCAAGGCCCCGGGTGGACTGATAGAATATGAAATACGTGCGGTGAAGTACATTTAAAACAGTAGAAAGTAAAAAGTTGAAAGTAAAAAGTAACAAAGATAGTTATGGCTAAGAGCAGCCGACGCTGGGTGCAGGAGCATGCGCGCGATCCTTATGTCAGGCAGGCACGACAATCCCAATATCGATCCCGTGCTGTTTACAAGCTGATGGAGATCGACAAACAAGACCATTTGTTCCACCGGGGGCAGACGGTGATCGATCTAGGCGCTGCGCCCGGGAGTTGGTCGCAGTTCGCCAGTGAACGCGTCAGTGCTCAAGGGAAAGTTATCGCAGTCGATATTTTACCTATGGAACCTGTGTCTGACGTATTGTTCATCCGGGGTGATTTCACGGAACAACAAACAGCAGACGAATGTCTCAGGTGTTTGTCCGGTGCCAAGGTTGACCTTGTAATATCCGATATGGCGCCCAATATATCGGGTATCAGACACACTGATCAGGCACGCACTATGTATCTTGCCGAGTTGGTCTTTGAATTTGCATGTACCGTGCTGAAGCCGGAGGGCAATTTATTGGTCAAGGTGTTCCAGGGTGCGGACATCGAACCATACCGGCGACGACTTGTCGAAGTTTTTCAAAGAGTTAAACATCGAAAACCGAAGGCGTCGCGCGACAGTTCCCGGGAATTTTATATGCTGGCCCAGGGCTATCATGTATAGTGTGGATAGCGTTAATTGTTCAGCGAAAATTTTGTAAGGGTACTTAATTTGAGGTAACAGAGTGAACGATATGGCAAAGAACCTGGTGCTATGGGTCATCATCGCCCTGGTATTAATGATGGTGTTCAGGAATTTCGGGGCATCGTCCATGGTCAGTGACATCCCCTATTCGCAATTCCTGGGCAGCGTCAAATCCGGCCAGGTCCAGAAAGTCATTTTCGAAGGCAATATCATCAAAGGGCAATTGCTTGATGGTTCGCGTGTCACAACCTTTAATCCGGAGACCAGCAATGATGCCTTGATCGGCACGCTGCTGGCCAATAAGGTTGAAATCCGAGGCGCCGAACCGAGCAGTAACTCATTCTGGGCACATGCCCTTATCTCCTGGTTTCCGATCCTGCTATTGCTCGGTATCTGGATTTATTTCATGCGCCAGATGCAGGGCGGCGGCAGCGGCCGCGGCGCTTTATCATTCGGCAAGAGCCGGGCCAGGCTGCTGGGTGAAGATCAGGTCCGCATTACCTTTGCCGACGTGGCCGGTGTCGAAGAGGCCAAGGAAGAGGTCTCCGAGTTAGTCGAGTTCCTGCGCGATCCAGGCAAGTTTCAGAAACTGGGTGGCAAGATTCCGACCGGGATTCTGATGGTCGGATCGCCCGGTACCGGCAAGACCTTACTGGCCAAGGCGATTGCCGGTGAGGCCAAGGTGCCGTTTTTCACCATCTCTGGTTCCGATTTCGTCGAAATGTTCGTCGGTGTCGGTGCTTCACGGGTCCGGGACATGTTTGAACAGGCCAAGAAACATGCCCCGTGTATTATCTTTATTGACGAAATCGATGCCGTGGGACGACATCGGGGCGCCGGGCTCGGCGGCGGTCATGATGAGCGTGAACAGACCTTGAACCAGTTGCTGGTCGAGATGGACGGTTTCGAAGGTAATGAAGGCGTCATCGTCATCGCCGCGACCAACCGCCCGGATGTGCTGGACCCGGCTCTGTTGCGGCCGGGCCGGTTCGATCGTCAAGTGGTCGTGCCGTTGCCTGATGTACGCGGCCGGGAACAAATTCTGAAAGTCCATATGCGCAAGGTGGCGATAGCCGATAATGTTAAGCCGAATATCATCGCCAGGGGCACGCCGGGCTTTTCCGGGGCCGATCTGGCCAACCTGGTTAATGAAGCGGCGTTGTTCGCCGCGCGATCCAATAAGAAACTGGTGGAAATGGATGACTTCGAACGGGCCAAGGACAAGGTCATGATGGGTGCGGAAAGACGCTCGATGGTGATGAGTGATCAGGAAAAGAAACTGACCGCCTACCATGAATCTGGCCATGCCATCGTCGGTCGTTCCGTGCCAGGGCATGATCCCGTCTACAAAGTAACCATTATCCCCAGGGGCCGGGCGCTGGGAGTAACCATGTTCCTGCCCGAGGCAGACCGGCTCAGCTACAGTAAACAATTCCTGGAAAGCCAGCTTTGCAGCCTGTTCGGCGGGCGCATTGCCGAAGAGCTTGTGTTCGGCAAGGAGGCGGTTACCACCGGCGCCAGCAATGATATTCAGAGAGCAACTGATATCGCTCGTAAAATGGTGACGAAATGGGGTATGTCGGAAAGGCTCGGACCATTGACTTATAGCGAGGAGGAAGGCGAGATCTTCCTCGGCCATTCCGTGACCAAGCATAAGGATATATCGGATGAAACTGCCAATATCATCGATGAGGAGATCCGCAAAATCATCGATAGTAACTATGCGAAGGCTGAGCAAATCCTCACGGACAGCAGGAACAAACTGGATATGATGGCTGAGGCTCTGCTCAAGTATGAAACCGTTGATTCCGATCAGATCGATGCCATTATGGCTGGCAAGAACCCGCCGCCACCGGCCGGTTGGGATGAAGATGATCGAAGCGGCGTATCCGGCCATAAAGGTAATACTGAGCCGCAACCCGAACACCACGGTACGGACCAGAAACCGCCGGTCAGCGGGCCGAAACCGGCGTAACGACAGTTAAAAGTGTAAAGTTAAAAGTAAAAAAGAATTGTAGGGTGGGTTGAGCACAGCGAAACCCACCAACCTAAACCTGAGGGCGTATAGATTACCGCGAGAAGAAAGTATTTCGGCACGGATGGAATCAGGGGTAGTGTCGATGCCGGAGAGATTACCCCGGACTTTATCATGAAACTCGGCTGGGCATACGGTCGCGTTCTGGCGAAGACCGGAACCGGACCGGTACTAATCGGCAAGGATACCCGTATCTCAGGTTACATGTTTGAATCCGCGCTGGAGGCAGGCTTGTCAGCCGCAGGCGTGGATGTCCGCCTGCTGGGCCCCATGCCCACACCCGCCATCGCCTTTCTGACCAGAAATACACGCGCCCGGGGCGGGATCGTCATCAGCGCATCCCATAATCCCTATTATGACAACGGCATAAAATTCTTTACGGACGATGGTACAAAGCTGGCCGATGCCGTCGAACTGGCGATCGAACAGGAACTGGAGAAACCGCTTAGCACCGTCAATTCCAGCCAACTCGGCAAAGCCACGCGGATGAATGATGCCCCGCGACGTTATATTGAATTCTGCAAGAGCCGGATAACTTCCGATATTGATTTCAAGGGCCTGAGCATCGTTATCGATTGTGCCCATGGCGCCGCCTATCACATAGCACCCAGGGTCTTTGAAGAACTGGGTGCCAATATTCTTTGCCTGGGTGTTAAACCTGATGGTCTGAATATCAATGATAATTGCGGTGCGACCAAACCCGATTTGCTGAGTGAACATGTCCTGGCAAACCAGTTTGATCTCGGTATTGCCCTGGATGGTGATGGGGACCGTTTGATCATGGTGGACGCGCGCGGTGACGTAGTCGATGGCGATGAAATTCTCTATATCATCGCCAGGGACAGACAGGCAACGTTAAATGGCGGTGTCGTCGGGACATTGATGAGCAATCTCGGTCTGGAACAGGCGATCCGAGCATTGGCTCTGGATTTTTTCCGTGCCAGGGTCGGGGACAGATATGTCCTGGAAATGCTGGTGAACAAGGGCCTTAAACTCGGCGGTGAATCTTCCGGTCATATTATCAATCTGAATCTGACCTCGACGGGTGACGGTATCATCTCGGCCTTGCAGGTGCTGGAGATCATGGTAACGACTGGCAAGCCCTTGCACGTGTTGAAGCAGGGAATGAAAAAATATCCGCAAATTCTGATGAATATTCGGATGCAAGCCAGTGTTAATCCGGCTGATTTTCCGGGAATATCACGCGCCGTTCAGGTGGCTGAACAAAAACTCGGTGATAATGGCAGGGTACTGCTCAGACCATCCGGAACGGAGCCGCTGTTACGTGTGATGGTGGAAGGTTCAGATGCCGGGCAAGTCGATACAGTGATGCGGAGCCTGGTGCAGCAGGTGCAGCAGGCGCTACGCGGGCGGGTAGCCAGTTAATACTTGCAACAGGCGGCTATATCTCTACAATAGCCGCTCGCATTTTACTGATTTAAATCAAGTAATCCGGTTGGAACTGTCCCTAGTATGCGGTCGCCGGCTGAAGGAATAGCGTGTTATTTTATGCAGATTTTAATCGCTGTTTGCTCCGGTGAATACTGTTAAGCCGTCCAAGCAGATTTCAAGAATTCTTCATATCAGACCAGGAAAAAAAAATGGTAAAGAATATCCTTGTTGCCGACAAAATCGCCGCAACCGGTATTGAATATTTAAAAGAACAACCTGACTTTAATGTCGAGCAGATCACCGGACTGGATGAGGCTGGCCTTTGCAAAGTAATCTCGAAATACCACGCGGTACTGGTGCGAAGCGCTGTTGAAATCACGGCGCCGGTCATCGAGGCAGCGGAGAATCTGGAGGTCATCGGCAGGGCCGGGATAGGAGTGGACAACATCGATGTAGCAAAGGCCACGGAAAAAGGCATCGCTGTGTTAAACACCCCGAATGCGAATGCCATCACCACCGCGGAGCTTACCATCGCCCATATTCTATCTTTGAGCCGCAATCTGCCCCAGGCGGATCGTTCGGTTAAGGAGGGCCAGTGGGAACGGACCAAATTCATGGGCGCGGAGCTGGCCAATAAAAAACTGGGTATTTACGGTTATGGTAATATCGGCCGTATCGTCGCCGCCCGGGCCAAGGGCCTGGGCATGCAGGTGGCGGCTTACGATCCCTATGTCAACACGGAAGTCTTTACGGAAAATGGCGTCACCAACATGGAACTGGATGACCTGATCAAAAAATCCGATTACCTGACGTTTCACTGCCCCATAAACGATCAGACCCGCGGTGTCTTGAACGCCGAACGCATTAAATCCATGAAGAAAGGCGCCAGGATTATCAATTGTGCCCGTGGTGGATTAATCGACGAACAGGCACTCTATGAAGCGCTCAAGTCCGGTCATCTCGGCGGCGCCGCGCTGGATGTGTATGAGCATGAACCGCCGACCGGTTCACCCTTGCTGACGCTGGATAACGTGGTGCTGACCCCGCATCTCGGCGCCTCCACCAAGGAGGCGCAGACGACGGCCGGCCTGGAAATCGCGCGGCAGATCGCCGTTTATCTGCAAACGGGCGAACCTATCAATGCCATCAACCTGCCACCGGTTTCCGCGGACGAGCTGGTAAAATTGCAACCCTATCTGACGCTGGCCCATCGCCTGGGACAGGTTCTGGGTCCCATGATCCAGGGACCGGTCCGGAATCTCGAGATCTCGCTAAGCGGTGATGCCGCGGCCAGGGACCTGCGCTCAGTCAGTACCGAAGGACTGGTGGGATTCCTGAGTGCGTATATGTCCTTACCCGTCAATCGCGTAAACGCGATCCACATCGCCCGACAGAAGGGTATCAGCGTGTCTGAGTCAACCTGCGGCGAACATCCTGACTATCACGCGACAGTTAAACTGACCGCCCAGCAAAGCGGCAGCACGACTACGGTGGAAGGCGCGCTGTTTGACCGCCGCCACCCCCGCCTGGTGAAAATCAACGATTACGATATCGAGGCCGCATTGAGCGGACATCTGTTGATCACCCGGCACCGGGATCAGCCGGGCGTCGTCGCGGCCATCAGCAAACTTCTGGCTGATGATCAAATCAATATATCGCGGATGCAGCTCGGCGGTGTCAATGGTGATAATCGCGCTGTTGCCGTCATTGAAATTTCGCGGCCCTTGAATAAAGAGCAATTGAAAAAGATCGAAGCGATCGAACCCATTATCAAGCTGATGCAGGTCAGTTTATAAGCCCAGGCAATTCCAGCGATGCGGATTAAGGCGTTCCGGGGCCTGCGACCCCGGCCAGAACACGCCAGGGCTATTGCGTCCCGGCCCTATGACGTACTGGACAGCAATGAAGCCAGGCTGGAGGCCGGAGGCAATCCGTTATCCTTTCTGAATGTCGTCAAGCCGGAGATCACGCTGCCGCCCGATGTCGATCCCTACAGTGATGCCGTTTACGCAGCAGGCAGGAATTATTTCCACAAGTTTCTCAATGACGGCGTATTTTTTCAGGAACAGGGCGAATGCCTGTATATCTATGAACTGGTGATGAACCAGCATGTCCAGACGGGGATCGTCGCCTGTGCCTGGGTCGAAGATTACCTGCAGGATCGCATCAAGAAACATGAACTGACCCGGCCGGATAAGGAAAACGATCGTAAGAAACATATACACGTGTCCATGCTGAATGCCGAGCCGGTGTTCTTTGCCTATAAGGCCGTCGCCAGTCTCGATCGGTTAATTACTACTATCAAACAATCCCCACCGGTCTACGACTTTGAA
>Ga0209640_10001463_pt1 | contig 20038 bp, 21 predicted proteins | sample RifCSP10_1_FD_184018 | JGI IMG/M metagenome (GOLD analysis project Ga0209640, IMG submission 184018) | Soil microbial communities from Rifle, Colorado - Rifle CSP2_sed 10_1 (SPAdes) (version 2) | ecosystem: Environmental > Terrestrial > Deep subsurface > Rock core/Sediment | place: Rifle...
TAATATCCAGTTTGGTGATCCCAGCCCCCTTCATCTGCCTTACCACCAGATGCGGAAAGAGCTGCCTGTCTCAGCCTGCAGGTCGTCAAATTCTACATACACTAAGATTTCGGCTAAACCATGAGAGCGTGCATCGACTCTAAACCCCATCTTTGTTACACCGTGCTCATTGGTGGCAGGCATATAGAATTGGCTGGCGTTTCCAGAAGGCATGACCAAGGTGAAATCCACATTCGCACCGCTGATTGGCTGAAGGTGCTGATCCTGGACGATTACGTAAAGCGTCTGCTCGCCGCGTAATGGCATAACGGGCTGATCTACGAAGGCGTTCACCTTCAAAGATAAAATTATCCTGGGCAGGTTGTTATTGATCTGAGGCGATAGAAGTGCAGGATCTTCGTTGTTTGAGTGGAAATATTCCAGTCCGAGATCGCCCAGAAGGACGTGCTGACCCCTGGGAAGTTCGGGATGCCACTCGAACCGTGCGTTTTGAAAATACTGAACAACTCGCCGGTGGTGAATCTCGAAATTTGAGATCGGATAACCAAATTGAGCGAGACCGCCTTGCGCCTCAAAAAAGTCGCGAAATGCGTAGCACACGCGGTAACTTTGACCGGCCGTAAACGAAAACTCACGACAATCTGGGGATCCAGGCGCAAAACTGGGCGCTTCCCCAGCTTCATAAAGCTCTTGTCCGACGGGAGACTGTTTTACCCGCAGCTCTTTAGGGGCCGATGGATCAAGGATCAGCTGCGCTTTCTGAAAATATTGGATCGTTCGTCCGGAATCGGCTTCTTTGAATGCTTCGGTGACGGGAGCTCCGAAAAGCATAATTGCGTCAGAAACGCTTTTGTAGTAGCTCAGGAAATCTCCTCTGACCCAGTGCCCGGTCTCAGGGAAGTAAAGGCCTAACTCACTCTGGGCTGGTATCGTCCGGCCCCCTAGCGTAAGAAGGAAAACGATCAGTAAAATCAGCAATCCCCGCTGCGTCGTTGTCATCACAAGAGGATTATATATAAAAATGGCTCAATGATCAATACAAGGTATCCATTACTTTTTGGGCAGCCGCTTTATCGGGAGCTAACAACCATATCGTTGCACCCTCTTCGATATGGAACTCTGCGTAGCTCTCCGGATTATCCCAACTTACCCGTTCAGTACTCGTGGAAGTTGCGGTTCCAAAACGACTTTCTCCATATTCTTGGAAAGCATTGTAGAACTCCCGGGCATCTTCGTTCGTATCCCAGATCGTCTGCAAAACCATGACCGTGCTTTCTTCCTTGAAATTGTAATAGACTTTATAAGCGTCCCCTCCCCAGCCTGCTGCAGCTGCTTGGGCGCTGCTTTCGCTTAATCGGGCGCTGGGATCCAGCCCGTGTGCCAGAATGAGATAGGTATACCATTCACCCATTACGCCGCCGTCCACTTCCAGCCAGCCCTCGCCAAGTGAAGGGCCAAAATCGGACAGATTCACTGGGAGGGGCTCATCGTCCGGGTATCGTTCGGGGTGGATAATCTGTTCCGTTGAAACGGGCGGGTTCTCATAAATCTCATTCACAGCCGGCCAACCACCCTGATTGTGGAAATATTCTACAAAGGACTGGCCGAACAAGTAGGGGAAGACGAAATCTTCCTGTAAGAAGGCTGGGGCGCTATCAAAAACTGGGCTGTGGTAGTTGTCGTAGAATTGCTGGATATCCCTCAAGTCTTGCATGCTAGCGTATTCTGATAACCAGGCGATTTCTGAATAGGTTGCATCCCCCTCAATGAGCGCCAGGACGGCAGCACATTTTTCGGCGTCCACCTCGCACGCCTCGTCGTTATAATTTAATCCTTCGTCCAGGTCGAAGTGCTGATCCTGGAGCGCATGGACATACTCATGGGCATAAGTAAGCCGCTCTGTCCCCCGGAAGTCTTCCCCTTGAACAACATACATTTTCTCCGCCTCGTCGTCGTAAAACCCGGCAATTTGTTCGCTATATAGTTCTATGTAGAAATTGAGCAGGTCAAATTCTGGATCAATTAGACCAAACGCCGCCAAAAAAATGACATCCTCAGAAGCCTCTTCTTCAGAATAATCATCGATAAGGTCATCGATTACCCTCTGGCGCAGCTGTTCTGCAGTGAGGAGTTCCCGGCCAACCGGGCGACTGGGGGACAGTCCTCTCAGATCGACCACCTGCTCCTGGATTTCGTCCATTTGATGAAGGATCGATTGGGGCAAGCTGGTTTCTGTCGTTGCGGTTGCAGCCTGGAGTGTACTGATGGAGTGCCCGACTTCCTCAGTTGGTTCGGGAGTGGATTCGCTGGGACTGGGCGCTTTTTCTTCTGCAGTTTTCGTTGGCTCAAGCTCTGAGATTACCGGAAGGCCCGATTTCCTTAATAAAGACAATCCGGCACCACTCAGGCCGACTAAACTGATGCACAGGCAGATCGCCAGGGTAATGACCGTGCAGGCTGCAACCAAGCGGCGGGCGGTTTGATTCATTATTGGATCAGGATCGTAGATGCAAAGGACAGGACGAAAGTGATCAATCCAGCCAGGCCATACAAGTACGTGGTCTGCGCCTTTTGCTCATAAATAACCTGCTTTTCCTTGAGCAACGCGTTGACTTTTTCTCCATCCTTGATCGCCTTTCCGGCTATTTTGGCGCTCCCCCCGATCTCAGTGGCAATTGGGATGGCAGCAACGATGAAAAGGACAATACTGCTTAAAAAATAAAAGTTGGAAATCTGATCAGGGTCTTGAAATACAAGCGCGCCCAGCATGACAATGGCTGTGTCGATGCCAAGGATGATCAGTAATTGCTGCCAGAAGGTTCTCTGCTTTCTCGCTGCGGACTTCGGTGGTTGTTTCATGAAATTCTCCAACCGTATTCTAATGGGCTATTTCAAAAGGGGCAATAGCTACCGACGATGAGGACAGAGTCTTCCTAAAGCCCGAGGAAGCAATCTCAATGGCGGCAGCTGAGATTGCGGCAGCGGAGACCGCTGCTTCGCCTTCGCAATGACAGTTTCCTCGAGTAAGAAGAGCGCTGGCGCCGTGGAGTTCGCAATGACACCTGGCAAGGATTCCCGACCTTTAGAAGACCCTCGTACTCAAGGATAATCTCCTTGTCACTTTTCATGCTTTGCGATAGGATAAGTATTGTGAAAAAGAGTTCTATCCTAGATGAAGTTGCCCTGATCCGCGCCGCCAGAGACGGCGACCTTAACTCTTTCAACCGTCTGGTATTGGAATACCAGGACCTGGTTTACAATCAGGCCTTTCGTATTCTGGGAGATCCGCATTCGGCAGATGATGCCACGCAAGAAGCCTTTGTCTCTGCGTACACAAACATCCGCTCATACCGGGGAGGATCTTTCCGGGCCTGGCTCCTGCGAATTGTCACCAATGCCTGTTATGACGAGCTGCGGCGGCGTAAACGGCGTCCAACAACGCCGCTTGAGCCGCTGGATGACGCTGGCGAGGAGATCGAATCTCCTGGATGGATGGTAGACCCAGGGGAGTCACCCGAAGAGGCGAGCCAACGCGCGGAACTGGCCGGGGCGATTCAGGATTGTATCAGCGCCCTGCCAGCGGAGTTCCGGGCAGTTGTCGCCCTGGTTGATGTGCAGGGCCTGGATTATGCAGAAGCTTCTGAAGCCATAGGTTCGCCTCTGGGGACTGTAAAGAGCCGTTTGGCCCGGGCGCGCGCCCGCTTACGAGAATGTCTACAGGGTTTTTGGGAACTTTTGCCTGGGGCTTTTCGTCTTGAAAGTGAAGCTTAAATCAAGAGGATTGACAGTTATTAATGGCGACGAAGATTTCTAAACGTGATTGGGAGGCACTCTCCGCTTATACAGATGGTCAGCTCTCAACCCGAGAGCGCGTCCATCTTGAATCGCGTATAAAGACCGAAGCAAACTTACAGTCCGGATTGGAAGACTTACGTCGCACCCGGGCGATGTTGCGCAGCCTACCAAAGCTGCGCGCCCCTCGAAATTACACTCTGGCGCCGGAGATGGTCCCAGCGCGGAAAGCACACCCACGCTCCTATCCGGTCCTCAGCCTGGCATCTGCGCTGGCGACTTTTTTGCTGGTACTGGTGTTGGTTGGTGATTTCTTTGCCCCTCGCCAGCTGGCCATGGCGCCAGCGATGGAAACTCAAGTCGCCGAAGTAGCGGCTGAGCCGCAAATCCAGCGTGAGGTTCCCCCAGGAGCCGGTGGAGGCGTACCTCCGGATGCGGTTACTGGCAAGACGCTTGAAGCTGCTCCAACCCCCACTCAGGACCTGCAGGCAACGCCCGGGTTCGCCTCCGACACCCAAGAAGTGGCGCCGGCGGAGGAACCGGCCGCGGAGTTGATGGAAGAGCTGCCGCCCACGGCTTCACCTTCTGGGGCGCGGATCGAGGCCTACCCGGCGCCGGATGAGACCGCCGAAAGAGAACTGTTGCCAGCGCCAGAAGGGGAGATTGTTCCGGACGCAACGCTCGGCAGAAACCTGATTTTCCGCATTCTCGAGATAGGTTTGGGGATCATCGCGGTTGTCACAGGAGTAGCTGCCTTCTTGATCCGGCGCGGGACTGGTGGATGAACTCCGACCAGACCAACTACTGCATCCGTTGTGGTACAGCATTACGGCTGGAACAACGCTTTGATCGCCAGCGACCTACCTGCCCAAATTGCGAATGGGTTTATTTTCCCGATCCAAAGGTGGCTGCAGCGGTTTTAATCGAGAAGGATGACCAGGTGCTGCTTGTCCGGCGGGCGGTCGACCCCAGGAGGGGTAAATGGACTCTTCCGGCTGGATTCATCGATGCCGGTGAAGATCCGCGGGAAGCTGCCGAAAGAGAATGCCTGGAAGAGACCGGGATGAAAGTGCGCATAACCGGATTGTTGGATGTGCTGTACGGTCAGGAGCACGAAAAGGGAGCGCACATCATTATTTTTTACCGCGCTGAAGTCCTTGGGGGACAGGCGGTCGCGGGCGATGACGTCGACCGGGTGGCGTTTTTCGCTCGCCACGAGCTGCCTCCCCTGGCCTTTTCGACCACGCAACGTATTCTAAACCAGTAAGTCGCCTACTCTCTCCCCATACCTGATTTATAAATAGCCTTGCGAAGGTTGGTTTTCCAGTACCTTCGCCTTGAACGGAAACCTTCGCAAGGCTATTCATCCTTTGTGGCGCACAATCGTTCATGTCAACTTAGTTTACAAAAGTGTAATTCACCAGTCAGCGTCCGCGTGCTATACTCTGGCGGAAAGATTAAGAAAAGTTTAGCGAGATCAAGCGCGTCCTGGCTTTTCTTTTTTTATATCCCAATGGTCTTTCGCCATATTCATATCAGGAGGTATCAATTCAATGCAACATACATCACTGAAACCCTTTATCTGGTTAATCGCGCTGGTAGCCGTCATCAGCCTCGCCTGCGGCCTGGGAGGGACCGCGACACCCGAAACGCCTCCCGACACACAACCAGCGGCAACGGAGGCGGTCCAAACCGAGCCGGAGGTGCAATCATCTCCCACGGCAGAGCCCGTTTCAGGAGCAATTAACAGCCTGCAGGACGTTAAAAATGCAGTTATCCAGATCGAGGCTCAGGGCACCTTCGTAAACCCTGATTTCACCGTTGCTTACAATGCGGCCGGTCTTGGTTCAGGCTTTATTATCGATCCGTCCGGCATCGCAGTAACCAACAACCACGTTGTTACCGGAGCCGGCTTATTGAAGGTTTGGGTAGGCGGCGATCAATCCAAAACATACAACGCTAAAGTGCTGGGTGTTTCGGAATGCTCCGACCTGGCGGTGATAGATCTTGATGGGGAAGGTTTTTCTTACTTAGATTGGTACGAAAGTCCAATAGGAGTTGGGTTAGAGGTTTATGCCGCCGGTTTTCCCCTGGGTGAACCACAATTTACATTAACCAAAGGTATTGTCTCGAAAGAACGGGCCGGCGGTGAGACATCTTGGGCCTCGGTCGACTACGTCATCGAACACGACGCGACCATCAATCCCGGAAACTCCGGAGGACCCTTAGTCGATGAAAACGGCAGAATTGTGGGCGTAAATTATCGAGGCAGAACCACAAACCAATATTTTGCCATTGGTCGAGACTTAGTTGCCGACCTGGTAGAACAGCTGCGCGCCGGGGAGGATGTCCATACCTTCGGAGTGAACGGTGAGGCCTTTTATGGTGAGGATTTCACCGGGATTTGGGTTTATTCAGTGAAATCCGGTTCGCCGGCGGACCAGGCAGGTCTCCAAGGTGGTGACATCATAACTACATTGGAAGACCTGGTGTTGGCAACCGATGGAAGCATGGCTGACTACTGTGATATTCTGCGCAGTCACAACTCCGATGATACGTTAAACATTGAAGTGCTTCGCTACGCCTCAGGTGAGATTCTGCAAGGCCAAATAAACGGGCGCACTCTGGAACCAGTCTTCACCTTTGGTCAGGCCCTGGATGACCAGGTCGCTAGTGAAGTGGAAGACCCGGGTGCGAGCGGTACCCCGGAAGCACAAGGTTATTCTGAATATCTACTGGTTACGGATAATGATGGCTCTATTCAGATGAGCGTCCCGTCGGAGTGGTCTGATGTCGATGGCTCTCGCTGGGAGACGGATTGGGGTGGAGATGATTTTGTCGCTGCCTCAATCGCTGCAGCTGCTGATCTTGATGCTTACTACGATTCGTACGGCGAATCCGGCGTGTTCTTTGCCGCTTCTGACCGCTTGAGCCAATTAGGTGGTTATGTGGAGTTGCTGGATGGCACGAAAGGCTGGTATGAAGAGGACTGTCGCTTTGACAGCCGCACCGATTACGTTGATTCTGCCTATGAAGGTAAATACGATCTCTGGACCGATTGCGGGGCTGAGGAGGGCGTTGTGCTCACGCTGGCTGCCCGCCCGATCAACAATCCCAATGCATTCTTAATTCTGGTGGAGGTCACTCTGGCCAAGGACGCAGACCTCGATGCCCTTGATGAAATTTTGGCTACCTTTGATGTGGTTGGACCGCTTCCTTAATAGATACAGATAAATCGAGGAAAATGTAGTGTCTTGGGAGCTCGCCGCTCCCAAGACACTGCTGTTAGAGGTAATAACAAATACTTTTTCTTTATGGAAAGACTGCAAACCTTACCTGGACCCTTGAAGAATTGCCTGCCCGATCTCTGGCGGTCACGGTTAAATTATGCTCTCCCGCTTCCACGTTCCATGGCACGGCAAAGGGCGGCGTCGTAAGGGTATTTATCAGCTCGTCATCCAGGTAAAAATCCACTTCTGCCAACTCGAGATCGTCGCTGGCTTCCGCCTGAAAAGTGATCACCCCGTCTTCCAGTTGCACAAATTCCTGGCCCTCTTCTGGAAAGCGCACCGAGATTTCTGGCGCCTGGTTGTCCACGCGCAATTGAATGGTGTGGGTGTCCACGTGCTGGTCTTCCCGCACCACCAGGAGCTGCAAAGCGTACAGCCCGCTCAATCCGCTGGCATCCCATTTTCCAAGCATCCCTCCTGTGACCGGTGCCTCAGCATCCTCTCCGATCTGAATCCAATCCCCGGGGTTAAGACCTTGCCCCGCTTGCAGACGGTAAGAACTAAAGCCCTGACCTCCGGCCGTTCCCACTATAGGAACAGACCCTTTGACGCTGGCGAACATCTCCGGGGAAGTAATCATCGCCGTTTCTTCCGGCGCATCTACCATTTCAATGGCATCATACGAGTCGGGAACGGTTGGCAAGCCATTCTGGCGGGCCCATTCTTCCGCCTCGGGCGGCACGATCATATAGACGCGCTCCTCAATTAAGGCCGGTAATGTAAAAATTGTCGCCAGGTTTCCGGTCTCTCTGTTGATTTGGAACTTCTGGAATAGTCTGTCGAGGTGGTTTGGTTCATTACCCGCTTGAAAAACCTCGCTGACCACCACAGGACAGTCTACCGTGGGGAGTAATCCGGAGGGGTCGCACACATTGATGGTCGAAATTCCTGGGGGAGGTTCCCAGGTCTCTTGCGGTTTATTGTGGCTTGCGTACTGCATAATTGCATGCCATAGACCGGCAGCACCGGCCGTTGGAACTTGAGCGTCGCTATTTGCCGACCCGCCACCCAACCATACGCCTGCCACCAGCGAGGGGGTATAGCCGACTGTCCAGGCATCCGTTTCTTTTTCCAGATGCCCGATTTTCGCTGCTGCCGGCCGGCCAATCTCCAGCGAGTTTGGATGGCCCAGACTGGGCCAGCGGGCAGTTTCGTCAGCTAAAATATGCGTCATCAGGTACGCCAGCTGAGCGCTGATAACTGGCCGGGTTTGGATGCCGCAGCGGATTTGAAGTTCCTCACAGTCCAGCCATACTCCTCCCTGACCATCAATAACCTGCAAAATGGTTACGGATTCAAGCGGCGCGGCCCGGGGATTTTCGGCGGAGGGTGAGGGCTTTCCCACGAGCAGTCCTTGGTCCGCAAATACTCCGTACGCTCTGGTTACATCGAGCAAAGTAACTTCTCCACCTTCGAAAGGAAGCCGGTAGCCTGCTTCGCCGCTGGTGAGTTCCAGGGAACTTAATCCCAGCTGTTGCGCGGTCCGCCAAACATTACCTGCACCCATTTGTGCCAGCACCTGGCTGGCCGTCACCAGGTAATCGTTTGCCAGGGCGATCCGCAAACGAACCGGGCCGTGAAACCGCCCGTCGGGATTGTTCACTCGCCCAGCAACGTCCGGTGCACCGGCAGGGATATCCCATAACAGCGTGGCCGGGGTCAAACCGCGCGAGAAACCGGTTAGATAAATAAACGGAGTGATGAGAGAACCAGGAGGGTGACCAGGAAGGTTTGCTGGATCGAGCCCGGGCTCGGTTTCTCCTACCATTGCCATTAGCTGCCCGCGTTTAGGATCCAGGATGACAACATTGGTCGACAAGCTTGTGCCCGCTCCTGGCTGCAAATTTGAGCTTGTGGGCAGCAAGCGGGCAGCCTCGCAAACTGAGCCATCGCTGGCCGGCATTTCTTCTGTACGTTGCCCTTCCAACCGGGCAATTTGGCTGGCTGCCGCGCAGCTCGCCTGCAATTGCAGGTTGATATCCAGGCTGGTGATGATATTTAGGCCCCCGCGCAAAATCCGCTCTCGGTCAAATTCCTCCGATAATTGCTTTAGGACCAGGTTGGTGAAGGCTGGCGCCAGGTTGGAAGAGGATTGTACAGGAGGCCGGAAATTAATCTTTTCCTGGAGAGCCTGCCGGTATTGCTGATCTGTGATCCGCCCCTGACTGCGCATAGATTGGAGCACGTCGCGATATCGTTCTCTTGTGGCCTGAGGAGAATCGTGCGGATTTAACGATGGCGCTTCAGCGACGCTGGCAAGGACAGCAGCTTCCGCCAGGCTAAGATCCTTCGCTGGTTTATTGAAGTAAGCGTACGCTGCTGCTTGTGCACCATAATTAAGCCGGCCGTAGTTGGCGCTGTTTAGATACCATTCTAATACTTTATCACCCCCGAATCGGGCAGTTAATTGGGCGGCCAGCACCTGGACTCCCAATGTGCGCCTCAGCCCCGCCGGCTCGTCCCACAATAAATGCTCCCTGACAAGTCTCTCTGCCAGCGTTGGTCGATTAGATTCTCGCAGGTCCAGGGCTCGCTTCAGGCTTTCTAAAAAGCTGCCCGAGCGGCTCCAAAATTGCGGGTCTGCGCTGGCGATTGTGGCCTCGACCAGGGTATCTGGCAGCCGTTCTCCCTGAGAACCATCGATTTTGAGGTATTCACGCTGTTCAACGGCCGGATTCGAAAAGGAGTGGATGATGTGCTCACCCGTCCGGTCATAAATTCGGGTCGGCTGCAACAATAAGCCGCCGGGGGGCTCCAGCAGGCCGGGCAGGGCTTCCGGCGGCGGGAGCTCATTGGTAAGGTAAGCGTAAGCCAGCGTCAGGACGATACCTGAGATCGCAACCAGGCAGCTCACCAGAATACTGAACCCCAAGCCGATGCGTCCAACTCGAGCGGCCGGGCTGGATTTTCGCTGCTCTTGCCGCCGCTGGCGCAGTTGGGTGAGGAGCGGGACGGAGGGCATGGGAGAATTCTACACGAATTATGCTTCAGGCATGCTCTCGTTCAGTCAGCCCCTCAACTATGGTCATTAATTCTCTTGCAGACTGCAAAGTCCCTGGGCTCAATTCTCCCATCATCAGTGCGAGTTCTGCGAGTCTGGCTTCCCCGCTTAAATTCTCAACAGCTGTAATCGTACGTCCATCCTGCATTCTTTTCTGCACCTGCAGGTGCTGTTCTCCAAACGCGGCTAACTGCGGCAGGTGAGTGATGCACATTACCTGGTGGTGCCGCGCCAGACGCCATAATTTCTGTCCAACGACTGTGCCCACTCGCCCACCGATGCCCTGATCGATTTCATCGAAAATCAAAGTCGGCACGTGATCGGCGCGCGCCAGGACATTTTTGATGGTTAGCATTAGCCTGGAAGTTTCGCCGCCGGAGGCAATCTTTACCAACGGCTTAAAACCTTCACCGGGGTTCGGCGCAATCATGAATTCCACACGTTCGATGCCGTTCACATCGAAGGCAACTCTCTGGCCGCCCTCGAGGGGAACGCCTGCGGGATCCAGGTGCTGCTGAAAATCCACCCGGAATTTGGCCTCCGGCATTCTAAGATCGTTCAGCTCTTTGGTTACCTCTTCTTCCAGTTGTTTGGCAGCTGCTCGCCGGATTTCGGAAAGGGCCTGGCCCTTCTTGCCCAGCTCCACGAGTAAAGAGACTTCTTCTTCTTGCAGAGCCTCAATGCGTTCCCCTGCTTGCGAGATCGTTTCCAGCTCCCGGCGCGCGCCAATCTCAAACTCGAGGATTTCATCAATCGTCTCGCCGTATTTCCTCTTGAGATTGTGAATGAGATTAAGCCGTTCTTCTACCCGGTCCAGGCGCTTGGGATTGAATTCAATTCCTTCTATATAATCGCGCAGCGCTCTGGCCAGATCGGTCAGGCCGTCAAAGAGAGCTTGCGTTTGTTCAACCTGGCCAGCCAGATTTGGATCAAGTTTGCCCAACCCTCCAAGCGATTCAACAACCTGTCCCATAAGGTCGATAGCGGCCGGCGATTCTGGTGTCCCCTCGTCGAGCGCCATCAAGGCCCCCTGGGATAGGGAAGCCAGCTCCTCGGCATTTGCCAGACGGCTCCGTTCCGCTTGCAGCTCTTCTTCTTCACCGGCATGCAGGCGAGCAGCTTCAATCTCGTTGATCTGGTAATTCAGCAGATCGATCCGGCGGGCAGCCTCCTTTTCTGCATGGCGTAATTCCTTAAGTTGCTGGCGCACCATGCTAAGTCGACGATAAGTCTCCTGGTAATCGCCTAGCGCCCGGTCGGAAACAGCATAGCGATCCAGCAATCCAAGGTGCTCGCGAACCCGGAGCAGCGAGAGATGTTCCGATTGACCGTGGACATCGATTAAATGTTCCCCAATTTCCCTCTGCAAACTTACATTGACGGCGCGCCCGTTGATCCGCGCCACATTCCTTCCGGCAGCGCGAATCTCACGCCCCATCGTCAGGTAATCGGGATCATCGAGCAAGTCCTCGCGCTCCAAAACGGCCTGGACTTTGGCGCGCACATGCAAGGGGATGCGGAACACAGCCTCAATGTTTGCCCGTTCTGCCCCGGTTCGGATCATTGTGGATTCTGCGCGCCCCCCCATGACCGTTTCAACAGCGTCAATGATGATGGATTTGCCCGCACCGGTTTCACCGGTAAAGGTGATCAGGCCCGGTCTAAATTGCAGCTCCAACTGGTCAATTATGGCGAAGTTTTCAATACGCAATTCGACGAGCATGGATTATTTAGATACGGATACCTCCCAGCCGGTAGTATACGGTCGAAGTTACCACGAAAGCATAGACCCCTTGCCAGATAAGCGGAAGGAAAAAACCGAGCCCACCCAAGCCACGGCTGCCAGCGACGACGAACAGGATGGTAAAGAGGTAGAGCATGATTGGAAGTCCACTGCCCAGCGCTGCGGCCGCGGCGCTCAATTTCCACAACGTCCTTGAGCGTCGCCTCCGTACGACGAACCGCACGGCCTCAGCGATGATTACACCGGCAATTGGCGCTAAAAAAATTGTAAAGAAGCCTAAGGACGATGCAAATTGGCTGCCGATGTATGAGAGGACGCTGGCCAACAAAAATGCCAGAGGGTAATCGTACCAGCGGGTGGTATCAAAGGACTTTAGCTGGCCGCGAACACACTCCTGGCAGCGATACCCGGTAGGCGTGCGTACCGCGCAGCTGCTGCAGATCGGTTTATCGCAGCGATTGCACCGCAATGTCGTTTCTATTTTTGGATGGTTAGCACAGTAGAGTGTTGCAGGTTCCGATGTCATCTTAAATTTCCAGTCGAGGGGTTTTGACTCATGTGCGGAGTGAGATTTCGATAAAAATAACCGGGGTCCTGAAAGCGGACGAACTGGGCCGAGTGATCACCAGCTCTCGCCTGGACGCGATCGCCGTCAATCATCCTTACCGGCATTTGCCCATCTACACTGAGGACTGCCTGGTGGCTGGTGTGCAGGACAATCGTAACCGAGGAGCCTTCTGCCATTACAATGGCCCTATCGATGGATAAATGCGGAGCGATAGGAACAATCATGATATTGCGCAGTTCAGGCGCAAGAACCGGCCCTCCCACTGCCAGCGCGTATGCTGTCGATCCGGTGGGCGTGGCGGCAATCAGGCCGTCTGCAACAAAAGTGGTCAGATAACGACCATCGACGCTGGTTTCGATTCTTACGGGACGCACGATTTCGCCCCGTCCGACGACGACTTCATTGAGCACGTCCCAGTTGTCGAGCATCTTGTCGCCGCGCCAGTGTTCGGCGCACAACATCATGCGGTTTTCCAGCCAATAATTGCCCTCGAACAAATGAGGGAGGAATTCTTGCCACTGATCTTCGCGGATCTCCATCAGGAAACCGAAATGACCCAGATTGATTCCCAGGATGGGCACGCCGATCGGTGCGCAGAGGTGTCCGGCTCGCAGCATCGTCCCATCGCCTCCCAGGGCAATCAGAAGATCAAATTCCCCAGAGCGGACGCGCGCTTTCAAAGTCTCATCGTCGAGCAGACCGTGTATCGTATTGCGCCCTGCGGCCTGCAAAAAGACCGCAATTTCGGCGGCCTCTTTCTCCGCCTCGAGCAGGTGAGGGTGCGTGGCGACGGCGATCCTTTCGATGTTAGGCACCTTGTCAGACATGATACGTAGATTATAAACGAGAACAATTCTTTTGGTTCAATCCAGCGACTGGTCGCACACCATTCGGAAACCGCAGCGCGCGCACCGCGCTGGCGTATCATGAGACCGGTCGGGTCCCTTCCTGCCGCTCTGAGATTGCATCTCGAGAATGATATTGATAACCGCCGACTCAAGTTCTGGCGTAAAGTCGATAGAGAAAGTGCGATTGGGGTAATGAAGAATTCCATGTTTTGGGCGCTGTCCGAATACCCGGTGGACCAGGAGACAGTATGCCGCCAGCTGGTAGACGTGCGAGTCGTAGGGAGCGCCGCCGATCTGTTTTGATTTTACCTCCACGGGGATCAACAGATCTCCCTGCCTGACCAGGTAGTCCGGTTTGCCAGTCAAGCCCAGCGTTGCATCAAACAAAGGCTGTTTTACTGTTTCCCATTCGTCGGTATCGGTGTAGATCACTTGCCCACCCGGCAGACCGGCAGCGCGGCGCTGCCTGGAAGAAAGCATCAATAAGATCGCGCCCAATATGGCGAGAACAAGAGCCAGCCAAAGCATCGGTAATCTAAATTAGCTGTCCGGTAAAATATACTGCCAGGAGCAGGAGGGCAAGCAGAAGCATGCCATATGCCAGGATTCGGATGCAGCCGCTTATCAGAACCCGTCTACCATGCTGGTAATGCAGTTCGCTGCCCATAGCCAACTCGTCTAAATTGGTCGATTCATAACCTTGCTGCCGGTACCACCAGGCACGTTGGCAGTAAACATAGGCGCCAATCTCCGCAGCACGAATTATCCTCATTTACCACTTTTCTTCAATTGCTCTTCCAAACGCCGTAGATTCTGTTCAAGGTGTTCTTGCCTTAAACTTAAGGTCAGGTCGCCGCGTGTGCGCTCCGTGATGCTGCGGACGATGTCCGTTTGACGGCGCAAATTATTGGTAATGGCGCTGGGATAATCCATTGTGATCAGAACGGCGTAGATATCGTCCATAAGACCGAGCAAGCGTCCCGCCTCATCAGAATATCCATGGCGCAGGATGTCCAGGCAGCGCCGCCGCAGCTCCCCAGCCGCTTCTGCCAATCCGTTCAAATAAGTGGCATTTTCCAGATTGAGTTCCTCCGGAGCAGGCAGCGGCTCATCGACTACCAGTGCGAACACAATTTTTGCCTCGGCGAATTCCTTCAGGGCGTCCTGCGTATAACCGGCATAATACAGATCGGGATAATCGGCCAGCTCCGCTACCATAGTCTTGGCCAGCTGGTGGGCGTTGCTGAGGAATTCTTGCGCAGAATCACGCTCGTCACGGTGGATCGCTCGGATCCCGTTTGCACAGTGCCGGGTCAACGTGCGCGCCTGTGATAGCGCTCTTTCGCGTGCCGTCGTGCGAGCTTCAAAGGCCTGGTGGATGCGCTCTGCAATTGTTTCTAGTCTGTCCATCTCGCCCTAGCCTTCCTCGGAAGATTGATCATCCGGTGGAGTTTGGGGTGGTCTAAATAGATGATCGGCCAGAGAGCTTTTCCCGGGCACTTTGATTTCCCCATAGGCTTTCTCGTAGCGTTTCAGGTTCTCACCTAATGCCTGGTGAAAAAGTTTTGCTCCCAAAGGTGACATAACCATGCGGGATTGCACCCTGGCCGGGGAAGCGCCCGGCAGCAAGTGGGCGAAGTCGAATACCAATTCCGAAGGCGAGTGTGAGATTCGCACCATGTTCACGTAGATGGTGTCGAGATCTTCTGGAATACTTAAGGGAGGTAAAGCCTTTGATGAAGGATTTTCGGGCATTATTTTTCTCCTATAAGGATAACCCTTTGGAGGCAGGCAACCTCACCCTTGCGGGCGTTAGCTGCCCGCAAGGGTGAATGCCATTGCATGTTCAGATTCGTTGAGGAAAGGGCACCGGCCAGATTATGCGGCATTTCCGTGAACATGGCACGCTGCCGAAGTGCGTGAACAGGCTAAAAAGGAATATCCTCTTCTTCGCCGACCTGCTTAAAAGAACCGCTCGCCGCGTAATCCTCATCTTCTCCACGGGAAGATAAGAATCGAACCGTCTGTGCCGTTATTTCATAGCTGGCGGCAGGAGTGCCGTCTTGACGTGTCCAGATGCGCGGTCCACCAGTAGCGGAATCAGCTGTTAGCCGGCCTTCAACGAGCACCTTCTGGCCTTTTCGCAGGAACTGGTTGCAGGTTTCTGCCTGTCTCCCCCACGCGGAGATGCGGAACCAGGTTGTCTCTTTGACGGTTTCACCGCTGGAGGCGGTATACTGGCGGTTAGTAGCTACAGAGAAGTTGGTGACAGCCTGACCAGAGGGCGTATACCTCATCTCCGGGTCGCCGCCTAGATTACCGACGATGATGATAGTGTGATACATGGGAAATCTCCTTCTTTCGGCGAGCGGTCTGTCTTCAGTTCCGGACGCACACCGCCCGGGGCAGAGCTCTAAATCACTCACCGGATTTTCAGAACAATTGTACACTAAATTAATTTGCTTTGCAATAGCCAAACGAAATTTTTAAGGATCATTGCTATTTTCCGCGGGAGTTAATCTTCTCGTAAGGTTTTGCCGAGTAAGACTTGAACGAATGATTCATCTAAGCAGTAGACTTGGTAAAATTAGATTTGAGTTATCAGAATAACTACATGTAAGGAGTAATCGAACTATTATGAACCGAACCAATAACCAATTTTCTGAAGATTACCAGGTAGCCACCTTGGGCGGCGGCTGCTTCTGGTGTTTGGAACCAATCTACGAAGACCTGCGAGGAGTCAAAGATGTCGTCGTCGGATACTCGGGCGGACCGGTTCCCAATCCCTCTTATGAACAGGTCTGCACCGGCAGAACGGGTCACGCCGAAGTCATCCAGGTAACCTTTGATCCACAAGAAATTTCCTACCGCGAAATCCTGGAAGTGTTTTTCTCGATTCACGACCCGACCACACCCAATCGCCAGGGAGCCGACACCGGTCCTCAATATCGCTCGGTGATTTTCTACCATGACGACGGACAGCGCCAGGTTGCCGAAGAGGTGATCAAGGAACTCGAGGAACAGGATATCTGGGGTAAACCCATTGTTACCGAGGTTTCACCCTTGAAGGAATTTTTCAAGGCGGAAGAATACCACCAGGAATATTACAAAAAGAACCCAAACCAGGGCTATTGCCGGGTTGTTGTTGCTCCCAAAGTATCGAAGTTTCGCCAGAAATATGCTGCGAAGCTAAAGACTGCATAGGATGGAGGCTGCCATGGCGTATGATGAAGGTTTGGCCCAACGTATCCGGGAAGAACTGGAAGGTACAGCGAACCTTTCAGAAAAAAAGATGTTCGGCGGTATTTCCTTCCTGATCAACGGCAATATGGCCTGTGGCGTAATCAAGGATGATTTAATCGTCCGCGTGGATCCCGCAACACATGAGGAATTGCTGGCTCGTCCGCATGCCCGGCCGTTCGATTTCACGGGAAAACCAATGAAAGGCTGGGTGACGGTTTCACCGGACGGATACGAATCCGATGCGGATCTGGGGGGTTGGATCAATCAGGGACTGGCATTTGCGCAATCCCTGCCTGCAAAGTAACCAGCAGCACTGATGACTTGTCCCCAGTGCTCGGGCATCGAGGAATACTTCGATCAAAAGGTTGCTGATCAAGATCTTCAAAGATACCTTAACCGCGGTCCGGATAAGACCACGCAGATGCTGATCGATGCTCTGAAATCCCTTGGTCTGGCCGGATTGACTCTGCTAGATATTGGCGGTGGGGTCGGCGTCATTTCTCACGAACTGCTCCGGTTTGGTGTTAGGAAAATCACGCACGTGGAGGCATCCAGCGCCTATTACGCGGCTGCAAAACGCGAAGCTGAGCGCCGAGGGGTTGCGGATAGATTTCAATATTTTCTGGGAGATTTTGTTGATTTATCTGAGGATATTCCAGCAGCGGATATTGTGACCCTGGATCGCGTCATCTGCTGCTACCATGATGTGGAGGGGATGGTCCATTCCTCGACGAAGCTCTCGAAGGGCGTTTATGCACTTGTCTATCCGCGCGATGCATTTTGGATGAAGGCTTTTACCAGCCTGCAAAATCTCTTTTTCAGATGGAGAGGCAGCCCTTTTAGGGTTTATGTGCATCCCATTCGAGAAGTCGATTCACACGTCCGTAGGCATGGCTTTCAGCTGCTTTCTCTGCGAAAGACTTTCGTCTGGGAGGTGGCGGTTTACCGGCGAAGTCTTACCTGATACGAATCGAATGGTACACTGATTTGAAGTTAATCGTTTCGAAACTGTAAGCAGTAGTGGTGAAAGGTGTTGCTCACCCACGCATTGCCCAATCCGTACGGCGCCAGCCGGATATTATCCTGGACCCAAATCCTCTCGTCCTTCAAGGTATAGATTTCCCCCAGCTTACGAGCCAGATCCCAGGCCAGGGGGTAAATCTTACCCCCTTTCTTGACGTTTTTTACGATGATGGTGAGATAACCTTGTCTGCGGATGAAAGGTTTCAATCTTACGTAGATGCCGGCCAGCCGGTCGAGAAAGTCCCCGTAATCTTCGATATTACCTAAGTCGCCTGGCTGAGTTGAATAAATCACGTCCAAATCTGGTGAATTTCGCCGGTTTTTCTGCGTCTGCGCCCCCCTGGCATGCAGCATGTCCCAGTACGGCGGTGAGGTAAATACATAATCGATCGCCGGTATCTGGTGAGATTCGACAAAGGATCCGATATCACCTGCGTCCCCGGTAAAAACCTCTGTAACCAGTGAATCGGTCGCTTTCCCCAATGCCTGCCGCTCTGCCTCCAACACATTTCTGGCGATCTCGGCGTACCCTGGATTGAGCTCGATCCCATAGCTGCTTCTACCGGATCGCAGCGCTGCTACCAGCGCGCTTCCTGTGCCCGCCATTGGGTCCAACACCACCTGGCCGCGTTTGGTAAAGAATTCGATGAACTCTTGCGCCAGGGTCTCGGGGAACTTTGCCGGATGGCGCATTACTTCTTTGCGTCTCGGCGGTGGATTGTGTAAGAACCAGGATTTCTGAAACCTTAACCAGGATTTCGGATCGAGATCGTTCAAACGGTTTTTAAAAGGACGCTTAGCCCTCACTCCTCAATCTCCCTCACCACCAAATCCGTAAAACTCACCGTCACGACCATCTCGCCCGCTGACCGGGCAAACATCCCCAGGGTGCCACTGGGCAGCATAGGGTCATCAATTGAAAATTGGTAATAATCATTTACAAAGAAACGCATCTCTTCGCCTTTTGCCCAAACCGCCAGCCGTGAAGTGCTTGGCGCCCCTGGCGGTACCACGCCGCTGTATGTCCAGGGCTGAGGAGACGAGGCTGCCCCTCCAACGACCCGGTCAACGCGTACCCGTCCATCACAAGAAAGGGAGAAACGATAGAAGTCGCTCGATGAGTTAAGCCGGAACAACATCCCATATTCATCGCCTTCCCGGCAGAGCGTAGGGCTGGCGGTAATTTCAGCGTAGAAATCGCTTAAAACGGGCTGGTTACGCACCGTATATAGATAACCTTGGGGCTCGTGAATGGCAAGCGTAAGTTCTTTTTTGCCCAGCGCAACGCTCCCGGCATCGGTGCGGCTGAGCTGCCAGTTCTCTCCTTTTGAAAAATCATCCCGAAAAATCACCTCGCCGAGATCCGTCTGATAATTCTCGGTCGGTTTGACCTCCGCAGTAGGAAATGGAGTAGGCGTGGCGGTTGGTGGGAACCAGACGGGCGTGGTCGTCGGGGTTGGCGTTTCACTTGGGAGCGGGGTGTCTGCAGGCAGCGGCAGAGGTGTGCTGGCTGGCCCGCAAGCGCCCAGGGCTAAAGCAAGAGCACCCAACCCGAGCAGACTGAAAACAACTCGCATCACGTTTCACGCCCTACTTCTCATACCAATTTACAATATTGGGAATTAAATATTTCTTGAATGCTCTTTCCCTGTCGTAGTCAGGAGCCCAACCCCAATCACGCCGGGCGTCGTGGTCGTCCAGGTCAGCCGGCCAGCTATCTACGATTCGCTGGCGTTGTTGGTCGGGATTAAACGTGATCTCAGCTTCTGGGAAGGCCTCCAGCACGAATTTGCAGATTTCGGACGCAGACATGCTGAAACTGGTCACATTATAAACGGCCCTGGTTAAAGCCTCTCTCGGGGCCTCCGCCAATTTTAGCAAGGCTTTGACCGCATCTGGCATGATCATGAAGGGCAGTACCGAATCTTCGCGCACAAAGCAGGCGTAGGGCCGTTTTTGAGCGGCCGCGTGGATCATCTCCGGTCCATAGTCGCTGGTGCCCCCGCTCGGAACGGTATGGGCGCTGATCAGGCCGGGAAACCGCACGCTGCGGAAATCCAACATTACCGGTGGTTCGGCGGCGAGCTGTCTCAAATACTTGCCGAAATAAATGCCCAGCATTTCGCAATACAATTTGTTGCAGCCGTACATTGTGATCGGATAATTCCATTCCCATTCCCGCACTTTTTTGAATCTCGCTTTGGTTTCCAGATCCGGAATGCCATAAGCCGCGATCGATGAGGGGAAAACAAACAAAACGGGATTATTGCGCCATTCCGATTGGTCGGCTGCCAATTGCAGGAGACGAAGCGTTCCTTCCACGTTCACCTGGTGGGCCGCCACCGGGGTAAACTCTGCCCGGGTAGATAGCAGGGCAGCCAGATGGTAGACCGTGCCGACCTCATGTTTCTGCATAACCCTGGTAATCTGATTCGAATCAGTAACATCCAGTATGTCATAGATACCTTCGCCGCTGAGACCCGGCTCGGTCGGCATGCGCACATCGCTGGCAATCACATTCTCCCGGCC
>Ga0209640_10001465_pt1 | contig 20022 bp, 21 predicted proteins | sample RifCSP10_1_FD_184018 | JGI IMG/M metagenome (GOLD analysis project Ga0209640, IMG submission 184018) | Soil microbial communities from Rifle, Colorado - Rifle CSP2_sed 10_1 (SPAdes) (version 2) | ecosystem: Environmental > Terrestrial > Deep subsurface > Rock core/Sediment | place: Rifle...
TCCTCCCCGTCCCGATCGCACGTGTGCGCAACTGCCTCACGGACTACCGCCGGGAGCTCGAGGCGCTTGGCGCCGAGCAGACGCTGTGCATCGCGACGATCTCGTCTCCGGTTTCGAGCAAGGCGATAGCGATGACAAAAGCGGCGGCGGTCCCTGACGCCGTGACGACAGCCGCCTCCGCGCCTTCAAGCGCGGCGACTTTCCGCGCTGCGAGGTCGACTGTCGGATTCGCGCTCCGCGCGTAGAGGTAGAGCTCCGGTGCCTGACCCCGAGCGTAGCGCCGCAGGTCGTCGAATCGGCGCATTGAATGAACCGCGGTTTGAAATATCGGCGGCGCGATCGAATTCAGCGCGTGAGGCTCCTCTTCGCCGCCGTGTATTGCGATGGTTGATAGCTCCTTCCCCACTTGTCCCCCTTAGTTTGAGTCCGGCTAGTCTATGATTGTGGCGGCTTTTGATCCCCAGCAACCGGAGAGTCTATCAAATATCCGCGCGGACAAGTAAGCGAAGCCGGCACGCTAGGTAAGGTCACGGCTCCGTCTTCGTCTGGTAATTTCGTCGTCGCGTAGTTTCTTGACCGGCGGTCCGTTTCGGCATACGATGCCGCGCTCGTGGTAATCTCACCGAACGTCAGTCGCCCGCAGACGAGCCGCTGCTGCCACGAGAGCATTCTCAACGGACGCTTATTATCACGGTGCGCGGCGTTGAGCCGCCGAAACAACAAGTAGAGTCGAGTTAAAGAAATCCGGCATCGCCGGCTACTTCGTGAGCCAGACAATCTACGGCGGAAACGCGAGTTCTTATACGATCGTTGTTCCGTATGACAGCTTCGCCGAGATCGGCAAGGGCCCGGCAATTCAGGTCGCACTCGGCGAAGCCGGGTATCAGCGGGTGCTGGCCAAGACGAAGGGGATCGTCACGCACATAGACCGGATCGTGTCGCGATTCGTGCCCGACCTGAGCTTTGGCCCGGAACCGCCGAGCAAGTAGGCAATACGTTCTGAGAGAAGAGAGTTCCGCTCGACGCCGCGAGCTTGCAGGCCCGCGGCATCCGACGGGAGTCTGAAGCGGCCTCACGCGGGTCGCCCCGTTCAAACGCGTATCGACGCGCGGGCTTCTTCGCACGGGTAAGCGTGAGGCACCCAGTCGCATCACATCTTGTCGGTCAGCGCGAGAAACTGGTCGATTGGTATGGCAGCGGTCGTCTCGGTTGCGACCAGCCCCCGCTGAGCTGCCGACAGAAGCGATTTCCAGATGCCGGCTGGATCTTCAAACTCGGTTATCCAGAGAAAGTCGTAGACTCCTTGAAGCGCGTACGCGGCGACGACGCGGCCGCCGTCGCGGGTGATCCAGCCATGCGCCTCTTCGACGGCGTCCCTGAAGTTCTTGATCTCGCGAGCGCCCTGGGCGGTGTTCTTCAAAAGCGTGACGTATGTAGGCATACTCTGTCTCCTTTCACCGCCGAATACGAGCCCGGCTGGACGAACAGATTCACGCCCAATCGAGTGACGGCGGACGTTCCCGTGCCGAGAAGGGGTATCCCTCGAATATCAAGCCATCGGATCAACTATGACGCCCCGCGGGAACTAACGGTCAGATCTGAAAGGTGAGGCCCTCGGGCATACTTGGATCGGGCGATTCGGTGACGTGTACAAGCTCGATTGGAGTTCCCGCGGGATTGCACAAATCCGCGAGGCTGGTGGCATCGAGAATGGCCATCACTGATCGCGTGGCTTCTATCCACACGTTGCGCATGCGGCAGCGGAGGGAAATGGTGCAGTCGGAGAATCCAAGATCAGTCGTGCAGTCGATGAGCGAGACGGGGGATTCGAGCGCGGCCAGCGCCTGGCCCATCGTGATCTCGCGCGGCTCGCGCGCCAAACGGTAGCCCCCGCCTGGACCGCGCACGCTATCGACGAGCCCCGCCTTTCGAAGGTCAATCATTATCAGCGCGAGGTAGTCCTTTGGAATCGACTGCCGCTCGGAAATGTCCTTAGCCTGAATGATGGCGCCCGACTCGAAGCGCTCGGCGAGGTCGATCAAGGCTCTCAAGCCGTAATCTCCTTTGGTGCCGATCTTCATTGGAGTGCCTTTCTCAAGCCGGAAACTTAGGTTAGTCGAACTTATACGCTCGACCGATTTCGGTGTCAAGAAAGTGGCCGCCGGAGGTCACGCGGCGTCGTCCGTTGCCTGTCGTCGCGGCGCGGCATTGACAACAGGGCAGTAGAGTAGAAAGTTGAATAGATGGGTCAACACGCGTTCACTCTAACCACTCAGCGACGGCGACCGCGCGGACTTAAACGCTGGCGGCCCCACCGAGAGAATCTCTTTTCGTCCGGCCCGGTTAGTGTCAGTCGGGCTTGAACTCAATCACGATGCCGCGCAGGGGCGCGTCTCCGACGTTCTTCACGGTGTGGATCACGGGTGCGTTGAAGGCGGCGCGGTCGGGCACCGTTTCGACGAAGATCGCCGGCTCGCCTTCGGGCCACTGTTGGAGGCGGGTCCGATTCAACTGCATAACAACGCGCTGGCTGTGGCTATGCCTCGCGCGTGTGTCGCCCACGGCAAGCCGCTCTTCAAAGATAAAGAACCGCTCGCCGTCGTAGCGGATGGCGTTCTTTTCGGGCGGAATGAGTTCACGGGGCGACTTCACAGGAGGGTGACCCGCTTTGATGGTCACTTCGAAGAAGCTCCCGCCGATCGGTGATTCGTACGACTCGCCTGGCTTGAAGACGGCTATGTCGCCTCTGGTCATCTTCCGGCGTGAGTTGCCAAACCGAAGCTCGATCTCGCCAAGCGCGACGATCACGCGATCACCGCAACCCGCGATCATCCCCGAAGCACAAGGCGCCGCGTCCCTCGTTACGCGCACGTACTCGTTCTCAAGCGCCACTGTAGGCGCTTGTAGAAGCCAAATGGCCAGGAGCAACGGCATGAACTAACTCCCAACTCGGTATGAGTCTCTCATTCTCCAGAAGTGCTTTACCGTACTCGCCCTTCCTTCGTACAGCCTGCGCTCGCCGACAATCCGCCCTCACTCAATTCGCATCGACGCCTATTATACCCTCGTACTTGCATCTTCAGCGCAACCAACCTGAGTTTTTGAGCGTCACTCCACCGGCCGGGTGGCTCCCCATGGTTCATTGCCGCGCCGCCACAGGATGGAAATTCTGCCGGGCGGACCGTTTCATGCAGCATCTACGATGGCACAGGGAGGGGACATACTCTTTGGGACTCAGCACTCGCGGCGAACGTGTGCCGCGTAATACGTAAATCAGTTCGACAGGCGTACTTGCGACGGAGGATTTCGTGAGGGCTAGAACGATCATCTTCATCTTGACTGTTTCGGCGACGGCTTCATTGGCGGCGTGCCGCCCCGACGCGAGAGCCGGAGGCGGAGTCGCGCTCAGAGACGCCGGAACCGCGACGCCGATCAAGTCACCGGCCGTCAAGCTCGTTGTCGACGGCGCCATCGGCCAGATCGGAGACACCGTTGCGTACGATCCGTCGTACGTGAAGCTGAGCTATCCTGGCGGCGATGTTCCCGCCGATCGAGGCGTCTGTGCGGACGTGGCCGTTCGCGCGTTTCGCAAGGCCGGCGTCGATCTTCAAAAAGAGGTCCACGAAGACATGAAGCGCAAATTCGCCGCATATCCCCAGATATGGAACGCCCGGCGGCCGGACTCAAACATCGATCACCGCCGTGTTCCGAACCTGATGACCTACTTCAAGCGACTGAAGAGGAACGTCCCCATCACCAAGTCCTCGAAGGACTATTTGCCCGGCGACGTGGTCGCATGGGAGTTGGATAATGGCCTGGTCCACATCGGCATCGTGAGCAACGTGATGGAAACCGGCGCATCGAGCTACAGCATCGTGCACAACATCGGCTCGGGAGCGCAACTCGAAGACGTGTTGTTCTCGTGGAAGATCATCGGCCACTATCGCTATTTCAATTGAGCGAGCGCTGCGGCGGCTTTCAGATTCAAGGGAACGGTAGGCGATAGGCGATGAAGAAGATTCTCTATCTGGCTCTTTGCAGTTTTTCCAGCAGCTCTTCGCCATCCGGCGCGATGTCTTGAACTAACCGCGCACGGCTGATATCGTTCATCAAAGATCAACGAGGGGAAGATCCTGATGACTACGAGCACACGAAGCGCAAATCGGCTAACGCTTGCCTGCCGGATTCTGGTGATCATCGTCGCGACGGTACCAGCTTCCGGCGCCCAGATACAACTCAACAAGCCGAAAGCCGTGAAACCGTTGCCGAACCCCTCGATCCTCCCCGCGAGCCGCGACGACGTGCTCAGGCTCACCAAACAGATGCTGGAAACGCGTGAGATCCCGCTCGACAAAGAAGACTGTAATCAGACCACCGGTGAATGCACCCTCATCAGCAAGCCGGTGATCTTCATCAAGGGCATCACGACTCGCAGCCAGCTCGAGCACTATTGCGAAGTGCCGACCGCCGCGGTTCGCAACTGGGTGAAGGGCCGCTACGTTCTCCGCGTTCAGGTTTCTCCTGCTTCTCCCGCTACATCACAAGTCGGAGTCTATGCCCGGTTCGAAGGCCAAGCCGACAGCGTGACCGGCAGCGAGTGGGTGCTGCTTACATCGAAAGGGGAGCTCGAAGACCGGCTGCTGCGCTGCATTCTGGACCGCGTAAACGGCGGCGATTGTACCAAAGAAGAAACCCGCTAGCCTGTGTAACGGACTGCTGTCAGTGTGACCTTATATCACGATTCCAACCTTCGAATCCGAACCCTCCATCTGTCGTGCATCTGGAATTCAAGCGCTCAAAGGATTCAAGTACCGTTATGGGGCAACAACAGCCGGGGAAATGCCGGACAGAGCGCTCGCCCGGCGTGGCTCGTTTCGTCCCGAAGGCGGCGGGCTATGTGTTCATGCCTCGCCGCCCAATGACCCTTCGGCAGACGAGGATAACGCTCCGAACTCGGCTCGCGCTCTCCTGACTCGCGCAAGCGAACCGACCCGGCACGAGCTTAACTACTTTGACTTCAAACGGCGACAGGTCACTGGGGTGTGGCGAACTGGGCCATCTGAAACGAGCCGGTGATTAAGCCTATGGCTACTCCAGACGACTGGCATTGCCCTTGCCCCTCCAACCTTCGTTGGATATCGCACAAACCGTTACTAACGAGCTCGGGGATCAGGTGGATTATGACAAGACGAGAATTACTTCGTAGAAGCGCTGGCGAGGCGGGCTTCAGTATCATTGAAGTCGCGGTTGTCGTCACCGTCGCCGCGATTTTGACCGCCACATCGGTACTGGTATTCGGAAAGGCCCGGGCGCGATACCAGATCAGGGGCAGGGCCGAATCTCTCGCGTTTCAGATCGAAAGGGCGCGGTCACAAGCTATCAAACTGAATCAGACGCTGACGCTCGGATTCTCGTCCGAGAACACGATCTTCGGTCTGACCTGCTCGGCGTGCAGTGAAGCCAGGGACGAGCTCCCGGCGCTGACGTTGCCGGCCGGCGTGACCTTGTCGGCCTATCCGACCATAACCATCAAAGGCAACGGCACGATCTCTTCTACAACCACAAGCGTGACTCTGAACGACAACCAGGGACGGCAGGTCACGCTGGCAATCAGCAACTCCGGTCGCGTCTCGGTCGGAGACGTGGTCGAATCCGCTTATTGAGGGATCAACGTGGGAACCGAAATACGACAATCAAACGAGCAGCCGCCGACTTCGCGAGAGGCGGGGATGACGCTGGTAGAGGTGTTGGTGAGCTTGCTGATCCTGGGCGTTGTGATCGTCGGACTCGGGCAGGGACTGACACTCGGCATCAGGATGAACACTGAGACAAAGAGCAAGATTTCAAGCCTCAGCATCTGCAAGCGGGTCATTGAAAGGTTGAAGAGCCAGATTCAAGTCTCACAGGCCGCGTTCGACACGGCAAACACCAATACTTCCTTCAACGCGACGTACTACGTTGATGACGATGGGAACACGCTCAGCCCTTCCCAGGACCCCTCGGCGCGGGCGTTCCAGGTAATTACGACCGTCGGTGACTGGACGGACGCCGGCGGGAATGCGCTTAGTGCGACTGACAGCAATGGCGCCTCGCATGTGTTGGTGAAGTTCCTGACCGTGAAGGTCGTCGCGCAGGGTAGCGCACTGTCAACGGCGAACACCGGCGGGACGGGCAGCCCACGCGAAACGGCGCTGGCCGTCGAGATGGTGCGCCCCGCGGCGTAACGGAGAAATGATGCGAAGAGTATCCGAAGCCGGCTTTACGATTCTCGAGCTGATGGTGGCGACCGGGGTGTTGCTCGCGGTATTAAGCGGCGCGCTGTACTTCTTTTCGCGAAGCCAGGGCGTGTACACGAACGAACGCGCGACGCTCGACATGGTTCAGGACCTTCGAACCGCGTTCGACCGGTTCACGAACGAAATCAGAATGGCAGGCGCGGGACTGCCCGGGTATCACGGAGTCGTCAGCGGAACCGAGACAACGCTGATCGTGAGAGGCGACTTCAGCCAGGTTACGACGATCGTCACGTCGACCAGCCCGATATCGAATGGGACCTTCCCCGTGGGCACAACGAGCGGGTTCGCCATCGGGCAAACGGTGTCGCTGCTCCAAACTGATGGGACCGCGGCAGGCGCCTCAGCGCTTGCGAAGATCGCCGCCGTCAATCCGACAAGCAGCACGATCACGATCAACGTCGGAGATATGCTGCCGATAACCTCCGGGGCTCAGGCAAGCAACTTCGGTCCGGGGTGCTTGATCAACGTCGTCGAGCGCCGAACCTATGGCGCCATTACCAGCGGCGCCGACATGGGAGCGATCACGCGAACCGTTGCTTACGAGAGCACGCAGAGCGCGGGAACAACGATCCAAGCCCAGGAGATTATCGCCCGAAACGTACTGACGAAGGACAGCAATGGGAATGATGTTGTCGGCCTGAAATTCACTTATCTCAACTCCGCCGACGGCATTCTCGCGGTCGATCCCGACACCGGGTTCGTTGATCCGACGCAGGTGGCCAAGGTGCAGGTAACCCTCCAGGCGCGGACCGCCGGACGCGACCTTCATAGCGGTGAGTACAGGACGTTGAATATCACCGCTCTGGTTCAAGTGCGCGGTCAGTACATCCCTGCGGTCGGATTCTGAGCGGTCATCGCGGCGCTTGCGGCACATATGAACAGACGAAGCAAAGAGGGGACGATCACCGCGCCGCGGGTCATGATGGAACAGTTGAACATCGCCTCGGTTGCTGGCGGCAAATCTCACTCACGCCTCGATTATCCACACGGGAACCTTCGGTTACAGTTCAACTCCGTCAGCCCGTTGATGCGGATACCGCGCCAGGATTCTGAGCACGACATGGCGTGCGGGAATCGGCGTCGAGGGCATCAATTTGGGTACCCATTGATCGCAGCGGTGTTCGGAACACACGGTAGGACAGTCGAGCGGCTGGCGGGCACGCGCCTTGCCTTTGTAGCTTCGCGATACCGCCGAGAGGGCGACGGCGAAAGGGGGGGCCTATGTCCCATAATTCAACACTAGACCAAACAACTCGCGGCGGCGAGCGCGGCGCGTCCCTCGTCGAAGCGTCGATCGTATTCCTCGTCGTCGCGATCGTTCTGGCCTTTGCGCTGCCGGCTGCGAGCAACTCGATCAGGGCCTACAACCTGCGCAGTGCCGGAAATCACCTGGCGGAGCGGATAAGCGCGGTCCGGGCATTGGCGCTGGCGAAGAACAAGAACGTGACCTTTTCCTTCAACAACACTTCGGGCCGGTACGGATTCGACTTCGATGCGGATGGAGTTCCCGACACAATAGATCCCGACGAACCCGCCGACGGAAAGAAAAACTACTACTGGGAGACTCTGCCGAGCGACATCGCGGCGGTTTTTCCCAATAACGCTCCGATCATGGTGACCTTCAATTCTCGAGGCGAGCTTCCGATCGGTACAACGGCACAAAGCATTACGATCGGGAACAGGAACACAACATTGGCGGTGCGCGTCAATCTTCGGGGAAAAGTAAGCGTGGAGTAATGAGAATGAACAGAACGGAAAGACAAGGTCGAGACAGGGCGCCGCGACTCAACTCCAAGGGCGCCGATGGATTCTCAATCGTCGAAATGTTGATCGCGATAGTGGTGGTTGCGGTCGGGCTCGTCTCGATCGTGTCGGTCTCATCTTGGGTCTCTCGCACCAACACGATAACGAACAACATGAACGTGCTTGCGGCCGCCGTACAGGACGAGGCTGATCGTCTGAGGACGGCGGTGTGGACGGTCTCGACTGAGGACCCGTCGATTGCGGTCGGCGGCTCTCTCTACGACTACACGGAGTATGTTCCGACTCCGAGCTTATCGGCGGCGCAACCGACGACCCTCAAACCTTACAGCTATACGCTGGACCCGAACGACCCGCACCACGCCTCCGTATCCGGCACTCCGTTGGGCGATATGAGCATCAGATGGCAAGTGCGGCAGGGTGGCACGCCGGATTTGCGGTATGTGACGATCAGGGCCGTGCAGGTCGGGGCTCCGTCGAACACGAACAATGCATTCACGGTGACCACGGTAATTGTGAGGAACTGAGGAAACATGAACCCGGCAAGGAATGAGAGCGGCTTTTCACTGATGGAGCTAACCGTTGCGCTAGGGGTGTTGACGGTCGTGATCGGTGTGACGTTTTCGCTTCTCAATAGCTTCCAGACTTCGTACCGCTATGAAGAAGCGTACGCCGATGCGCAACGCAACGCGCGATTCGCGGTCGCGCGGCTGAACGAAATAATCCGGAGCGCAGGGAGTAATCCAACGGCCAAGACGACGGTCAACCCGACAAATTTTGCCGTCCTGCTCGACCCCAAGACGATAAGCGGCACCGCCGTAACCTCGTCTTCGATTCAACTGCGGAGCGACCTGAACGGAGACGGGCTGAACACAACTACCGTGTCGTCGAACTCCGATGTCATAGTCACGTCGGAAAACGTAACGCTACGATTTGACGCCGACAACAGGCGAATCGTCATGGACGACAACACGGTCTCACCTCCGTTCAGCGTGCCTATTGCCGACAATATTCGGAGTATAACATTCACCGATCCGAACGGCTCGAGCAACACGAACAAGGCGATTCGAATCCAGGTCATAGCGATTCCGGCCGGGGTTCCAGACGGCGATCCGCGGTATCGCGAAGTCAGTTACTCGGCAACAATACGACTGAGGAATCGGTGAGCAAGGGGAGCGGAAGCGATGAAGAAGAATCTGGTTTTGACGAATCGTGGCGAACGAGGGGCGGCGCTCGTCGTGGCCCTGCTGACGATGGCATTGTTGCTAGCGTTGGTGATGGGCATAAGCCTGACGGCGATATCTGAAGTCGGCGTGAGCAACACCTATGGAACACAGACGATCGCTCTGCAGTGCGCGGAAGGCGGACTCAACCACGCCGCGAGCCTCGTTCAGAATTATCAGGGTGTTGATTTCACACAGTTACTTGGCGAACGCGGAGCCGATTTCAACACGAACTATCTGGAGGGGAACAACCCCTTCGTTGCGGCAAACGCGTCGCGCTTCGCGCCCGGCGTTGAAATGATTACCGACGAGGACCCTCGTGGCTACCAGCTTCGTGATGCCAACGGAATTCCGGTGCCGGATGCATTCTACCGTGTGCACCTTATCGATGATGAACCTCAGACCTCCACGACCTTGCCAAAGGTGCCAAACTTCAACCCCGGAGTAAGCTATGGGGAGAGCACCGGTGACAATCCCAACAACGCTAATATTGATCAAAACAACCGAATAGTGATCTATTCGACCGGAACCTATAGCAACGCTTCGGTCACAATCGAGGGGTGGGTCGCCTTCTTGCCCTACCCAGCGATGCTCGCACAGGGAGACATAACTGTCTGGGGCAACTCTGCGGTTACAGGCCAGTTCGGTAGCGTGCATTCAAACAGCAACCTAGCCGTCGGCGGTAGCGCAAATATTCAGCAGACAGCGACGGCTACGGGAACGTTGACAATCTCTAACAACGCAACTATTGGCGGGTTCGCAGGCGGGGGCCAGCCTCCGATCTACATACCACGCTTCGTTACGACAGCTCCCCTGAGTCCCGGTGGACCGCAGACCACTCCCAGGCTTCAGGACTACATTATCCAAACGGCAGATAGACTTCTCATAGATCCAGGCTGGGCTGATGGCGCCGCAAGAGGCAATAACGGCCAGGGTCAGGGAAACGGTTCGCGCCTAGTCGCTACACAGAGGTTGAGAGCGCTCGCCGACCGGCTCAATACAGACTATGAGTCGCTTGCCAGGGCACTGGATTCTGACGGGGATCTCAACAATGGGGTCCAACAAGTTAGCGAAGCCGCGGCAAGCATCTCTCGCAACGCCGGCACAGGGGCTGGTACGGGGAACGGAATGACAGTAGCCAGCACCGGCTGGGCATACGTCGGCGGGAACGACTCCAGATGGCACGTTCCGCCAGACAGCAGTGGAACGGCTAACGGGCATACCTGGTATGTCATCGGGCTGGACAATTACAACCTTGGGAACCCGAGCGCAAGCACCCCCAATGGCGGCAATGTGAAGATTGACAACAGCAGCTCGGGCGGTAGTGGCGCGTTTAGGACGACAATACTTTCTACGGGATCTGTTTGGATAAACGGCAACCGCGATCTAACTGCTAACCTGCGCTCTTTGTCGACTCCGGAGATGCCTCCGTTCGTCAGGATTGACTTGCTGATCGCCGCCGTCGAGGATGTGAAGATCAATGGTAATGTCGACGCAGCCCAGAACTTCAATGGCATCATCTATGCGGGCGAGCAAACCGATCTGAGCGGCAACGGCCGCTTTGAGGGTCAGGTGATCTCGCTCAGCAACCAGGATGTTTCAGGGTCTATCGTGCCTGCCAATCTTGTTTCAGGTAACTTCCGCCTTGAGTTCAATGCGGGTGCGGCCCTCGGCAAGATCGCCTTATACGGCTGGAGGCAGATCAAGCGATAGCCGCCCGCTTCAAATGCCAACAGCATTAGAGGTCTCCCCGCGCTTGCTTGGTTTGCGCGAGGCTTCTTGCGGTTGTCCAACTCCAACGCATCTCGCACGCGATGCAGGGGTCAACCGGTGTTGACCCCCCAACTCGTCAGGCCTGCGTCTAGTCTAGTCTCGATTGTGCGTTCTGCCCTCATCGGTTCGGTCACTTTGCATCGTCAGGGAAAGCACGATGAGGAGTATGGGGAACTCAATCGCCGCGAATTGTGCCCGAATTGTGGTTTCGTGAATTACCTTCGATGGCATCATCCTTGCAGTGACGTATACGCGGCGGAACTCAGGTAACCCGCAACAAACGCGAGACCAGATCATTTAAGTTCACGGAGAAGCTATGGTCGGGAAGAACAACAGCCGAGAGAATGGTTCCACACTTGTGCAGGCAGCTATCACCGTTGCGATCATCGGAGTTGTCGTTGCGTTTGCCACTCCGAAGATCGCCAGTGGTTTGCGCGAGCATAGGCTCAGCATCGCATCGCGTCAGGTAGCCGATCTCATTCAGCGCGCCAAGACGCAAGCCATCTCAGACAACAGAACTTCATCGATAGTGGTCGACACCGCCGGGCAAAGAATGGGACTCGCCGTCTATGATGATGCCGGCGCCGTTTCGCGCATCGACTATGTGCCGCTGCCGAGCGACATAACCTTCGCGCTGCCGCCGAACGTTTCCGCGCCGCTCGCAGGAGCGCCCACCGCGAAGGCTGTATCCTTCCCCGCCTACGACAACTCGACTGTGGTGTTCAAACAAGACTTCACGTCGCGCGGGTTTCCTTCTGTGGCGGCGCCGGGAACGATAAACGCCGTCTACTTGAGCAATGGGCGGTCTTACCGAGGCGTCACGATGTCCGGCGTGGGCGGGCTCCGCGTCTGGACGTGGGAAGACACCAAGTGGGTCCCGATAACCAAGTAAGGAGAACGCGGAGATGACGGACGAAAGAGGGTTCACGCTCATCGAGGTCGCCGTGGCCTCCCTGATCACGACGATTGGCCTTGTTTTCCTGGCGACGCTATTCACTCTGGCCATATCTCAGAACCGCCTCGTGAGTCACTACACGTCGACTACGATGCTTGCCCAGCAGAAGCTGGAGGAATTGGAGGCAATTGAACGAACCGATGCGAGGCTGACGATAGGCGGCGGTCTCGACGAAGCCTCCAAACAGCCGGGTTTCTTCGACCGCGTTTACGTTGCCGACAGCGGGATGGTGACGACGGTGGCTCCCGCGGCGCCAACGCCCTCTTTCCTCCGATACTGGAGTATCGAGCCCGACCCCCTCCTCTCACAGGCGCTGATAATGTCGGTGAGAGTCGTGTCGGATCAACCTGCTCGTGGCCGCGCCGCCGAGGAAACTACGCTCACAACGTCTCGTTCGTGGTGAGAAAGGAATTGCTGACAATGGACAGGGCCAATAACCAGGCTGGCTACACCGTGCTTGAAGTATTGCTCGCAGCGACGCTGACTGTGGGTCTGTTTGGCGTGGTGTTTTCGATCGTCAATCGGAACCAGGATGTATTCGTCAAGGAATCCAACGTCACTGAGATGAACCAAAACGTCCGCGTCGCGATCGATTTGCTTACCCGCGACATTCAATCGGCGGGTATGGGATTGCCCCGCGCTAGCGGCAGCTTCGCCGCGATCTACTATACGGATGGCGCAAGCAACTCATCGGACTCCCTACTGATCCTGAACGGCGATCCCTATGCGCCCACGGCCGACGTGACCGACCGGGCAGCAGGAAGCGCCGAATTCTCCTGCATGTTACCGCCCGACGTGACTGCGACTGGCAACGGCGCAAACGTGGAATTCACTTACCTGGGCGGCAAAGGTCAGCCGGCGCCGATCTACAAGTCCTTCGCGACCGACCCGCGCTACTACCTCGTGTATGACGACAACCGGGCGATGGTCATGGCGTTGTCGAGGGACGGTATGCTAACAGGTCCCGCGGGCAATCAGCGGCTCAGCCTTCAGCACAATCCGACTTCATTCAGCAACCCTCCAACCGTATTTGGAACGGCCATGGACGCCGGGGAGCCGGATTACGCCAGCGCGAAGCTCGCGGTACTCGGAAGCATGGTTGCATATCGCGTGAATGATCAGACCAGAGAGCTCGAGCGCACCGAGGACCTTACCAACTGGTACTCCGTAGCTCGAGGCGTAACCAGCCTTCAGGTTCGCTACCGCGTCGTGTCCAGGGACGAGTCGGGAAACATAGTCGAGACCATGACAAGCATGCCGACTGACCGGCGCAGCGTGCGCTCGGTTGAAGTGACCATCTCATCGGAGACCCCTGACGTGCTGCCGTCGAGCAGGGGGTACAGGCAGGCGGTTCAGAGATTCGAAACCGCACCGCGGAATTTCAATCTGTTGAACAACACCAACCTCAGCTCAAACTTGAACTAAGAGGCGCTTATGAAACGTCGGCAATACAAACATGATGACGAACGCGGCATGGCGTTGATTACGTCGCTTTTGGCGACGACCCTGGTGCTGGCGCTCGGAATGGCTATCGTCTTTTCCGTGACGACCGATACGACAACGACCAGGAGCCAGCGCGTCGGTGAACAGGCTTTCTTCAGCGCTGATGCCGGCATAGGAGTCGCGCGTCGCGCGTTGGCGCAAGCATTCAGCGAAGCGATCGAGGATGTCCGTGCCGGCAGGGTGCCGCTCTATTCGAGTCCCGTCAGCGCTGGATTTGGCGAGTTCCCGAACCTCCAGGTCATCCCTGCTCCTGACGGAACGTGGAACAGCCCCTTCTACCAGAGCGTTCGCGATCGCGCCGTCGCTCTTGCCACGGCAGCCGCGCGCAGGGAGAAGTTCGAGCAAATCAACGGATCGAGCTTCAGCGTCGTGGTTCATCCGTTCACCGGAAGCGTGACGCTGGCCAAAACCAGCGCAACCACGGCTGTGGAGGCTGACGTGCTCCGCTACTGGGTGGAAGTCACCGGAACCACGGCCGCCGGCGGTTCCGCCAAAGTGAACGAGACGGGGCGAATCTCGATAAACATCAATCTCACCGCCCCAGGACCGGACGAAACCCGCAACTTCAGTTTTTCGGGCTTCGGCGCCTTTTTTGACAATGGGGACACATTAGCGAATTCAGCGCTGGCCTCGGGGACCTTCACCGGCCCCGTGCACACGAACACTCACTTCGCCTTTGCGTCAAACCGCTCGGTGTCGTTCCGCAACGTAGTCACTCAGGCCGACAGCCGGATCCGATACGACTCGTGGGGATCCACGACTCCCAACCGGGCGATTCCAACAGCAGACCTCGCCGGAATAGACATCAGCCCCGAAGGCTACAAACAGATCAATGCGGTTCCGCTTCCACGCAACAACTTCTCGCAAGAGTACGCGGTCATCAACGCAACGGGCATAACGGACTCAAACCCGGACGGCTCTCCCGTTGATCCTCCTGCCGCGGTGCCGAGAAACGGCCTGGGTGATCTATTGCCCGTGTTCGATGCATCGGGCCGGGTCACAGTTGAAGCCCTCGCTCTGAATCTGCGAGACGTTTCAGGCGCCGCTCCCAATGTGAGCGGCGGCGCGCTCGCCAGTGGCGTGTACATTTCATCCGCTGACGGCTCCAACGTCACCGGAGCGGGAATATACGTGCAAGGCGATGCCTCAGACATTCAGCTCGTTGCGGACATGAACGGCGATCAGGTCTACATCATCAAACAGTCGCTGGGCGGCAGCACCGTCACGACTACGATTCGCACGAGCTTTGCCAACAACAAGACGACGATCTCTTCGGGTTCTAACTCGAAAACGCTCAGCGGAGTATTTACCGACAAAGGCGACTGGATGAACCCCAGGCCTGGAGCCATGTTATTCGTCAACGGGAGCATCAACAGCTTGCGGGGCGGCAAGGACAGCCTCAACAACGGACCGGCGATTGCGTCGCAAGGGAGGCTGACCGTCACGGCTCAGCGATCCATCACCGTGACCGGCGACCTGAAGTACGCCAATCCCGTCACCAACTCCGACGGGACGCCCGTTTCAAACATCAACACAGTGAATAACGTGCTTGGCATTTTCACCAACGACGGCAACGTGAACCTCGCGCCTAAATCGAGCTTCGTCAACGGACCGGGCCTCACCCTGGAGATGAACGCCGCCGTCGCATCCTTCAACGCTAACACCAGCAACGATGGCACCCGGATAGAAGGCTCGATCACCTACACTGGCGGAACTTCGACCGGCGCCAACGACCGGTGGCGGCTGATCGGCAGCCGCGTTCAATCGAAGATAAACAACATCGGCTACAACTATCGGGATATATACTTCGACATCCGGTTTTCGGGCGGCAAGTTCGCGCCGCCATTCTTCCCTGGAACGACGTACGAACTCTCTCCGATCCCCGCAGAAGCCGAAGTAGCCATTTCTTCCGTCGACTCGCCCAGTGCCACGGCGATGTCCTGGTTCAGGAACAACAACTGAAACCCGCGCCAGGCGCGACCAAATAGGCGAAGGCCGGGCTCAGGAGCCCGGCCTTCGCATTTTTGGGCCTGTTCATTTTTGGGCCTTGAAGTGCTGAACAGGTGAATAGTAAGATCGCGCCGTGCCAGCTTCACGGCGTTCGCCGCCAACATCCCAAACATGCGGGAGGATCAGATCGATGATCGCGAGACCGGTTCGTAGGTCGCTTCTGCTCGGTGCAGTCGTCTTTTCGTGCGTCCTCGCAGCATTCGCGCAGGGCTCCGGACAGGTATTAAGAACCTCCGTCGGGTTCAACACGCTGAGGAACTCCACCGCGCTCTCTGATGAGCGCCGCGGAGAAATAGACAAGCTGGCGAAACTGGCGCAGGCGGCCAACGCGGCTGGAAAGTTCGGCGACGCCCTTAAGCACTACTACCACGGGATCGCCCTGTTGCGCGGCAACGAATGGACGCCGCTTCGCGCGCTCGAGTCTTCTCTCACTCTCAAGCTTGACCACGCTGTGATCGAGCCATCTCAGACGGTCCAGGTGCGCGCCGGCCAGTTGTTTGCCCTCGACGCGAAACCCGAAGGACCGGCGAGCGCCGCGATCAAGCTCCTGAAGATGACGGGTGACGAACCGGTTAAGGTGCTCAAGATCATCGAAGCCGTGGACGCGGACTTCATCGCCAGTCCTCTCGCCGCCGAAGTCCTGATCCCGGATGTTGCCGACGGGAACTACCGGCTCGCCCTCACGCTAGCCTTCGCCGGCGGCGCACAGGCGTCGAGGACCGTCACTGTGCGCATCGAGCGCGGACTCGCAGCACGGTTTGCCGCCGCCCGCGCCCGGCTCGCCAAGGTGGAAGCTGAACTCAAGGCGCGGCGCCGCGACACATTGCTGGCTCAACTGCCTTCGGTGGCATACCGCATCTCGCTCTTCGATCTCGCGGCGAGGGCTGAGGTCGCGTTCGAGCGCATTAACTTCGGTGAAGAACTGAAAGAGACCACGGCGATGCTCGACGCGCTCGAAGCCGGCCGCGACCCGCTGGCAGCGAAGCGCGGCGATTTCAGGAAAGCCTACACGTCGAAAGCTGACAATACGCTCCAGCCTTACCGCATCTTCGTTCCGGCGAGCTACGATAGGTCTAAGCGCTATCCGCTCATAATCGCGCTTCACGGGATGGGCGGCGACGAGAACAGCTACTTCGATCTCTATGCGAACGGAGCATTCAAGGTCGAAGCCGAAAAGCGTGGTTATATCGTCGCCTGCCCGAAAGGCCGCCAGCCTGCTTCTATGTACAGGGGACCTGCCGAGGCCGACGTGATGGACGTGATTTCGGAAGTCGAACGCGATTATAAGATCGATCCCGACCGCGTCTACCTCACCGGTCATTCGATGGGTGGTTTCGGGACATGGTCGGTCGCCATCAACCACCCGGATATCTTTGCGGCGCTCGCCCCGGTCGCAGGCGGCGGCTTACCCGCCAATATGTCCAAGATCGCGCACATCGCTCAACTGGTCGTCCACGGCGACGCCGACAAGACTGTCCCCGTTGCAAGCTCCCGTGTGATGGTGGACGCGGCGAAGAAGCTGGGCGCCGAGGTGAGGTACATCGAGGTCCCCGGCGGCACCCACGTCGATGTCGTCGTGCCTACGTTCAAGGATGTGTTCGACTGGTTTGACTCGCACCGGCGCAAGGTGGCCGATGAGAAACTCGCCGCGCCCGCCGCGAGGAGTAACTATAACTAGCGCCGTCATCCTCAACCCGTTCACGCCGCCGCAACGGCTTTTGACGTCAGGTCGTTATCCGGCGCGATCTCCCTTTCAACCCGCGACGGCCAGTTTGGTGTCACTGACCCTTGGACGCGCTGGCTCGGTCCCTTATCAACCCGTAAACACCCGTCAGCAGACGGGAGGCGACCAACGCTCCTATCATCGTGACGGTAAAGTAATCGGGTGTGAGCCGCCACGGCACGGGATCGGGCCATTGGACTATCTGACTCGTCATCCATCCGCCCGCTATACCGCCTGCAAGGCCTATGACTTGAACGGTGATCCAGGGTTCCGGATCGGGATGCGGACGAGGCCCGCGCCACCATCCAGGCCACGGGGTGCCGCACCACCCGCCGAGTGCCCATAGGGCAATCATTGTGATATTCATCGAGGTGTCTCCTTCGGTTATGTTGCGACGACGTGAGGTGGAACATCTGACCGGGCCAAACCTATTACCTCCGGTCCGACCACCAATAAACGCTGCCGAGGCTAACGAAAAACGGGGCGCTCGTTAGCAAGAAAGCCCTGAAAGCGGGTACACACTATTACTCGCCAATAGCAGTGTCAAGGCAGGGACAGGGAGCGCGAGAGGAGCTTCCATACGACCCGATTACCAGAAGCCTCACTTAATCGTCATGAGAGCGGCAAATACCTCGATCCCATCCCAGAGGTTCTGGATCCTAACATTCTCATTCGCCCCGTGCTGGTTGTTGTCGTGGTTGACGATCGGGACGCCGATCTGCGGTGATTTAGTAGCCTCCTCGAAGATGAACAGCGGCACGCTCCCTCCCAGCGTCGGCGCGAGCACCGGGCGTTGGCCAACAGCCCGCTCGACCGCAGCCACTATTTGCTTCGCGATCGCAAGTCCCATTGAAGTGCGCACGGCACGATAGCCGCCCTCGGTTGTCACGCGCGCGATCAGCGGATGCTTGAGCCGCATGTCATCGCCGGGTTCCTCACTCACAACTACATAGCCTTGCTTCTTGATGTGAGCTATCACCTTGTCCAGTTGCCGGCGCGGGTCGATTCCCTTGACCAGCCTCAAGTCAATCGTCGCGGTCGCTTTGTCGGGTATGATCGTGCGAGCCTCCCGCTCCACGTATTCGCTCCGAAGCCCGTCGATGTTGAGCGACGGCTCGTTGATTAACTCGACGAGCGACCGGCCGCCACCGTCGGTCTTCGCGAGTCCGAACTCGCGCATCAGCTCCGTATCGGTCTGCGGCATCTCTCGCAGCGCCTTCATCTCTTCGGGGCCGAGCGGTTCGGCGTCATCGTAGAAGCCCTGTACCAGCACCCGGCCGTTGTCATCCTTCATGCCGGCAAGCAGTTTAGCCAGTCGCATCGCGGGATTGGGCGCCCAATTGCCGTAATGGCCGCTGTGCAATGCGCGGTTGGGGCCGTAGACCGTGATGTCCGCGCTCACGATTCCGCGCGCGCCGAAATAAAGTAACTGCCGCCGCGTCTGGTGAACGGGGCCGTCGGCACAGATCCAAACATCGGCTCCGAGCAGCGCGGCATTGCGATTGACCAGCTCTTCGAGATGGCGCGAGCCGGCTTCTTCTTCTCCTTCAAAGAAGAACTTGAGGTTCGCCGTGAGTGGTGTTTTCAACGCCCTGAGCGCGTCGATGGCCGCGAGCATGGCGATGATCGGCGCTTTGTCGTCTGAGGCCGAGCGCGCGTACAGCCGCCATTCGGGATCGAACTTCCCGCCACGGCCGGGAAAGGGAATCACTCGGCCGCCCGCTTCATGCGGCTTGTCCCTCAAGGCGGGCTTGAACGGATCCGTCAGCCACTTCGACGCATCGACCGGCTGGCCGTCATAGTGCGCGTAAAGAGCTATAGTGCGAGTAGCCCCCGGGGTCTTCAGCTCACCGAACACGACGGGTGGTCCGCTCCCCTCGAGCAGGCGGGTTTCGATCCCGCGGCGGCGCATCATCTCAACCAGCTTCGCTGCGTTTCGCCTGATGTTTACGGCGTCGGTAGCTACATTGGGGATCGAGAGAAGATCGACAAACTCCGCGATGATCTCCGATTCGTGCGCCCGGCGATATTCACGAACTCCTGCGGCTGGTGCTTGCGAACTGAAAACAGCCGGAAGCGGCATTAGAAGAACCACGGCGAGGTACACTGCAAGACTCGATTTCTTCATCGAAGCCTCCGATATGAGTTGTCACGAGTTCGCCAGAGAATATCACCGCGTCGCCGCGCCGTGCCATTCACTCACGCTGGCGCTGCGCTGTTGATCGACTTGTAAGTCCGACGTAGAATCCTCACGATTCGATTCCGGCTTGACGGTCTTATGCTTCGTCGAGGGGTCGTTTGTCTATCACTTCTTCTCTTCCCCGCGGCGGAGCGCGCGGTTCCGGCGTCGGCGTGGAAGCCCGTCACGGAACAGGAACTCAAGATGACCGCCGCCGACATCGGCGATCCCGAAGCCGATGCGGTGATACTGTTCCGCGAGGGCGAGCTGAACGACAACACCGCCGAGGGCACGAGCCTGAAGGTCTACCTTCGCATCAAGGTCTTCAACGACCGCGGCCGTCGCTTTGCCGACGTCCAACTCCCGTACACCGTTGGCGAGGGTAAGATCACCGACCTCGAAGCGAGAACCATTCGCCCTGATGGAACAACAGTCGAGGTGAACGGCCGCGATTTCTATGACAAAGTCATTTCCAATAGCGTCCGGGCAGTGCGGCGCGCCCGGGCGTTTTCGATGCCCGCCGTGGAAGCGGGCTCAATAATCGAATATCGTTACCGGCTCACTTATCCGAAGGGCTTCCGCTATTTCGCAATCGATAT